>Ga0169931_10006209_pt1 | contig 18092 bp, 20 predicted proteins | sample Kivu_15m_20L_FD_129675 | JGI IMG/M metagenome (GOLD analysis project Ga0169931, IMG submission 129675) | Freshwater microbial communities from Lake Kivu, Western Province, Rwanda to study Microbial Dark Matter (Phase II) - Kivu_15m_20L... | ecosystem: Environmental > Aquatic > Freshwater > Lake... | reverse complement strand
TGTGCATACGGTGCAAGCCTGCGCCCAATCGACTCACTCGACCCGCTCGTCAGTCCCAACATCCGCAACAGCGGGAAGTTCGACACGCCCGCCTGACCTGCCCAATGCCCACCCATTCCGCCCGCGAAGAACCGCTTGCCCGTCGCTAGGTTCCTCGCAGCCACGCCCCCACCACCCAGCGTGAGCATCCCCAACCACACGAACGGATTTGTGAACACATCCAGTGCCGTGTCAGCCACGGCGTTCCCCCCGTACCTCTCCTTCATCCGGCTCACGAACGTCTCCCGCTCGCGCGGACTCAACGCCGCCGGATCAAACAGAACGCGACGCACCGAGTCGGTGGTCGCAATTCCGTCAGCCAACTGAGTCAGGATGACAGTAGGCTTGTCGTATGACCGGATCGGGTCAAACACCCGATAGGCCTCACTTCAGTCGGCTGCGGAGTCGAAGGCTAATGACGCCACGGAGGTTCGTAAGAGTTCCGCCACCCGCAGTCAACTTGATGCCCACCCACGCACCCGCAGGGATCACGTTATTCGCGGTGTTCAGCGTAAACTGAACCGTGGTGTCCGTAGCCGCAATGCTTGCGGTGGCAAACGAAACGGCCGTACCGCCGTTAAAGTTTGCCGCAGTCGGAGCCGTGCCCGCCGGCAGGTACACCAGCTCAACAGTTGCAGTGCCACCCACAGCGGTTCCATAGATACCAATGAACGCAGCGTCTGCAACAAACGAACGGCCCTTGCCGCCAACCGTGGGATCCGGGTCCGCGTAAAAGATCGGGCGGCTGTTGGCGTTGCTGTCGTGGAGGAAGTAACGAGTGGTGAAGAACTCGTCAGGGTAGTGTTCAACGGGAAGGGGGGTTTCGCCAGGCATGGTTTGCTCCTTGGTCTGTAAGTTTACCGTCCGAACTGGCCGTCCGCCATGGATCGGCCAAGTTCCTGAAGAAGATCAACGCGCTTCTCGCCACCCAGCACCACCGCGCCCTGCGGCAACCGGCGACCCGCAGCCACCTCCGCGTAGATGCCGGGCTCAAACATTGCCACGTTGCGGATGTTCTGGTCAATCGATCGTTCGAGACTCTGCCGCTTGACCTGCTCGACCTGCTGCGCAAGTGCATCGCGCCGCTGGCTGTCATAGAAGTCCATCAGCGCCGCCTCAATCCGGTCCTTCTGGAGCCGCTGTCGCACGAGGCCCATACCAGCAGCAAGAGCCCCGATGCCCGCAAGCGCACCGAGTCCCACCTTGCCCCGCCTTACGGACTTCGCCCTGCCAATCTCCCCTAGCTTCCGAGCCCTCCGCGCTTTGCGCGCAGCAGCCGCCTCCGGATCAAGCATGGGAAACGCCCCAAGGGGCATCGGACCCATCGGTCCCATCGGACCCTCCGGTACCGGATATGTATCCGGGTCCCTTGGCTTGCCCTTAGGTCCTCCCTTCGGCTTGCCTTTCGCACCGCGTGCGCCTGATGGAACTGGTCGGCGTCTCGCCATTAAATGGATTCCGCGATCTGGATAAGTTCAAGGGGGGTCAGCGTACGCTGCGACTGCATCTGCGCAATCCGCGCGGTGTTGCCCGCCAACAGCGCATCGAGCTCCGGGTTTACCCGACGTTCCCTCAACCGATCAATCTGGTTCTGTGTCGCGCCGTACTTGCGGGTCAGCTCCTCAATTGCAGCCAGCTCAGGCACGCCCATCTGCGGCTTGCCCTCCACCAACCCTTCAAGTTCACCGACGCCACCAGCTCGTCGCGCACGCTGCTGCTCAAACTCGTCCTGGATCTCCAGCTGCTTCCGCAGCATCCGTTCCTGTTCTTCTTCACTTGGCTGTCCAGCCCCAAAATAAAATGGGACAGCACTAAGAATTCCAAGACCCCCAAGAACAGATCCAACAGCAGGGCTAGCAAGCTTAGATCCAATACCAGCAAGAATCGGCCAAGGCATTATGCGGCCTCCGTAAACACGATTGCGTCCTCAGCGTCAGGGGAACCCACGCGACCTACCTTCCCCACCCAGCTGGTGGGGGACTGCCGCTCAATGTACACGAGCACATCGGGCTCACGCCACACGGGATCAGCACGAACTTCCCACAACCAGCCCCTCAGCCGCTTCGGCGTCAACTTGCTGAACTCGCGGCCAAGACCGGGCACCTCGATGAACCCCCGGTCCCCCACCAAACCGAAACCGTTCTCCGCTCCGGGCGTGGACAGCGCGACGCCAAACTTGTGCGCCATGTACGACAGCAGGTGACTCGCGGCTTTCCAATCTGTCAACCCTGATCTCCAATCAGCCCACCGTACTCCTCGAGCCCACGACGCTTCAGCTCCTCTCGCGCCTTGCGACGGGCCTCCGCCTGCGAACGAACCGCGCTAGTCCGCATCTGGAGCGGCAGCAATCCCTGCTCTGCCTTCAGCCCTTCTACTCCACGAGCGGCAAGGTCGCGTTCCATCTCCGCACCCATAATCGACTGATCCGAGTACAGATCACCAGCGCGCATCTGGCCCAGCCCCATCATCGAGGCACCCGCCTGCGGGCCAAACACAGGACGATCGATCACCGACTCAAGCTGACCGTACGTGCCCTGCAACCCAGCCGAGCGAGCAGCCTGACCAAAGCCCATCATGCCCCGAAGTCCGCCCGTGGTGCGAGCATTGTTGAGCGTGTTCAAGAAACCGGTCATCATCTCGGGCGTCGTGACGTTAATGTGGCTTGCCGCACCCGCAAGCATCCCACTGCGCAGGTCTTCGGCAAGAACAAGCGCACCAAGAGCCTTTGTCTGCAGGCTTTCCTGTCCGCTACCGGACACGCCAAGCTCGCTGATCCGGCTGACCGCGGCACGCTTTGACTTGCCAGCCTTGTTTGCGATAGAACCAAGCATCGTCTTCAGCATGAACGGGTCAATGCCAGAAGCACTCAGTTCCTGAAGTGCAGCAGGATCTGACTCAGTAGATCCAAGCACGCGGGTCACGGCCTTGCGCGCAAGGTCAATGTCGGTCACCTTCGTATTCGGCATCTTCGCAAGCGACATGACCACCGAGTTCGCCGTCTCCTCCATCACCTTGCGACGGATCGTGTCTGGAGGATCAACGCCCCTCACCAGCGAAGCGGACGTCTCCTCGTAGGGAGACAGGCCTCCCACCGCAATGCCGGTTGGCTGCAAGTCAAGGTACTGAAGGCCAGCAATCTCCGCATCAGACACCTGCACGTTCGTACCAAACAACGCGTCCAAAGCGCCTGACACGTAACCAAACGCGCCCTCTTCAACTGCCATGCTGGTGCGGTTTGCGGCAAATGTCTTTGCCAACTCTGCCGAACGCTTTTTGCCCTCGGTGACGATATCGTCGTACACGACAGAACCCATATCGTCGGCAGTGCGAGCAGCATTGATCTGCGTCTCTTTAAGCTCCTGGACCCTCTGGCCAAGGTCCGCAAGGATTGCATCGACCTGCTTTTCGGTCTTCCCCCGTGCAGAAGTCAGGAATGCAACACGGAACGAAACATCTCCAAGCGTGTTATTGGCGGCAATGAGTCGAGCCTCGGCATCCGCGATCTTCTTCTCGTCCTGTTCTGCCTGCGCAACGGCCATATCTTCTTGCGCCTGTTGAACGATGGCCTGTGCCTGCGCAGCCTTCTTGGCCTGTCCTTCGAGGTATGCACGCTCAATAGAGGCCTGCTGGGCAAGGAAGTCCTGCTGAGACTTCTGCTCGGCCATGCGGCCCTGCTGCCGCATCTGCTCCATCTGCATTTCCTGTGACTGGCCCTGCTGGCTCAGGAGCGCACCCAACGCCAACTCGCGCTGACGCTGCTGCATATCCTGCTGCGCAAGCTGCATCCGCTGCTGCTGGCCCATCGCATCCAGACCACGGGCTTGATCAACGTCCTCACCCCCAAGGATGCCAGCCAGTGCCTGGTCGAAGCCGCTTCCACCGCCGCCATACGGACTCGTCAACTGGCTTGCCATCACGCTACTCCGATCAAGTTCATGAGGTAGGGACTCGCGACGTCACCGGGCCGGTACCCACCAGCCTGAGTCATCCGGGCCAGCATCTCCGCAAGGCTCACGGGTCCGAGCGGAGCCTGCTGGATGATCGACGCCATGGCCATGTTGCCCTGCAACTGGTTCTGGAACGCAGTCGCCATCGCGCTCTGCATCAGGCCCATGCCGAACTGATTCATGCTGGAGTAGAGGTTCCCGATGTTGCTCTCCATCTCCACGCCCATGCCCGTACGCGCCATAGCGAGCGAACCCATCGCGGCACCGGCCTGCGCCATCACGCTGCCCTTTGCCGTTCCGGCCGCACCCTGCAACTGAGCCAGCGCGTTCTTCGCACCAAGCAGGCTCTCCGCCGCAGCCTGGTCTGCCTGCGCAACCAAGCCCGCAGTCTGCTGCTGCATGCCCATCCGCAGCTCGTCGCGCATCATTGCCCTCTGCTCGTCCGTCAGACTCGCGTTGTTGTCGATGGCGTTGATCTGATTCTGGAACTGGCTCTGCATCGCAAGCACGTTTGCCGCAACCGTGTCCTCTCGGAAGAAGTTATGGTCCTTGATCGCGGCCTGCACCGTCTCGATGGCCTTGTTGAACATGCTGCCCACCGCTCCCGGTGCGCCAGCCAACATGCCCATCGCCTTGCCGTAGTCCTTGCTGCCAGCCTCAAACATCCCACGCATCGCACCCGCAGCCCGGTCAACGTCACCCCGGTACTGGTTGATGCCGGACCCCACCGCGCCAAGCATGGCATTGTTCTGACCCATCGCGCGCTGCAGGTTCCCGAACAAACCACCGTACAGACCAAGCTCCTGCTGACGTGCGCCCTCAGCCGCACCGAAGTCCCGCATCAATCCGTACTGCATCAGGTCGCCGTACGTCGGCATCGCCTGTCCCCCACCACCCTGCTGCACGCGCTGCGCGTTCATGGAAGCGTGACTTCCGTAGGGGTTAAATCCACCCATACCGAACGAAGCGGACGGCGCGTACGTTGGACCACCAGTAGCAGGATTAAAGTATCCGCCCGCAAGTCCGGTGTGGCGCATCTGGCTCCCACCGTAGGGCGCGCCCCCACCACCCCCACCGAACATCTGGGAGAACCCGGCGAACGGATTCTGACCGCCAGAGCCAAAGGGATTCTGGCCCCCGAAGAGTCCTGCAAGGTTGCCGTAGTTGAACGCGCTCATCGTGAACTCCTCATCGGTCGGAATCCGCTGATCAGGAATGGATTGAACCCGCCACTCGGCATCCCACCAGCCTGATACTGCTGGCGTGCACGATCCTGCTCAGGGCTCCCGTACATCCCGCTACCACCCAGCGCACTGCCGTATCCACGCCCACCGCTCGCATAGGGCACCCCACCACCCATGCCCTTGCCACCGCCAAGCAGGGCCATAAGCATCTGCTCGTAGTTCATCTGCGGAGCCTGCGGCTGGATCTGCGGGGCCTGCGAAGCAGTCGGAGTCTCCTGCGGCGCGGCCTGATACCCCACCCGATTGAATCCGCTGTTTGAACTGGCGAACAGGCTCGGCCTATTCCCATACGTGGACGAGGCATTGCCTCCCCACTGCGTCTGGTAGCCAGGGAATGAACCGAAGAAGTTCATCAGTACGTCCTCCGCGTGCGATCCGTTGGCAGCATTCTACCCTTTACCTGGACCCCCACCAGCCGATATCGCACGTTTGATAGGTAAACCTCAAGGCCGGGGCTGAGCCACTGGCCCAAGATCCCGTGAGACCCGAACGCGGCCCACACCGCTGAGTCCCCCGTCGACAGCGAGTCGTTCACAATCGTGCCTTCCCGGTCCGTGGGCTTGGCCGACAGGTAGGCCGTCGAGTCGTTGTTGCGGTACAGGAGAGCGTTCCAGAACAGGTTGTCGCTCGACTTGCCAACCGTAGACTCCACATCGGTGAACACGCACCCCATGCTGCTGGGCTGCTTGGTCACGAACTCCTCGGACCGATCCCCACTCAGCCTCAGCGGGTGCCCTACCCACCGGAAGTAGATAGGGTCAAGGCTGATGTCATCCACACCCGCGTAGGTCCCCGCAACTACAAACTGGGTCGTTGTTGAGTCAACAATCTGAAACTTGGAATCAACCAGGTTCTTCCCATCTAACCGGTTTGTGTACACCCACGACCCAATCATCCGAGCTGCAACCAGCGAGTTGTTCGTCGCCGGGTTTGCCGTTGACGACGGATTCTGAACAAGCGTCGTCGTCAAGGACTGTCCCGTGCACGTGTCGTCGAAATACGACGCCGTGCTTGCGGTCACCTTGACGTCATTAAACGTCAGGAAGTGGTCGCACTCACTGTCAAACATGTAGACCGGGGGAACCGCACCAGTTTCGGGATACGACTTGTCCCCGTACGTCCGGCAAGGCATAAAGACACCGGGCCGGAAGTCCGTGTTCGTCACCACGTCGGGGTACGGTGCGTTCAGCAGGAACAACGCACGCGGCACCAACTGCCCGTCCGTATCCTGCCACCACCCCTGCGTCACCTTCCCGAAGTTCTGATCCCGCAGCTCGCTCACCACGCCCGTCGAGAACCACATCTGCACCGCCTGCTGGCGGGTGGGGTTCAGCACGTACAGGCACAGCGTCGCAGAGTCAAACGCTATGCTCACCTTCGTGAGCTCCTGCGCGCCCGTCGTGCCGGAGTACCACTCGTCCATCACCAGATCGTCGATGGCCTGCACGTCGTCCAACTTCCCGTCCGGGAACACAGCCTTCAGCCCCCGGTAGTTCAGGTAGTACACCACCGGCCCGACACTGCACGCCGCGTACGGCCCCACCACGCCGAACCCCTGGTGCGCGGGAACAACACGCACGAACCCGCTGCTCTTGTCGAAGAACTGCACGCCCGTCCGCGTCAGGCCTGCCATGATCTGGCCCGCACGCCGGAAGCACGTCACGGCATCACCCACGCTCGCAGGCTTGTACTGCGACTTGGCCGTGAACAACTCCACGCTTGTCTCAGTGCTTGAACTCCACCGCGTCTCACCCGTACCGGTCAGGTCCGACGTGCCCTCGCTGATGTTCCCCACCAGCATCGTCCCGTCAAGCAGCGCACCAGCACCGCCCTTGGGCATGGTCGTGTAGTACGCGGATCGGTCCGTGTACACGTCCTGCATCACGAGGCTCGCGTCCTTCAACTGGTACGCGTACCGGAAGTACTTGATGTTGCCACCGCTCGGCAGCACCTCGGACGTACGCATCGGCAGGTCGGTCACCGTGTACGTCGTGCTCAGCGTGATCTGCGCCTCAAGCTGCAGGATGCCACCCGTGTACACGCCTGCCGCGTTCTGCGTCCGTACGCTCCGGTACACGTTCAGCGTGTCGAACTTGCTGCTGTCGTAGATGCCGTCCAGAAACAACTTCTTGTCCGTGGTCCCGCTGAACGTGAAGTCCACGTTGTCGCTGATCTGGCTCTTGCGCCCGCTCAGGCTGTCCTCAAACTGCACCGCGAGGCTGTACGTCCCCTCGTCCAGCACCACGCCCGTCCCCAAGTTCGACACCACAAACGGACCCGCACCACCCGTACCCGCTGCCGGCGTCGTCGCATCGTTGATCCGGCAGAACACCACGCTTCCCGCTGGATTCGCCACGTTGGTGGGGTCAGGAAACGACGCCGCCAAATGACCCGCCGTCCCGCTCACCGCGGTCGGGAAGTCGCTGTCCACAGGCGGTGAGCCCTGCTGGTACATCCCAGCCTTCGGCTTCACCCCCGCGCCAGCACTCAGGTTCACGGCAGGCGTCGTCACCTGCGGACTCGCCACGTACCGGAAGTAGATGCTCACGGGCGTCGAACCGCGACGGAACACGTACACCGCCTTGCCGGTCGTTTCGACCGACATAACCGCGTTGTTCTTGTTGTCTACAGGCGACAGCACACCAGCATCCCCAATGTTCTCCTGCAACACCGTCGACGTCCACTTGTCTACCGCTGTGCCCCCCGTGTTCTGTGGCCCATAGAAATCCATCAGCAGGTCGTACGTGCTGTTGCACACCGGATTCCCCGAACCATCTACGTTCGGCCGCTTCGCGATGTACACGAATCCCCACACGCGCTTGTCTGCACCCGTGATCACGCTGAACGACCAGAAGTCCACCACGCTCGACTTGTGCGCGTAAGACCCATACGGGTTTACGTTGCTGTTGCCCGGGAACTCCGCGCCGGGAATCTCGCTCATCTTGAAACGGTGCATCTCCCGGAAGCCAGGGAACGGCTGTAGCCCCCCGTCATTCGAGCCGTCCACCCCCACCAGCTCATGGGCAGAACCCACCGGCGTGCCCGTGCGCGCGGACGCCTTGTTCTCGCTCACCTTCAGGAGCGAGTACGGCCAGATGATGTCTGTCTCGGGGACCTGCATTTCCTGATCTTACCGGGCCTGCGGCCATTTCCCCAGCGGACAGGTCGCAGCGGGCATGCCCCATTTCACCTGCAATTTGCTGCGTTCCCACTCGGGGCACCCGCAGCTCTTGCAATACCACTCATCCTCGCCCGCCTTGCGCGCGCTCTCGCACCCGTCGCACGCCTCCCGCCTCCCCTCCAGCACGGGCAACTCGACGCGCCCCACCAGCCCGCTCACCTCCGCTTTCGCATACTCCACCGCCTTCTGCACCACGCCTACACCCCTGAACGACACAACAGTCAGCTCGCCAGATTCAAGGTCTTGCTCAAGCGAATACATCCAATTACCAATCCTCAAGTTCATCTTTGTCATGACAGATAGAACCTCCCCGAAACTTCCCACCTTGCAGTTACAGGGCTTGTTGATGCAATGGGAGTAGAACTACTGGTATGTACCCAAAAAGAACCAGGAGAAGTCAAACCAGGACACAAATCCACAGGTGAACCAGTACACACGTTTTGCCATCCACCCGGAGGCCCTCCAAGGACACATGTGGAGAAAGGATTGAACGCCCAGTAAAAAGGTGTACTAAAACATGGAGACCAGAAATTTCCTGTTCCACATTGTGGAGGATCAAAAGGGTCTGCATAACAACCAAAACAAATGATGGTTGTCTCATCCACGGTTGTAAATGTATTTGTTCCAATCGTGTATGTCCTAGTAATTACAGAAGCCCCCGAAGTCAAGCTCCAATTAAAAGGACCAAGAGTAGCACTTATATTGTCCGATCTAATCTCACCCCAACCCGGATACGAGCCCGTGCCCTTGGCGTAAAAACCCTGCGTGAAGTATTGCGTTGCTCCAATTGCAGTTGACGGAAACCCCGAGGTTGATGATAAAAAGTAGCCAAGATTAGTTGGAACGCTAAGGGTTGCTGTTCCTTGATATCCAACCGCAGGGGAAGGAACACCTGGTGCAATTTCGTCTCCCGGAACAGCAATTAACAGGCCCTCGTAAACGCAGTTTGTGGTAATAGGGTTGGACTTAGATACCTTGAGATCAGACGTAAGTGCGTTTGCAGTTGATGTAGCTACAGATGCCGTAAAAAACCCAGCAGAGTTAATTGATGCAACTGCGGAAGAAATGGTTCCGTTGTAAGTAAACGTCGTGCCAGATCCATTCTTCAAAATGACTGAAGTTCCATTGGACTCAATTGTCCAGGGTCCAACTGCAAGACCAGCCGGCTTTAAAAACAAAGTCATTCCAGCAACAGGTCGAGAACAAGCTCCAATCCAAAGAAGAGTAATAGTGGTGGGGCCCCGATTTAAAAGCGTTTGAGTTGCCCCTCTTTCTATTCCCACATCTGAGACAGGTGTAGCGCAAGAGTTACAAGCGCAAAGTATGTCATCATGTGTGTTGCTGATGTAGTTTGAAAGACCAGAAGCATGAACAACAGTGCATGAGTTTCTAGTAAACGTGTATCGCCTTACCTTGTAAGGAGCAGTCACAATAACAATACTTGTTCCCGGGCGTACTATTGGACCCCTAAATAAAGTCTCTGTCTCAATTGCATTAGAGGTAACTGTCCAAGTTCCGTTGATTGTTCCAAAGTTAAGAAGGTTGTACCGTTCTGCACTGTTTGGATTTGTATCAATGTCTTTGTACGCGTAGTTCCATACGTGCTCATTCAGGTCGGCATACGGGTAGTTGTGTTTAACCACAGTTGCCGGGTACAAAAGAGAACCAGTCACAAACGTGTTTGTTTCATCCACCTGAATCGTAATGGTGGTGAACGGGCAGGTGGGGATCTGGTTGTTGCTCAGACCACCGTTCGCGCAGCATGCCGCAAGCAGGCGACCACCTACGCTCACGTGCAAGTTCCGTCGATGGGGTTCGGAGCGGAGAACCAGTACGTGACCAAGCCGTCCGGGTCATCCGTGCTCTCCATGGAGATCCACGTATTTACCGGGACGTTCTTGAAGTAGTACTGCGTGCCAGTCACCAACTGTGCCGCGCTCGTCGCGTAGCCATACGAAGGCGTCGCAGCCGTGTTGTTCTTCTCCAACAGGTTGTACGCAAACACCGTACCACCCGAAGACAGCCCGTTGACATACGGCTGAACCGTGTACCGCCACCGTGCTGTACCCGTGAACCCGGCAGGCGTTTGGTCTACCGCCGTGATCTGCCCATACTCAATCGTGCTCCCGCCACCGCCACCACCCGTGTCCTGATAGTTGACGTCCACGGAGCTTGGCCCCGTAGACGTGACCGACACAAGTGCGCTACCTGTAAAGTTAATCGTGTCGACGCCGGGAAACGTCGTGGTGCCGTCATCTATAACGGTAATTGTGGTCGGACCACCGCCGCCCCCACCAAGGCCAGACCAGCCGGGGAACGTGGCGGGTGGGCCGATGTTGAGCTGGGGGAACGCGAAGTTGAACGAGCCGCCCTGGAAGCCGGGGATGCCGAAGGGGGGGAACGCGAGCGCGCTTTCCCCCGAGGGCGGGTTGATCGAAGGCAGGTAACCGGAACCCGTACCACCCCGGGTCATCTGGCCGGGGAATCGCTCCACGTGCAGAAACGTGGGTGTACGGAAATCGTCCGGCTCACCAATGGCCATTAGATCCTCCAGTACTGGCCGAGCGCATTGTCGACCGTGTCCTTCTGCCATGCCTTAGGCATGCGCATCTGCACGTTCGCTGCGCGGTCCATGAGCGTCTTCATCGCGTCACGGTACTGCGCCTGGATCATGCCAAAGTGCTCACCACTGATCTTGCGGTACCCCGCCATCTTCATTGCGCTGGCCGCAGCGACCGCCTCGTACATGGGTTCCGCGCCCTCCGGCGCAATCTCAAACGAAGTTGCCGCCGTGTTGTTTACGAACGGCCTGCGGACGGTCGCAACCCAATTGCTGCTCACGCCCTTTTCCCAACTCTCGATCATCCGCTCCTCAACCACACTGCCCGTTCCGGTACCAATGAAACGCAGCATCTGACCCACATACGCACCCGGCCTCCGGTCAAACGAACCCAGCGTCGCCACTGCACTCGCGAGGTTAAACGTCACCTGCGTGTACGGGGATGGCATCGTGAGGCCCGTTCCTGACGCGCCGTACACCGGCTGGAAGTCACCGCTTGGGCAGTACCACAACTCAAGATCAGAGTAGTTCTTGTCCGGATAAGGAAGGAACGAAAGAAGATTGCCCTCAACCTGCCAATTAGGTCCACGATAGTTGTACAAGCCCCGTGGAAGTGCTTCTTGAGTGACATTCCCCGCAGTGTCAATAATGGCCAGACGCCATACCTCTCCGACACAGGCAGGCAGCTGGTAATACTGTTGACTCTGAACAAGGGGGAACGTGAGCCGCTTCAACACGGGGTTCGTAGCACTATTGTTCAACCGGCTGGTCACGCTGGCGAACGCAGGCTGAAAGATGTGCCGGACGATGTAGTCGTCCGAGTACTTGGCCTCCAGGTCGGGATCGTCCAGGTACCCCCGGATGCGCTCAACCGCGGTCTTCAGAAGGCTGTTGCTTGAGTCGGCCATGTCAGGTTGCCTTTGCCATTGCCATAAGTTCGCTCACGGTCTCGCTGTACTGTTCGGTGCACTCGCTGGGGGCCATCCAACCGCAAGCACCACGTTCCAGCATCTTTGCTCCATGCTCCATGCCGTGGTTCTTCATGTACTTGACAGCACCCTTCTTGCTCTGAATCCGCTCGTCCCGCATCGAACGCCTGTGCGAATTCGCGCGCTTTAGCCGCTCCCGCATCGACTCGACCATCTCGTCTACTGGCTTGCACCTCGCGAGCAGAGATTCCCCCACCAGCCTTCCGCTTCCGGGCATGTCCGGGGGCAAGGGCATTGCCTCGAGCTCCAGAGCGACCGGGCTGTCGGTGCTGGTGGGGGGAAACAACCACTTCGCCAGCACCCAGCTGCCGGCGCGCTTGTGGTGGTATACGAACAGGTCCTTGATCCCGGTCAGCCTCCGGGCGTACCGAATCCACTCCCCATCGGGCCACACCTCGTGCTCCTCACCGATCGCAAGACCAGCGCACGCAGCCTCCCACTTGGGGTCGAAGACGATTTCCATCTCGCTCACTCGAAGCCACCTTCCTTGCGTGCGTTCCTGATGCGGGCCCTGAACTGGCCAAGCGTCATGCTATACGGGGGCAACACCCCGAACTTGCGCTTAAAGAAGTTCCGCTCCCCCGGCGTCAGCCTCCGGGCCCGATCGCCGGGGTTAGGCTTCTTCGCCACCGGCCGTGGCAACGGCTTCGGAGCAGGCGCAGGCGGCGTGTCCGGCGCCTCCGCCATCTTCTTCAAGAGCCATGCCAGGTTCTTCGGGTCCATCACTTCCTCTTCGCCATCTTCCTGAAAGTCTTCGCGAGGTTGTACCGCTTGCTCCCCGGCTTGCACGTCGGGCCCCCGAACTTATCGCCCGTGCACACGCCCTCCGTCCCGCGCCGCTTGATGCTCGCCCTAACGCCCTTGATCCAGTTGGTGGGGTTAGTCATTGCTCAGCCTCCTCAGCCGCCGCAGCGGCGACACCTTGCGGCCGAATGCGCCATGCATCCCGACCCGGCTCTTCTCCGCCTTCTTCCGCGCCAGTTCCCCGCCCGACATTTCACCCCTGGTCTTAGGCGTCTTGCTGCTCACGCGCTTGCTGGGCCGACAGTACTCGTTTGCCCCACCAGCCCCGCACGCCTTGCCGCTCTTGGTGTCGACCCACTTCTCGGCCGTCCACCGCTTCAGGTTCGCCCCCGCCTGCGTCTTCCGAACGTTGCCGCTCTTCTTGCGGCACTTCGCCGTGGCCTGCGCTGCACGCGCAGACCACTTGCCGTACGAGGCCATCACCTTCCTGTAGCACGCGTCCTTCGCCATGGTTACATCTTGTACATTCGTTTTACTTGTTCAAGAAGTTCAGGCGGAAATTCGTCCATCATCAACGCAATCTTGGCACGCAACGATTCTAGGGTTTCATCTACGGGGACTCGTCGATTCAGTCTGATTCGGTTGTCGTGATATCTGCGAACCTTTCTAAGACTATCAGGCAAAGTCAAACCCTCATCACCAATCGTGCCCAAAAGAGCAGCCACAAAGTCTTGGCCTTCCGGCCTGTTCATTTTTTCTGAAAGCCTAAACGTAAACGTAGGCGGGATTCTTTTGGATTTGCCGCCCTGTATAACCACTTTTGGTTGCGTTGTAAATCGACGATAAAAAGGATCTCCTACATCATGACCCTTCCACCACTTTCCGGGAGGCATAGTGTCTCCAAGTTCAAAGCTTCGGATTCCACCTGGGGTTGCGTATACCCGTTGAACCTTGGCCTTTCCAATTCTGACTAGTCTTTTCAACTGCTCAATTGCCTCACCACGCCCACGAGCAGTAATGCCACTTACTGGATGCGCTTCATCCGGAATGTCAATGTCCACCATGGGGATTGCCTTCTCCCCGTAGAACCCACCAATTTCAATAGCTCCTGCTTTTGGATTTTTGGTGACGTATTGGACAACGCCTTCTTCGGGCCTGAAAACCGGAGTATGCCCATGATCCCACAACTGCTGCATGAACTTAGACAAGCCAGTAGGCATCTCTGCGCCATGCAGCCGATGGGGCATTTGTTCAAGAGCCTTAAGAATGTCGTGTTGTGCTAGGCCTGCAGCCTGAAACTCAACGGGAACCTCTCCTCTAGGAACAACAATGTGGGAATGCCCTTGCGCACGAGCAATTCCAGCAAGACGTTTAAGGGCTTCGATTGCAGAAATGTTCACTTGTTTCTTCTATCGAAAGGGGGGCAGGCCAGTTACGACCTGCCCCTGCGGGAGTCCCAGCCCGCCCACCCCTCAGTGGTTCAGTAACCGAAACCCCTGGGCTTGCCCTTGAGCTTCAGGCTCTTCTTGAATCCGCTCGCGCTGGTGGGGCCCATGCCCTTGGGCCGCGTGCGCCTTTTAAGACGACGCTTCAGAGACTTTAAGGGGTTAGCCTTCATTAGCGGATGCCGAAGCCAGGGCGGGTACCGCCGCCACCTGGAGCAATCGGCCTATCCGAAACAGCAGGCCTACTACTTTCACGCAGGCCTCCACGCGATGCTGCCACACGACGTGACTTAACGGGGTTCTTCATTCCGGTCGGTGCCTTCACTCGCTTCTTGCTGTACATAATTCCTCATTTCTTGCAGCCGCAGCTGCACTTTGAAGACGCACAACGCGTGCATCCTTTGATCTTAACTTTCTTTGCCATGACTAAATCCTTATCTGGTTGCAATTCCATGAGAGAAGCCGGGAGGAAGTCCAATCGGTGCATACGGTGACCGCGGCTTCTTAGGCTTCTTTGGCCGAGGACCCATGCCTGTTCGCTTGATTGAACCGGCGGGTTGAATGTTTCTGCCCATCTGAGAGCCAAGACCAGCGATGTTGTTCAGCGGGTTGTACATCAGCAGTTCCATGCCCGAAGGCTTTTGTTGATGCGTGAGTTCGGATCGTTCGCCGTCTTCTTGCTCGTCAGCTTCTTCTTCATGCCCCTCATCCGGGCGCAGAACGAATTGCGTCGCGACCCGCCCTCAGGCTGCGGCCTCTTCAAGTTCCCGCCCGTCGCGCGGTTGTACGCCGCCCGCCCGAGCGCACTAAGACCCCCCGCTGGGTTCTTGTGCTTAGCCTTGAACTTGAAGCGCTTCTTCGCCATGGCCGCATTTTAGCAAGTGAAAGGGGTGTGGCCCGAAGACCACACCCCTTTTGCTTCAGACTGGCAGGGGCTATTACGAGCCGTACTGACGGTCCTCGGTCACGCCGTCAAGACGGATACCCGCAGGCTGATCCGGAACGAGCTGCATGCGCAGCATGCCCGGCATCTGAGCGCCTTCCGTCACAAGGCTCGTACCGCTGCCGCTCGCCTTAGTGATCGGCACCTTGACGCTGGAGTAGCCCAGCGCCGGGGCGACGAACTCGAAGGGGATGAACGACTCGGCCTTGTCGAACTTCTGGGTGCCCTTGGGCGACGGGGGCACGTACTTCTTCCAGTTCGAGCCACCCTTGCGGATGCCGTACACAGTGCCAGACTCGATGTAGTTCGAGGTGTAGCCCGTATAAGTGCGGCCGTCGAAGGTGAACTTGAACCCTTCCTGGCTGCCCTCGTTGGTGAGGCTCGACAGGCGGTTGGTGCGGTCCAGCATGTACTGGCCGATCTTCTGCGCCTCGTAGTTGAGCCACACGCCATCGCTGGCGATCAGGCAGTCTACGTACTGACCGTACTTCTCCTTCGCACGGTGGAAGCCGCGGAGGTACTGGCGGAGCTTGTGCTCCGTCAGAGTGCCAACGCCGCTCTTGTAGAACGACTTGAACTCCGGGTGGGTGTTCACATTGATCTCGTTGCTGGTATCGCGATCATTACCCAGCAGGAATGCATCATCACCAGAACCAGCAGCGTAACGGAGCCAGCTGTTGATTCCGGCAATGCCGAAACCAGCGGGTGAGCTGTTTGCACTGTTGGCGAAACGAATCGTGTCGGTGTTGACAACAGTACCGCTTACGTCCTGTCCAACAACGCGGACCGAAACAGTGTTCTGGATCTCGTCAACAGCCGTGATATACGTGGGGGTCCGAACACCACCACTCTGGTTGCGCCGGGTCGCACCAGTGGTGTCGTAGATGTCCACACGCATACCAACCGCGTACCGATCAATGTTCAGCTCAGAAGGAGTAAAGCTGAAAGTCGTATCGGTAGAAAACGTCAGACCAGTAATGGCAGAGATGGTGCCAATCTTGAAGTTGGCATTGTCCTGCATGTACCAGTAGTTGCAGAGCGTGTGCGCGATCAGTCGGGCATGACCCTCAAGCTTCGGCGCAATGACCTCGCCAATGAAAGCCGGGGTAGCCTCAGCCTGCATTTCACCCAAGGTGACGAGCAGGTTGGACACCATAGCCTTCATCTGGATGCCAAGGCGGTACGGACGAGCCATCGCGCCATCCGTAGCATCGGGCCACGTCTGGGTGATGCTCTGACGCTGCATCTTGTCACCGACGTTGGCAACCGTATCGCCAAGCAGGGTGAAGTTTGCATTTGCGCCGCCTTCAAACACGCCAGCCATCGAGCCCATGTAGATCTTGAGGATCTTCATGTCGCGGCCGATGAGGCTGGCCTGACCGACGCCCTGGCTGGTAACGGTGGTATCACGCCACGCTGGATCAAGAGCGGGGAGGAACACCTCGATGTTCTTGTTGAGGATCTCCTGGATCCGTGCAGACTGCGCTCCGAAGAGCGTGCCTGCGGTATTGATGTAAGCCATTGTTGTTCTCCGCCCTTAGGGCGGCACGATGTGCGATGAATCAGACCTTCGTTTCCCCACCAGCCTCAGCATCGAGGGCAAGGCGGCTCAACGCGTCAACATTGAAACTGCGAACTGCTGCATCCGCAGCTCCGCGGTCCATGCCCTTCTTGTATTCGGGCGGTGCCACGGGCTTCTGTGAACGCAACGATTCGAGCTCGCCATCTGTTTCCGGTGACCGCCCGAGGGCGTCAATGTCACCGATGACCGTGCGATAGTTTCCTGCAATCGCATCCGCGGCCTTCGCCGCTTCCTCCGCGACCCACTCCTCACTGAACTGTCCACCGGCCGCATCACGCCGACCGTAGAGGTTCTTGAGAGTGGCCTCGCGGACCTGCTCTTGCAGAGCTCGCCAGGCACCCGCCGCGTGTTCGCGGCCACGGGTCTTGTCGAGCGTTTCCAGCATCTTAACGATCTGTGGGTTCCTGTCAATACTCGTAACGACCTGGCGATCCATTTCCTGCTTCAAGAGGCGCAGGCGCATATCCCGCGCCTCCTTCATCGCTGCCTCAGCCTGCCCCTCGGCCTTTGCCGTGGTGCGCTTCAGCATCCGCTCAATCTCCCGCTCGTCCACATCAGCCTCCTGATCCCCAGCCTCTTCGTCCCCACCAGCCTCGTCCTGAACGTACTCGGACGCGTACTGGCGGGCCTCGGCGTCGCTGAAACCAGCACCGCGCAGCACCTCGTACGCGGCCTGCTCGTCGGCACTCTCGCCCTTCATCAGCCTGGTCGCGTTGTCACGGAACCGCTCAAGGTCCTGAATTCGATCATTTGCCTGTTCGGCTTCTTCACGGGCTTCCTGTTGGGCCCGAAGAATCTCACCGAATGTAGCAACGGAACCGTCTTCAAACTCAATTTCAGTATCCATATCAAATGACTCAACGCCTTCCTGATTCTCTTCTTCAGACATTCATCGCTCCTTGAGGTGGTTGGGCCATGGGTCCGATCCGACCTGCGACCCCACCAGCAGCCTGGGGGTTGACGATCGCGACGTCATCGGGGTTCGGGACCATGGCAGGCAGGGACTGTCCCATGAACGAAATCAGGGACTCACGGTATGACTTGAACGCGTCCTGCACGGCAGGGCTCGCCAAAGACATGATCGGATTGGCCATGAACGCGCTGAGCACCCTCAGCTGCAGGTCAGGCCGCGTGGTGTGCGGGGTCAGCACAATCTGCTGTGTCGTCGTGCCGTCGCCGTACAGCAGCAGGATGTTGCGGATGACGCTCTCGTACGCGCTCTTCTCCTCTTCCATCCACAGCGCAAAGTCGATGCCCTCCTTTAGCGCGAACAACTTCACGCCTTCAGGATCGGTCATGCCCGCCTGGAGCATGCCCATCGCTTCCTGCTTTCGCACCACCTCGCTCTTGGGCGCAGTGTCCCGCACCGTGAAGGAGATCTGGCTGAAGTTAGGAATCGGGTTCTTCTTGAAGTTGAC
>Ga0169931_10006207_pt1 | contig 18096 bp, 13 predicted proteins | sample Kivu_15m_20L_FD_129675 | JGI IMG/M metagenome (GOLD analysis project Ga0169931, IMG submission 129675) | Freshwater microbial communities from Lake Kivu, Western Province, Rwanda to study Microbial Dark Matter (Phase II) - Kivu_15m_20L... | ecosystem: Environmental > Aquatic > Freshwater > Lake... | reverse complement strand
CCTGAGACCCGCACCTGCTGCTACCAGGTCTGCAAGATGGTTCCCGAGGTCCACACGAAGACCGTGTGCTACAAGGTGTGCCAGATGGTCCCCGAGACCCGCACCTGCTGCTACCAGGTCTGCACGATGGTCCCCGAGACTCGCACCTGCTGCTACAAGGTCTGCAAGATGGTCCCTGAGCAGCGGACCAAGATCGTGAACTACACGGTCTGCGTGCCGCACTGCGAGCAGAAGACGGTGCACTCGGTGCGCTGCGTTCCTCGCCAGATTGCCTACACGGTCAAGCGGTGCGTGCCGAAGATCGTGTGCGAAGAGGTTCCGGTTTCCGTGGCCGCCCCGAGCTGCCCGTCGTGCTGCGACTGAGCGTGACCTGAACGGTCACTAGGCTTGGCTTCCTTTGTGGGGAAGAACGGCCTGGTCAAAAGATGCCGGTGATGATCGAGCGGCCCGAATCGCCCCCGCGGTTCGGGCCGCTTTTCTTTTTTCCTGGCCGCGCGGCCGCATCGTCCCCGAAATTCGATGCCGGTGCGGCGCCAGCCGACCGCCGGCCAGCGGCAAGCACGCCGCCGGATGCCGACGTCACGCTCGCGTGGCGGAATGCCCCAGCGACGGTCCGCCGTGGGCGACCGAGAACTCCCGCCGATCGCGGCTGCCGACCGACGAGAAGCGCCCGTTCCGTCGGCGGTCCAAACGCCGCTTGCTGCGGATCTTCACGTCCCCGCGATCGCCTCGACCGCCTTCCCGTCGTCCCTCGCAGGGAAGCCTGGGCCCTCCCCAGGCTGGTCCGACCCTCGGCGGCCTGGCCGACATCGCCCGACCGGCGACCCGCAGGGCGCCGGGAAACCTCGCCCGCCTTCCGGCGGCTCCGACCGGGCGGAGAGGAGAGCCCTGCGGCCCGGAGCCTTCCGGCCCGGAGCCCTCCGGCCCGCGGAGACCGCAGGGCTTTTCGCCCGCTAATCGCAATTCTCTCGAAAATCTTCTTCCAGCCAGGTCGGAGGCGTCGCCTTGTTTCGGGGCGTCAACCGGGTCCGCGTCGCTCGTTCGACGGTTTGAAAAGGCCCCTGCGACTCGTCGTTGCGTCGCCAGGGCGATAAGATCGTCCTCCGGCAGACCGACGTATTTTCCACGCAATCCTCAATCCCACGACGCCGCCTGCGATCGGGTTTGTCGGCAGCGTCGACGATTGGGCGGTCGCTTCAAGGCGAGAAGGAGTCCCCGTGCTTCGACGCATGCATGTCCGCGTTTTCGCCGCAACGGCCGTGGCGAGCCTGCTCGGCTGGTTGACGGCATCCGGTCGGTGGGCCGAGACGGGGGCTCGCGCAGCGCCGGGCCCAATCGATTCGGCGGCCGGCGCCCAGCTCCCCCAGCCCGATCCCGCATTCACCGGCAAAATCGGCGCGACCTACAAGGAATCGACGCCGAGCTATCCCGTGCCGGTCAAGGCTCCGCAGGGGAGTCCGAACGTGCTGGTCATCCTGTTGGACGACGTCGGATTCGGCATGTGCTCGACGTTCGGCGGGCCGGTGCCGACGCCTCACATGGACCGACTGGCCAAGGCTGGGCTGCGGTACACGCGGTTCCACACGACGGCGCTGTGCAGCCCGACGCGTGCTGCTCTGCTTGCCGGGCGCAACCACCATCGCTGCGGCACCGGAGTGATCATCGAGATGGGAACCGGGTATCCCGGCTACACGGGCGTCATTCCGAAGAGCACCGCCTTGGTCTCCGAAATACTTCGTGGCCATGGCTACGCAACGGGCATGTTCGGCAAATGGCACAACACGCCGGAGCCCGACATCAGCCCGGCCGGCCCTTTTGACCGCTGGCCCACGGGCCTGGGCTTCGATTACTTCTACGGCTTCAACCAAGGCGAAACCCACCAGTACTATCCCACGATCTACCGCAACGCCCGCTGGACTCCCCAGCCGAAGTCGCCCGAGGAGGGGTACCACTTCACGGCGGACATGACCGACGAAGCCATCGCCTGGACGCGCAACATCCGGGCTGCCGATCCCGACAAGCCGTGGTTCAACTACTTCAGCACGTCGGGCGTTCATGCTCCGCACCATGCCCCCCGGGAGTGGCGCGCCCAATACGTCGGCAGGTTCGACCACGGCTGGGACAAGCAGCGCGAACTGACGCACGCGAAGCAGATCGAAATGGGCGTCGTCCCCAAGGGGACGACGCTCACGCCGCGGCCGCAGGAGATTCCCGCGTGGGATGACCAGCACGCCGACGCCAAGAGAGTCTACGCCCGCCTGATGGAGAACTACGCGGCCTACATGGCCTACACCGACCACGAAGTCGGCCGGCTGATCGACAGCCTGCGGAGTTCCGGCGAACTCGACGACACGCTCGTGATGTATGTCGTCGGTGACAACGGCGCCAGCGCCGAGGGCGGCCTGGAAGGCACGTTCAGCGAGATCGCCAGCCTGATGGGCGTCCAACTCGGCTTGAAGAGTTCGCTTGACCGCATGGACGAGATTGGCGGGCCGACGAGCGAGCCGCACGTCCCGGTTGGCTGGGCATGGGCGATGGACGCCCCGTTCCAATGGACCAAGCAGGTCGCCAGCCACTTCGGCGGGACGCGCAACCCGCTGATCGTCCATTGGCCAAAGGGGATCCAAGCGAAAGGCGAGCTGCGCGACCAGTTCCATCACGTGATCGACGTGGTTCCCACGATCCTCGAGGCGTGCAGGATTCCCGAGCCGCAGGCCGTCAACGGCATTCCGCAAAAGCCGATCGAAGGCGTCTCGATGGCCTACTCGTTCGACGACGGCCAGGCGGCGGATCGACGGACGACGCAGTATTTCGAATTGGCGACGAACCGGGCCATCTATCACGACGGCTGGGTCGCGTGCAGCAGATACGGGCTCCCTTGGGAAACGGCCGGTCGCGGCGACGGCTTCCTGACGGCTCCGTGGGAGCTGTACCACGTCGACGAAGACTTCAGCCAGGCCGACGACCTCGCGGCCAAGGAACCGGCAAAGCTGAAGGAACTGCAAGCCAGATTCCTGGAAGAGGCGAAAAAGTACGACGTGTTCCCGCTCGACCCGCGATTCTCCGAGCGGATGGACCCGAAGCTCCGGATCGCCGGGGATCCGAAGACGCGCTGGGCGTACTACGGGAACGACGTCTGGCTGCCGGAACCCATCGGTCCGCAACTCTTTCCGCGTCCGCACCGGATCACCGCCGAGCTCACGATTCCCGAAGGCGGAGCCCAGGGCGTGATCGCCTGCGCGGGGGCGTTTTCGGCCGGTTGGTCGTTGTACGTCCAGGATGGCAAGCCGAATTTTCGCTACACCTTCTTCGACATCGCCGACGTGACCATTGCCGGCAAGGACGACCTCCCCGAGGGCAAAGTGACTTTGCAAACGGAGTTCACGCCCGACGGCGGCAAGGAAGGGGGCGGGACGCTCAAGCTGGTCGTGAACGGAACGCCCGTCGGCGAGGGCCGACTGCAGCGATCGGCCTTCCGCCATGGGTTGGAGCCGTTTGAAGTCGGCCGAGATTCGATTACGAGCGTCTCGCCCGATTACAAGGCCCCATTCGCGTTCACCGGCACGATCGAGAAGGTCGACTTCGAATTGACCGGGAACTAGCGGCGGGGATTCTTCTGCCGGGTCGGGCGTGCTCCCCCCAGCCAGGTCCCGATGCGGCGCAACTCGCCCCCGGCCGGCGGCGCAGAGCTGCTCCGCTGGCGGAGCGAGCCCGGCACCGCCGTTTCCGGCCGACTCGCGCGGCGTTTGCCCTCTCCCCGAGAGTTTGTCGTGCCGCCGCTCCGCACGGAATGCCGCTGGGACCTGTCGCCCGCCGAAGCCCGCGCGCTGCAAATCGCTTGGGCGCCGCGCGTGCGGCGGCGCAACGCGGCCGGAGTGCGACGCGCCCGCCTGGTGGCGGGGGTCGACGTGAGCGTCGTCGCCGATCGAGCCCGCGCGGCGATCGTGGTGCTGGAAAGCGCGGGGCTGACCCTGGTGGAATACGCCGCGGCCGAGGAGCCGGTCCGGTTTCCGTACGTTCCGGGCCTCTTGTCGTTTCGCGAGTGTCCGGTGATCCTGCAAGCCTACGGTCGGCTCGTCGTCCGCCCCGAACTGCTGATCGTCGATGGCAACGGGTACGCGCATCCGCGGCGGTTCGGGCTGGCCTGCCACCTGGGCGTGCTGCTGGAGACGCCGACGATCGGCTGCGCGAAGTCGCACTTCATCGGTCGCTACGAACCGCCCGCCGAGCAGCGCGGGAGCAGTTCGCTTCTCGCCGAGGGGCGGGAGGTTCTCGGAGCCGTGGTCCGCACGCGCGATCGCGTGCGGCCCGTCTTCGTTTCTTCGGGCCACCGGATCGACTTGCCGACGGCCGTCGCGTGGACGCTCGCCACGACGAACGGCTGCCGGTTGCCGGAGCCGGTGCGATGCGCCCACGATGCGGCCGCCGGCCGGACTCCCCGCCCGCGAGTTCGCTCGACCGCCAAAGGCGGCCTTCGCGGCGCGCCGGCCTAGCCGGCCAGCCCGGCCGCCGACTGCGCCTGACGACGAAGCCAGGCGAGAGCGCAGGCGTCGTAGACCGCGTGCGCAAGCATGGCCGGCCAGAGGCTGTCGCCGGCCGCCGCCACAACGCCCAAATAGCCGCCCACGACCGTCGCCAGCACGAAATAAGCCGGCGTCGCCGCGTGCAGGGCGCCGAACGCCAGGCTCGTTGCCGCCCAACCGCCGACCATTCCGCCGCTCTGCTGGGCGACCGGCTGGATCACGCCGCGAAACAGCAGCTCCTCGCCGCAACCCGCGGCCGCCGCCAGACCCAGCAACTCCCCGTTGCTGGCCGAAACAAGCCGCGGCCCCAGCGTCGTCTCGACGAAACGCCGCAGCCGAACCGCTGGGGGCCACTCCGCGCCGACCGCCGCCGCGAGCAGTCCCAGCAGGGGCGCCGTGGCGGCGAGACCGACCAGGACGTCGCCCCAGGCCACGTGCAGCCGCGGCCCCAGCGCGATGCCCGCCCCTCGAGCCCAGGCCCACGCGATGCCGCCGAGACCCGCCTCGGCGGCGATCAGCAGCAGCCACGGGGCGGGGCGACGCATGGAGGGCCCGGGGGAGCGAGTCGGCTTGACGAGGCACAGAGCGCTGACTAGCTTATCCGGTTCGGTTTTCGGCGGCGAGAGGTCTCCCCAGGGGCCGCAGTCCCGTGCGGGAGTGCGGGCCGCTGGCGGAGTGCGGGCCGCTGGCGGAGTGCGGGCCGTTGGCGGAGTGCGGGCCGCGAAGGTGCTGGGCAGCGGCTCCGACCCGAAACGCGGCTGACGGGGGAATCGGTGGTCGGCGGCGCGGCCGGCGGCTCGCTGGCCGACGCCTGCCCTTCGCTGGGCAACGCCCGGCGGTCGCTGGACGTCGCTTGGCAGGCCAAGCGAGCGGCGTGCCGGCTGCCCGGGCCGCCAAGCCGCCGGTCCGCGGGCAGCTCAACCGGCGTTGGGCAAACGGCATTGGGCAACCGGCGCTGGGCAACCGGCGCTGGGCAACCGGCGCTGGGCAACCGGCGCTGGGCAACCGGCGCGGCGCTGCGACCGCGCGTTGCTGCCGACGAGCCGGCCGCGGGATGCCGTCGCGGCCCCCCGGGTCGCGCGGCGCCGTGTCTGCCGCCGTTCGATCGCGCGGGAATTGGCCGGCGGATCACGGCCCGCCGAGAGAAGACAGCCTCGCGGCGCGAGGTCGGCCGGAGAGCAGACATTCTTCCTTCCGTCAACGCATCGGTCGCGCGGCGAAACCGCTGCCGGGTCGCGGAACGAAGAACATCGCCAGCCGGCGCCGGCGCCGCGGTTGGCGGGCGGCTCCTGGCGGAGAGTCCGCTCCCGGCGGCAGGCCGCACCGCGGTCGGGGGGGGCGGGGAGCGGGACGATCGGGGCGCCGGACGGAACCGAGTTTGCCCGGAGGCCTGGGCGGCGTTCAGGCGGGGCTGGCCGGCGGCGGCCGGCCCGGACCGATCGTCGCCGCGGCGTTGTCGCCGAGGGCGCCGCGTCGGGGTAATCCAGTCAAGTCACCTTCGTAAGGACAGCGAACCATGGCCAAAAAGACTGCCAGCGGCGCCAAGATGATCTACTACTTTGGCAAGACCAAGACTGAGGGCGACAACAAGCAAAAACTGCTGCTGGGAGGCAAAGGCGCCAATCTGGCCGACATGACGAGCATCGGCCTGCCGGTTCCGCCGGGCTTTACGATCACCACCGAGGTGTGCGACCTGTATTACAAGGCGGGACGCAAGCTGCCGGCGGAACTGATGGACGACGTCCGGAAGAACGTCGCTCTGCTGGAGAAGGAGCTGGGCAAGAAGTTCGGCGATCCGCAGTTGCCGCTGCTCGTCTCCGTGCGCAGCGGCGCCGCCGTGTCGATGCCGGGAATGATGAATACGATCCTCAACCTGGGCCTGAACGACCAGGCGGTCGTCGGCCTGGCCAATGCGACGGGCAACGAGCGTTTCGCCTACGACGCCTACCGCCGGCTGATCAACATGTTCGGCGACGTGGTCGTGGGAGTCGATCACGAGCATTTCGAGGAGGCGTTCGACCGCATCAAGGCGAAGTACAACGCCAAAGTCGATACCGAAGTGCCGCTCAAGGGCATGGTGGAGCTTTGCGAAGAGTACAAGAAGGTGTACAGGAAACACCACGGCGAGGCCTTCCCGCAAGACCCGATCCGCCAGCTGGAGCTCTCCATCGAGGCGGTGTTCCGCAGCTGGATGCAGCCGCGCGCCGTCAAGTACCGGCAGGTGGAAAGCATCAGCGGCCTGCTCGGCACAGCCGTCAACGTCCAGTCGATGGTGTTCGGCAACATGGGTGACGATTCGGGCACCGGCGTGGCCTTCACCCGCAATCCGGCGACCGGCGAAAACAAGTTCTACGGCGAGTTTCTCGTCAATGCCCAGGGCGAGGACGTCGTGGCCGGCATCCGCACTCCGTTGCCGGTGGCCGAAATGCCCAAATGGAACAAGGCGGTCTACAAGCAACTGCTGGAGATCAAGGACAATCTCGAGCAGCACTACCGCGACGTGCAGGACATCGAGTTCACGATCGAGCGGGGCGAACTCTTCATGCTGCAGACCCGCAACGGCAAGCGAACCGGGGCGGCGGCCGTGAAGATTGCCTGCGACATGGTAAAAGAGGGCCTGATCGAGGAGAAACAGGCCGTGCTCCGCATTCCCGCCAACGGCCTGACGCAACTGCTGCTGCCCAGCTTCAGCCCCCAGGCGAAGAAGGAGGCCCAGGCCAGCGGCCACCTGCTGACGGTCGGCCTGCCGGCGTCGCCCGGGGCCGCGGTCGGCAAGCCGGCGTTCACCGCCGCGGAAGCCGTCGAGCGGACGCATGCCGGGGAGAAAGTGATCCTGGTGCGCAAGGAGACGAACCCCGAGGACATCGACGGCATGCACCTGGCCGCCGGGATTCTCACCAGCACCGGCGGCATGACGAGCCATGCGGCGGTCGTCGCCCGCGGCTGGGGACGCTGCTGCGTCGCCGGCGCCGGCGAGATGCAGATCAACGCGAAAACGCGGAAGATCTCCATCGGCAACAAGACGTACGGCCACGACGACGTGATCTCGATCGACGGCTCCACCGGCGAGGTCTTCGCCGGCTCGATTGCCACGCAGGAGCCGAAGCTCTCCGGGGACTTCGCCACGGTCATGAAGTGGGCCGACAAGTACCGCACGCTGAAGGTGCGGACCAATGCCGACACGCCCGCCGACGCCAAGCGGGCCCGCGACTTTGGAGCCGAGGGCATCGGCCTCTGCCGCACCGAGCACATGTTCTTCGAAGGCGATCGCATCCAGGCCATGCGGGCCATGATCCTGGCCGAAAACACCGAACGGCGAACAACGGCCCTCAAGAAGCTGCTGCCGCTGCAAAAACAAGACTTCATGGGACTGTTCAAGGCCATGCACGGCCTGCCCGTGACGATCCGCCTGCTCGATCCGCCGCTGCACGAGTTCCTGCCGCACGACAGCAAGAGCCAGGGCGAGATGGCCAAGCAACTGGGCGTCTCCGCCGCCGCGGTGAAGAATCGCGTGCAACAGCTGCACGAAATGAATCCGATGCTCGGCCACCGCGGATGTCGGCTGGCGGTCACCTATCCCGAAATCCTGGAGATGCAGGTGACCGCGATTGCTGAAGCGGCGATCGACTCGAAAAAGAAGGGCGTCGACGCCCAAGCCGAAATCATGATCCCGCTGGTCGGCACGGCCGCGGAGCTGCGCATGCTCCGCGAGCAGGTCGAAAGCACCGTCGCCGCCGTCAAGGAGAGGAAAAAGGCGGATGCGCCGCTCGACATCCACATCGGAACGATGATCGAAATCCCCCGGGCCGCGCTCACTGCCGACGAAGTCGGGCAACACGCCGACTTCTTCAGCTTCGGCACCAACGACTTGACGCAAATGACCTTCGGCTTCAGCCGCGACGACATCAATACCTTCCTGCCCGACTACCTGAACCACGAACTGCTTCCCCAGGATCCCTTCCAGTCGCTTGACGTCTCCGGCGTCGGACAACTGGTCGAGATGGCGGTGGCCAAGGGCCGCGGGGTGAAGAAAGACCTGAAGTGCGGCATTTGCGGCGAACACGGCGGCGATCCCGCCTCCATCAAGTTCTGCCACAAGGTCGGCCTGAATTACGTGTCGTGCAGCCCCTTCCGCGTGCCCATCGCACGGCTGGCCGCCGCCCAGGCCGCGTTGCTCCCTAGCTAGAGGGCGACCAGCCGGCCGGCGCCGGCCCGACCGCGACCAGGCGCCCCGGCGAGCGCGTCCGGCCCGCCCACGACGGGCTCCGCAGCCGGCGATCGGCAGGCCCGCCCCGACGCGCCTCCTCGGCTCGCTCAGGGCGGTCGTTCCGGGACGGACCGCGGCAAGACATGTGCGGAACCGCGCGCCTGTGCTTCGGCGGGCGCCGCCGTCCCCGTCGGCGGCGCGCCGCCGCCGCGCGACAGGCCGCATCGCCGCTACCAACCGCCCCTGGTGAAGCCGCGGACGCCGCGACGGTGGTTTGGCCCGTCAGTTGCAAGGGGATTTCGCGAGGAATCTTCCCCCAACAACGGGTCGCCGCGCGGCCCCGGCTCCGTGCGCGGCGGCGGATGGGGCGTCGCGGAACCGATTGGCCGGCTACCGGCAGGGGAGAAGAGACAATGACGCACTGCACGACCCGACTGGCGGACCTCCGCGTGGAAGACGCCATGGCCCGCGAGGTGATCGCCGTTTCGGTCCACAGCACCATGTCCGAAGCGGCCGACGTGCTGATGGAAGCCGGCATCAGCGGAGCCCCGGTCGTCGACCACGAGGGGCGGTGCGTCGGCGTGCTGACAGGATGCGACTACGTGCGCGAGCGGGCGGCGGCGCACGATGAGGACGGGGGAGCCATTTCCCTCCGCGGAGACGCCGGCGGCTTTCGCGTCTGGATCGAGGACCAGGATCTGGTCCGTCGGCGGATGTCGACCGGCGTGCAAACCATCGATCGCCGCCGGTCGCTGCTGGACGCCGCCCGCTTCATGTGCGGGCAGCACGTGCATCGCCTGATCGTCGTCGACGCGAACCACCGGCCGGTAGGCCTGATCTCCAGCCTGGACCTGGTGGCCGCCGTCCTGAACGTCGCCCAAGAGGAGGAACCCGGACTATGAACCGCTTCATCGGCAAGAAGATTCTCGCCCCCACCGATTTCTCGGATCGCTGCGACGACGCCGCACGGCTCGCCGTCGAGATTGCCGGATCGCCGCAACGGGTGACGGTGATCCACGTCGCTCCCGACGAAGCCGCCTTCGCAGCGGGCGATCCGGCCGTCGTGTGGGAAACCGTCAGCGAGGAAGAACGACGGAAGAATATCCTGGCGACGCTCGGCGAACGGTTCCCCGAGGAGAACTTCCACGGCATCCGCCTCGACGTCGTGTTCGGAAGACCTTCGGAAGAAATCGTCCGCTACGCCCAGGAGGGAGCCTTCAGCCTGATCGTGCTCCCCTCCCACGGACGCACCGGCCTGGCGCGCCTGGTGATCGGCTCGGTCGCCGAACACGTCGTCAGGCTGGCCCACTGCCCGGTGCTCGCCCTCCGCGACTGACGCCCGAAGCGAGACGGCAACCTGCGGCTCAACCGGCCAGCCGCCGCGTTTCCACCGAGTCGTCGTCCGCTTCCGGGTGGAGGCGAATGGCCACCTTCGGCGGGCTGCGGCGTTCCTGCACGAAGCCGCGATGGCTCCCTCGGTAGAATTCCGCCAGCTCGCGGGGCAATCCCAACGGAAAGCGGTCTTCGAGGCGCTGCACCATCTCTTCGAACGGAAGTCCTTGGCGGTAGGCCAGGCGATAGGCCTCCTTCAACTCCAACGCCTCTTCGGGCGTGACGCCCGCCCGGCGGAGGCCGACCCGATTGAGCCCGACAATCAGTCCAGTCTGGCCGTCGACCATCATGAACGGCGGCACGTCCTGCACGATCCGCGCGCACCCGCCGATCATCGCCATTTTGCCCACGCGGCAGTATTGGTGCACCGCCACCGCGCCGCCCAAACAGGCCCGCTCGCCCACCTGGACGTGACCTCCCAACAGCACGTTGTTGGTCAAAATCGCTCGCGAACCGACTTGGCAGTCGTGCGCCACGTGGGCCCCGACCATCAGCAGACAGTCGCTCCCTACCCGCGTCTGCCGGTCGGCAAGCATCGAGCGGTGCACCGTCACGTTCTCGCGCAACACGCAACGCTCCCCAATCACGACTTTGCCGGCCCGATCGACCGGGGCGGCCACTTGCGGAAGGCCCCCCAGCGTCGAACCCTCGCCCACCACCACCTCCCGCCCCAGAACCGTCCCTTCCTTGATCGTCACCCGCGCCGCCAAGCGGCAGCCCTGACCAATCACCACGCCCGCCTCGATGCAGCTGAAAGGGCCAATCTCGACGCCCGAGTGGATCTCGGCTTGACTGCTGACGACGGCGTGAGGATGGATCATCACGGCTGAAAGCCCCGGGTAGGACGCGATGGCGAGGGTCGCGAGAGGAAAGATGGGGTGAATAAGGAGCCAGCGTTAGTATCGGCCGACTCGGCAGAATCGTCTTAATCAATGCTGAGGAATGTCCCCAAGGACGGATCGCCCCCCCTTGACCCGCCCGCCGCATCAATCGCAAATTACAGAGCAGCCACGGGTTGTGCCCGAGCTGCCGACCGCCCCGGCTCCCCGAACGCGGCAGTGTGCCCCGCCGGCCGATCCTCCGCGGAGGGCCTGGACCGCCTCCCTGGCGGGGTCAGCCGCCGCACGGCAGCCACTCCCTCCCGTCCCCCACCCTGCCTTCCGAGTTCGGCGGCGCCCACGCCCGCCTGGGGGCCTCGCCCCTCGCCCCTCGCTTGTGCCCTTGCCAGCCCGCCTGACCCTTCAGGCCCTCCACGCTCCTTGAACCTGGGCGTACGACGCCAGAAAGTGCCAACCCCGATGAGCAATCCGGGCGACAACGAGGTCGTGAAGCTTTACGACGAAGCGGACCGCTTGAAGGCCCAGGGCCAACTCGAAGCGGCCGTGGACAAACTGCGCGACGCCTTGGCGATCGACGAGAACTACGCGCTGGCCCATTCGGCGCTGGCTGTCGTACTCCAGCGACTGCAACGGCACGACGAAGCCATTGCCCATGCTCGCAAGGTGGGCGAACTGGAGCCGCGCGATCCCTTCAGTTTCACTGCCCTGAGCGTGACCTACCAGCGCGCCTATGCCGGGACGGGGCAGATGGAGTTCATCCGTTTGGCGGAAGAGGCGATGGAACGCAGCCGGCAGTTGCAGCAGACGCGGTGACCGGTCGCAGAAAGCCTTCAACGGGAGGCGGCGACAGTCGCGTGTCTTGAGCGGGGAGGTCGTCCCGCAGTCGCGTCCTCGCACTGCCGCCGCGGCGCCGCGAAGAGGTTCGCCAGCCCGCGGCTACTGCCGGCCGCTGCCCGATCGAGGGCCGATGTGGCCCTCGCCCACGAGGGACGGAGCCCGGCCCGCTGGCGCCTCGACGCAGCCGACCGGGAGACAGCCGGCGCAGCCGACCGGGAGACAGCCGACGCAGCCGACCGGGAGACCGTCGAGGCAGCCGACTGAACAGTCGAGGCGGCCGACGTCCGTGCCGCCGGCGGCGGCGTAGCAACTGCCCGGTAGCCGCGGGGACTGCCCGGGCATCCAAGCCCGAAAACAGGTCGTGCCAGGCCGGCGGCAGGTCCCCGACGCGTTACAGCCTGCGGGTTCGCAGCCTGCGGGTTCGCAGCCTGCGGGTTCGCAGCCTGCGGGTTCGCAGCCTGCGGGTTTCGGGTGCGTCCGCTGGGATCGATCCCGCAAGAGGGGCTCAGGACGGCGGCAATTTCACACGTTTCTGCACGTCGGTCTCCAGGACGCCGAACGCCTGTTCATGACGCTGCACCGACAGATGGAGGGCATGCAGCATCCGCTTGGCCGTGTAGTAGTTGGTGACGATCCGCTGGGTAATTGGCACGGGATCGGTCGGAATGCCGAACGGCTGCGAATTCAACCCGAAATCGATGATCAACTCCTCGGGCGTGCCGGTCACTCGGCAAAAATTCGCGTAGGAGCAGGCGGCTTTGGTATCGTCGACGCGGACCCGCTGGATCGGTTGTTCCGGGCTTCCCGCCGCAGGGGCCTGGGATTCCGCTTCTTTTCTCTCGTCAGCCACGCCGTGAGCTCCTTCGCCTGAGTGCTACCGAATCGCCTGAGTGCTACCGAATCGCCCGCGTGCTGGGGAATCGGCGACTCGACGCACGACCATGCGAGTCGACGATCCGGACTGCGCGTCGCCGTGCTCCGGCCTTGGCAGGCCCCCGTGGGGAGCAGTATAGGTCAAACGAAGGGCTGCGACCATCCCTCCGGGCGCCGAGAAAATGCGCCACGTGGCGTGGGCGGGAGATCGTTTTTGACGATTTACGCACGGGGCGGCGTCGGCAGCGCCGCGGCGACCGCCCCGCAGTCTCCGCCGACCTCGGACGACTCATTGAGACTTGCGCCGCGAAGGAACCCTTGCCGCCCCTCCTTACGGAGGACCAAGCCGGCGGCGAACGGCGCGCGGCGGCTCCTTGACGGCGCAGGGATCAATAGTTCACGCCGAATCCCGGCCCGCGTCCTCTCCGTGTCCCTGGGAAAACCGGCCTTTGGGCCAGAGCCGCAGTACGACGCTTTCGCCGTCGCCTTCAGGCATCGGGTAGACGGCTGCGCGGCGAAGTTCGAGGCGTTTGAGCAGGCCGCGATGGCGGGCTTCCCCGCGTTCCTCGGCCCAATTCCGCCCCTTGATCACCAGCAGTTCGTCGACGGCTTCCCAATGCGGTTCCAGCCAGGTCAGGAGTTTGGCGAGCGGCGCGACGGCCCGTGCGGTGGCGACGTCGAACGTGCGCAGGGCGAGCAGTTCCTCGACGCGACAACCGTGGACCTCGGCCGGGGCTCCGAGTTGCTCCGCCATCGACTGCAGCACGCGGGCCTTTTTCTGGGTCGAGTCGCAGAGTGCAACCCGCAGATCGGGCCGGCAAATCGCCAGGATCAAACCGGGCACGCCGCTGCCCGAACCGATATCGACGACGCGGCGTCCTGGGGGAATCAAGGCGGAGAGTTGCAGGGAATCGACCACGTCGCGACCGACGAATTTCTCGAAGGTCGTGTGGCGGGTAAGATTGAGGCGTTCGTTCCATTCCCACAGCAGGGCGCGGTACTTGTCGAGCAGTGCGCTGCGCTCCGGATCGAGACGGACGCCGAACCTGTGGAGAGCCTCTTCGAGAGAGGCGGCTGGCGACGGAGATTGATCGGTCGGACCCATGCGGACTTTCGAAAAACGCGTGACGCCGGTCGCTCCGCGGAGCGGCCCGGCGAGGGATGGGGTCGCCTGCGGCGACCTGCGTCCCCATGGAACGTGAACAGCGGGAACGCTCTATCATGCAGGGAGTGCTGGTTCTTTGCAAACCGCGGGGCTGGTCGTCGCGCGACGCGGTGAACCGCGTCCAGCGCCTGGTACGCCCCGTGAAAGTCGGCCACGCCGGCACGCTCGACCCGCTGGCGGAGGGCGTGCTCGTCGCCTGCCTCGGCAGCGCCACGCGACTCATCGAGCAGGTGCAGCGGCAACCGAAGCGCTATGTGGCCCAGTTCGAGTTGGGCGTCCGGAGCGCCAGCGACGACTGCGAAACGGAACTCGTTCCCGTCCCCGACTCGCCGCGGCCCGTGCTTGCCGATCTGGTCGCGGCTTGCCGCGCGTCGCTGGGAGAGATCGTCCAGCGGCCGCCGACGTACTCGGCCGTCAAAATCGGCGGCCGACGCGCCTACCGTCTGGCCCGCGCGGGGGTCGACTTCCAACCGTCCCCGCGCCGGGTCCGCATCGACGAGCTGGCCGTCGAGGCCTACGACTACCCCCGGCTGCGACTGGCCATTTGCTGCGGCAGCGGCGCCTATGTCCGTTCGCTCGGCAGGGATCTGGCGCAGGCCGTGGGAACATCCGCCGTGATGGTCGGATTGACGCGGATCGCAATCGGTCCCTTCCGCATCGAAGAGGCCGTCGACTGCCGCGCGCTGACGCCGGAGGTCCTCGCGGAGCGGATTCTGCCGCCGGCCGCGGCGATCGGCGATTTGCCGCGACGCACGGTCGACGCCGCGGAACTCGCCTTGCTCCGCTGCGGACGGCCGTTGGCCGACCCGCCCGGCGAACCGGTCGGCGCGACCCTGTGGGCGGCCGTCACCGCCGCGGGCGACCTGGCTGCCCTTCTCGAGCGCCGCGAGGATGGACGGTGGATTCCCTCCCGAAACTTTTCCCAGGCGTTGTAATCGGTCCCTCGCCGGCACGATTTCCGCCCAATCGTCCGTCGGGGACTTGGACGCGGCGGCGCAGCGCGGCAAGCTCGAGGTCGTCGCCGAAGGCGGGGGTGAGCGGCCGCTCGGCGATTCGACGCCGAGGAAACGCGATGCGCCGGTTCTGCCGCTTCTCCGCGGCGGGCAAAGACTAACCCGCCGCGGGAAGTTGCTGCATCCGGCGGGCCTCGCCGTCCGAAGACCAAACAAGCGAGGGTTCCGCGCCGCCGCCGGTCGTCGGCCTTTCCCTGGGAAAGGTTCGCGACTGCGGGCCGGGGAGATCTCGTGCGACGCCGCTCGAAGAAGGGCTCGGCACGGCCGTCGAGCCACAGGAGTCGGCGGCCGCAACGCGCCGGTACGGACAACTGTCGGGCACGGACGCGCCCTGCGATCATGCCGCGAGCCGTAGGAACGGCTTGGCGGTCGGGTTTTTAGCCTGTCGATCGTCATCGCCGCCGAGCCCATGCTGCACCGTAACCGCCAGCTCGATTTGCTTGCGCTGGGTCTGTTCGCCGCGAGCCTCCTGACGGGGGCGGCGCTGGCGACCTACGACCCGCTCGACCCGCCGAGCACGCTGCTCTGGCCGGAACGCGCCGAGATCTCCAACGCGTGCGGTCGGGCGGGGGCGTGGTTCGCCCACCGCCTGTATGCGCTGCTCGGATTTCCGGCGTGGTTCGTCGCCGCGTCGCTGGCCGGTCTGGCGGTGCGTCTGGTCGCCGCGCGGCCGGTCAGCCAACCGGCGCTGCGGACCTTCGGTTGGCTGGCGACGCTGGTCGCCCTCTGCACGCTGGCCTCCACCGCCCTGTCGCGCTCGACGCCGGGGCCGGAAATCGGCGCCGGAGGGTACGTCGGCGCTCTCGGACGGGTCGCTCTCGAATCGCATTTCGCCCTGGCCGGCGCCTGGATCCTGACCCTCAGCCTGTTGGCTGCGGGACTGCTGCTGTGCACCGATTACGTCGTGTTCCGCGCCGCGGCCGGCGCCACGGTCGCCTCGGGGGCCGCGTTGGCCCGCTGGAGCGGCGTCGCACGGCGCGTCGGCGGCTCTTCGGGAGGCCGCTCGGCGTCGGTCCGCGAAGCGCTGAAGCTGGCCGACGGTCCGCGGCACGAGGCCGACGCCCAGGGCGTCGGCGGCGACGACCACGAAGAGGACGAGGAAGCGGGCGACGAAGAAGACGAGCAGTACGAATACGAGTACGAGTACGAGGAGGACGAGGAGCAGGAGAGCGAGGAGCAGGGGGAAGACGCCGAAGAAGACGCCCGCGACGCCTCCGGCCGGAGCGCCGCGACCGGCGGCGAGCCGCTGCCCGCGTTGAAGGTTCGCACCCCGTCGTCGCGGCCCGAGACCGCCCAGGCGACCGACGGCGGCTCCGCGTCGCCGCCGACCGCCGGCGACGCGGCGGACGACGAGGGGGCCGCCTCCGCCCCGCGGATCAAGAAACCCCGCAGCAAGCAGGCGGCAGACGCCGCACGCGCGGAAGTGATCCATCAGCTCGACGCCGCCGAAAGCCGCACGGCCGAGTCGTTCCCGTACGAGCTGCCGCCGCTCGATCTGCTGCTGCAGTCCGACGACGTGTCGTACGAGGAGCACGAAAAAGAGGTCCGCCGCAAGGCCCGCATCCTTGAGAAGACCTTCCGCAACTTCGGCTTCAACGTGAAGGTCGTCGAAATCGAGACGGGTCCCGTGATCGCCCAGTACGAGGTCCAACTGGAAGCCGGCCTGCGCCTGTCGAAGATCACGAGCCTCGCCGACGATCTGGCGATCGCTCTGCGGGTCCCCAGCGTGCGGATCGTCGCCCCCATCCCGGGCAAGAATACGGTCGGCATCGAGGTCCCCAACGAACATCGCCAGCTGGTGCGCATCCGCGAGGTGATCGAAGAGACCGACGGCGCCGCCCGGCGGATGAAGATACCGATCTACCTCGGGAAGGACGTGGCGGGTCGGCCGATGACGGTCGACCTGGCCGCTCTTCCCCACCTGCTGATCGCCGGCCGGACGGGTACGGGCAAAAGCGTCTGTCTCAACTCGATCATCGTCTCCATCCTGATGAGTCGCGGTCCGGACGAGGTGCGGATGCTGATGATCGACCCCAAAATGGTCGAGCTTTCAGGGTACAAAAAACTGCCCCACCTGATGCACCCGGTGGTCACCGACATGCGGAAGGCCGAGGCGATTCTGGCCTGGGCCGTCGACAAGATGGAAGAACGGTACGCCTTGCTTGCGCGGGCCGGAGTGCGGCACGTCTCGGTCTACAACCAGCTGAGCGAAGACGAACTCCGCGAACGCGTGCAGCCGGAATCGGACGAGGAGTGGCAGCAGATCCCCCGCAACCTGCCCTTCATCGTGATCGTCGCCGACGAAATGGCGGACCTGATGATGACGTCGGGCAAGGAAGTCGAGCAGCACATCATCCGACTGGCCCAGAAGAGCCGGGCCGTCGGCATCCACCTGATTCTTGCCACGCAGAAGCCGACCGTCGACGTGATCACGGGCCTGATCAAGTCGAACCTGCCGGCGCGCATCGCCTTCCAGGTGGCCAGCCGCACCGACAGCCGCGTCGTCCTCGACGAAATGGGGGCCGACAAGCTGCTGGGCAACGGCGACATGCTCTTCCTCTCGCCGGGCACGAGCACCCTGCTCCGCGGGCAAGGCACCTACCTCAGCGACGACGAAATCACCCGCGTCACAGACTTCGTGGCCACCGACCAGCCGCAATTCGCCCGCGAATTGATCGAGCTGAAGACCAAGGAAGAACAGGACGCCGCGGAGAAACAGGGCGGCTTCACCAAACGCGACGACCTGTACGAAGCCGCCGTCGACGTCGTCGTCCGCGAGCGGCGGGGCAGCGTCTCGCTGCTCCAACGGTGCCTGGGCATCGGCTACGGACGCGCGGCGCGGCTGATCGACTACATGGCCGAAGACGGCATCGTCGGCGATTACAACGGCTCCCAGGCCCGCGAAGTCGTGATCTCCGTGGAGGACTGGGAAAGCATGGCCCGCGGCGGCCAGGCCGTGCCGGGGGACTCGGGCGCCCCCGACGCCCCCGCGCGGCTCCCCCGCCCCCACCGGATTCTGCCGGGAGCCGACGAGCCGAGCGACCTGGAGGAAGAACTCGGCTCGCCGAACGGCAACCGCCTGCTTGAGGCCGCGGCAGCCGACGCGCCGGCGCCGACCGGCCGCGAACGCCCGCTGCCCGCTGCCCCCCGCCGCGGCGCCGCCAACCGCTCCATCCCCCTCGAAGACGACGCCCCGGTCCGCGCGCCAGGCCGCCAGCAACCTGCCGCGCCGGCCCACGACGATGGG
>Ga0169931_10006206_pt1 | contig 18096 bp, 10 predicted proteins | sample Kivu_15m_20L_FD_129675 | JGI IMG/M metagenome (GOLD analysis project Ga0169931, IMG submission 129675) | Freshwater microbial communities from Lake Kivu, Western Province, Rwanda to study Microbial Dark Matter (Phase II) - Kivu_15m_20L... | ecosystem: Environmental > Aquatic > Freshwater > Lake... | reverse complement strand
TTTTAAAACATAAACATAACATTTCATTGTCAAAATTCTTTATCGGCAGTTGCTCTATCTCTACCTGTCGGTAGACAGGCAGCTGAGCTACGGGACCAAAACAATTTTTATTACCTAAAAAAATAACTTAAATTAAAAAGGGGATGATTGCTCATCCCCTTTGTCGGGGCGGCAGGATTCGAACCTGCGACCTCCTGGTCCCAAACCAGGCGCGATGACCGGACTACGCTACGCCCCGAACGAATCATCTTGTGTTATTTTATTTAAAAAAACAATCTCAAAATTTAAATAAAAACCAACGTTTTGGTTTCTAGTAATCGAAGCGAAAAAAAAATTCTTATCAAAATCTCATCACTCCGTTGCGGTGGGAGCGGGATTCGAACCCGCGGTACAGTTACCCGTACGACAGTTTAGCAAACTGTTGGTTTCAGCCTCTCACCCATCCCACCTCTGTTCAAAGAACGAGTGCAAAAGTAGTAAAAGATTGAATTCAGCAAAGCATTTGCAAACTTTTTTTTCTAATCGTAGTGAAATTCTCCGTTTTCGGATTTGATAGTCACCTTTTTATTTCTCGCATCTTCCACATATCCAACGATTTGAGCAGATACACCAAAACTTTCAGAGATTGAAATTATTTCGTTAGCAATTGATGAATTTACATAAAATTCCATTCGATGTCCCATGTTGAATACTTTATACATCTCCTCCCAACTCGTCCCAGATGATTTTTGAATAAGTTCAAATAGTGGTGGGGTAGGGAAGAGCTTGTCTTTAACCACATGAAGTTTTTCAATAAAATGTAGAACTTTTGTTTGCGCTCCTCCTGAACAATGAACCATGCCGTGGATTTCATTTCTATGTCGGTCTAAAATTGCTTTTACTATCGGAGCATAAGTTCGCGTTGGGGACAGAACCAGTTTACCTGCATCTAATGGTGTGCCTTCAACGTGGTCTGTTAATGAACAATTACCGTTATAAACAACTTCAAGAGGCAATTTCGGATCAAAACTTTCAGGAAATTCGGTAGCCAAATCCTTCTTGAACACATCATGTCGAGCGCTAGTTAATCCATTACTTCCCATTCCGCCATTGTAAAATGACTCGTAATTGGCTTGTCCGAAAGAAGCGAGACCCACAATAACATCACCTGCTTTGATTCTGTCATTGGAAATTACATCTGAACGTTTCATTCTGCAAACCACTGTACTATCCACGATGATTGTTCGAACCAAATCTCCAACATCTGCGGTTTCCCCTCCCGTACTGTAAATTTCAATCCCGTGACTTCTTAAATCACTTAATATTTCTTCTGTTCCATTTATAATTTCGGTCAAAACCTCACCAGGAATAAGTCCTTTATTTCTTCCTATTGTTGAAGAAACAAGTATTGGACCTGTTGCACCAACACACAACAAATCATCAATATTCATTATCAGTGCATCTTGTGCTATTCCTTTCCAAACACTTAAATCCCCTGTTTTTTTCCAGTACATGTAAGCCAAGGAAGATTTTGTTCCCGCTCCATCGGCGTGCATAACAACACAATGTTCTTCACTACCAGTTAAATAGTCTGGAATAATTTTACAAAATGCTTGTGGGAACAGTCCTTTGTCAAGGTTTTTAATTGCGTTGTGTACATCTTCTTTACCTGCTGAAACTCCGCGTTGTTGGTATTTTGAATCGCTCATAATTTTGTTTTACCTCAAATTTCGTCGTCTAACTCTTTTAAAATAAGCTGGACATCTTCTTCTGTGGCACTTAATTTTTGTTTACAAATTCTGATTAACTCAGCTGCTCTTTTGATTTTGATGGACAAATCGTCAACGGAAATATTTCCTTCCTCCATTTGTTCTACAATCGTTTGTAATTCTTCAAAAGCTTCTGAATATTTCATTTTCTAATTTGTCACAAAGTTACCAATTATAGCGACGAAGGTTTCTATTACCGTGGAAAAATCTCTCTTTAAACCTTTCCTCTGTAACAGAAGCATCGCATTAAAATTGAATCCACTCAGAAAAGGATGTTCTCCGCGGCGAATCAATCAAAATCGACTCGGAGTGAATTTTTAACCGGTCCCGAAAGCTGTATGGATGAAAATTTTAAGGACAAGATAGAGTTGGGTAGTTCGCCACTGTGGCTTAGGGACTTTTCGGAGTGGACTCATAATTTAATTTGTCGTAAACTAAATTCCAAATGGTATAATGCCTCCGCGGAATGACATTCAGCTTTTTTCCAATCCGCGGTGGTAACATTTTATGTCCATCGTAGATATGATTCTCTTCGTCGATCTTGCTTTTCAGATTGTTGGCGATTTTATGACCTTAATCATGTCATGAATACTTTCAAATTCCGTTTTGTTCAAAGCTAAGTTTAGTAAATCCCTGACATCATAATCGAAAATAATTTTCCCATTGTTTATCTTTAAGAAATGAAGTAATTGAATTAAATCAAAGATTGAAATTTTAAATTTTTTCTTTCGGTTTTGATCTAACGAAATTTCAATTTCTAAAATACTGAATTTGTGGAAGTTCTTTTGAACAATGAAATGACAAACTTCCAAGGTAATTTCCTTCGATTCAATTACAGAATTAGCATTCATTAATTGATAAAAAGCAATTTTAAAAACACCATTATCAAACTCGATTGAAGAAATTCGTCTGAAGTATTTTCTGTAAATAATGTAAGAAGAAATAAGGAAAGCTACTAAATATAAACACAGAAGAAGACCAAAATTGGAGTAATGAAGCAAGGTTAAAGCCAAGGTAAAGAGAATGAATCTAAAGGAGTAAAAAACTATCTCGTACTTATTGTACCTCTTTTCTTCCTTTGAATTCAAAATGAGACAACTTCCTCCCATAACTCAAATCATTTATGTTCAAAAAAACTGATGTATAAAGAATATTCTCAATTCTTTCCATATTCCAAACTCATTCCACCCGACAACTTGTAAATTTCAAGGAAGGTGTCTAGTTTGTTGAATAGATTATCGTAATGTTGAAGAACTGTGTTTTGGTAAGCGTTTTGAAAATTGAGAAGTTCAACTGAGCTAAGGGTTCCATTTTCGAAGCGTTTTTGTGCTAAATCCCACGCTTTTTGTGCGTATTCCATATTGCGAGTGGAAACCTTCACCAACTCATCACGCATTTTATACAAGTCAAACAAATTAACCAATGTTACAGACAAAGAACGATACATACTTTCGGTGTTCATACTCGCAATTTCCTCCTGAATTTTAGCGACTTCAAAAGCTCTTTTACTTTTAAAATTATTGAACAAATTATATCTCAAATTAAAACCTGTGCTGTAATTAATCACCGAGGTATTCGCTTTCATGTTGTCGTCCTGCAAGTTGCGAATCCAAGATTCCGTTGGGGAGAAACCTGCTTGAAAACTCAAGGTTGGGAACAAAAATGACCTTTGCAATTCAACGGCAGATTGCTGCAATTCTTGAGCGATATATTGATTTTTAAGCTGTTGATTATTGCTTTTTAAATCGCTTAAAGCTTGGTCTAAATTCAATTCAGGAAATGAGAATTCCAAGGGATCAGACAAGCTCGGCAATGCTTCTTTTGAAGGCTCCTCGCTGTTGTTCATCAATAAAAGCAAATTTCGGAGCGCGTTGGTGTGGTTGATTTTTTGCAAAAGATAGTTTGTGCTGTCCGTAAATAATTGATTTTGAAACTGTAGCAATTCTAACGATGATGTTTTTGCATACTTTTCTTTGATTTCATAGTATTGAAGTCTTTTGGAAGAATTGGCTTTAATTTGTTCTAAAATCTTCATTTTTTCCTCCGACAACTTAGCTGAATAATAAGCTTTTAGTACATCGTGAACAGTTGATTCGATAATTACTAAAGCATTTCCTTTGCTCTGAGCTTCCAATTGTTCCAACCTTTCCTTCGTTATTTTCACTGCAAAACCACTGAAAATATTGTAGTTGAGTGCCAAATTTGGAGAAAGGGAATTGTTCATAAACACCCCAGGAAGGAAGGTAAACGGGTTGTTTCGGTTGTCTTGAATTCCAGTGTTGAAACCCAAACTCAAAGTAACAGTTGGAAAAGCACCAGCCTCCGACCAAGTATTATTTTTCTGTGCGATTCCGATTTGTTCCTTAGCAATGAGCATTTTAAAATTCTTATCCAAAGCGGTGAAAATCGCGTCTTTCGCTGTTAATTGTTGTGCGAAACCATTATTTACAAGGAGAAATAAAGCACTCCATAAAATCCATTTATTCATCTTTATGTTGTTGTGAATTTTTCAAAATCAAGGCTGGTTCGATTTCTGTTGTATGTGGCAATTTACCTGTCCAAATCCATCTTCCGACCCGAGCGCGATCGTTCCAAAAAAGAATTGCCGCAGGGTAAAAGAACAAGATAAACACCGTTCCAAACAAGACCCCGAAAGCGATTGAAGTTGCCATTGGAACTAGAAATTTAGCCTGCATACTTTTTTCTGCAATAAGTGGAAGAAGTCCAGCAACGGTTGTTAAGGAAGTCAATAAAATCGGTCTAAATCTCGACATTGCGGCTTCAACGACGGCGTCACGCGAATTCATACCTTCCAAAATACATTGGTTGTAACGATCCAAAAACACAATTGCGTCGTTTACAAGAACTCCCAACAAAGCGATAATTCCAAAACCCGACAACATAGAAACAGGAATTCCGACCAAACCATGACCTAAAATCGCGCCTGCCACACCAGCTGGAATCACTAGCATTATTAAAAAGGCTTGCGACAAATTATTGAAATGCAAAGTCAAAATCAAGAACATTAAAAATAAACATACCAAAACAACATACTGCATGGAATTCCCTGTTTTCTGACTACGCTCAAATTGTCCTAATTTCAACGCACTTACATTCGGATATTTCCCTGTCATTTTCGGAACTAAAGAATCAAAAATCCCTTTATTAATGGAAGCCACAAGATCCGGATCGGTTGATTCTGCGTCAATTTTAACGATTCGCTGTCCATTACGACGTTTTAAGCTTTCAGGCGCTCGACCGATTTCGAAAGAACAAATTTCAGAAAGTGGAATGGATAAACCCGCAGCGTTTTTGATGCGAATATTTTCCAAATCATGTAAACTGTTTCGGTCTTCCAAAGGATAGCGCACCCAAACTTTGACCTCATCCGTTCCAATAATTACACGTTGTGCCTCTTGTCCGAAAAATCCTTGTCGCACTTGATTCAAAATTTCACCTTTGGAAATCCCGTACAACTCTGCCTCAGGTTTCATGCGGATATTCACCTCAATTTTCCCAGGTGGCATATTGTCTTTAATGTTGATAACCCCATTCAATTGCCCCAAATCAGCTTTCATTTCACCACGTGCCAATTGCAAGGATTTTTCGTCGGGAGAAGTCAAACCAAACTCAATTTCTTTCCCAAAACGATTGAATCCTCCAACGTAAATATCAGTTGCCAATTGTCCTTCGGAAATACTTTGCAAACGCCTGTAAATTCGATTGGTTAAAGTATCCAATGGTGTGTTTGATTTTTCTGAGTTCACAAATACATTCACCGATGCAGCATGATTTCCCGCTTGACCTAAATTTTGAGAAAACCCAATATTTGTGGTGTAATAGGTCATTAATGTATCTTTGTTTTCACGTTGAATTCTCGCGTTTTCCTCCAATAAAATTTGTGTAGCTTTCTCCACAAAAACTTTGGTTTGTTGCTTGCTATCACCTGGTTTATACGCCACATCAATACTGAAAAAATCGGGTGGAATGTTCGGGAAAAACGTGGAAGAAATTGTTCCTTTCCCAAGCATTACAAAAACAGCAACGGTAAAAATCATTGGAACAAAAAATCCAAAACGGTACCATTTCCTAGATATTCCAATAATCATTTCAACACTCTCGCGGTACCAAACATCCCTAACGTACTTAATACCAGCATCTGCCGCACCTCTAACCTTTGTTTCAATTGGCGACGAACTAAAACCTTTAAAGCAAGTTGCGCCTCCCGCGATGAAAATTCCTATTGGTAAAATAATTCCACCTACCGAAAACGTTTGTGGCCACAATAATCCTCCTACCCAAATCAATACCACACCTAAAATCAAAAGCAATAAACCTTGTATCCAATTCAACGGCGGTTGTTTTACTTCCTCCAAAGTATTTTTATGTGCCAAGTGAGAAGGAAGTGTTATAAATGCCTCAATCAAAGAGAAAATTAAACAAGCAATTGCAACGAAAGCCATTTCGCGCATCATTTCCAAACCTTCCACAAAAAACAATACCGAAAAAGCCACGATAGTCGTAAGAATGGATGAAATTACAGATGGTAAAACTTCAATAGTGCCCTCTATTGCAGCACGTTGCGCACTTTTTCCTCGTTCAAAATGAGAATAAATATTTTCAGCGACAACAATTCCATCATCCACCAAAATTCCAACCACCAAAATCATCCCGAACAAAGAAATCATATTGATGGTGATGCCATAAAATTGTCCGAAAATGAACATTCCTAAAAAAGAAAACGGAATTCCGAATGCTACCCAACCTGAAAGTTTAACGTTCAAGAAAAGACCTAAAAACACCAAAACCAAAATCAATCCTGAGATTCCGTTGGAAGTCAATAATTGAATGCGTGCGTTCAACATGTTATTGAACTCGTAATAGATGTCGAAGGAAAAATCTGGATTTTCTTTGTTAAAACGTTCTTGATACTCGTGTAAAGCATTGGAAATCTTACCAATATCTTGTTGAAGTGTTTTCTCGATTCTAAAAGAAACTGCTGGCAAACTGTTAAAACTCGATTCCTGAGAATCTTCCGAATAACCCAAATTCACATCTGCAACATCTCTCACTCGAACCAATTCCCCTTTTGTGCTACTGCGAACAATTATGTCACCAATCTCTGCTTCTGTCAATCCCCGGTCATTGGCACGAATGTTCATTTCTTGTGATTCACCGCGGATAAGTCCCGTTGTTAAATCAAGATTTTTTGAACTCACGGCACTCGCAACTTCCTGAAATGAAATACCATAACGCAACAAATCTTCCTCATGAACATTAATGGAAATTTCTTTAGTAGGAAAGCCTTGTTTGGCAATTTCCGTGATTTCCTTTGTATTCAATAATTCCTGTTCCACCTTTGTGGCAAGGTCAATCAATTCGATGCGCTTGGTAGATTTTTTCTTGGAAGAAATTCCCACAAAAGCCGCAACACTTCCCATTCCACCCGACTTAACCCTTGTAATAGTTGGTTTTTCAGCACCTTGCGGAAAAGAATTAATCGAATTTACCGCGTTTTCAACATCCGTCAAGAGTTGATCCATGTCCGCATCTTGATAAGCCTTAATGTTAATCGATGTGAAATTTTCTTGTGAATTGGAGTTGATTTCTTCGATGTCCGAAAAACCTTTTACCGCTTGCTCCACTTTAATCGTAACTCCCTCCTCCATTTCCTTCGGAGAAGCACCGGGATAGAAAACAGAAACCACAATCGTATTTGGATCCATTTCAGGGAAGAAGGAACGTTTGGTATTAAAAATGGAAAACAGACCAAAAATGATAATGAGTGCTATCAATGCATTACCCCAAATTGGTCGTTTGACGAAAAATTCAATAAATGCGTTCATCATCAATTTCTTTTGATTCCAACGTAAGATTTAATTTGCTGATTGGCTTCAACTTGTTCAAGCACAATCTTTTCACCATCATTCAATCCACTGACAAAAAGGGAATCGGGTTTACTTCCAATCACCATAACCGCTCTTTTGTTCACTTGTTTTCCGTTCAATACAAAAACTTCATTATCGCGAACCGCCATAGTCGGAACAGTGAAACTTCGTTGCGTTGAACTTTGATTAATCAACACATTCACAAACTGTCCAGCAAATAATTTCTCACCATTTTCTGCTTGAATGGAATAGTAAACGTCCACCGATTGCGTTTTTTGATTAATGATATCGGAGGTGCGAACAATGCTTCCTTTTCCTACCACATTTCCTTTTGAGTCAGTGAATTGTGCTGCACCAAGTTGTCGATATAATTTAAGTTGAGTTAAGGAAATCGGCACTATCACTTCCATTTCACCCGTTTTTGCAATTCTAGCAATACGTGCCCCTGGATTGGCAACTGCACCCGGTTCAGCAAAAATTTCAACTACCGTTCCATCGAAAGGAGCTAGAAAAATGTATTTCGCCATTCGCGATTCTTGACTTTTAATACTCATGTATTCGCCCAAAATTCCTTTTGCAGTGATGAACATTTTTTCCTTATTATTCGAAAAACGAGGAAATTCTGGCAACATGGAAGCAGGATTAATCTCGTTCATGAAATTCATCCATTTGTTTTTTTCACTCGCAAAATCCAATTCGATGTCAGGTAAAGCTCCAATAATGAGATTGGACAATTGAGCTTTACGGGCATTTAAGCTGTAATAAGCTTCCTCAGAATTCACCTTGTAAAGAACCTGATTAAAGCGAAATTTCGAACCAACTTTTAACGCCGCTTCCCCTTTTTCCAATTTACCTTGCACCTCGAACGAAACATCAACCTCTGAGTACGGCGCAATTTGACCGTAAGAGGTGATTTTCAAGGTTCGTTCCTGATTTTTAACGATTGCAATAGGAATGTAGGCAGTTGTTTGAGGTTCTTTTCCTTCCTTATTTCTCGGCTTTTTATTGGACAAAACTTGCCAGTAAATCAGCGCTGAAACAAGAAAAAAAACAACGAGGAGAATAATCTGATTTCTTTTCATTTTCTAGGTAATTAAAGACCAATGTAAGAAGCTAATCTTCGCCAAAGGCGGCTAAAAGTACTTGAAATGGATGGAGTGGAAATTTGATTTATGTTAAGAAGTGTGTAAATTGTAGGAACGATAAATATCAAGGATAAACGAGAGATTGGGGTTGGTGAGTGGAGAGTGTAGCCCCGATAATTATCGGGAGAATAGTGAATAGTGAAGAGTGAATAGTGGAGAGTGAAAAGTGTAGCCCCGATAATTATCGGGAGAATAGTGGAGAATGGAGAGTGGAGCAGAAGGGGGAATTTCAATATTTAAAAATGATTTAGTTATTGGCACATTCTCTCCGCCTCGGCGGATATTCACTATTCACTATCTTAGTCGAGAATTTAAACAAGCATTATGGAAGTTTACTTGGTGGATGGTGTGCGCACCGCAATAGGAAATTTTGGTGGTTCGCTTTCGTCGGTTAGGGCGGATGATTTAGCTGCAACAGTTATTAAAAGTTTGGTTGACAGACATCCCGAATTAAATCAAAAAGAAATTGAAGAAGTTATTTTGGGCTGCGCAAATCAGGCTGGTGAAGACAACCGAAACGTTGCGAGAATGGCTGGCTTGCTGGCTGGTTTACCCGTTGAAGTTGCTGGAGAAACGGTAAATCGTTTGTGTGCGTCAGGAATGGCGGCAACAATTAACGCTGTTCGAGCAATAAAAGATGGAGCTGGAGATATTTACATCGCTGGTGGAATGGAACACATGACTCGTGGACCTTGGGTGATTTCGAAAACTAGTTCTGCTTTCGGTCGCGACGCACAAATGTTCGATTCGTCTTTCGGCTGGCGTTTTATCAATCCTTTAATGGAAAAAGTTTACGGGGTTGACGCAATGGGTATGACGGCTGAAAATTTAGTTGAGAAATATGGAATTGAGCGCGAAGCACAAGATAAATTCGCGGCTTGGTCGCAAGAAAAGGCTGCAAAAGCGGTAGAATCAGGTTTTTTCAGCGGTGAAATTGTTGATGTCGTAATTCCACAAAAGAAAAAAGACCCTATTATTTTTAACCGCGATGAATTTTCTCGTCCGTCCACAACCTTAGAATCTTTATCAAGTTTAAAACCTGCTTTCAAAAAGGACGGTTCGGTTACAGCCGGAAATTCGTCGGGATTGAACGACGGTGCTGCCGCGCTACTTTTAGCAGGCAAAAGTGCTGTTGAAAGACATAATTGGAAACCACTAGCGCGAATTGTAAGTGCTGCCGTGGCGGGTGTTGAACCAAGAATAATGGGAATTGGTCCTGTGGAGGCATCTAAAAAAGCGTTGAGTCGAGCAGGTTTAAAACTTGACGACATGGATATTTTGGAATTGAACGAAGCCTTTGCTGCACAAGTTTTAGCCTGCACACGCGCATTAGGCTTAGCGGACAACGACCCACGAATCAATCCGAACGGTGGAGCAATTGCGTTAGGACATCCATTGGGAATGAGTGGAGCACGCATTTTATTAACAGCAGCAAGAACCCTTCAAATTACAGGAAAACGATATGCATTAGTAACGATGTGTATTGGTGTTGGACAAGGATATGCAGTAGTTATTGAAAAATCATGATGAACAACAAAACAGATTACGATTATATCATTATTGGAAGCGGATTTGGTGGATCTGTTTCTGCCCTGCGCCTATCCGAAAAAGGATATAAAGTTTTGGTGATTGAAAAAGGTAAATGGTTCAACAAGCCTGAAGATTTCCCAAAAACAAATTGGAATTTGAAGAAGTGGATGTGGTATCCGAAATTGGGGTTAAAAGGAATGTTTCAATTGCAATTTTACCGACATGTTGCGGTGCTTAGTGGTGTTGCAGTTGGCGGTGGTTCAGTGGTTTATGCCAATACACTTCCTATTCCGCGTTCTCCGTTTTTCAACTCTGGAGAATGGCAAGGTTTAGCAAATTGGGAGGAGGAATTAATGCCCTTTTATCAGGAAGCTAAACGTATGCTTGGAGCGAATAAACATCCCTACATGAGCAAAAGCGACAAGGCGATGCAGGAATTGGCGGTTCAACTTGGCGACCCCGAAAAATTTGAAAAAGCGGAGGTTGCGGTATATTTTGGAGAACCAGGAAAAACCGTTTCCGACCCCTATTTTGATGGAAAAGGTCCAGACAGAACGGGCTGTAATCTTTGTGGAGCTTGTATGTTGGGTTGCAGATTTAATGCAAAAAATACTTTGGATAAGAACTACCTCTATCTCGCTCAGCAATTGGGTGCTGAAATTTTGGCAGAAACTGAGGTTGTTGATGTTATACCGAGAAATGAAGACGGAAGTGCAGGTTATGATGTTGTGGTAAAAAACTCAACCTCTTATTTTCCCCGAAAACGCACTATTGGAGCTAAAGGAGTGATTTTTTCGGGTGGTGTAATGGGAACTATGCCTTTGTTATTGAGTTTAAAAAACGGCTCATTACCCAATATTTCAAACACCTTAGGGAAAGGCGTTCGCACCAATTCTGAAAGTTTGATTGGTGTTACAACTTTCGATAAAAAAACGTCATTTTCTGAAGGAATTGCTATCGGTTCAATTGTTCATGTGGACGAAAACAGACATGTTGAACCCGTAAAATATTCCGCTGGTTCAGGATTTTGGCGGGTGTTTATGGCGCCAATGGTAACGGGAAAAACGATGTTGGGACGTGCATTCAACATGCTGAAAGATTGGATTTTACACCCTATGGCCAACTTAAAAATTTATTTTGTTGACGATTGGAGTCGTAGAACGCACATTTTACTTTATATGGAAAGTATTGATTCAACTTTACGTGTAAAACGAACTTTCTGGGGTGGATTAAAAACTTCTTTGGAAAAAGGTCCTGCACCAACTGCGTTCAATTCAACAGCACAAGAAATTGCTCGAAAAACTGAAACGATTATCAATGGAAAAGCGATGGTCATGAGCACAGAATCTTTACTCGGAATTCCAACAACGGCTCACATTTTAGGTGGTGCGTGTATGGGAAAAGATGCTGAAAGTGGGGTGATTGATGCCTACAATCGTGTTTTCAATTATAAGAATATGATGATTTGCGACGGATCAATGATTTCTGCTAATCCTGGTGTAAATCCAAGTTTAAGTATTACTGCGATTACAGAAAGGGCGATGAGTTACGTGCCTAAAAATAAGCCATAGAAAGTTTTTAACACTTCGTATTACTTCACTACAAACTTTTTCAATTCAGAAATCTCTTCATTCAAATAATTCACATAAGTCAAACGGAGAAAATACATTCCCGAAACAGCAAAACTTCCCGACCAAAAACTCGATTCAGTAATCGTTTCTTGAAGTAGTAGTTTTCCCGTTAAATCAAAAATTTCAACGCTAAAATCCGTAATTTCATCGTTTACTGTTCGAATCGTAATTTTTTCATTTTCAGAAACAGGATTTGGAAAAAGTTGAAAAGTATTACTTGAACTAACCGAAAAACTATTTCTGTCAAAGTGAAAAAGAAAAAGTCCGTTATTTCGGTCGCTAACAATAATTCTTTCACTTGGAAATAGCGCGTAAATTCCCCAAGCGCCCCACATCGAAAAATTATTGGTTAACTCGTTGTCAATGTAAGTATCGTAGGCAGCAATTTCTTGTGGGACGGGAGTTCTTAAATCGTAAATTCTCAAACCATCGTTGTAGTAAGCAACAAAGGCAAAATCGTTGGTTATCTGTAAATTATGTGCTGTTTTTGGATTAGGAATATTTGGTCTTCCAAACAGTTGGCCGACTTGAAGTTCGTAGTTTGCACCAACATTCACTTTTTTCAATCTTGTTCCAGCCGTTTCATCCCCGAAAACATAGGTTTTTCCATCGGGAGAAAGCCAACCTTGGTGATTGTAGCCTTGTTCGGAGTAAAATTGGAGATTGTTAAGATAAATTGGTTGAGTTGGATTTGAAAAATCATAGACCCGTAAGCCATTAAATCCACAGTTCAAAAATGCTATATTATCCCTCACAAAAATGTCATGTACCTCAGGAATGTCAGAAGGTCCAGTCCATAAAAGTTGTGGTTCCAAAGGATTGGCAAGTGAAAACACACACAACGGTCGCATGGGTAGTTCAAGATTATTCAGTACGGGCGTTACCGAACACAAGTAAAGCAAAGCATTTTCTTCATCAACGAATAGGTTGTGAATGCGCCCAAAAGTTTCGTTTCGCAAATCGTTCACCAAAACAATTGAATCCGGAAGAAATTGTAAATCAATAATTTGCAAACTACTCGGCCCTTCATCGCAAGTGGCATAAAGATAATTTCCAAAAACTTTTGCTTCACGTGTCACCACCTGCGCCGAACTGTACCGCCCTTTCACCGAACCAATAGGTTGAAATTTGTTTTCATTAGTGATTAGAAAAACGTGCGTTCCGTAGGTTGAACCCACAACGGCGTATTCTTTTCCGTTTTTTGTAAATCCCCAACAACCCGAAAAACGAACTTGCGAAGAATTGGAAGGCAGCGAATCCTGAAACCAACGGTCGAGGAAGGTTATATTTTTCACTTCTTGCCCAAAAAAATGAGAAGAAAAGAAAAGGACAAAAACGAAAAAGACAAGGCGCTTCACTAGACGAAGGTACGAAGGAAAGCTATCGGAGATTGAAATAATTCTAGATTCGAAACGAAACATATCACCACTCCAAACGCGCCGATGCACTGTCCGCCTGACTTCCAATTTTTCCTTCTTCCCACAACATTTTTCCCGTGATTGCAATCATTGCGGCGTTGTCAGTACAATACGAAAGCGGTGGAATGTAAATTTTCCATGATTTTTTTTGTCCTAAATCTTGTAAACGTTCTCTTAAACCACTATTCGCGGAAACGCCTCCAGCCAATGCAACTTGTTTAATTCCAGTTTGTTTGACCGCCAATTCGATTTTTTCAATCAAAATATCAACTATCGTTTTTTGGATCGAAGCACACAAATCCTTTACTTCTTCCGTTCGAAAATTTGGATTTTCCTTTTCCATTTTTTGGAGAAAATACAAAACACTCGTTTTCAAGCCACTAAAACTAAAGTCCAATGCAGGAATTCGAGGTTTGGCAAACTTGAATTTATTTTCATCACCTTCTTTTGCCAATTTATCAACCAAAGGACCGCCGGGATAAGGTAAACCTAACATTTTCGCGATTTTGTCAAAAGCTTCACCCGCCGCGTCATCAATTGTTTTTCCAATGATTTCCATGTCGAACGCTGAATTCACTTTTACGATTTGCGTGTGTCCTCCTGAAACCGTTAAACACAAGAACGGAAAAGTGGGTGCTTGTGGATTGGCGTCTTCGATAAAATGAGCCAAAATGTGCGCTTTCATGTGGTTAACAGGAATCAACGGAATATTTCGTGCTAATGCAAATGCTTTCGCAAAAGAGGTTCCAACCACCAATGAACCCATTAATCCTGGACCTTGTGTGTACGCAATTGCTTGAATGTCTGCAACAGTGACATTTGCTTGTTTGAACGCCGCAACTACAACTGGCACAATGTTTTCTTGATGTGCACGGGAAGCGAGTTCAGGAACAACGCCACCGTATTGCTCATGGATAGCTTGTCCTGCCGTAACATTCGAAAGGATTTTGTTGTTGAGAAGCACCGCCGCAGAAGTGTCATCACATGAGGATTCTATACCTAAAATTAAAGTGTTCACCTAAAAGATTTCTTACTTTTGTAATATTGACTTGGATGGCGAAAATACTCAAATTTACTGCACGCGTTTTTGGAATCGGTTTTGAGTGGTTTTTGATACTTTTCATCACCTTCGCTTTTTTGATTCGCGCCCCATTTTTCCAAACATTTCTTGCTCAAAAAGTTAGCGCGTTTTTCTCCAAAGAATGGAATACCGTTGTTCAAGTTGGTTCAGTTGAATTAATTTTCTTCGATCGCTTGGCACTCGACCGTGTTTATGTGGAAGATTTGAAAGGTAAAACCTTGTTATACAGCGGTTCACTTCGTGTGAAATTAGCAGATTTTAGTTTGTCGGAAAGCCAGTTGGAAGTTGCTTCTGTTACTTTACAACAAGCAAAAGCCAACATTTTACGCGAAAAAGAAGTCGAAGACTTTAATTTCCAATTTATCGCCGATTATTTTGCGAGTGAGGGCACCACCACTAGTGAATCGAAGCCTTTCAAATTACTTGTTAATGAGGTGAATTTGGAAAATTTGGCCTTTAAATACCAAGATGAACACAAAAAATTAATGCCTTTTGGTGTTGATTTTGACAACTTGAATTTAACGGGAGTTAATTTATCGGTACGAGATTTTGAATTAAATGATGGCGCGTTTAAATGCCGTTTAAAAAAGCTTCAAGTGAAAGATAGGTCGGGTTTGGACATACAAAATCTGAGTGCTAGTCTGAATCTCAGCGATAAAGGAATCAAACTCCGAAACTTTTCCTTAAAAACTGCAAATAGTCGTTTGCGCGCAAAAAGATTGGGTTTACTTTACCCAAATTGGGATGCTTTTTCAAATTTTGAGGACAAAGTGAAATTTGACATTGTTTTGCTCCCAAGCGCTGTCAATCTTCTCGATGTATCCTATTTCGTACCAGATATGGAAGGAATGAATGCGCTTGTGAATCTTTCTGGAGAAGTTAAAAATGCACTGAACGACCTACATATCAACGACTTGAATTTGCGTTTCGGAAGAAAAACCTATCTCGCTGGAAATATTGATTTACCAGACGTTCGAAAGTTTTTTGACGAAGATATGCGTGTCAATTTATTCAAAGCAAATATTGATTTTGAGGATGTTGAGCGTTTACAAATGCCAAAAAATGTTTCTTCGATAGTCATTCCTGAGCCTTTGAATAAACTTGGATTTGTTGAATTAAATCAATTGCGTTTTGTGGGTACGCCGTCCGAAATGCACCTCAATCTACAAAATGCTAATACAGGTTTGGGTTCAATTGCACTTTCACAAACGCTAGATTTAGTTCTGAAAGACAATCAATTATGGTTTGGAGGAAGAAATGATGATTCGCTTTTAGTTCAAGTTCGCGATTTTCAGTTAGGACAATTTTTAGACATTCCAGATTTAGGGTCTATCTCTGCTGACGCTAGATTGAACGGTGGTTTGAATGAGAAAAGTGATTTCTATTTCAAAAATGGATTTGTAACAATCTTAAATGCCACTTACAACAGTTATACTTATTCCAAAATCACTGCCTCTGGCGCACAATTGATTGACAATGAGTTGAAACTAAAAGTTGACTCAAAAGACCCTTACGCAGATTTTGAACTTTACAGTGAGTACAATCTAGGAGAGAAACAGCACATTCTCATTGATTTGAATTTACATAAAGCGTATTTAGGAAAACTCAATTGTTCGGATGACAAATCCATTTCACTATCCACAGGTATTCGTGCTTCATTGGACGGCGTGAATTTGGAAAGTATTAAAGGAACCGTAACTGCCAATTTCCTACAATACCGCGAAGAAAACAACGAATTAAATATCCCAACCATCGTTTTTGATGTGGACAGAAATAATCACTTTGATTCCTACAAAATCCGAAGTAGTATTTTAACCGCTTCATTAGCTGGAGAAATTGATTACGAAACTGTTGCGGATGATTTTGTGGCTGAACTTGCATCGGTTTTCCCGAGTTTTAATGTTCGTAAAAACCGAAAAACAAGTGGCTTCAATAACAATATTAACTTTTCCTTAAAAACCGAAAAACTGGAAGAGTTCCTTACCATTTTTGCTCCAGGATTAACCGTTAGTCAAGGTGCTGAATTGCGTGGAAAATTCAATGCACTTGAAAATAATTTGAACTTTTCCTTGAATGCGGATAAGATTGTTTACGAAGATTTTATATTTAACGGAATTAACATCAACCAGCAATTGCAAAACGGGGGTGTGGTTGGAAATTACCGTGTAAACCAACTCAAATACGATTCCCTTCACTTTGACAAGATTGAATTTACAGCTGAAGGTACGCGACATTTACTTGGTTCAACCTTGACATGGGAGCCAAATTCACCCAATTTTTCCTCCATTCATTGGGATACGCGTATTGTTTCTCCAGAGCATATTTTACTCGCATTAAGTCCGTCGTTTTTCTCACTAAATGGAATGAGGTGGGAAATCGCAAAAGAAGCAGACATTATTTTAACAGAAAGGGATATTGTTGTCAATGATTTTGAGTTGAAGAAACAAGAGCAATCGCTTCAAGTGAACGGTTGTGTTTCTCAAAATATCAATGATAGATTGTACCTAAGAATCAATCGATTTAAGTTGGGAGAGATTGGAGATTTACTTGGTTTAGGTGTGGATTTGGATGGACAATTTTCTGGTTCAGGGCATATCAGTACGCCGTACACTAATCTACAGTATCAAGGAGATTTAATGATTTCTAATCTATTTGTAGATCAGCAAGAAGTTGGAGATATTTCAATTTTAACTGACTGGAATACAAACCTTAATCAACTTGATTTATTGGGTGGGTTGATTTTTAGAAAAACAAAAACTTTTGATTTTGTTGGAGGTTATAATGTGAAAACTGAATTAATTAATTTGGCATTAAACTTCAAGGAAACGGATATTGCTTTTGCTAATTCCTTTATGGATCCTGAGGTTGTTGACGATATTAAAGGAAAATTGACTGGACGTTTAACTGTAAAGGGAAAAATTGAAAAGCCACAAATTAATGGTCGCTTAAAGTTAAAAGATGCCTCAGCATTGGTTGCCATGCTAGGTACAAAGTACGCTATGGATGGGGATGTTTCAATTGTTGAAGATGCATTCTACATTAACAATATGCCAATTCGAGATGAGGATGGAAATCAAGCTTCGCTCATTGGTTCCATAAATCACCGCGATTTCACCAATTTTAACTTTGACTTGAATTTCAACTTTGAGGACGATTTTTCTAAACGACCTCGACCGAATGGTACTCCTGTCCCGCTTGAAAAATTCATGGTCATGAATACCAAATTTAAGGACGGCGATATTTATTTCGGAAAAGCTTATGCTACCGGTTCTGCAAATATTTCAGGGACAGCCAATAAAATGGAGGTTAATGTCGATTTGACGACTAAAAAAGGCACTGTTGTTAATTTTCCAATGTATGGCGTTTCTGATATTGATGAGAATGTGGATTTTGTGGAATTCGTTCAAAAAGGAATTGATGCCAAGCAAATAGAAGAAAAAATCGACTTTACAGGCGTAGATTTAGATTTGAAATTCAGAGTAAATACCGATGCTCAACTTCGAATAATTTTCAATGAACTTACTGGCGATGAAATCATTGCTCAAGGAAACGGTGGTATTAATGTCAAACTCGACCAACTCAATCACATTACGCTGAACGGAGATTTCGAAATTGCAGAAGGTAGTAAATACAACTTTGCTTTAGGTGTAATAAA
>Ga0169931_10006204_pt1 | contig 18101 bp, 14 predicted proteins | sample Kivu_15m_20L_FD_129675 | JGI IMG/M metagenome (GOLD analysis project Ga0169931, IMG submission 129675) | Freshwater microbial communities from Lake Kivu, Western Province, Rwanda to study Microbial Dark Matter (Phase II) - Kivu_15m_20L... | ecosystem: Environmental > Aquatic > Freshwater > Lake... | reverse complement strand
TTGCTGCGGCGGCAATAGCAGATTGAATCGACTTGGCTCGGCGTTGGCCGAGGCGTTCGATGGCTTGCTGCTGTGCAGCCAAGTGAGTACCACCCTTTCCGTACTTCTTGATCAAGGTGTGCACCTTGGGGGTCGGCTGGGCGCCGCGTTCCATCCAGTGAGCGATCCGTTCGCCATTCAGGATAGCGCGAGCGTCGGTCTCCCGAATCTCTGGGTCGTAAGAGCCGAGTTCCTCAAGAACGCGGCCGCCCTGGGGGCGACGAATGTCGATTGCACACAAACGGTAGTAGGGACGGTTCTTCCGGCCCATCTTCTTCATACGGATCTTGACTGCCACAAATGGCTCCTCAAACTAGCCTGAACTGAACTAACTATTATTTTTCTTTCTTGCGATTCCGCAAGAATTTCTCACGCTGTTTCCGCAGCTTTTCCCGTTCTTTCTCGGTCAGCCGCTTGCCGGTCGATTTCTTTTGTTTCTGCATGTGAGCGGACGGATCAAGCATTTTCTGCTTCATCTGTTCGACCATTTGCATACTTTCCCGAGTGTTGCCCCCGGCCATCCCGGTCAACATCGGCTTCATCATCTCGTATTGTTTAATTAGCTCGCTGACATGTTTCGGCTGCACGCCGGCACCGGTCGCAATCCGTTGTTTGCGACTGACGTCAACGAGTTTGGGGTTTCGCCGTTCGGCCGGTGTCATCGAGTCAACAATGCCGCAAAGACGGCGAATTTCCTTGCCCGTTTCGGCACTCGCCATCATGGCTTGGACTTCACGGAGTTGGCTGCCGATACCGGGCAACAATCCGAGCATTTTCTGCATCAAGCCCGGCTTGGCCATCCGCTGCATGTGGTCGCGGAAGTCTTCCAGTGAGAACTCGCCCTTTTCCAGTTGTTCCTGGAGCCGCTTTTGTTCTTTTTCGTCGACCAGCTTTTGGGCTTCGCTCGCCAAGGCAACGATGTCACCCATTCCGAGGATTCGGCTGGCCATTCCCTCGGGGCGGAACGGTTCGAGCGCGTCGAGTTGTTCGCCGGTACCGATAAACTTGATCGGCACGCCGGTGACGTGCTTAACGGACAACAACGCACCACCACGGGCGTCACCGTCCAGCTTCGTCATAATCACGCCGTTAAGTTCCAATGCGTCGTGGAACGCCTTGGCACTTTTGACTGCATCCTGACCAGTCATGCCGTCGACGACGAGGAAGACTTGGTGAGGCTGCAGTTCGCGGTCAATCCGCTTGAGCTGCTCCATCAATTCCAAATCGATCGCCAAGCGTCCTGCGGTGTCAAGGATGACGACTTGATGCTGGTCTTTGCGAGCGAGCGCCACGCCGTTGCGGCAAACTTTAACCGGATCTTTTTCGCCGGGCTCGGAGAAGACAGGGACGCCCAGTTGGCGACCGATAACATGCAATTGTTCGATAGCAGCGGGGCGCTGTAAGTCAGCCGCCACGAGCATTGGCTTGATTTTGCTCCGCAGCAGCAGCGAGGCCAGCTTACCGCAAGTGGTCGTCTTACCGGAGCCTTGCAGACCGCACATCATGATGATGGTCAGGTCCTTGCCCGTGAGAATCTGATGGTCCACCGGTCCGAGTAACTTAATCAGCTCGTCATTGACGATGCCCACTAGTTGTTCAGATGGTTTCAAAGAGAGAAGAACTTTCTCTCCCAGCGCTTCCTGGGTGACCGAGGCCATGAAGTCGCGAACGACGTCGATGCTGACGTCCGCCTCGAGCAAGCTCTGCTCGACCAGCTTTAGACCTTCGCGCATGTTCGATTCGGTCAGCTTCCCGCGGCCGGTCAGCGACTTAAAGGCGGACTGCAGTCCTTCCTGCAATGAATCGAACATAGGCACCCAGTGAACAAAAAAATCCAGCCGTTTCGGCCGGACAAAAAACAACGCCAACAGCAGAACGGTCCGGGCACGACGCGGGACACGCGGCTTGGGCGAGCCCCGAGAGGGGGCCAGAAACCTCCGTCAGGAGGGCAAATTGTATCGAAATCCCGGGCCCTTTGCAAACCCGCCGCTTCCCTAACAACAACCGATGGCGAGATCTTTCGGCCGAATAAGCCTCAGCAGGCTAACTCGGCCATTTGGCCGGATTCACTCGGCGACAGCCGGAGCAGGCCGCGGAGTCGCCGGAGTTGCAACTGCCGCACGGGCCGCAGCCGCCTTGGCAGCCGCTTCACGAGCAGTTCCCAATGAAGTCCACCCCGCGTCGGCCGGAAGGTGGCACCAGCGCACATCGAGATCTTGCCCCGAATAAATGCTCGTGAGCAACGCCGCCATCGGAGGCGGAGTCACCAGCAAAACCGACTTGCCAGCGTATTTTCGGGCAAGACGCTCTAACAAAGTACGAGCCCGATCCATGGCGTCATGAATCGACTCACCTTCCGGCGGGTAAAGATATTCGGGATGCTCGGTCCAGCAGCGATACGCTTTGGGCAGAGTCTTCTTGAGGTCATCCAGCCGCCGACCGTGCCAAAGGCCAAAGTCGATGTTCGCGAGTTCCGGCTCAACTTTCACTCGCACCCGCATCAGCCGAGCGATTTTGTCAGCCGTCTCTTCGGCCTGCTGACATGGAGCTCGCAAGACAATGTCAAACTGCTCCCATTGCAGTTGCCGAGCCGCTTCCTCAGCCTGCTGCTCGCCGCGTTCGCTCAAAGGCAAGTCCAGCCGCCCGGAGACACGCCCTTGCAAATCCAATTCAGTCGCCGCTGTGCGCACGACAATCAATTTCATTTCAGCCATTAACTTACCGCGCCTCCTGCGCGCCACTGCTTGCCAAACCGGCTTTCAGACCAGCGGCAATCAACTGATTCAAATCTGAAATCGCGACCGCATAGTCAGGTTGGGCAAAAATCGCCGAACCCACTACCAAGGCCTCCGCCCCGGCCGCGACACATTGTTCAAGCGTGCGAGCATTGACGCCGCCATCGATCTCGAGGAGTAGCGATTCGCCGCCCAAACGCCGCAGCTCAGTCAGCTTCGAGAGGACTTCGGGGCGAAACGACTGACCGCCAAAGCCTGCCTCGACGCTCATCACCACGGCAATATCGCAATCAGGCACCACGTCGGCTACTGCTGCGACCGAAGTTCCGGGATTCAGAGCAATCCCAGCCGCGGCGCCTGCTGCATGAATTTCATTGAGGATAGGCCGCGCATCTTTTACGGCTTCAACATGAAAGGTCACGATGTCCGCGCCCGCCTCGACGAATGCCCGCGCGTACTTCGCCGGGTCGGCAATCATCAGGTGAACATCGATCGGCAAGCTAGTCACTTGGCGAATGGCCGAAACGATCGGCAGGCCGTAAGTGAAGTTGGGAACGAAGACCCCGTCCATGACATCGAGGTGTAGAGCAGCCACACCGGCTGCTTCTAATTTCCCAATTTCGCGTTCCAGATTACGGAAGTCACAAAGCAACAAAGAGGGCAACACGGCCGCTCCCCGTTGGCGAATCTTGGCAATAGCAGAATGAGTATTCATCGAGCAGCACGCTGCGAGAGCGTGCCAGAATTCCCAGAGTCGACAGCCAATTCCCGACGCACATGCTGGTCGCTTCCGAATGGAAAGCGGCCAGCCGCCTGGGGGGCAGTCTTGAGAAGAGTTCGCCAAAAACGCTGCGATTCAACTGTGTGTTGAGTTTGCAGCGATCGCGAACGTGTCCTCAGGGTTTCAATCTTATCGCGACTGCTTCGGGATTCCAGCGGCAACTTTCATTTTCAATCGCAAGTCTCGTCCAGATGGGGCTTTCAGCCAATTTTCCGGCAAACTTTGCCCGATTCGAAAATCCGTATTCGGCGGGATTGACAAGAAGTGACTAGGAATCTTGGGAAAACGCCGCGGCTGTCGTGGACGGCAACCTTGGGGGGGGACGGGTGGGCCGATTGTGACTTTTGGGACTCATGGGAGAGAACAGCCGATCAGCCAGTAGCAAGCCGCTACAAAATTTCCCCATTCCGCATTCTAACTTCGCCTCTTACCGCAGCCGGACCACTTCGCCCGACTGAGCCGCGCGATAGATCGCCGTGATTAATTCCACGCTTCGCCGTCCTTCGACGCCACTCAAGGGCGGCTCCAACCCGGCCTGAATCGATTCAACGAACTCGCGAAACTGAGCTGCATGGTTCTGATGACCAATCGCCTTGGGATCGGTCGCGCCGCCGCTGGTCGCGGGCGAAACGCCGAATTCGCGCCGCACATGCTCGTCACTCGATTCGGGCTGAGTAAATTCCCAGTGCTTGATCTCGTTCTCTTCGACAATCGCGCTACCGCTGGTCCCGTGAATCTCGATTCGCTTTAGCTGACCGGGTGAACTGCATGTCGTTGCCTCGATCACGCCGAGCGCGCCGTTGCGGAATCGCAAACTGGCGACCGCGACATCTTCAACTTCGATTCGCTCGTGACCTCGAGTGGCAGTGAATGCGGTTACCGCTTCTACCTCCCCCATCAGCCAAAGCAGCAGATCGACCGTGTGAATTGCCTGGTTCATGAGTGCACCGCCCCCATCGAGAGCCCAAGTGCCGCGCCAAGCTCCACTGTCGTAATACTGCTGAGTCCGGAACCATTTGACGTAGGCGTCCCCGAGGGACAAAGTTCCGAATCGCCCGCTTTGGACGGCTCTTCGCACCACCTGCCAACAAGGCTGGAAGCGAGACGGGAAAATCGTCGCCACATGCACGTTGCATTCGCGCGCAACCGCGAGCATGCGGTCGCATCGCTCGGTTGTAATCTCCAACGGCTTCTCGACCAGCACGTGCTTGCCAGCTCGCATCGCCGAAACCGCCGGCTCAAGATGGTCGCCGCTGGGCGTGCAGACGGTCACGACTTGGATCGCTGGGTCGGCAAGTAGCTCGCCGAGGCTGCCGTAGGCGATGCAGCCCGTCTCGGCTGCAAATTTTTCAGCCGACTCTCGCGTGCGGCTGGAGCAACCGACTAACTTCGCTCCCGGCACTTCGGAAATCGCCTTGGCATGAAAACGGGCGATCATCCCGCATCCGACCACTCCAAATCCAAAACCCATCGCACTCCACTCCCGAGCAAATCATTTTTTTGAATGCGCCTAATCTTACCGCGCGCCGCTTGGCTCTGCTGCGGCGAGGTGAACTCGCTCAGACAAATAACTCAGGTGGCATTTTGAGTGGGGCCCCCCGTCCTCTTTTTGTTCACCGGCGGCTAGCGCCTTGCCGCTCAGGGGAATGCACCTGCGATCCCAAACAATTCGCATCGGAATCAACCCGGGAAAGCAAAAGGGGACGGGGATCGTTTCACGAAACGACCTCCGCCCGGAGCCGGACACCGGATGAAGACAAATCAAAGTCCTCGCTAAGACCACCACTTTCGTCGCCTCAAGAGTTGCTCTGCGCGAATCGTTCAGTTCCTCAATAAATTCAACCAAGACAACACTGCCGCGAGACGCTTTGCTGCTCCTAGCAACCAACCTCAGCCGCCGTTCTACCTCAAAGTTACTACCCCGAAATTTTCACGGTTAGCCACACGCTAAAGGGCAAGCCCGACAAGGCGTGAAACGGTGCGACTGTGCCTCTTCTCGATACGACTGACAAAGGTGTTAGAGTCGAACCCGAATCCGACGATGAACCGAAGGCAGCCGAATCAAGTCTCACTATTTTCGGCACGGCCTAGTTTCGACGCGGCGGGGCTCGGATCGGCCCCCGCCCCTTGACATTCAGGCACCTCCGGCGACACTGAAGGCACCCGTGGGCGGGCCTCTGTTTAGTCCGACAATTACCTGCGGTTGGGTTTTCACGGAACGAATGCGTAGCTCAGTCGGTAGAGCAACGGACTTTTAATCCGTAGGTCCCGGGTTCGAGTCCCGGCGCATTCACTCTTTCTACAGCATTCGCTGGGCAACTCTATGGGCCACTTTTTTTGGCCACTTCTTTCTCCGGGCCATTGCTCTACAAAGCCCATTTCTTTTCGGTCGTCCGCCACGGCTGGATGCTCTCACAACCCAACGGCTGTTCGGGACTTCCTTCGCAATCAATCGGTTTGGCTCGTCCTTTTTTCGCACGCTCGGTATTGCGAACGTGATGGAACTCATCTCCACATCCAAGCAACCTGCCGTTGGAGCGCAGTTTTCTGATGCGATTGTTATCCATGCACCGCCGTTTAGTCAGTCGTTTTCGATTCTGACAATTCCGCATTGCGTGAATTAGTGCGACAGCTAACTTCTTTTTTTCGCAGCGTCTTTTTTTTCGCAGCGTCATTTATCGACGCTAATTCATCCGTTTCCCTGCCTGCTGTTAAGCCGCGAATCTGGTTGAATTGCGTGGAAAAATGGGAAAGGCACAGAAGCATTTGACGGGATTGCGATCCGAATTTGATAGCACCTGAAAAAATTCTAGAGCTCTCTGCAAACTTCTCTTGACCTGTTTTTTGGCTTTTCATACTCTGCCCCCATCAATCAACGAATCGCACTGCGAGTCGCTGATTGAGAAGCAAACATTCATACCGCTTGGGTGCTTTTGCTGGTTTCAACGCCAGCAGCAATTGGGGCCGGTTAGCAGGGAAGCTCAACTCCTCGTATTGCAACAATTACCCAAGCAGAGTTCGACCGGACACGGACGTCCAGTCGACACTCGTCCAATCGCTCTCGGCGCTAACGAGGAATCCTAAGCCCCCCTGGGATCCAAGTTTGCCGAGGGCCTTTTTTATGCGCTGTGGGTATCCCGCTGCATTCAATGCGGGTACCCCGGAAAAATGCCGTTCGGAATATGTCAGCCGAACAGAAAGTTTGCCGACCTCTCTCGCGGAAGATCACGCGTGCTTAACGCAGCCCAGAGAGGACGCCATCCCGGGCTCGCGGCCAGCCCTCAGCGGCATTCCAAAAAGCGGTTAGCTGCGAGAGCGCGGCTGACAATTCAACCGCTTGTCGCTCAAGCATATCGGCTCTCAACTTTTTCCCAGCCCACTCGCCCCAGTCCGAGTTCAGTCGCTGGGTGATCACAGCTGCATCCTGAATTCTTCCCAAACAAGTTTGGGCATCGCGGAAGAACTTTGATGGCAAATCGCGATCGGTCGCGGATTGCAGGAACTCCAATTGGTAGCGAAGCTGGCGGCAGCGTTTTCGTCGCTCGTGCAATCGCTCCATCGCCGTCAGGTCTTGCTCAGCCTCGACCTCCAATGGAGCTTCCAAATGCGTGAGCTGCTCCTGAACCCGGCACTCGATTACTTGCCGCCAAGCAGCTCCAGATACGGGCCCCCTCTTTAAACTGTCGCGACCCACACGGAGCCGCCGCGGGATCGGCTCTTCTGCCAAATGGCAAAGCGCCACTTCAGCCAGTCGCGCTCGCTGCTCAGCCACCCAGTAGGTAAATTGGACGAGCGATTCTCTTTTTCGCTTCAGCGGCCAAGCAAAACTCCGCTCGACCAGCACATCCAAATCGCGAATCGGTCCGAGGGCTTGCCCCAATTGTCTGAGCGTCTTCTCCAGGGCCTCGACTCGCTTCCTTCGCAGAGCGGGAGCAAACAGTTCGAGCGTCGCGCGCGCTTTGCGAATCTCAACTCTCGCGTCATGCACGTTCGCTACCGTCTCGTACTTTAATTTCCGCAAACGCTTTCGCACCGGCTCGATCGCCAGTCCGATCCTCTCCCACGCCAACGGCCGCACATCGGCCGCGGTGAAATATCCAGCAACCGGCAACTGCTCGGACTCACTCATGCGTCGGGTCCCACGAAAATCGAAAAAGGCTTTATCCCACTCCCACAAGTGTAATTGGCCTGCAGGGCCGACGTCGGGGTGTAAAAATTCTTAACATTTCCGCATTCCCGGGCACCGCCGAATTCGGGCTGTTGAGAAGAATCAGGTAAGGGAAAAGGAAGGTCTGGTTCTAGAGACAATGGCCACCACACCAGAAACGGAACCCGCCCCCGTTTCCGTACGGCTCTCTCACCGCAACTCCCGGTTCACGGCACTGAGTTGCTTCGATACAACTACAAGCTGACGTTCGCACCCATCAGCAATTCCCTCTGAACGGTCACCTCTCTTGCTTTGCAGCAATTGAGATCGCACCCCAACGGCGCAGCATGGCCCCTCAAGCTCCAAGCGATCACAAGATGCCCCCGGCGAAGACGCTGCCTCGAATCGAGCCGAGCAGCGACCGGGAGTTATCGCGAGCCCGTCGTCGGCTGATCGTCGGGATTTGCGCTCTCTCGCTCGTGGTCCTGATATCTGTCTGCGGTTACCGCTGGTTGGGCTATCCCTGGATGGAAGCGATTTGGATGGTCGTGATCACGATTGCAACGGTTGGCTATGGCGAACGCAACGAGACCAACTGGGAGGTGATGGTCTTCACGATTTTCGTAATTCTGTTTGGCATTACTTCGGCCACTTACACTTTTGGAGCGTTCATTCAGTTTGCCGTCCGCGGTGAACTGGAAAGTTTCTGGGGAAGACGCAAAATGAAAAAAGAAATCGACCATCTAAGCGGGCATACCGTGCTCTGCGGTTTTGGCCGTGCCGGTGAGCTGTTGGCTGAGAATCTTGTGAATCACAATGTGCACGTCGTCGTGGTGGAACGGGACAACGAACGCTATGCCGCCGCCGTTGAGCAAGGACTGCCGACGATTCATGGCGATGCAACCGACGAAGAGATTCTGCTCCAAGCGGGATTGACTCGAGCCGCGACGCTGGTCATCAGCATGCCAAACGATGCGGACAACGTGTTTATCACTCTAACCGCACGAAACCTCAGCTCGGAGATTCAAATCATTTCTCGAGCCGAATCTCCCTCGACGGCCCGCAAGCTGAAACAGGCAGGAGCCAGCCGCGTTGTCCTGCCGACCGTGTCTGGAGCCAAGATGATGGCGCGGATGATTACGCGGCCGACGACAGCGGAATTGATTGAGCTGGTCGCTGAGGCACCGCTTCCGCACATGGAACTGGACGAACTGCGATTGAACGAACAGAGCCCCCTTGTTGGCATCGATGTCCGAGAGGCTGAGGCCAACAAAAAGCATCGGCTGCTAGTGGTGTCAGTCAAACGGCCAGACGGCCAGATGCAGTTCAATCCCGAGGGAGATTACCGGTTTCAACCCGGAGACACTGTCGTGCTGCTGGGCAAGCACGAGGATATCGCTCGGTTCAAAGACCAGATGTCACCGAAGAAAAACGGGTAGGCGAAAGTTGAAAGCCCAGCTACCTCTTCGTCAGCCGGGTCTTCGCGGTAGCTGAGAAAAAAAGGGGCTGGTCGTGGAAACAATGGCCACCACCCGACCTCGCGTCGGTGGAGCCGTGACTAGCCGGCTACTCAGCGCTACGCAAAACAAGAATGCCCACCACCCGACCTCGCGTCGGTGGAGGCGAGACTAGCCGGCTACACGGGTCGCTCAAGCAATTGTTGCAACTCGGAAATTAGCCCAGAAGTCATGCTCCCACCGACACAAGGTCGGGTGGTGAGCAAAGCCTTTATGTCCGAAGAGCGCTAGCCGACCAGTCATGGCTCCACCGACGCGAGGTCGGGTGGTGGCCCAAGCAAATCGCTGAATGGATCTAAACCGGCGGTTGGCGCGAAAACGCGGTTGAGGAAGAGGTGCGGCGGCTGATTTTGCGCAGTGGCAACTCGCGCTGCACCTCGCCTGCGCCAAAGCCTGCGGCTTTGGACTCCGGCTACGGGCTAAACGAAAAAATTTGGACTCCGAGTGTACGAAGGAATCTTCGCTTCGTGTTAAACGATAGCAAGGGTATTACGAACGACGACTGCCACGAAAGCAGTTACTTGCTGCTGAAACAGTAGAGCGCTTCGAAAGTGCGAATGTAAATCTTGCCGTTCGAAATGGCTGGTGAAGCGGTTGTCACTTCTCCGAGATCGTTCTCCGCCAAAACTTTCGGCTCTTTGCCGGTGGCCAGCACCAAAACGCTTCCCTTGCGACCAGTGATATAGAGTTTCCCATCGGCGATGACGGGCGTCGAGCGATGTTGATCCGAGAGCAGACGCTCCTTGTAGTACTGCTGGCCTGTTTTTGCATCAAGGCAAGTGACCAAACCGTTTTCGATGCAAAGATAGACGAGTCCCTCATGGATTACGGGCGAAGCAACATCAGGAGTGCCCCGCTCGATTTTCCAGTGATAAGCCGACGCGTCTTCCGTCAGTTCGCCTTGCTTGTCAGCTCGGAGGCAAAGCACCGGACCACCTTTCGCTGAGGGAACGACAATCAGGCCTTCCGCGACTCCCGGCGAGGAGACGAACCGCAGGTAGTTGTTGTAGCTCGCTGCGGGATTGAGCCCCGCGACTCGCCAGATTTCTTTGCCGTCTGTAAGCGAGTGAGCCGTCGCCACATCGCCGCCGTGAATGATCAAGTACTCGCGATCCGCATCACGATAGATAATCGGCGAGGCATAAGAGTGCTTGTTCTCATAGGTCGCTTTGCTGGGCCGGTCGTGGCGCCAAATTTCTTTTCCGGTTTCCGCATCGAGCGAGAGGACAAGCCCGACTCCGGGCGAATCGTCCTGCATATTGCCGTGCAAAAGTTGATGGTACAGCCGCCCGTTGTCCAGCACCGGCGTGTTCGCCATTCCGAACTGAATATCAAACTTGCCGTACCGCTCTTGGAGGTCGACCTTCCATACTGGCTTGCCAGCGACGTCAAAGCAGTGCAACACGCCAGCGCTGGAAGTCGCCCAAACATGTTTACCGTCGGTCACCGGGCTGGGCGCCGCGTAATTAGCACTATCCATTCTCAACTGGCGATTCTCGCCATCAAGCAAAGCTGACCAAAGCTGCTTTCCCGAGGTGTCGAGGGCGAGCAACTCGAGCTTCTCGCCGTTGGCTGAGGTAACGAAAATGCGATCGTCCCAAACCACTGGGCTGCTGCCGGCTGGTCCGGGCATTTCGACTCGCCACAGCAGATTCTTGTCTTTGCCAAACTCGGCTGGCAGTCCGGTCTCGCTGCTGTAGCTATCCAGCCGAGCTCCTCGCCACTGCGGCCAGTTGTTGTCCGCGCGATTCGGCTGGTCGACTCCCCAAACCGAAACGGCAGGAAGCGAGGCCAGGATTACGATTGCCGCGATTCGCAGAAGACAAGCACGTTGCATGTTTGAGGCTCACCAATGGGATTAAAATCTGATTTGCAACAACGTCGGCTTGATTGCCGCCGAGTCTGAATTGTAACAAAATTTAAATCAACACGTTTCGCTTTGTGGCGGTAGCGTGGCAGGCGGTTAACTACCCACAAGGGCGAAGAGAAGCATGAAGCTCGGATTGGTCGAATTCCTGTTGGTTTCTGGAGGAGCGATCCTCGGAGCGATGCTTCGTTATCTGGCCAGTGGATGGCTGGGGACGAGCGAGCAGCGGCTGCCCTTGGCAACCCTGGCGGTCAATTTAGTGGGGAGTTTTCTAATCGGCTGGCTGTACGGTTGCGGTTGGCTTTCAACCAGCGAAAAGGTCCGGCTGTTTGCGGCCGTGGGCCTGCTCGGCTCGCTCACGACCTTCTCCGCCTTCAGCCTCGAAACATTTCGCCGGTTGGAAACCGGGCAGTTCGGCTGGGCATTCGCGTACGTCTTGCTCAGCACCGCAGGCGGATTGGCCGCCGTCGCGGCTGGGGTCGGGCTGGGAAAATGGTGGCGCTGAACAGCTGCTCCTCTGCTCCCGATTCTACTGTTCTCAAGCAGCTCGGGCGGCTGGCGCGAAGTCTCGACTGCCAAGGAATGAAACGTGTTGCAAGCGGGATTAGGGGCTAGCGCAAGGATGCCGGAAAATGCAAAGTTAAAGTCGGGCGCACCCTTGGTACCCGGCTCTTCGCCCCGACAGGGCGCTTTATCGTAGCGTAGGGTCAGCGAGGCTCTGCGATCGCAACCCTACGTAACGGTTCCCCCCTCCCTTTTCTTCCCGCCGCCGCAGGCGGCGGTCGCATCGCGACCCATTTTTTCACTTCAGCGTCGAACGGCCGGTGCCCTCTGAAGAGTCACGTTGACCGGCTGTGGTCAACAAACCTAAACTGTTGGCAATACCGGCGAGGGGGCTCTGATGGGTTCCCTGATTGTCCCAGCCAAGCTTGAGCCGCAAAAAATGGACCCACTCCGATTTGCCATCGCCGCGATTCCTTTGGCAGTCTACCTGCTGGTGATTGCGGTACTGAATTTACGGCAGCGCCCCTTCGTGACGACCGGATCGCGCGACTTGGCGACACTTGCAGTTGGGATTCTCGGCCTGATGGTGATTGGCCCGTTTGAGTTGTTTCTTCCCGAAGCCGCCGCGATTCGCTTCGGTCCGCTCGTTTGGATCGTGCTCTTAATCTTTTACGGTCTCTGCGTCTCGATGGTCGTCTTGCTAATGCGACCAAGACTGGTGATTTATAACTCGACCGTTGAGCAGCTTCGTCCGATCATCTCCGAAATTTCACAATCGATGGACCAAAAGAGTCGCTGGACGGGCGATAGCCTGGTGATCCCCAGCCGCAAAATCCATTTCCACCTCGAGTCGGTGGACTGGATGAATAATGTGCAAATTATTTCGTCAGGTACGAAGCAAAGTTACGAAGGCTGGCGCGAATTGGAAAAACGGCTCAACGATTCCGTTCAAGCAGTCAAGCTTCGGCCGAATGTCACCGGGATTGCGTTTGCCATAGCGGGGGCGGTTTTGATGCTGGCGGCCATCGGATGGCTGATTGTCGACCGGCAGTCAGCCGCTGTCGCATTCGACGAAATCCTGCGGCGTTAGACTCCGTCGCCGCTCCCAACCGCGTTGGCTTTAAGCGCCCAATCTGCACGTCTTGACGGCTGAACCGTCCGTTTAGTCTGCCCACAGAGGCGAATCCACCGCGATTTGGCCTTGCCGATCTTGGGCAAGTTTCGGAAAATGGAGAAATTGCCCCTCGCCATTCTTTTCCGCCGAATACCGCGTCAAGACAAACCGGTTTCCGCGGCGATGTACCCTCGGCGACGATCGAGTGCTTCGCTCAGTTTCGCAGACTCTGAACGTAGTCCGGCCCGCACCGCAGAAACTCTTTTTTTCTGCCTGCGTCACCCGGAGCGCCGATTCCCCGCGCTGGATGACCCTGCTGGGTTTACCGAATGGTCGAGCGGCAAACGGAACTCCTCCCAACTAACTGATTTGGCTTTACATGAAACGCGAAGACATTCGGAACATTGTGATCATCGCCCACGTTGATCACGGCAAGACCTCCCTCGTCGACTGCATTTTGCGGCAATGCGGGAAATTTCGCGAAAGCCAACTGGTCGGAGAACAGATTCTCGATAGCAACGACCTCGAGCGCGAACGCGGAATCACGATCCTCGCCAAGAACATTGCGGTCGAATACAAGAGCGTGAAAATCAACGTCATCGACACCCCGGGCCACGCCGACTTCGGTGGCGAGGTCGAGCGCGTGCTGCGAATGGCCGATGGCGCTTTGTTGCTGGTCGATGCGGCTGAAGGTCCAATGCCGCAAACCCGATTCGTGCTTGGCAAAGCACTCGAAGTCGGTCTTCGCCCGATTATCGTTGTCAACAAAATCGATCGCCCCGACGCCCGAACCAAAGAAGTGGTCGACGAAGCGGCGGAGCTGATCCTCGAACTCGGCGGCGAAGAATATCTCGACGAGCTGATCTGCATCTTCGCGTCAGCCAAACAGGGATTCGCCACGATGGATCCCGCTCAGCCCTCCAGTACCATTTTCCCTTTAATGGACCTGATCCTCGATCGGATTCCCGGTCCCGAAGTAGACGAAACTGCCGGACCTAGCCTGATGGTCACTTCACTCGACTGGTCCGATTACGTTGGTCGAATCGCAATCGGTCGAATTCGTTCTGGCTCTTTCCAAAAGGGCCAAACTGTGACGCTGATGCAGACAGACGACCGCGAAACAAATTCTCGCATCGTCGGGATCCACGTCTTTGATAATCTTGGCAAAAAGGAAGTCGAATCCGCCAGCGCCGGTGATGTGGTCGCGTTGACCGGTTTGGAAAAGGTTGAAATCGGCGACACGGTTTGCCTCCCAGCCAGCCCCATTCGCTTGCCGCGCATCAAAGTCGACCTCCCCACACTCGAAATGATCTTCACGATCAATTCATCTCCGATGTCGGGTCGCGAAGGCCGATTTCTTACCAGCCGGCAATTGCGAGAGCGATTGATGCGGGAACTGGAGCGAAACGTTGCTCTTCGCGTCACTACCGATGCCCAGTCCGACCTGTTCCGGGTGGCTGGACGCGGGGTTTTGCATCTCTCGATTCTGATCGAAACGATGCGTCGCGAAGGCTACGAGTTGTCCGTCGGTAAGCCTCAAGTTTTGTTCCGTGAAATCGACGGCGTCAAGTGCGAGCCATACGAATTGCTGGTCGTTGAAGTCCCCTACGACAAGTTCGGTCCGGTGATGGAAATGACTGGCCAGCGTCGCGGCGAGTTGCTCGAAATGAAGGCCCGCGGCGAATTCACACTCGCGACCTTTTCGATCCCCTCTCGGGGCTTGATCGGACTGCGGACCAAAATGCTCAACGCCACCCAAGGCACAGCGATCGTCAACCATCGATTCTCGGAATACCGACCGGTCGAAGGCGATCCGCCTCGCCGACAAAACGGGGTTTACATCAGCATCGCTCAAGGCCGAACAACGGCCTATGCACTAGACACACTTCAAGAGCGAGCCGACCTGTTCATCGCCCCCGGCGATGAAGTCTATGAAGGCATGGTCGTTGGGGAGAACAGCCGTGAAAACGACCTCCCGGTAAATCCGACGCGTGAGAAGAAGCTCACCAACATGCGAGCTTCGGGCAGCGACGATAATATCTTGTTGCGACCACCCAGAATCCTCAGCCTGGAAGCCGCGCTCGAGTACATCGAAGACGATGAACTGGTCGAAGTCACGCCTTCCAAGATCCGTTTGCGAAAATGGCTCTTGAAGGAAGCTGACCGTCGACGCTCGGCTCGCGTTGCGATCGGCAGCGTGTAATTCGACTCAGGGAATAACGGGGGGGGCAGAGTTGCAGCAAAGACTGCAACTCCTCCCGACTCAAGCCCATTGGCGAATCGGTCAAACTCAGAGGCCGGCGTTTGCGCGAAATCGCAGAATGAAAAACGTGCCGATGACGCCGAGGGCCGCAAGCAGAGCGACCGCCCACGCCGGGCTGCCGCCGTAAAACAGTGCCGTGCCACTGATGGCTATCGATGTCCACATGCCAATAATCGCTACGATTCGAGCCTTGAGTGGCAACGCCTCGGTTCCGTCCAGATAACCGTGGAATGGGGCGAAGAATTGGTTGCGAATCAGCCGCTGTTCCAGATGCGGACAACTTTTAGAGAACAACCAGCAGGCCAGCAACAAAGGGCCGACGGTTGGAATGCCGGGCAAGAAGACGCCGATCGCGCCGATTCCGACGAAGCCTGTGCCAGCGATCACAAAGGACCAGCGAACCAAACGGTTGGCATGCGGGCGGGCGGCGACGGCAACGTCCCTCCCGACTCCACGAGCGATTTCCTGATTTCGCAGTTCCGGTGACACCAGCCCACTCCAAATGGCTTAGCGGCAAATGACCGTTACGCAGCCGGTCTGCTTGCCTTCGCCCTATTCTAGTCTTGTTGTTCTCGGCATGTCGATGGTTTCGGCTGCGAGGAAATGCTGCGACAAACCATCCAAACAGCTGTCAGTGCAACCTTGCGAAGCCTCTCCACCATCGTCCAATCGGACCGCAATCGGCACGCGAATTGAACTTCATCTTTCTCCTTTTTCGGGGTTTTGTTAGAAAAACGTTCACACAAGCCGGTGGCAAGGTAGCCGCCCAAGTCGCTTCCCCTCCAGGACGGTGGTCGAGATGTTCAAGACATTGCTCGGTTCTTCGCGCAAACGAACCGCCAGACTCGACCCGTCAACCCCCTCATCTAACCCGATCGCGGACCCTCGTTCCGCACTTCAGTCACAGCTACCCGACGCGACTTCGGAGGAACTCGACCTCGTCTTGGCGGCTCGCGCCAACACGATGACTTCGCCCGAACGAATCATCGGACTGGTGCGAGCGATTGATTACGTTGTCCGTTCCGGTATCCGCGGCGACTTTGTTGAATGCGGCGTGTGGCGAGGGGGGAGCATGTTCGTTGCGGCTCGCGCGCTCCTTGAGCGCAAAGCCGCCGACCAGCATTTCGCGGAACGCAACCTTTGGCTCTACGACACCTTCGAGGGGATGTCAGAACCGACCGCGGCGGACGTCGACTTGCAAGGACAAGCGGCCGAACACCTGCTGCGAGTTCACTCACCCGAAGATCGAAATGGAGTTTGGTGCCTGAGTCGCTTGGAAGAAGTGCAGCGCACGATGGCGATGAGCACTTTTCCCAGTGAGCGAATCCGTTTCGTTCAAGGAAAAGTAGAAGACACACTGCCACAGACTCGTCCCGAGTCGATTGCTCTGCTGCGACTGGACACCGATTGGTACGAATCGACTCGCTGCGAACTGGAATTCCTTTTTCCACTGCTTGCTCCAGGCGGCGTGCTGATCGTCGACGATTACGGGCACTGGCAGGGTTGTCGCCAAGCGGTGGACGATTATTTTGCTGCAACCGGGCAGCTGATACATCTCGCGAGAATGGATTACACCGGAAGAATCGGCATTAAGCTCGGCTCACTCTCGAAACAGAACTGAAATACGGACCGCATCCGCCATGAGAGGCCATTATCAATTCGACACGCGGTCTTCGGCCCAGCGACTGGTCAATGTCGGCTGTGGACGGTCGGTCCATCCGGAGTGGGTGAATATCGACTTGGTCCCTTCAGCGCCCGGCGTCATCAAGCACAACCTCTGCTGTGGTCTGCCTTTTGCCGATAATCAAGTCGATGCGATCTATCACTCGCACGTACTGGAGCATTTGGGGCCTGAACAAGGCGAGCGGATGCTCCGCGAATGTTACCGCGTGCTTCGGCCCGGCGGTATTCTCCGGATTGTCGTGCCTGACCTCGAGCAAATTGCAAAGCTTTATCTCGACTATCATCAGCGAGCTTGGCAGGGTGACCACGAAGCGACCCAGCGATACGAATGGATTAAGCTCGAGTTGATCGACCAGATGGTTCGCTGCAACTCGGGCGGAAAAATGGGCCCCTACCTCGTCCAGCTAAACGGCCCAGACGCCGAATTTGTTCGCTCAAGGCTGGGACAGGAAGTCTTGCAGGCCGTCGAATTTGAACGCAGCCGCAAAGGGCAAGAGGCCGCTGAGACGCCGAGTTTGAAGCAGCGTATCAAGAGCCTGCGAGAGCGATTTGCTCTTTGGAGTGTCGGCCGTATTCTCGGAAGAACCGCCGCCGCTTCCTTTGCCGAGTCACTCTTTCGCAATCGCGGTGAAATCCACCGCTGGATGTACGACCGCTATTCCCTGCAAACAGTTTGCAACAAGCTCGGCTTCACCAATTTCCAAGTCCAATCAGCTGACTCGAGCCTAATCCCGGAATTCGACCGCTACCAGCTCGATCGAGAGGGTGCAGCGGTTCGAAAGCCGGACTCTCTATTCTGCGAATGCCGCAAACCGGGGACTGCTGCGACAGCCCACTCCCCCTCAGCCGCCGCCTGATTTAATCTTTACGCTTCGGCCGCGGCTTTTTTGTTTTGATAACTTGAGCTGCATGGCCGTCTTGATTGTCTCGCATCCGCCACTCGCACCTCCTCTGCCTTTTCCATGTCCCAGTCCGCTGCTCCTTCCGTTTCCGCAGCCTCATCTGACTGGCGTGCCCTGTTCCCCTACCAGCCGCAGGAACTTGACCTCGCTGGAACGAAACTGAGGTACATCGATACAGGTCACGGCAAACCCGTATTAATGGTGCACGGAAACCCGACTTGGTCGTTCTACTGGCACGAACTGATTCGCGAACTCCAGCCGAACTATCGCTGCGTGGCTCCCGACCACATTGGCTGCGGTTACAGCGACAAGCCAAAGGATTACCCCTACACTCTCGACCAGCACATTCAAAACCTGATTCGTTTGATTGAGCAGTTAGACCTACAGCAAATCACGCTCGTCGCTCACGACTGGGGCGGAGCGATCGGGATGGGGGCGCTGGTTCGACTTAAGGAACGCTTTGAGAAGATCGTCTTGCTGAACACAGCGGCGTTTCCGCCGCCTTATTTTCCGCTGCGAATTCGACTCTGTCGTTTTCCCCTTTTGGGC
>Ga0169931_10006203_pt1 | contig 18101 bp, 17 predicted proteins | sample Kivu_15m_20L_FD_129675 | JGI IMG/M metagenome (GOLD analysis project Ga0169931, IMG submission 129675) | Freshwater microbial communities from Lake Kivu, Western Province, Rwanda to study Microbial Dark Matter (Phase II) - Kivu_15m_20L... | ecosystem: Environmental > Aquatic > Freshwater > Lake... | reverse complement strand
AATTGAACCGAGGGACGCGGAAACAGCAAGCCAGTAGCCAGTCGCCTCCCGATGAATATCGGGAGCCAACAACGAAAACCTACTTCTTTTTCTTGTTTCTTGGAGGCGGCGGTGTAAAATCATTTTGCTTTACCTCGATGCCATTATCGAAAAATTTCTCAGCGACTTTCTTGCCGCGCTTGTCGTAAATAGTCATCTTGCCGTGTTTAACACCATCTTTATACTGTGTTTCGGAGCGGAGCAATTTTCCAGCTTTAAAATCATATTCGCGCACAAAACCGTGCAATTTTCCATCCTTATATTCACTTGTTACAGCGGGCAATCTGCCTCCCGGGTGATAGGCAATCCACAAACCTTGTTTCTTGCCATTTTTAAAGGTTCCTTCTTCCGTTAACTTAAAATCCTTGGACGAATACGCCTCATATTTTCCATTCCTAACACTCTCTTGATAAGACGTTTTATTCAACTTCGATTTAACCTTGATCACCTTATAAGTAACCAATTCGCGCGCCTTTCCATTGGAATAATAATCCACCCAAGGGCCTGATTTGAGTCCATTCTTGTACTCGCCAGAAATGTTCATGATGCCATTCGGAAAATACGATTCCCACTTGCCGTGCAACACACCATTTTTAAAATGACCTGAATTTTTTATTTTACCATTTTCCCAATAATTCAACCACAGTCCATTCTCCTTGCCCATGGTATACACGCCATCCATGAGCAATTTACCGCTTTCATACCAAGTTTGCCAACGCCCATCTTCAACGTCATCCTTATAGTTCCCTTGTCGATGCCTAGACCCGTCCTGATAATAATACACCCAAACGCCATTCATCTTGCCCATATTATATCGCCCTTTGTAGCTGCATTGGCCATTTGGGAAATTGTACACCCAATCGCCGTGTTGGATGTCTTCAATAAAATCACCCGTCATGTCTACAACGCCCGTGTTGGTGTACCAAGTCCAAGTGCTATCCTTAAGTCCGTTCAAATATTTTCCCGCAACACGTACCTGTTCGTTGTCATAATAATTGATGTAAGTGCCGTTCATGACACCTTGTTCATAGGTCACAATTTTATGAAGTTGCCCTGTGTAATAGCGATGCGTCCAAGTACCCGATTTTAAACCGTTGTTGTAGCTGCCTGTCACCTCAGCATGACCAGCCACGTGGTGTTCTGTAAATGGACCATGTTTCAATCCGTTTGCGAATGTATAGATGTCTTTGGGCTTACCATTGCTATATAAAGTTTGCATGGTGCCGTTTCCATTTTTAACCTTTTGCTCACCATTTTTCTCATAATACGACATCACCAAAGGCACAGTGTCGCGGTATTGTTCCACCATCATGGTGTCGCCAGTTGGATAGAAATAATTCCAGTAATGAAAGGGCTTGTCGTTGTTGTAACGACCTTCGAGAATAAGCGTGCCGTTTTCATGCCATGCACGGAAAATGCTGTCTTGCAAGCCCATTTTGAAATAACCTTCTGTTTTGGGTTTGTCTTTGCCATGATATTGCCACACAGCGCCATGTAATTTGTTGCGATAATAGTTGTGCACCTCCTCCAAATTGCCGTTTTTATCGTAGTACTTCCAAACGCCATGTTTCTCAGCACTAGGCCCACGAAAATCAACGAAATAACAACCTTCGCTCAAAATTTTTGTTTTCTCAAAATCCCAATAAACCACAACCGGTTTACTCAAATTTTCTTTGAGAATTTCTTGACCATGGATGTGTTTGATTCCACCCAAAACGAAAATAACAAGGATTAGATTTCTCATAGTTTGAATAACGCCCGAAGCTTATTTAGTTACGAAACCGCGAATGATGAGTACAATTCCAAAAATCATCAGAATACCTCCTAGTATCAAGTTCAATTGTTTGAGTACACCTGGGGTGATAAAAACACGCAATTTTTTTGCGCCCATTATTTTCATTACATCAAGTCCAAAAAACGTCAATAAAATGACCAAAATAAATGTTATAGCTTCCCAACCACCAGCGGCAACGCTATCGGTATCTAGCGTAAGAACGGCAAACCAATAAAACAACACCATGGGGTTTAGAAAATTCAAGAAAAAACCCTTGAGCATCAAAACGCCATAATCTCGGGGCTGGTGTACCATGCTGATAAAATCGGTACTCAGTTTGGCTTCTTGTTTCTTTAGCGCGGTCCGAACTCCAAAAATAATGAGAATGATTCCTCCAATTATTGTGAGAATGTTCCTATTCTCTGCAATGGCAGCCGTAACTTCACTCAAAAAGAAAAATACAATGCTGATGTAGATGATATCTGAAAGCAAAACACCCAAGTCAAAAGCTAAAGCAGCCCGTATGCCTTTGACGATACTCGTTTCTAGCAACATGAAAAAAACAGGGCCTATCATGAAGCTCAAAATAAAACCAGTAACAACGCCTTTAAAAATGATTAAACCCAAAATTGAAATTTTGAGCAAATTTAGAAATATACTGGCAATAAGCAATAGGTAAAACAGGACGATAGCATTATAACAAAGCACAGAAAATTTCACCACCTTCCGTAAACCAACAAATTATGCAATCAAACTTTTCGTATATTTGTTGGTTATTATATGACCATAATTAATTTCAAGCGTATGAAGTTCTCAGTGTTTTCAATTTCTGCTTTGCTCATGGCGAGTGTGTTTTTGTCGTGCAAACCGGAAACACCTACACCAGACCCTGAGCCAGAGACCATACTAGAAGCTAAGCTGCAACTGGTTTATAATGGTACAAACGTAGACTTGGATCAAACTTTGTTTACCCAAGAAGGCTACCCGTTTCAGGTAAAAGAGATGAAAATTATCCTTACTCAAATCAAAAGTGGTGAGCGCAATTTACTCGATGCTTCCAAAATGGATATGTCTTCAGGTGGCAACACTTTGTTTTCGGGCAAAGGACTACCCGCAGATTTTCCAAATTTAAGCGGTTTTATCGGGGTTGTGGAGCCTTGGAACAATGCCGATCCTATTTCTTTTCCTGCAACAAGTCCGCTTTACTTGACCAATGTAAACGATATGCATTGGGGTTGGAATCCGGGATATATTTTTTACAAAGTGGAAGGCATTTACAGCACAGACCCAGATGCCACTACACTTAGCGAAATTTTCACCTACCACATTGGATTAAACGAGTACAGAAAACCATTCGCATTCAGCGACATTACTTGGACAAAAATTGCAGACTACCAGTATCGCATGACTGTTTTTCTGCACATCGATGATCTATTAGACGGTCCTGGCGGGACAGTAGATTTGGCAACAGATCCTTTCACACACTCCACACCAGACAAAGCAGAACTCAATGAAAAAATCGCTACAAACTTTGCTTATGCGTTGCGTAATTAAAAAATACGGTCACTTTGGCTATTTTTTTATCATAGCCTTTTTGTTTGTCTTGTCGTGCAGAAAAGATCAGACTTCCGACATGGAACCAACTCCATACAATTTAGAGATTCCAGCACATTTCCCTCAAATGCCGATACCTGCCGACAATCCCTTGACTGTTGAAGGGGTCGAATTGGGACGACATTTGTTTTACGACAAATTATTGAGTCGAGATAATAGCGTTTCTTGCGCCAGTTGTCACCACCATATTAACGCATTTTCAGACCCAAATACGGTGAGCGTTGGGGTTGATGGGTTAACTGGAACGCGTCAAAGTATGGCTTTGGTGAATATGGGTTGGCAACAGTTTTTTTTCTGGGATGGACGCGTTTCAACTTTGGAGGAACAAATTTTTCATCCTATACGAGACCCTGTTGAAATGGACAACACATGGACAGCGGTGGAAAATCGTTTGAGAAATCACGACAAGTATCCGCAAATGTTTTATAAAGCATTTGGCGAGCCTGGTGTTGATTCGGTAAAAGCATCGAAGGCCATTGCTCAATTTATAAGAACCATGGTTTCAGCTGAATCGAAATTTGATTTAATCTACAAATACGCCAATGGTATTCCACTTACTTCAAATGAGGCCATTTTATTTCAGGAAGTCACACCAGAAGAACTGGCTGGATATGACTTATTCATGAGTTTGAATGGCGCTGATTGTATGCACTGCCACAATGGACCCTTGATGCAAGTGCAAATCTATTCCAACAATGGGATGGACGCCACGTTTACCGACCCAGGTCGCATGGGTGTTACCGGAAATCCGAATGATAATGGACGTTTTAAAGTACCGACGTTGAGAAATATTGGCTACTCCGCTCCATACATGCACGATGGTAGATTTGCAACTTTGGATGAGGTTATTAATCACTACAGTGAAGGTTTGGTTTATAGTCCAACCATTGATACCAATATGGAGTTTTTAGTGCATGGCGGTGTTCAACTTTCCGAAGAAGAAAAAATTTATTTGAAGGCGTTTTTGTTGACTATGAATGACCCAAAATTCATCAGTAATCCCAAATTTTCGAATCCGCATTAGATAAATTCGAGATATGACCGCCAAAGAAATTTTCTCTTTTCTTGATCTCACTTCACTCAACGCAACAGATAATTTCGAGACCATTTTAAGTCTTGTTGAATTTGCCCTTGAACAAGAACGACGTGGGTTTTCTGCTGCAGCGGTTTGTGTTTATTCGAGTTTTGGAAGCTGCGTCCAAGAAAAATTAGCCTCCACCCGCATAAAAACCGCTGTAGTTGCAGGAGCTTTCCCGCATGGCTTATCGAATGTTGAAACCAAAATTTTTGAAGTAAAACAAATGGCAGACCTAGGTGTCGATGAAATTGATATCGTGGTGAATCGTGGGTTGATTCTATCTGGCGAATTCGAAAAGGCAGAACAAGAACTCCATGCAATGCGCCAAGTTTGTGCGAAAGCGGGATTAAAAGTTATACTGGAAACTGGTGAATTAATCGAAGAAGACCTCATCAAAAAGGCCACGCAAATAGCCATCAATTCTGGAGCAGATTTCATAAAAACCTCTACCGGGAAAAGTAAAATTGGTGCTACTCCTGAAGCGGTGCAATGGATGTGTGAAAAAATAAAGGAGCATTATGAGCAAACGAGCCGTAAAGTTGGTCTTAAAATAAGCGGAGGTGTTCGCACGGAAAACGATGCCATAGCTTACATCAAAATTGTTCAAGAAATCCTTGGAGATACCTGGTTAACGCCCGACTTATTTAGAATTGGAGCAAGCAGTTTGGCCAGCGATTTGATTAAAAAATCTTAATTCTTGCCTTTAAAGCCTATCCACAAGTTCATTTTAATTATTTTCGTGAACCAAATATAAAATTATGAAAAGTATCTCTACTCAACTTCTACTAGTCCTATTCTTAGCAATAAACCTGAACTCAATCGCCCAAGATGGCGGGTGGCGCGACAAATTAGGTGTGGGCGGTGAATCAAGTTTTGACGATGAATTATCATCATCCAGTGACCTATTTTCAGTTGACATAACACACAATCGTTTTTTAGGGGATTTGAACGGCACTCAAGCCAAGTGGAATTCGATTGGTGTAAACATCAATTTAATGAGTGATAAGGTTATTGGAGAATCGATTTTTTCTATTGGTTATGGTATTCGATTTGCCTTCAACAACTTCAGAAACGATGGCATGATGAACATTGTAGATTCATTAGGCGCCACTCAACTGATGCTTTTGCCTGATGGCGTATCGCGCGACAAATACAAATTCGCCAACAATTTCTTTGAAATTCCGCTCGAACTTCGATTTCGCTTTGAAGGGGCTGATAGAACCATCCGTTTTTCTCTTGGCGGAGTAGTGGGATGGCGTATGCGCGTGTTTGAACATTGGACCAATGGCGATTTGCGTTACAAAGAATACAATTATCCAGATGTAAACAAGTTTAGATATGGTGTTTTTGCCCGCTTAGGTTTCAAACATGTTGGATTGTATGCAGGATACTACCTCAATCCGGTTTTCAATAATGTCAATAGTTCGCAACTGAATGTACTCAACTTTGGTTTGAATATCGCGTTTTAACTATTTCTTTTCAGGAAACAATCCAGTAAGTCCAGATTCCGAAGCTGCACATACACCGCGCTCTGTAATTAACCCCGTAACCAATCTTGCTGGTGTCACGTCGAAACCATGGTTTACAGCTTGTGTGGTTGCAGGACAAATCAAAACGTTTGTCATTTTGCCTTCTGGTGTAAGACCATAAACCGTTCTCACTTCATTTTGATTGCGTTCTTCTATCGGAATTTCTTTCAAGCCATCGTTGATGTTCCAATCAATTGTTGTAGAAGGCAATGCTACATAAAAAGGAATCTTGTTGTCGTTTGCGGCTAATGCTTTCAAATAGGTGCCTATTTTATTGGCAACGTCTCCTTGACGCGTCGTGCGATCCGTTCCCACAAATACTATATCAACAAAACCGTGCTGCATCAAGTGACCGCCGTTGTTGTCGGTGATTAAGGTATGAGGCACACCATGTTTTGTCAATTCAAAGCATGTTAAATTTGCCCCTTGGTTTCTAGGTCGCGTTTCATCTACCCAAACATGTACATCAATTCCCTTTGCTTGTGCTTGGTAAATGGGTGAAGTTATCGTTCCCCATTGGATGCAGCCCAACATGCCGGCGTTGCAGTGCGTAAGAATATTTACCGTTTTTCGTCCTTTTAATTCCCAAATTTCTTCTAAAAGAGGCAAGCCATGAACGCCAATCATGCGACAGGTTTCAATATCATCCTCAACAATTGCATGGGCTTCATTGAACGCTACTTCGATTTGCTCCGACAGTTCAGAAACACCCTTCAAAGCATTTCTCATTCGATCAAGTGCCCAAAATAAATTCACCGCTGTGGGTCGCGACTGACGTAAATTTTCAAAAGCCTCCTCCAAATAATCAGCAGGTTTTCCAGTATTTTGAATTTCCAACAAAGCCAGATAAACACCATAGGCAGCAGTAGCGCCAATCAGAGGAGCGCCACGCACAATCATGCTTTTTATGGCATCCACAACAGCATCGCAGGATTGCAACTGAACCACCACAAACTGATGCGGCAACTGTCTTTGGTCAATAACTTCAATAGTTTGTTTGTCTTTGACCCAAATGGTTCGGAAAGAGTTATCCATGAATTAGTAAGTAATTTGTGAGAAGTCGTCGACGTTATCGAAATGCGGTGAAGGTTTAGTGCCTTCGCGAACCAATTGCACAACTTCCATTCCGGCTTCGCGGGCAGCGCGTAATTCTTCAGGCACATCAGATAAAAACAAAACCTCATAAGGCTCTAAATCCATTTCTTGTGCAATATTTTCATAAGACCGAGCCTCCTTCTTTCCTCCCATTTTGGTATCAAAATAGTAGGAGAAATAAGGGGTCAGATCGCCGTGTTCGCTGTAGCCAAAAATTAATTTCTGCGCTTGCACTGAACCGGAGCTATACACAGCTAAGATTAAGTCTTCCTCTGCCCATTCATCCAAAGCATCCAACACATCTTCATACACGTGACCTTTGATCTTGCCGCTTTCATAGCCCTTCTGCCAAATGTAGCCCTGAAGAGTTTTTAAGGGAGCAAATTTGCGGTCTTCCAAGCTCCACGTTTTCAGCAAGTCCAAACACTCATCTATTGAATTGATGATAATTCCCTCTTTTGCAGCCTGTTCCTTGGTGGCGGTAAAAATTGGATTTATTTGATTCGCATTCAGGTCTTTAGCCTCATGCATATGTGCTCTGAAGTAAGGAAACAAAACGTCGTAAACGAAAGAAACGGAAGAGGTTGTGCCTTCAATATCCGTTAAAATACACTTAATAGCGCTCATAGAAATTATAAATAATGCTGTTCAATTTTCGAATGCGTGTATTCTGGCACCCAGCCTGTGGTGTCGATAAAAACACGAATCGCTTTCACAAATGGGTTGCTTTCTCCTGCATCAAACCAATGTTTCGTTCCAGCTGGAACAGAGATTAAATCGCCTGCTTGGCAAAGCACATTGAAGATGGGTTCATCGCCTTCAAGGTTGAACCAAAAATGTCCTTCACCATCTACAAAAAAACGAACCTCGTCTTCGCTGTGGGTATGCTCTGATAAAAATTTGGTTCTGATTTCGCCGTAATTCTGCGTTAGACTATTGATCGAAATCACATCCGCAGTTTTATAACCATTGGCTTCCATATAAGGTTGTAACTCATGATTGTATGCCGCTAAAATCTCTTCTTGGGAAGCCGCGTCATCGAAAATCACTGCAGCCTGCCATTGGTCGAAGAATACGCCACGTGCATTTAGATATTGTTTGATTTCAGCTGGATTACTGAGCTGCACATTCAAATCAGGAATAGTAAGAATTGCCATTTATATACTTATCAAATTTGCTTCAAAGTTAATTCAATATCCAATAAAAACTCATAGATTTCTAAATGTCTTTTGGCCTCAAAAAGCGATGATCCCCAGACATATAGGCCATGTTTTTCCATCAGAAACGCATTTGAGTTTAAAAGGTTCTGTTTTTGTTTGAGCATCGTGCTAAACCGAACCATATCTTGATCATTTTCAAAAACTGGAATCTCGACTGCTGCGTCATTTGTTTTTATGTTGGGCAAGCCTTTTAAAACCTCATAGCCGCTAAAACCCAATTTTCTGCTGTTCATGGACAGGTGAGACAATATCGTAGCTGCTTTTGAATGCGTGTGTAATATAAATCTTGTTTCGGGAAACATAGCATAAATGGCTGTATGTATCAAAGTTTCGGCAGATGGCGTAAATTCAGAATAAGCAGAAGTAGCGATACCTTCCGAGTTAACATGCATAAAATCGTCAGCGGCGAATACTGATTTATCAATTCCCGACTTAGAAACCACGATTGTCTGCGGCAATTCGGGATGCAAAAAGGAATAATTCGTTGATGTGCCTGGACTCCATCCTTGACTATTCATCCAGCGCACCAAGGCAGCCAGAGATTCGCGGTTTGTTGATTCATTCGTCATTCGTGGGATAAAATTAGAAAGTTTGTGGATACATCATCAAAATCCATAAAAAATTAAGTAATACCTAGAAAACCAACTGATTGCATCCACGAATATCTGCGTGATCAAAGCGTCCGAGCAATTCAAATCCAGAGCCCTTATATTTACCCAAATCTTGGGTATGAATAAAGGAACAGCTCAATATATTGGCCAAGTCAACAACTGACACTCCTCCCGATTTCTGGGAATCGTTTGACAAAAAAGTAAAGGGGTCGCGCTCATCTCTCAATAAAACACGCATCCAAGGTGGCGTTTGAAAGGGCTCGTTGTTTTTAGAATAAGCCTGCGAGAGCAATTCCGTCATCCCATATTCAGAATAAATTTCATTGAGATTGAGTCCAGCTTTCAGAACTGAGTGCAATTCTTCCTTTGGCAGCTCTTTCCTGCGCCCTTTCATGCCTCCTGTTTCCAAAACATAGACGCCGGATAAGTCAACTCCTTGTTCGGCCAAGTCCAATAAGGCATAGGAAACACCAAACAAGAAAACTTGCTTGCCATCACTCTTGGCGGCCTCGATTTGCATGAGCATGGTTGTAATATCGTCAAGAAAAAAACCAGATCGGGCATCTTTGGTTTGCTTGATAAACAAATCAACCATATACACCAAACTCGAGTTGCCCTGTTGGATGTAGTTGGGAAGCAGCGCACAAACCACCATTTGGTCTAATTTGCCAAAATAATTTTCGAAATTGAGCACAGCGCTCATCTCATAAATTGACGGTTCCAAAACTCGATGGGCAGAGCGAACACTGCCTGTTGTTCCACTGCTCAAAAAAAGAATATCGTTGGCAAATTGTAATTCAGGAAGATGGGCAACAACCTCATGAGATTTAAATATCTCAATGGGCAAAAAAGGAATTTCTCTTAGCGATTGTGGTTTATTTCGATTGAGTAAATCACAATACTTTCTATATACTTCAAGGTGCTGGTATTGGAAATTAAACAACTCCAGCGCCATTTCCTCGAAGCCATGATCATCAGAAATAGAGAAAATGCGAGAAGTTAAATTACTGAGAAATGCAGTCATTGCAATGAGAAATGGTACCCCTTAAAAAGACTGAACGAGAGTCAAAACTTGCGCTTTATACTCTCGTTCAAATCAACCTAACCTACTACTAGGAACAAAAGTAGTTCAAATATTGAAACCGACAAGAAAAAAGTGAAAAAAAAAAATTGAAGTCTGGGATTGATGCGCACTTAGATGTCAAGTGATATGAGAAAATATCGTATTTTCGCAAAAAACGTTTTCATGTCAAAAATCTTAATTATCGACGACGAACCAGATGTAAGAGACATCATCCGCTACAATTTGGCCAAGGAAGGACATGAGTTAGAGACAGCGGAAAACGGCATAGAGGGTTTGAAAAAAGTAGATTCTTTCCAACCCGATTTGGTGATACTCGACATGATGATGCCCGGCATGGACGGTGTTGAGGTGTGTCACAACATCAGAAGTAATTCAAAAAACAACCATATTGTCGTTTGTTTTCTATCGGCTCGAAACGAGGACTACAGCCAAGTTGCTGGATTAGAATCTGGCGCTGATGATTATTTAGCCAAACCTATTTCGCCACGTGTTTTAGTGAGCAAGGTAAAGTCCTTATTGCGAAGAAAAACCGAAGTAAAACCACACGAAATTCAACCGGGCATTCAAATTGACCGTGAGCGCTATGTGGTTTGGGCTGATGGTCGAGAAGTTGTTTTGCCACGAAAAGAATTCGAGTTGTTGGCTTTACTTTCAGAAAAACCCAACTATGTCTTTGAACGCCAAACCATCTTAGACCGTGTTTGGGGCAACGAAGTTGTGGTTGGCGATAGAACCATCGATGTGCACATCAGAAAACTGCGCGAAAAAATCGGAGAAGACTGTATTAAGACCGTGAAAGGAGTTGGATATAAGTTTGTTGTGTAAAGGCTGCTGGCCTCTAGCTGCTGGCTGCTAGCTTAAACGAAATAAGCCATGCGCTAGTCACTAAAACTTATACGAAACCCCAAAAGAAACGGTCATTCCTGGGCGGTATCTTTGGATAACTTGATCCGCTTTTCTTTCAAACTTGCCATTGTTGTTGGCGTCTTGAAGCAACAATACTTCTTGGTTAAGCAAATCGCCCAAGCTTAATTTCATTTCAATATTGTTTTTGAATTTCTTCGACACATTGAAATCAATGATGTTTCTCGGCATTTGGTAAATGTCTGGATAAACGTCGAATCCAATGATGAAAATACGTGCACCAATCACATTGTAAACGGCATTCACAGACCATCCGTTTTCTGGATGAGAATAGAACAAACCAGCGTTTACGATGTATGGCGACTGACCTTGAAGTGGTCTGTTGTTGGATTGACCCAATTGCTCAAGACCCAATTCAACATGGCTGCGGATTAAAGAACCATTGAACATCAAAGAAATATTATCGATAAACGAACCTTGTACCAAACCTTCCAAAGATTTACGTACCTCAACCTCAATACCTGTGCTTGTTGCCATTCGCGCGTTACCAAAAGTAAAGGTTTTAATACCCCCTGAACCACCACCAGGCACGAATAAAGTTTCGATTGGGTCGTTGAATTGCTTGTGGAAGAAAGCCACCGTGATCATTTCACCTGGATTTGGGTAATATTCCCAACGGAAATCGAAATTGTGGATGGTAGGTGTTCTCAATGAATCGCTACCCTTTTTCACCATATTGAAGTTAAAGTCGTAGAAGGCAAATGGCGCCAATTCGCGGAATTCAGGACGGTTTACACTTTTACCATAGGCAAAGCGCAATTGCATCTTGTCATCTTTTGTTAAAGAATACGTCAAGTTTGCAGAAGGCAAGATGCTCAAAATAGGGTTATTGATGACCACTGGAGTACCTGAAATCATACGGCTATTCAACTGTTGCTGGTTGAACTCAACGCGCACCCCTGTATTCAGATTAAATCGTTTCAAGAAAGGAATTTCTGCGCCAACAAAACCAGCGAGCAAGAGATTACTGGCGCGATACGAATCTGATGGGTTTGTTGATTCTGCTACTTTAATACCCGTTGTCGAATTGATGTTTTCAGCAGCAAAAAGTTCATCAATAGAGCCAAAAAGCAATTGTTGATCAAATTGGTTGAAGTCAGACTGCACAAAGCCTAAGTTTCTTGCGTTGAAAGTTCTGTTTTTACGTTCAACAAAAACACCTGTTTTGAAGAGCGGTTGCCAGTTTTCATTTTTCAATTTTCTAGTCACCATCACGTTGAGCGCTTGGCTATTTTCGCGCATTTCAGAGAAAAATCTTCCCAAGTAATTTGGAGAAACAGGTACGCCTACAAACAACTCTGCTTGTCCAGAAACCGTATCCATATCGCTTCTGTATCTTCTGTAATCTGGTTGATCGCGGTAAGAATATCCAAATCCAGCAGCCCAAGTCAATGTGGTCAATTCATCCTTCGAAACATGCTTTCCTAATAATTGGCCGGAATAAATACCTCGATACACTTGTTGAAAAGAGTGGTTGTTTGGAGCATAATTAAACTCATAATCGTAACCCGTTCTGTTGATGTATTCTGTTTCGCTAAACACGTTGAACATGTTTTTAAATTCAATCGTATTGCGCGAGTTTAGTCTAAAAGCCCAGTTGTGCAAAATACCAGTTCTAATATTTTGTCTATACACATCATCGTTGAACGTATAAATGTATTGACTATTATTGTTGGTGAAATCGTATGCATTGTAATCACTTCTTTCCGATAAGAAAAGGGTGCGAGAATTGTTGTAAGTGATGGCTGTAATGTTTCCAATATCTATTTTGCCCCATTTGAAACGATGACCATGGGTAAACGAAACACTTAAATCTGGCAAGGCAACCGATTGCGTTGGCACCCATGAATTATTGAATTTTCTGCCGTGTTGTGTCAATCGATCAACATCAGAAACTGTTCCAAAATTGTTAGGCAAACCAGAAGGCAAATCATTGTAGCCATCGTTCATTCCTGTCCAATGCCAAGCGGTACGAGCCGGTTGTTTGAAAGTGCCAAAAGTGGTTCCATTTCTGTAGGTATTCGAATAACTCACTGTTGTGAAATTGGAATCTGGAATACTTTTTGTATAAATTTTAACCACGCCACCCGCAAATTCGCCCGTAATTTCTGGAGAAGGGCTTTTGAAGATCAAAATACGGTCGATCATATTTGAAGGAATAATATCGAACGCAAAAGACTTCACATCCGTTTCCATACTAGGAGCAAATACATCATGAAGCAAAACGTTGTTGTAGCGTTCGGAAAGTCCACGTATCATGATGAAATTGTTGCCTACAACTGTTACACCTGGAATACGACGAACCACCTCGGCAGCATCGCTATCACCTGTTTTAGATATCATTTCAGCAGATACCGCATTCACCACCTGCTGGCTTTCTTTCACTTCTTGAATTACAGCAACCTCGGTGTTTGTTCTGCGAATGGCAATAATCTCTACCTCAGTTTTGGTAGTCGTTGTTTCGAACAAGATGAAGTCTTTTTGATAAGTTTGACCTGGTTTCACGTCGATTACAACAGAGTCGCTGATGTATCCCGAAAAAGAAACGCGAATGGTATTTTTACCTACAGGAACTCTAAAACGATAAACACCGTCGATATCGGTTGCTTTTCCTACTTTATGTTCAAGGGAAATCACATTACAAAAAGGAAGTGGCTCACCTTTTTCATCAACTACTTTACCTGTTACAAATGATTCTTGAGCATTTACAAAAGACAATGCAAAAGTTGCACTAAAAATGGCCAAAAAGAATTTAAAAATCTTGTTCATATACATGTTTATTAACGCTGCAAAGAAAGATTGAATTCGCCGTTTGATTGGTCAAGAGAACTTTAATGAATCATTAAACTTTACAAGGTAATGTTACGCCTATAAATCACTGATAAACAAAAGATTAACCCATCGTAAAAAAGCAATATAACATACTGAGTCAAACTTGTCTTGAGAAATGATTTAGGTTGTCTTAAAATGCGCTTAACATTAGCTTTACATTGTGAAAGTTGGTAGGCCAATTATCGAACAAGAATTGAAATGGGGTAGTTTTTAAAAAAGTGATAACGGTATGAAGTCCTGAACCAGCGACTTATTCCACATATCTCCACTCACTTTTCTCAACACTGTAAAACAATCTACCGTCGGGCCATTCGACCGTGTTGTTTGGGTTTTCAATAAATGCATCTAGTGATTCGCCTGCCTCAACGGATTGCATGAATCGTTGACCGATTGATTCCAAATTGACCCGATCTATAATTCTGGTTACAAACAATTCTTCCAAGTATTGCATTTCGTTGGCAGCATTTAAAACCAATTTTCCACCAACAGCACGGTTGGCTTTGCCATTGTTATCACGACCATCGCGAATCAAAAAGAAATATACAGTATCCTGCTTTTCAAAAGCATATATCCACTCCAATTCACGAGATTTCGCCTCATAATAATTCCTGAATTCTGGATTAAATTTGGTTTGATATGTGGCAGCATCGGGTTTTCTAAGAATATATGTTGCCAAGTCCGTGAGCCATTTTTCCATCACATCAGGTTGAGCCTCAGACAAAAATGTATGGTACTTATCCAAATTCGTGTTGTTGGATTCCACCAAGTCATCGATGTCGCGTAAATTTTCTTGGTTTTGATTTTCACAGCTCATTACGGTAAACAAGAGGAAGCTTAAAAGCAGAAAGCACAATGACCAAAAGGACAAACGATTTGCGTATTTCATTGATATCATTTTACAAAGTTACTGAATATTAAAAAAAGGTTGGATTCAAAATAGAACCCAACCTCTTTCGTCATGAAAAAACTAATAATCCTAGTATTGTGTTAAGCTACAATTCCAATCAACCCATCCTGAAGTCCAGTTAGTTGTACCAAAAGCACCTCTAAAAGCAACTGTTTCAAAGAAAGAAGGAAGACCAGAGAAACTTGCACCGCTCAACAAGATTGAACCTGAAGCAGGAAGCACGTTAGGTGTACCCAATTCGAAGATTGAAGCGTTGATGCCAGCATCTTGCCATTTATCCAAAATTGTGTTGTTGTAAGAAGATGTAGTAAACCAAGCTGTTACATCAAAACCATCAGCATTTGTTTTCAAAGCTTCACCACGTGGGTTGTTTGGATGCTGAGCACCGTTTGAAGGAGCACCTGTGAAAACATCACCAGCAGAACCGTAACCATTACCACCCCAATGTTCAACACCAGCGATAACAGTGTTTCTTACTTTCAATTCGTCGGCAGTTGCATTAGCTGCACAACCAGCGCCATCGATAAAGATACCGTTTGGATAACCTGTCATGAAAGAATTATGAATTTTCAACTTGTTATTTCTTCTCAATTGAGCAGCATTTTGGAACTGCAAAGAGATAGCAACATTTCTGTCTGCTTTAGGTCCGATTATAGATACATTTGAGAAAGTCGCAGAAGTAAAAGGAGTGTTTGTTGAACCTTGACCATCGTTGTCAACTTCGAAACCATTAGAGCCAGACTGGTCAGCAGAAGAAGAATTTCTGATACACAATGCAAATTGCACATTACCAGAATAACCTAAATCAACATCCAAATCATCATCCAAACCACGGTAAGCAACCAAATATTTACAGTTAACTGTTCCACCAAACCATTCGAAAGCATCATCCAAACCGTAAGCACATTGTACGTGCTCGATAACTGTACCAGAACCAACAGAACCCATTGTCAAAGAGTTCACCTCTTCATTTGGATTGATTGGAATACCAGCAAAATTGATTTGTACATATCGAAGTACACCAGAGTTGTCAGCAGCGTCTGTACCACCATGGAATGCACCGTAGCCACCTTCCAATTCAGCAGTACCACCTGGCACATTATTAGGCGCTTTACCACAAATCACCAAGCCACCCCAGTCACCTGGTTGACGTAATCCTGGAGCTTTTTCAGATGTCATAACAATTGGTTCAGCGGCTGTACCGTTGGCATTGATCATTCCACCTCTTTGTACAACGATTGTACCTTTAGTTTGAGTATCGCCAAAAATAACAGTACCAGCTTCAATGTTCAATACACCACCTTCTTGGATGCGTAAGAAACCTTTTACCAAATATTGCTTATCTTTTGTCCAATTAACAGTAGTAGTGATATCACCTTCAACCTCAATCAATTCAGTAGTTGTAGAAGGATATTCACAAGAACCATCGTCTGTTTTAGCCTTATCATCAAAGTTCAAGGCAGTTTCATCTGTACATCCTTCTCTTTTACATGATGTAGCGACTAATGTAGTAGCTCCTAAAACAGCTGTTAGAGCAAGTACACTTAAATTCATCTTTTTCATAATTTCAAATCATTTTTTTGTTGCTGCAAAGTAACCTCTACAAGTTTATTTGCGCTTTGCCTAATCATTAAACTTGTGTGAACTGAGTTTAAGAAAAGGTTACCACGTGAATAGTGTATTTAAGTCGTAAACCATATGTAATACAACGTTTTAACTCCGAAAAGAAGCGAAATCCTGTATTAACAAACACTTAACAGTGCGGTAATCATTTATCAAAACAGTGCAAGTACTTTCGCAGAGCATTAAAGCAAATATTTTATGTCTAAACAACAAATATTGGTAGTTGACGATGATGAAGACATTTTGGGCTTTGTAAGTTACAATTTGTCAACAGCTGGATACCAAGCCATCACGGCAAGCAACGGTCAAGACGCTTTGGCTCTGGCGCAGAAGCACAAGCCAGAATTGATCTTGCTCGACTTGATGATGCCGGGCATGGATGGCATAGAAATTTGCACAGAGCTTCGCTCAACAAAAGGACATTACCAACCTTTAATCGTTTTTCTAACCGCCAGAGCAGAAGATTATTCTCAGGTAGCCGCTTTGGAATCCGGTGCAGATGATTATATCGTAAAACCGATTCGTCCAAGACTTTTGATTACCAAAATTGAATCTATATTGCGACGTCGCTCTGTCGGGTTTTCCGAAGAAATGGAAATGGACACCGGCAAATTCATTTTAGACCGAGGGAGTCATCAGATTATTCAAAATGGTGAGGCGATAGAATTGCCGAGAAAAGAGTTCGATTTGTTGAGTTTGCTTATTTCACGGCCTGGATACGTCTTCACCCGCGAACAAATCATGGATACCGTTTGGGGCAATGAAACAGTAGTAGGCGATAGAACAATTGACGTTCATATCAGAAAAATTCGCGAAAAAATTGGCGATGATTGCATCAAGACAGTTAAAGGTGTCGGTTATAAGTTTGTAGCGTAAAAAGGCGGTTGGCGGTAAGAAATTCCTTTAATCATAAACGAACAGCTAAAGCATAGGGAGCTAGTAGTCAATGGATAAAATGAAACGAACCAACATCATCAACCCAAAAATCGATCTTTCCATTCTTTTGTCATAACCCAACAGGAATCTGTTTGCCCGAACCAACGCAATCTTTTTTTGGCAACATAGCGGTAAATGACATCCCGTAAAAAACGAGGAATGATGTAGCCCATTCTAACCATGCGCCACGGAAATCTCAAATAGCGACTAATTTTTAATGCCGCTGTTGATTGTTGGAAAAGTAGTTCGTTTTGGAAAAACAAAACTGAATCTGTGTAGTTGGCTGGGAAACCATGTTCTTTTAGAATCTTCTGGCCGAATTCAGATTGAAGAGATGCGAAATACAAGTCGGCACTTCGTTCATGTTGCAAGATAAATTGAACACTTTTGTTGCAGAGGTTGCAGTGTCCGTCGAAGAGGACGATGTTTTTCATGGGGAGAGTTGGGGTTGGAGATTCAAAGATAAAACTTAAAATTTTATAGCCCTCCGCTTGGGGTGTAAAGTTTATTACTTATTTTTGCCCTACCTAATTTATTACATCATGAAAACCTTTAAAGGACAAGGGCTTCTCGCTTTTATCGAGGCCTTTAAGTCGGACGAGGACTGTCTCGACTATTTAGCAAATCGCAAATGGAATCCCGAAAATGGCGGATTCAAATGTTCAAAATGTGGTCACGACAAGTGCTCCATTCGCAAGAAAAATCTAGCGCGAGATTGTAACAAATGTCATCATGTGGAGAGCCCCACGGCTGGAACCATGTTTCATCGCGTTAAGTTTGGACTTCGAAATGCCTTCATCATCGCTTACCAAATGTCAACAAAATCAAGGGGTTT
>Ga0169931_10006202_pt1 | contig 18102 bp, 23 predicted proteins | sample Kivu_15m_20L_FD_129675 | JGI IMG/M metagenome (GOLD analysis project Ga0169931, IMG submission 129675) | Freshwater microbial communities from Lake Kivu, Western Province, Rwanda to study Microbial Dark Matter (Phase II) - Kivu_15m_20L... | ecosystem: Environmental > Aquatic > Freshwater > Lake... | reverse complement strand
GCTGAGCGGCAGGGCTTCGCGGAAGCGGGCCTGTTGAATGAGCCGTTCGATGCGGCGTTCCCGGCGCAGTCCGGCTTGGTCGGCGAGCAGTCGGTGCAGGAAGTCGAGGTGCGACAGGCCGGCAAGCGGATGACCGACGAGTTGAAGGCGGGCTTCGTCAGCTTCGCGGAAACCGCCAAGACCGCCTGGGGCGGCATCGTCGATGCCATCCAAGCCGGTGATCTCGCCCTGGCCGCTCGGGTCGCCCTCGCGGCGGTGAGTCTCGAATGGGCCAAGGCGGTGCTCTGGTGGACGGAGAAGTGGAACGCCTTCAAGGGCATCTTCGTCGATGGCTGGCACGACGCCGTGGCCGGGTTGAAGCTCATGTTCTGGGACTTCACCGCCTGGATCGCCCGCACCTTCTCCGGGGCCATCGAGACGCTCTTCAAGGCGGCCGCGTGGGCCGCCGAGAAGATCGGCCTCGACGACTTCGCCAAGAACCTGCGCGAGAACTTCGACTTCTCGGACGAGAACATCAACCGCAACCGCGACCGGATCAAGAACCAGATCCTCGACGACCGCCAGCGCCGGCAACGTGAAGCCGACGCCGCCCGCAAGGCGGATGCGGCCGGCGCGATGGATGACGTGCGCAAGGCCGCCGAGGAGTTGAAGGACGCCGTCGATGAAGCGGGCCGGAAGCGTGCCGCACTCAAGGACAAGGTGCCGGAGAAGGCCAAGTCGGGGTCGATGTCGGAACTCGACGAAGTCGTTGACCTGGCCCGGAAGGTCGACATCCAGGGCACGTTCAACGCCGCCGCCGTCCGCGGGCTCGGCGCGGAATCACTCAACGAGCGCACCGCCAAGGCGGTCGACCAGATCAACGAGAACGTCAAGAAGATCGCCGCCGAAGCGATGCACGGCGGCCTCGTCTTCGCGTAACGGAGGGAATCGTGCCGGCCATCATCGTTGAGACATTCGAGAGCGGGGGAGCGACCGTCGGGCCGGACAGCCCCGGCGTCGACCTGAAGTTCGCCGTCCTCGGCACCGAGATCGACATCGAGGTGCGGGCGCTCGTCGAAGGCACGATCCCGGCCATCTTCCGGGGGATGGTCTTCAAGAACTACCGCATCGACCACAAGGGCGGCGGCGTCTGGGACGTGTCGGTGCGCTACGGCCAGGACGACACCGAGTCCGACGAAGCCGACCCCGGCGGTGCGCCGGCCCAGCCCGGCGACCAACTCGGGCCGAGCTACACCTTCGAGACCTCGGGCGGCACGCAACACATAACGCAGTCTTTGGAGACGATCTCGAAGCACGGCAAGCCGGGCGTGAACCCGCCCGACTTCAAAGGGGCCATCGGCGTCAGCGCCGACGCGGTGGAAGGCACCGACATCACCGTGCCGGTGTTCCGCTTCTCGGAGACGTACTCGATACCGGTGCCGCTGATCACTCACGCCTACAAGCTCCAGGTCTTCGACCTGACGGGCAAGGTGAACAACGCGGCGTTCAAGGGCTTCGCCATCGGCGAGGTGCTCTTCCTCGGCGCTTCGGGCTCGCGGCGTGGTCTGGAGAAGTGGGAGATCACCTACCAGTTCGCGGCCAGCAAGAACGCCGTCAACCTCAAGGTCGGCGACATTCAGAACATCAACAAGAAGGGCTGGGAATACCTCTGGGTCCGCTACGGCGACGTGGAAGACCAGAAGGTGCTGATCAAACAACCGGAAGCCGCTTACGTGGAGCGGGTGTACGAACCGGGCAACTTCGCCCTCCTCGGAATCGGGGTGTAGCATGCCCGGCGATCCGTTCCAACCCGTGATGACCGGCGAGAAGCTGGATATCCCCGCGCCGGCGTACAACGCCTTTCTCGACGCGGCGCGCTTTGTGCGCGGCAAGCTCCGCGAAGCCGACCGCGACGACGAACCGGAGTTCCGCCAGTCGGGGATCGTGAAGGTCCGCAACGATTCGGGCGGCGACCGCGAACGATTCGACGTGCTGGGCATCGGCGGGCCGGTGGTGGAACCGAGTGATGACCTGCAGCAGTTCCAGAACCGGGTGCTGCTGACGGGCCTCTCGCCGTATTCCACATTTCGCGGGCGGTTCGTGATCCTCTTGGAACCACTCCGTTCGGGGAGTATCGGTCGGGCGGCGATCAGCGGCGTCACGGTGGGGCGCGTCTGGATCGATCCCGAAGACCCCGAACTCTGTTGTGCCGATGTCCGCGACGGCGATCCTTCGTGCCTGGAGATCAACGAGGAGGGCGCGGCCCAGATGCTCTGGCGCGAGCCGGGGTACGGCAAGAAGTGGGCCGTCTTCCGCATCGGCCACGTCTGTCCGTGCCAGGATTCTTCGTCCTCGAGCAGCAGCAGTTCCTCATCGTCGAGTAGCTCTTCGTCGTCGAGCAGCAGTTCGAGCGGCCCCGGCTCCGGTGTTGACATCCGCGAAACCGATGTCCGCTGCGAATCGGGGAAGCTCAATGTTTACGTCCGCACCGTGACGCTGCGCATCACCGACGGCACGCTCGAAAAGGAAACCGGCGATTGGGTGCTCGATCACCAAGCCGGCTGTTGCTGCTGCGAGAACTGCGACAGCAGTTCGTCATCGAGCAGTTCGAGCAGCAGTTCGTCCGGGAGTTCGAGTAGTGGCTCGTCGTCCAGCAGCGGGTCGAGCTCATCGGGAAGCAGCAGTTCGTCCGGGAGTTCGAGCAGCGGGTCGAGCAGTTCGTCCGGGAGTTCGAACAGCGGGTCGTCTTCCAGTAGCGGTTCGAGTTCTTCGGGGAGCAGTTCTTCCGGGCCATCGAGCAGTTCTTCGGGAACAGACTCGTCGTCCGGGAGTAGCTCATCGGGTTCGGGCAGCAGTTCTTCGGGCAAGGATTCGTCATCCGGTGATTCTTCGTCCTCAGGCAGCGGCTCGGGTTCGTCGGGAACGATCAGCAGTTCTTCGAGCGTTACGGATTCGAGTTCCTCCGCTCCCGACTCGTCCTCGAGCAGCGCCGATTCGTCGTCGAGCGGAAGCTCCTCCGATTCGGGAAGCAGTTCTTCGGCCCCGTCGTCGTCGGCCTTCTCGTCATCGAGCGGCTCCGGCCCTTCGACCGAGAGCAGTTCGGGCTCGATTCTCGTTCCCGTGAAACCATCATCCTCGCGCCTGGGAGGCTGACATCATGCGAGTCTTTCTGATCGGCTATCCCGGCGACATGGGCGGGGCCAATACCGAAGCGTGGCACACGGTCAAGCTCTGGCGGCGGGCCGGCCTCGAAGTTCACCTCGTGCCGACCTGGGGCGGAGACGACCGCTGGCAAGCGAGGCTCGACGCGCTCGGCTGCACGACGCACCGGACGCAGCCCGACCGGATCGAAAGCGTTCCCGGACTGGCCGGTTCGCCGGTCGTCAGCTTCTGCAACGCGGAGTTCCTCGTTCACGCCCACCGCTTCCGGGCGCTCGGCTGCCCACTCGTCTGGGTCAACTGCATGACATTCCTCTTCGAGCGGGAGATGCGCTTCTACACCGAGCACGGCCCCTTCGATGCCCAGGTCTTTCAATCCGAGTTTCAGCGAAACGCCCTCGAACCGCAGTTGACACGGCACGGCTACGATCCATCGACCGGACATCTCATTCGCGGCGCGTTCGATCTTTCGGAATGGGAGTTCCGGCCCCGCCCGCACGCCAAGGGCGAGCCGTTCGTCGTCGGCCGCATGGCCCGGCCCGACTCCGACAAGTGGTCGAGCAACACTTGGCCCATTTACAGCCGCATCCAATATCGCGGCCGGCGGGCACTGATGCTCGGCATGAACGAGAAGACGCACGCCAAGCTTGGCAAGGCCCCGGACTGGGCCGATTGCCTGAAACCGATGGCCATGCCGGTACCCGAGTACCTGTCGAAACTCCACTGCCTGCTGCCGGTCAACGGCGGTGCCCGCGAGAACTGGCCCCGCGCTGGCCTGGAAGCGATGGCCGCCGGCGTGCCGATCGTCGCCCAGAACGACTGGGGCTGGCGGGAGATGATCGAGCACGGCGTCACCGGTTTCCTCGGTGCGTGTGACGAAGAATTGGCCCACCACGCCGCCGCGCTCGCCTACGACGAGGAACTCCGGCTGCGCGTCGTTCACGCCGCACGCGCGAAGCTGGTGCGTGAGTTCGCCAACCCGGACGTGCTCGCGGACGCCTGGCTGCGCCTGTTCGATTCCGTCACCACGGCGTGGAGGGTCGCGGCATGAATCTCCTGAAACGCGGAGTCGTCGGCACCAACGTCCACCGCAGTGGCTGGCCTTGCGTGATGCAATCGCTGCGCGCCGTGGCGACAGGCACGGGCGTGCTGCTCGACGACTTCGCCGACGCCAGTTTCTCGTATCAGTCGTTGAAGCAACCCCACAGCGAACTGTGGGTTGGCATCTTTCATCATCCGGTGCGGGTGAACAGTCCGCTGGCCGGCGACCGTAAACACGCCCTGCGGCAGATCGAAGGCCATCGGCACTGGGCCGCATCGCGTAAACATATTCGCGGGGCCGTCGCGCTTTGTGAGGATGTGGCCGCTGATCTGCGGGATTGGCTCAAGGTTCCAGTCCTGACGATTCCGCATCCCACTGAGATCACCGTTCCGCGTTGGCGAGCCGAGTCCGCCCTGGCGGAACGACGGCTGGTGCAGGCGGGCTTCTGCTTGCGGAACACGCAGGTGATCTTCCAGGTCGCACCTGCGGGTTGGCACCGCGTTCAGTTGTTCGGGGCCAGTCCGTGGTATCGGTCGCGGGACGAGGCGATTCGTGCCAAGCGCATCCGGCTCGACTTGGATCGCCCGATGGTGGAAGTGTTCAGCCGCCTCGATGACGCGGCTTACGACGAGTTGCTGGCCACCAGTGTGGTTGTCACGGAACTCTACGGTGCCGCCGCCAACAACCTCATCGTGGAGTGCCTGGCCCGCGGAACGCCGATTCTCGTGAACCGGCTGACGGCCGTCGAGGAGTACCTCGGCCGGGACTATCCTCTGTTCTACAGCGATCTGGGCCAGATCGATTCGTTACTTGAACCCACCCGACTGCAAGCCGCCAGCGAACACCTGTTCGGGCGGGCCGGTTTCCTGCCCACGTTCGATGAGTTCGCCCAGCGGGTGTTGGTCTTCGTCGATTCCGTGGGGGCCGCATGAAACCAATCCCTCTTTATTGGTGGCGCGACCAGCCGAACTTCGGGGACGCCCTGTCGCCGTGGATCGTGAGGCAGGTGCTGGGCTCGCCCGTGGAATGGTCGGCGGACGCCGGCAAACTCGTCGGACTCGGCTCCGTCCTGTGGGCGGCCAAGCCTGGCGACGTGGTCTGGGGCACGGGGTTGCACCCCTTCACCGGCCGCTGGTGGCCCAACTGGTCGCCCGAGGGCGTGCGGTTCTTGGCCGTGCGTGGCCCGATCACCCGCGACTACGTTCTGGCCCGCGGCGGGGATTGCCCGGCGGTTTATGGCGACCCCGGCGAACTGTTGCCGTACTTCCACACGCCTCGCCCGACGGCGCGCGTTGGCATCGGCATCATCCCGCACATCTACGACACGGCTGGGCAGCAGTTCGCGGCAGCACGGTCGGACACCGTGCTGATCGATCCGAATTCCCCGTGGCCGGCGGTCGTCGAGCAGATCGCAGCGTGCGAGGTTGTCTGGTCGTCATCGCTTCACGGAATCATCGTGGCCGAGGCCTACGGCGTCCCGGCCGTCTGGACGGAGTGCAGCGAAGGGCGATTGAAGTACCGGGATTACTATGCCGCCAGTGGCCGCTCCGAAGTGAACCCGGTCGCGTGGTCGGAATCTTCGACCGCCACGCCGCCGCCGTTGCCTCCGCGCGTGTCATTTGAATCCCATCCGTTGGCTCGGGCGATTGGGCAGTGGCAACCGGGAGGTGCCCGATGTTCGTGATCCAGAGCTTGCCCCGGTGCGGCACCCACCTCGTGCGAACCGCGCTGCAATCGCACGGCGACATCGTTTGCTTCGGCGAGGTCTTCAACCCCTACTCGCGCGAGCACGGCTTTCCGGTCGTGCGTCCCACTGTCGCGGAGGTGCTCGAACATTGCCGGGCTCGGCCGACGCCGACCGGCTTCGTGGCCCATGCCTTCGTCGGTCTCGAATCCGCCGAAACGGGGCCGGGCCTTGATGAGGCATATCGACGACGCCCGGAGGTTCGTTCTGCCCGCGGTCTCTGGCCTGCGATTCCGCTGAACACTCCGGTGATCACGCTCCGCCGCGAGAACTTACTCGCCCGATACGTCTCGGAACTGATCGCCCATCGGCGGAACCGCTGGCTCGTGCGGGTCGGTGAGATACTCCCGGCAACTGCTCAGGTTGCGATCCATCGAGAACGGATGCTGGAGGACTTCGCGCGAACGGAATCGCTGATGGAAATCGCCCGGCAGCGATTCCCGGCAGCGCTCGCCATTCGCTACGAGAACCTCGTCAACGACATGGGCACCGCGCTCGATCAGATTCAGGCTCACCTCGGTGTGGCCCGGCGCACATTAATCCTCGGCACATTGAAGGTCGGTCGCCCGCTCGAAGATACGATCAGCAACCTCGACGAAGTCCGACAGTGGCTCACGGGCACCCGCTACGCCGCATTCCTGGAGATGCCATGAAGATCGCCGCCATCTGCTGCACTTACAAACGCCCGAAACTCCTGGCCGAAGCCGTCGAGAGCTTCCTGCGCCAGGACTACCCCGCCGCGAAGCGGGAGATGATCATCCTCGACGACGCCAGCCAGTACGAGAACCAGGTCGGCGACGGCTGGCGGATCGTGTCGTCTCCGGTACGGTTCCGCACGCTCGGCGAAAAGCGGAATGCCAGCGCCGCGCTGGTGTCGCCCGATGTGGACGCATACTGCGTCTGGGACGATGACGACATCTACTTGCCGTGGCACATGAGTGCGGCCGCCGCGGCGCTGGCCGACAGCGACTACACCATCCCAAGCGTGGTTTTGATCGACAAGAGGAATCACCTCGAGCGCAAGGCGAACCAAGGCCTCTTTCACGGGGCGTGGTCATTCCGCCGTGAGGCGTTCGACAAGGTCTGCGGCTATCCGTTCATCCAGAGCGGCCAGGATCAAGGCTTACTCAAGCGGTTCAAAGCAGCAAATCTTCGCCGCGCCGACCCGATTCAGTTCGACGCCCGGCCGAGTTACGTTTATCGCTGGTTCACCGCCCACTCCCAGCACATTTCGGCGATGGGTGCGGACGGATACGAACGCCTTGGCCGACAAATGCTGCCGACGACCGCGACGAACCCCAAGACAAGAACGGGACTGGCTTTTCGTTTCGCAATCAAATCGCGTACTGTGCTGACCGACTCCTATCTGTCGAATGCTGATCGAAAGGAAAAATTGACGCCGAGCATTGACTGGTTTACTTGGTATAATAACGTATTACATTGAATCCGTCGGCTTGTAGCGGCGGTTTCTTGACTCTCCGCCCGCGTTGGGGTCACTGAAATGAAATACCGATTCGTGCAGCAATTTTCGATGATTGCTGTACTTGCCGCACCGCTACTGCTGGGTGGTTGTGCCAGCGAAGTCAGGCGTCCTGGCAAGATTCGCGTCGTAGCGACGTACAGCGTCCTCGGCGATCTCGTGAAGAACGTCGCCGGCGACCGCGCTGAGGTGACGACACTGGTCGGCCCGGACGGCGATGCGCACACGTTCGAGCCGACGCCGAAGGACGGCATCTCCCTGGCCGAGGCCGACCTCGTTTTCGAGAACGGCGTCGGCTTCGAAACGTGGCTCGACAAACTGCATTCCTCTTCGAAGTCGAAAGCCAAAAGAGTCGTCGTCACCGTGGGACTGAAACTCCGCGAGGGCGTTTGCAACCACAAAGAAGGCGAAGACCACAAACACGAAGATGACCCGCACGTCTGGCACGATGTGCGGAATGCGATTCACATGGTCGGAGTGATCCGGGACAAACTCGCCGAGGCCGATCCGCCGAATGCGGAATTCTACCGGGCCAACGCGGCCGCCTACCTCACGAGACTCGAAGCACTTGACGCTTGGGTTTTGGAGCGCGTCGCCACATTGCCCAAGTCGAATCGCAAGCTGGTCACCAGCCACGATACGTTCGGGTATTTCGCCGACCGGTACGACTTCGAAGTCGTCGGCACCGTTCTGGCGTCCTTCTCCACGGAGGCGTCGGACCCATCGCCGGCCCAGTTTGCCAAACTGGTTGAGGAAGTGAAACGAGTAAAGGTGCCGGCCATCTTCGCCGAGAACGTCCACAACCCCAAACTTGTGGATCGTTTGGCGGCAGAGGCGGGAGTGAAACTGGCCTCGCCGCTCTTCACTGACGCACTTGGCACGCCTGGCAGTGAAGGCGACACCTACGAGAGGATGATCCGCCACAACGTCACCGCCATCGTGGATGCCCTGAAGCCATGAACGACCCCCGTCTCCCCTACTCGCGGGGTCGGCATGCCGATCCGGTGGCCGGCGCTCCGGCCCTCCTGACAGAGGCGGTTGTCGTGGCCTACCCCGGCGCGCACGGCCCGGCCCTTCGCGGCGTGAGCGTGCGGGTTCCAAGCGGGACTTGCACGGCCCTGGTCGGCCCGAACGGGTCGGGCAAAAGCACGCTGCTCAAGGTGGTGGCCGGTCTGCTGCCCGTGATTTCGGGTGTCGTCCGCGTCCACGGCAACCCGGTCGGCGCGTGCCATCACCGGGTCGCTTATCTGCCGCAACGGGGCGAGATCGACTGGGGGTTCCCCATCTCCGTCGAGCGACTGGTGCTGACGGGGCGTTACGTCCACCTTGGCTGGTTGCGATGGCCCGGACACCGCGACCGTGAAGTCGCCCGCGAAGCGATTGAACGACTGGGCCTGACTTCCCTCGCCGGCCAGCAGATCGGCAAGCTGTCCGGCGGGCAACAGCAGCGGGCGCTTTTGGCCCGCGCCCTCGCGCAGGAAGCGGAACTCCTCCTGCTGGACGAGCCGTTCACCGGCGTGGATGTTCAGACACAGGACACGATCTATGAAGCGATGCGCGACCTGCGAAGCGACGGCAAGACCTTGGTCGTCGCCACGCACGACTTGAGCCGCCTGACCGGTGCGTTCGATGCGACCGTCCGCCTCCAGTGTGGCGAGGTGGTTCGAGGCCCGGAGTCCGGCCCCTGTTGCCTTGTCACGGAGGGGGAGCGGGCATGGGCTGGTTGACCGAGCCGTTTCGCTACGCCTTCATGCAGCACGCGCTCTTGGCAGCGGTAATGGTGGGTGTGACCTGCGCGCTGCTCGGCGTCCACGTCGTCCAACGGCGGATGGCGTTCGTTGGCGACGCCCTGGCCCATACCACACTGCCGGGGCTCGTCATCGCCCACCTTTTCGGCTGGAGCCTGTCGCTGGGCGGACTGGGGGCGGCACTGGCGACGGCACTGCTCATCGGCTGGGCTTCGAGGCGACAGACGATCAAGGAAGACACCGCCATCGGCGTCGTGTTCACCGGCATGTTCGCCCTCGGCGTTCTGCTCATGAGCCGGACACGCTCATACCGCGACCTGACGCACATGCTGTTCGGCAACGTCCTGGGCGTCACGACCGAAGACCTCTGGTTCATCGGCGGGGTGGCGGTCGTCGTGCTGCTTGCTCTCGCGCTGTTCCATAAGGAGTTGGAACTGACCGCGTTTGACCCGACGCACGCCGAAGTGATCGGGCTACGCCCTGACCTGATGCGGTTCCTGCTTCTCGGTCTGTTAGCCCTTGCAGTGGTCACCGGCATTCAGACGGTCGGCGTGATCCTGACCAGCGCCCTGCTCATCACCCCGGCGGCGACGGCGGCGATTTTGTCCGACCGCATGCCCTGGCGGATGCTGATCGGGGCCGTGCTGGCGACCGCCTGCACCGTCGCCGGACTGATGCTCTCCTATGTCACCGAAACGTCGTCGGGCGCGGCCATCGTGCTGTCCTGCACCGCCGCGTTCGTCGTTGCGTTCGCTGCCCGTTCAACGTGGCAGCGGTTCCGGCCGACCGCCCACGAGCCGGCGACGAAGGACCAACCTAAAGATTTCGCCCCAGTTAAGGAGGTGTCCGGGTGCAACTGACGACGATGCGGTTGCCGCTGGCCCAACTGGTGTTTTGTCAGGGGTGCTGTTGCGGGCGGACTGATCGCGGCAGGCCGGAACTGCCAGTGGAGCAACTCAAGCAGATCTGGACATCCGAGAAGCTCAACCGCACGGTGCAGTTGACGATCTCCGGTTGCCTGGGGCCTTGCGACTTGGCCAATGTCGCCTTGGTGATGGTGCCCGAAGGGAACGTCTGGATCGGAACCATGGCGGGGGAAGCGGTTTACGAGGCGATGGTGGAATGGGCGCGGGCGTGTCATGTGGCGGGTCGTGTGGTGCATCTGCCCGACGAGGTGGAGTCGCTGCGGTTCGAGAGGTTCCAGACAGAGGAGGTCGTGTCATGATGGCAAGCTTACTCGCTGTGCGACCAAGGGTGGCGGCATGGGATCGTGAAACGGTCGCCACGTTCGACCTGGGCTGTGAGGATATTCTGATCGTGGATCGTCGGCCCGTGCCGGGAATCGCCGGTGCCATCGAGTCAGCCCGCGTCCACGACTTTCGCTCCATCGTCACGTCGGCGAACGCGCACGCCCTGGCCACTGAATCGCTTACGGCCCTGAACATCGATTGTCCCCCGCTCGCTAAGGACATCGCCGACTTGGCCCGTTGCTTCCTCACCCAATTCGATACCTCGGAAGGATCTCTCCGGGTCGAGGTGGTCGACAAGACAACTTGCCCGAAGTTCCACTGTGACAATGTCCGGACACGTCTGGTGACGACCTACCATGGCCCGGCGACAGAATACGTCCGCAGCGACGCCCCGGAGGAAGTGCGAGCCGCAGCGGTGTTCGCACTGGTGTTTCTCAAAGGCCATAAGCACCCCAATCACGCCGATTCCGTTCATCACCGCTCGCCATCGGTGCCGCCGGGTACCAAGCGACTCTGTGTGATTCTGGATTTCTGAAAGGCAACCGATGGAGCGTCGAAAATGAACCAAAGCCGACGAACCTTCCTACGAGCGGCGCTCGTGTCTCCGGTGATTGCCGGCGTATGGGTGGTTTACGAGACGGAAGCAGGCCGGATCAAAGTCAGGCCGCGTCCGGTTGCATGCTGCCTCGTGAACGGTACGCCCAACCATTCTTGCACGCACCCTGTGCGACCTGGCACCGCGAGGGCGCGTTCGTGACGACCCGCTTTGCGCGCACCGACTTTCATCGCCGGGCGGTGGCCCTTCTCGACCAACAACTTTGGTGTTGGGGGCGCGACGTCGCCCGACCAGCGGGGAACATCCTCCTCGGCCTTGGTATGTGCCGATACCGCTCGAACGAGCCGGGGCCGGATCGCACGGCCTACACCGGCCGCGTCGCCGGGGATGGCGTCGTCTGGTTATGGGGCTTCGGTATGGTGTATTGCCTCCCGGGCTGCGGTGGCGTGTTTCTGCGACGCAACGGTTTCGATCCAGTACTCGTCACCGAGCCTGATCGCCCCGTTCACCTGCCGGAGCACCTCGGCCCGTTCGTCCGGCCGGCCACGGCTCGGCATCGAGGCGTGGTGCGCGAATTGGTTCGGGGCGCAGCCATGTGGATCGCCGGGTACGAACACTGGGTGGCCGAGAAACTCGGCACGGCCTACCGCGAGGCAACGCTCGCGGCCCGCGACAAAACGTCTGCGTTTCCAGCACGAGAAATGGCGCGGGCGTGGGAACACTTGGCGAAGAAGTCCGTGCGGCTCTCCGACCCGGAACCATCGCAACTGGGGCCATGGGCCCATCTGCTTGTCGCCCTCCGCGCTCCCTCGGAAACTCCCTCACCACGCCCAAATGACCGCTACGGCCCGAACACGCATAAGAGGTTCTCGCACCCATGAATTCCAATAATTTGAATTCCCTTCCTGTCGCAGAGCGGTTGCCGGTCACCGTCTTGTCCGGATTCCTCGGAGCCGGGAAGACGACGCTTTTGAACCACGTCCTCCATAACCGCGAAGGGCTCAAGGTCGCGGTCATCGTCAACGACATGTCCGAAGTGAATATCGATGGGTCGCTGGTCAAGACCGGCGATGCCGCCCTGTCCCGCACCGACGAAAAGTTAGTCGAGATGCAGAACGGCTGCATCTGCTGTACGCTCCGGGAAGACCTACTCAAGGAGGTGACTCGCTTGGCCAAGGAGGGCCGTTTCGATTACTTGCTGATCGAGTCCACAGGCATTTCCGAACCACTACCCGTCGCCGAGACGTTCACGTTCGAGGATGAAACCGGCCAATCGCTGTCGCAGGTCGCCCGCCTCGACACGATGGTTACGGTCGTCGATGCCGCGAACTTCGCCGCCGATTTCGCATCGTCGGACTCGCTGACCGACCGCAAGACCGGCGTGAACGACGAAGACACTCGCGACGTGGTGACCCTGCTCGTCGATCAGATCGAGTTCGCGGACGTGATCATACTGAACAAGATCGACCTTCTCAGCGCGAAGAAAATCGATCAACTGGAAGCGACGCTACGTTCGCTGAACTCGTCCGCGAAGATCGTCCGTGCTGAACGGGGCAACGTGCCGCTCAACGAACTGCTGAACACCGGGCGATTCGATTTCGACAAAGCCTCACTGGCTCCAGGCTGGATGGCCGTGCTGCGGGGTGAAGAGCAGTCCGAGACGGCCGAATACGGAATCACCAGCTTCGTGTACCGCGCCCGCAGGCCGTTCCATCCCGAACGACTGTACCGGTTCATGGTGAACAAGAAGCTTTCGGCCGGGCTACTGCGATCCAAGGGCTATTGCTGGATCGTCACCCGACCGAAGTGGATGGGTTACTGGTCGCAGGCCGGGCGGGTGATGGAACTGTCCCCCCATGCGGTCTGGTGGGCGGATGTGCCTCGCTCGGAATGGCCCGATGACCCGGAGGAACTAGCCGGGATCGAAGAGTCGTTCGATGGGGTGTACGGCGACCGTCGGCAAGAACTGGTGTTTATCGGTCGCAAGCTGGATGAGGCCGCGATCCGCGGGGCTCTGGACGGGTGCCTGCTGACCGATGACGAATTGCACGGAGGCCCCGAAGTCTGGGCGATGATTCAAGACCCGCTTCCGGAGTGGCCAACACCCGCGGCCGCGATGGCCAATGACGATCACTCGCCCGCAACCGTTACAGGAGGATCCGTGTCATGAGCAAAGAGTGTTACTTCACCGGCAAGAAAGCGGCATTTGGAAACCAGAAAACCTACCGTGGGAAGGCCAAATACCTCGGCGGTGTCGGCAGAAAGATCACCGGCACCAGTCGGCGACAGTTCAAGCCGAATCTACAGCGAGTGAAGTGCGTGATCGATGGCGTTGTGCGGCGGGTGTGGGTGTCCACGGCTGCGATCCGCAGCGGGCTGGTGGTCAAGCCAGTCAAGGTCGCACCGTTTTCGAGCCTCAAGGTTTGACATGGTTGGGAGGCAGTCGGTGAAAAAGACGAGTCAAACATGGGACGCGATCATCGTCGGTGCCGGCCCGTCCGGCATCGGCTGCGGGATGGCGTTCACCCATGCTGGTGTTGAGAACTTTCTGGTGCTGGACCGCCACGAAATCGGCGCGACGTTCGACCGCTGGCCTGCCGAGATGCGCTTCATCACTCCATCGTTCAACTCGAACCAGTTCGGCTGGCTCGACCTGAATTCGTTCGGTCTGCGGCTTTCGCCCGCGTTAAGTACGGGCCGCGAACACCCCACGGGCAAGGACTACGCCAAGTTCCTGCGCCAGGTGTCCAAGTTCCTCGATTTGCCGGTCCGCACCGGCGTGGACGTGCAGCGGGTCGAGCCGCTTCCGGCGGGCGGGTTCCGGCTCACTACATCGGCCGGCGAGTTCCGGGCGATGTACGTGATTTGGGCCGCGGGCGAGTTCCAGTATCCGAAGCGCAGCGGATTCCCCGGAGCCGAGCACTGCATCCACAATGCGACAATCCGCTCATGGCGCAAGCTCGAAGGCGACGACTTCGTGATCGTCGGCGGGAATGAAAGCGGCATTGATGCGGCCGTGAACCTCGTCGCGTGCGGCAAGTCGGTCCGCGTGCTTGATTTGGAACGGCCATGGGAAAAACAAGGAAGCGACCCGAGTGAAACGCTTTCCACGTTTACTCTCGAACGCCTTGACATGGCGCTCGGCACTCGACGCATCGAGCTGTTCGGCAATAGCCCCGTATCGGAAGTTCGCCCGCGCAAGGTAGGTGGGTTTCAAGTGCTATCGGCCGACGGCACGAAGTACACTACCAAGACTCCGCCCATCCTCGCCACCGGCTTCGACACGAGCCTGACGCTCGTCCGCGATCTGTTCGACTGGCAGGCCGGACGGGTGAAACTGACTGAGAACGACGAATCGGCGAAGACGCCCGGCCTTTTTCTGACCGGCCCGCAGGTGTGGCACGATCAAGTCATCTTCTGCTTTATCTATAAGTTCCGGCAACGCTTCGCCATCGTCGTAAACGCCATCGCTTCAAGGCTGGGCCTGGACACGACCGAGTTTGTGGCACTGTACAAGAGCAAGGGTATGTATCTCGACGATCTATCCTGTTGCAAAGAGGAGTGCACGTGTTGACGACCACCGCGAATCGCACCGTGCTTCTGATTGGCAAGGAGAACGTCGGCAAGTCGTCGCTGGTCCGGGCGCTCAGCGGTCGAGCGCCCACCATTGGCAACTTCGCCGGCACGACCGTCGGCATCGACCGCTACCCGACGCCAGACACACTATTCCTCGATGCCCCCGGTATTCTCCGGAAATCCGACAGCGAAACGACCCGGCTGGCATTGGACGCGCGCGCGGGCGCCGATACCGTGTTGGTCGTCGTTCAGGCGACGCACCTCGATGATGACCTCGCCGATCTGCTACCTCTCGTTCACGGCCGGACGGGAGCTGTTGCCGTCACGTTCTGGGACAAGATCACCGCCGCGGATGCCGCTGTCCTCGATCGGCTATCGGAAGAAGTGGGCGTGGCGTTCATCCCGCTCGACGCTCGACGCGCTTCGGTCGAAGCCGTTGGGCGATTGAAGGCCGATCTGCGATTGCCGGGCGAGTTCCGCGTCGAATCGGTAACGACGAAGGCAGGATGGCGGGTCGAGCCCCGATCCGGTCTGTTCGATCGTAGCGTGTTCGGGCCGCTGATTGCAGTATTATTGCTTCTGACCCCGGCAATCCTGGCGGTGTATGCGGCCAACACATTTGCCGGGCTGGTCGATCCGCTCGTGTCTGAGGGACTGACCCCCACCGCCGACTGGCTTCGCACACTCCGCAGTCCTCTTTCGGATCTCTTGGCTGGGCGGTACGGACTGGTGACGATGGGGCCGCTTTTATTCGTCTGGGCGGTGCCGACGGTGCTGCTCTATGCCGTCATTCTCGGCGCTTACAAGGCCAGCGGGCTCATCGACCGGATCAACGTCGCACTGCAACCGCTGGTTCGCCCGTTTGGTCTGACGGGCCGCGATCTCGTGCGCGTCGTGATGGGGTTCGGCTGCAACGTTCCCGCCGTAATCAGCACGCGCGCCTGTTCGGGGTGCTCGCGCGGCACGACGGTCGCGGCCATCGCTTTCGGGGCCGCCTGCTCCTACCAGTTCCCCGCGACGCTTGCCGTGTTTGCCGCAGCGGGTTCGCCGGCAATGGTCGTTCCTTTCCTCCTTTACCTCGGCATCACCACACTCATCTTCCTGCGCTTGACTGCCCCGCGCGAGGGCCGCTCCCGCTTGAACCTCGTCGTGCTGGAAGGTCGAACGTTCCTCGTGTGGCCGCGATGGTCGGTCGTCTGGGCCGAAGCACGGGGCACGATCGGTTCGTTCTTCTTTCAGGCCATGCCGATCTTCGTGGTCATCACCAGTGTCGCATCCCTCCTCGATTGGCTCGGAGTTCTCGACGCGGCGGCGGCCGTGTTATCTCCGTTGATGGCGGCATTCGGGCTGCCACCCGACGCGGCTCTGCCAGTCGTGTTGGCTTCGATTCGCAAGGATGGCATCTTACTGTTTGCCGCCGATGGTCGAGCGGCCGCACTGACTTCCCTGCAAGTGCTGACGGCCGTTTACCTGGCGGGAGTGCTTCTGCCCTGCCTCGTGACCGCGTTGACGATTGCTCGCGAAATGTCGAGCCGCTTCGCGGTCCGGTTGCTCCTCCGGCAAGCGGCGGCGGCGCTAGTGTTCAGTCTGCTCTTGGCATGGGTCGGTCGCCTGCTGATGTGATAGGTGCGCTCGCCGGAGTGGAGGAACGCATCGTTTCACCGAAAATTTATGGAGGCAGACGGATGGCGAGCACCGAGATTCCAGCCACTTATGAAGAGTGGTTTCACTGCATTACCGTGAAGTGCAAGATTCCATTGACTGCCGCGTTTGCTCGTCAGCGGGTCGATGTCCTGTCCGATATGCGTGCAGCCGAGACGCGAAAATTCACGGAACTATACGGCGATTCTCACCGCCTGCGAGTGATCGAATGGTTTCGCCAATCCGCGAAATCGCCAAACACATATTCTCGCGGCATCAACCAGGAGTGACACCGATGATGTTATTCGGTCAAAAATCGACCCGCGACCCGGAGGTGACCGCACAGGTCAAGGAATGGGTTCGGGAGGTCATGAGTCTCGATGACGACACAGTCGTGATGGTGTCCGAACTCCGCTGCGCCGAGGACGATTGCCCGGATGTGGAAACGGTGATCGCCGTCCTCGGCGAACCGGGCAAGGCCCGCAAACACAAGTTGCTCAAGCCGATGTCGGAGGTGACTCGGGACGACGTGATCACCCTCGCCGCCCGTGGCACACACGGCTGACTTGGGTCGGCCCGATCCGCATGGTTCACAACAGGAGAAAGGCCATGAGTCGATTTGTCGTGTTACTTGTCTCGCTTGTCTTGGCAACCGATGCCGGCGCAGACGCGCAAGCCGATCAAGCCTCGATCCAAATCGTCATCCACGAGCCTCGCCCCGCCTCATCGGGGTATCGTGCGGAGGTCGAAGTGTCCTCCAGAGGAGTCTCCCGACACGGACTCATCATTGTGACCCCCGATGGCTGCGTTCATTGGGAACAACTTGATGAGCAAACCGTCCGCTGGGTTCAAGGCATTCTTCACCGAGGGACGCCAACCTCGAGAGGGTGGTACGACCGCCCCCTCCGCGATGGCCCAGTTCGGATCGTCCAGGGACGCCTGGGCCAGAACGAAGTGTTGGCGGAAATCCACACGCCGGAAGCCTCAATCAAGGTTTCGCAGCACCAACTACTCACCGCTCGTTGAGCCGCCGCGCGAGACTTCCTCGCAGCTACCTGCTCGGCCACGAGGATGCTCAAGTGGTCTGCACCTTGCCGTGGTCATCGCAATGATCGCCGTGCGGGTGGTGCAGGTGGCCATTAACAAGGTAATCGACGTGGTCGCCGTGCGGGACCGCTTCGTGACCGCAGCCTGGACCGTGGCGGTGGGCCTTGTCGTGAGCGCCGCAGTCGTGGCCGGGGGTGCAGGTGTCCGGGTTGGCGCTGCTGACCGCCAGGGTGTGTTCCTCGACGGTGCCGCCGTTCTGGTGATGGAGGTGGCCGTCGTGCAGGTAGTCGGTATGGCCGTCGTGCGTGATGGCCGTGTGGCCGCAGGCCGGGCCGTGCTGGTGGTCGTGGTTTTCGTGGGTGTGAGCCATGCTATTCGTCTCCTTCGGAAGTTACCGCCGGCGCTGCGATCAACTCGTTCGCATGAGCCAGTGCGTTGAGGATCAGATCGGCGACATGCCGATCCGACAAGGCGTAGTACATGTGGTTTCCGTCTCGCCGCCGGACGATCAACCCCTCCTGGCGAAGGATGCGAATCCGCTGGGAGACGGTGGAAAACCTCTCGCCCACCGCCGCCACGATCTCGGTCACGCACAGTTCCCGGTTTTTGAGAAGGTCGAGAATCCTGAGTCTCGGGGCGTCCGACATCGCTCGGAATAGTTGGGCAGCGCGTTCCAGCGAGGCCGGCGGAAGAGCCGCGTCCGCATGGTCGTGATCGCCAGCCTGACAGGTCGGGATCGGCTCTTTCACCACATGACTGTCAGCAGCGGATTCGGACCGGGCCATTTTCGCGGGGTGGCCCGGGCCAAGGCGCGCGCGGCCGATCGCGGGCTGGCGCGGGCCAAATGCGCGGGTCCGTCGCGGCTGATCGGGGCGAAGGG
>Ga0169931_10006201_pt1 | contig 18106 bp, 16 predicted proteins | sample Kivu_15m_20L_FD_129675 | JGI IMG/M metagenome (GOLD analysis project Ga0169931, IMG submission 129675) | Freshwater microbial communities from Lake Kivu, Western Province, Rwanda to study Microbial Dark Matter (Phase II) - Kivu_15m_20L... | ecosystem: Environmental > Aquatic > Freshwater > Lake... | reverse complement strand
GTGCCGCTGTATCTGAGTTTCGGACTACGGGCTTTCTATGCCGGAGTAGGGCACACCTCGGTTATCGGGCAGGCAGGGGCAGCCATGGCCATCAGCAACATCGCTCTGGACTATCTTCTCGTTTTTGGTGAATGCGGCTTTCCGCAGTTGGGTATTGCCGGTGCGGCTATAGCATCGTCTCTGGCTGAGGCCATCAACCTTATATATATGTGGATCTATGGTCTCTTTCGCACCGATCGCGCCAGTTATGGTCTGGTGCACCCATTACGACAGGGCATGACGCGAGTGAGCGAGTTGCTTTCCATATCGGCACCCATCATGATTCAGATGACCGTGTCGCTCATGTCGTGGTTCTTCTTCTTCATGATCATTGAGGGGATGGGCGAGCGTCCGTTGGCCCTCTCGAATGTGGCGCGGGCAGTCTACAGTGTGCTCATGGTTCCATTGATCGGGATATCGCAAGGCACCCAGACTTTGGTGAGTAATCTGATAGGGCAGGGTAGGGCCCATGAGATCTGGGTGCTTGTCAAGCGCCTCATAATCCTATCCGTATCCATTTCGCTAGGACTCGCGCTTCTCAATTTGATTGACCCGTACGTCCTGTTAAATGTGTTCACCTCAGACCGGGGTCTGATGGACGACACCCTGCCCATTATTCATGTGATAACATTCACCTTGCCGTTCTTCGCCATTGGCGGGATATTGTTGAGCACTGTGAGTGGCACTGGACGAACCATGGCTACACTGGTCATTGAAGTGATCACGCTCAGTTTCTACCTCGTCTTCACCTACGGATTGGTGCACTGGTACCACTGTTCGGTGGCCGTGGCTTGGACCAGCGAGTCGGTTTATTTTGTGCTATTGGCCGCCCTGAGCCTGCTTTATATACAATATGGCCGGTGGAGGCCTGAGAAATGATGACAATGACCGGAGGCAGGATCATTTACATGGGCACTCCCGAATTCGCAGTGGGCCCTCTACGTGCATTGCTCGATTCCGGAGCTGATGTGGTGGCGGTGGTAACTGCTCCCGATCGCGAAGCCGGGCGAGGCCGACAACTGATGCCGTCAGCCGTGAAGCAGTTCGCGCTTGAGCGTGGCCTGCCCGTTTTACAGCCGGAGAAACTCCGCGACCCTGATTTCTTGGCCAGTCTAAGAGCCTTGGAACCGACTTTGGCCGTTGTAGTGGCCTTCCGGATGCTTCCGGAGGTGGTGTGGTCGCTGCCTCCAATGGGCACCATCAACCTGCACGCTTCGCTGTTGCCACAATATCGCGGTGCAGCACCCATCAACTGGGCTGTGATCAATGGCGAGACCCGCACGGGTGTCACCACCTTTTTCATCAGGCAGGAGATAGATACCGGTGATGTCATTTATCAGGAAACGGTTGATATAGGTCCAGAAACCACTGCGGGGGAGTTACATGATCGGCTTTGCGAGGTAGGATCGGCTTTGATGGTGCGCACGGTCAGCGATGTGCTTGCGGGAAGGAATCCCAAACAACCACAGGCATCGTTCCATGAAGCTGATCTGCGCTCAGCTCCGAAGATCTTCCGCGAGGATTGCCGTATCGATTGGAACAGACCTGCACACGCCATTTGCGACCACATCAGAGGATTGAGTCCGTACCCTGCTGCATTCACTTCACTAGTTGCCGAGGGCAGCGAAGTGCTGCCACTGATGATGAAGATTTTCAGGGGTAAGAAGGTGGACGGAACTGGAATTCCTGGTACTCTGAGTACTGATGGCCGCACCTACCTGCGCGTAGCCTGTGCTGATGCAATGGTGCAACTTGAGGAGGTGCAACAGGCTGGAAAACGCAGGATGTCGGTGGCCGACCTGCTTCGTGGTACCAATCTAAGAGCCTTTACGAAGGCTGATAGCAGTTTTTTGTAGGTGATTTCCTTAGCTGAAAGCCCTGTTTTCGGGGCTTTCTAGGTCATTGTGGCCGCACTTATCAACAAAGAGTGTCATTTTTCAACATTTTGAGGGTCGGTGCGCTGGAAGCCGCTCACCGCTTGGGGAGCCACATATATTTGCCCCTGCTAACCCAGTGTTCAACAACCAAAAACCATTAACATGAACAAAGCGGAACTTATTGAAGCAATTGCTGCTGCCTCTGGTCTTTCAAAAGCCGATGCAAAGCGTGCTGTTGACGCATTCGTAGGCGAAGTAGGCAAGGCCCTGAAAGGTGGCAAGCGCGTGTCGCTGGTCGGCTTCGGCTCTTTCTCTGTGTCTAAGCGTGCTGCTCGCACCGGCCGTAACCCACAGACTGGCAAAGAGATCAAGATCAAGGCCAAGAACGTGGTACGTTTCAAGGCTGGCAGCGAGCTGTCTGACACCGTAAAGTGATCTGACCACTCCCATTGAATCAAAGGCCCTGCCCATTTCGGGCGGGGCTTTTTATTTGTATCCATGAGCAGAGAAGACATCATTGCAACATTTGATCCCAACGGATATGCCCTTCGGGGTTCCGGTATTTTTGGACTGCCCTTCACCCCGCGCGATGCGCAGTTGGTCATAGTACCTGTGCCATGGGATGTTACGGTGAGTTACAGCAGCGGCACCAGCGATGGTCCCGAGGCTATCCTTGAAGCATCGGGACAGGTCGATCTCTTTTTCGCGGGAGCAAAGGATGCTTGGAAACTGGGTATCGCCATGGAAGAGGTACCCGAAGAATGGAAGGACCTGAACCGTCACTACCGCAAGAAAGCCGAGCAGGTGATAGATATGCTGGCCGATGGCCTGACACCAGAGAACGATTCTGAACTGGCCGACCTGCTCGAAGAGGTGAACGCCCAATGCAATGACTTGCGTGAATGGCTGAGGCATCATACGGGCGAGCTGCTCGATTCTGGCCGGATGGTAGCTCTTCTCGGAGGAGACCACAGCACCCCGCTCGGATTCATGCAGGCCCTTGCCGAACGCGAAGGAGAGTTCGGAATCTTGCAGATAGATGCACATGCCGATTTACGCGATGCCTACGAAGGCTTCACATACAGCCATGCGAGCATCATGTTCAATGCGTTGAAAGTGAAGGAGGTGAGTCGTTTGGTGCAAGTAGGTATCCGCGACTATTGCGAGGCCGAGGCGCAGCTCTCGGCCAGTAGCAACGGACGTATCTGCACATTCTATGATCAGGACCTGAAGTCGGCCGCATATGTAGGCGAGAATTGGGATGCCCAGTGCGAACGAATCATTGCGCATCTGCCGCAGAAGGTTTTCATCAGCTTCGATATTGATGGACTCGACCCAAAAATGTGTCCCGGCACAGGCACGCCCGTTCCAGGTGGGCTCGAGTTCGCGCAAGCTGTCCACCTGATGCTCAAAGTGGTAACTAGCGGCAGGCGCATCATCGGTATCGACCTGAATGAAGTGGCTCCCAGCGAGGGCGAATGGGACGCCAACGTTGGTGCACGCCTTTTATACGCCATGTGCAACCTCATGGCCCTTTCGCAGGGACGTTTGCAGGCAATCTGAGTGGAACAGACTGACCTCAGTTGGCCTGGGTAGAGGTTGTATACGTTATACATCAGGATCATCATCAATTTTATCAGTCTGATAATGATGTGTTTATGATTTTGGTATGTCTACAGTTGTGAAGATCGGCACGCCATTAGCCTTGGGCAGGGCACAACCAATTCTCACAAACCATGAGACGTATTCTGATAGCCGCTGCCCTGATGGGCACCACCCTTGCCGTTGAGGCTCAGGTAACAGGAGTTAAAAAAGGCGGTTTGCTGGCGAGTGCCACAACCAAAGGTCCCAAGTCGTTGCTCAACTTGTATCTGCACGATGCAGTGATGAAGAAAGGCACGACAGATACTATTCTTGTCAAGTTAATGAGCGTGGGTTCTGAGGCATTGAATGTGTCAGAGATAAAGACCACCCCTGGTGTCCGTGTGCTCAATCCAATTACATCGGCCGTGAATCCAGGTAGTTCCCATCTCCTTACCGTGGTGCTGAATGCCCCGAAGACCAAGAAGACTGTTGCCGAAGAGAAACTGACGGTAGTATCTGACAGTGGTCGCGAAGAGGTTCTTGTCATGCGTCTCCGCACCGAGTGATGCCAGGAATGAGGAAATAAGAAAGGCCCTGAAATCAGGGCCTTTCTATTTATGTATTATTCCAAGTTATATTATATTCTGTATAACCTTTTATGAATGGGTGAGCGTTAAAGTGGTCACAAATCCGAAGCGAAATGCGCCCATTCCACCTTGCTTTTCCAGTAAACGACATTGAAGAATCGAAGCGATTCTACACTCAGGTGCTCGGTTGCGGCATTGGCCGCGAGGCACCGAGTTGGGTCGATTTCAATTTCTTCGGACATCAGATCTCGGCCCACTTGGGGCCTGATGAGACAAAGCGGGCTTCAGCCAATTCTGTGGACGGTAAGCAGGTGCCTGTTCGCCACTTCGGACTGATCATGGAAATGAGTCAATGGGAGGCAATGGCCACCAAGTTGCGCGCGGCCAATGTGCAGTTCATTATCGAACCTTATATCAGATTCAAAGGGCAGGTGGGCGAACAGGCTACCATGTTCTTCCTTGACCCGAGCGGCAATGCGCTGGAATTCAAATCATTCGGAGACGACTCCAATATTTTCGCGCGTTGAGTGTCTGGTGTAGCCGCCAGTATCTGACAATCAATTATAATGATAACTTAATGCACTGACACTTGGTGTGTTAGGGGCATTAAGTGCCTACCTTTCGCGGCCTTTAAAACAAAGGTCCGAAACACTCCATCCATGAGAAAGAACTACCTGACCCTGCTCCTCGGTATGCTTGGCGGCCTCGGTGCAGCCCATGCACAGATCGCATTCACAAACGGCTCTTCGGCCCTTACAGTACCCAATTATAGTGGTGTGACTGTTGCTATCGGAGACGTAGATGGCGACAGGCTGGACGATCTTATCCGATTGAACCAAGGATATGAGTTGAACTTCCAGTTTCAGAAGATGAACGGCACGTTCAGCGCTCTGGCTTCCGGAGACGTTTCAAGCGAGAGCCAATGGGGAATCGTTGTTGGTGATGCTGATAACAACGGCAAATCGGACGTGGTTTCCGGTGGCAGCTATGACAACGTTCACTATTCTCGGGCCAATACCGCTGGTACGGTTTATACCACCACTAATCTGGCTAATAGCAGCCTTTTCCTTCAAGCGTGCAGCTTTGCTGATATCAATAACGATGGCTGGCTGGACTTCTTCGGCTGCCATGACGATGGCCCGAGCAAAATTTACATGAACAACGGGTCAGGGAATCTGGTGTACAACACTACTGTGATGAACACCGCACCTTTTGACGGTGGCAATGCCAACAACAACAGCGGTAACTATGGCAATGTGTGGTCCGACTTTGATGACGATGGTGATATTGACCTGTATATAGCCCATTGCCGTCAGGGAGTGAACAGCCCGACCGATTCTCGTAGGATTAACACCTTGTTCCTTAACAACGGAAACGGTACCTACACCGAGAGTGCTGCCACTTACGGACTGGCTTTCGGTGCTCAGAGCTGGACAGCCGATTTCGGTGACATTGACAACGATGAAGACCTTGACATCTTTATCACAAACCATGATGTGAGTGCAATGCTCCTTGTGAACGATGGCAGCCAAAGCTACACTGACATCTATGCCACTAGCGGCATCACCAACATGGTAGGTTTCCCTTTGCAAGGCATTTTCAAGGACTTTGATAATGATGGTTACCTCGATATCATAGTATCTGGCGATGCCCACCGTGTCTACCGCAACAACGGGAACAACACCTTCACACAGGTGACCAACCCATTTAATGCCAGCATTATCGAGTCATTCGCTGTGGGCGATCTGAACCACGATGGGTTCTTGGATGTGTATGCCAGCTATGCTGAGATCTACACTACCCCGAGCAACACACCAGATGCTCTTTGGATCAATTCTGGTAACGATAATAATTGGATCGCGTTCGATCTTCAGGGTACCGTTAGCAACAGGGACGCCATCGGTGCCAAGATCAAGGTCTATTCTGACCTTGGTGTGCAAGTGCGCGAGGTGCGTGCCGGTGAGAGTTATGGCATATGCAACTCTCTGACGCAGCATTTCGGACTTGGTGAGGTTACAACCGTTGACTCGGTCGTGATCCGTTTCCCATCAGGCATCGTTGAGAAACTGTATGATCTGGAGCCTGGTCAGTTCGTATCAGTGATTGAGGACGAATGCACCCTCACCGATGCATTCATCTCGGCTAATGGTGGTGGTATCCTTTGCGCTGGTCAGACCTTGGCCCTCAATGCCCCTGCCGGATACACTTACCTCTGGAGCAACAACGCCACAACTCAGAGCATCAACGTGACTGCGACCGGTGATTACATGGTGCAGCTCACTTCACCTAACGGTTGCTCAGCCACTTCTGCCTTGTTCCCTGTGGTTGTAGCTCCAGACGAGACCCCTTCGGTAGCAGTTACAGGCGACTTGGAGATCTGCGAAGGTTCGAGCGTGACGCTGACATCGAGCAGCGCGGCCGGTTATTCTTGGAACATCGGTGGCGGCACTTCACAGAGCATCGATGCCACCCAGCCTGGCGATTATACAGTGACCATTCAGGGCGTGTGCGGTTCTTTCACCTCCGACCCGATCACAGTAACTCAACTGGCTGCTCCTGCACCAGCAGTGGGAAGCAACGATGTGTACATCCCAGTAGCTGGAACAGCCAACTTGAGCGCCACCGGTTCGGTGCTCAACTGGTATGATCAGCCAACCGGTGGAACTGTCCTCGGCACTGGCAACAGCTTCACTACACCTGTGGTGAACACACAGGATTTCTTCTATGTGGAAGAGGTGTTCACTTTCGGTGGCGCTACTGAGTACGGTGGTCGTCCGGACAACAGTGGTACCGGCCAATACCAGAACAACAGCAGCTTCTATCTGGTGTTTGATGTATTGGAGGAGAGCATACTCAACTCAGTTAAGGTTTACGCAAACGGTGCAGGTAACCGCACCATCCGACTGTTCGACAACAGTGGCGCCCAAGTGGATGAACTGGTGGTGAATATCCCGAATGGCGAATCGCGGGTTGACCTGAACTTCCAACTTGACCCCGGTACCGGCTACAGCCTGCGCACCGTGGGCGACCCACAACTGTGGAGGAATGCTCCCAACGCCCCTATGAATTATCCATATAACGTTGGTAGCATGGTGTCAATCACTGGTACGAACGTTACTGGAGCTAACACCTACAACTACTACTACTATTTCTACGATTGGGAAGTGAGCTCGCCTGAGCGTGTCTGCGTGAGCCCACGTACAGAGGTATCAGTGACTGTCGGTACTGTTGGCCTTGCTGAAGGAGAACTTATCGGTACCAGCGTTTATCCGAATCCGACCACCGACAACCTGAATGTGGTGATACCGACTTCGGTGAAAGGCAACATCAGCATGGACGTATTCAGTTCGACCGGCCAACGTGTGATGTCCGGCCGTTTGGCCGCAGGCACTGCCCGTGTTGACGTGAGTGGCCTTGCCAGCGGTGTTTACTCTTTCCGTATCAACTCGGATAACGGACAGTACACTCAACGTATCGTGGTGCACTGATCTTACAGATCGGATTGAACCAATTGTGCTGCCCTGAAAGGGGCTGATCAAACAAGAGGCCCTGCGGAGACGCGGGGCTTTTTGTTTTCGAGAGGAGAGTGATGAATCGGGTGGGATTCAGAAGCATCGATGGCATTCGAAAGGCGGTATTCGAAAACGGGATCGAGACAAGAGATCGTAGAAAGGGCATAGGAACAGGTTGAAACGTGATAGGAGTGGGCCGAAACAGATGGAGTGATCTTCGAAATGTGAAGAGAGGGAAGGGAAGGATGATCGGAGATCTTCGATACGGGATCAGGGTTTTTAGAAACGAGATCTGAGATCTTAGAAACGGTTTTGGAGATCTTAGAAATGATATTCGAGATCTTAGAAACCAGATCTGAGATCTTAGAAAGGAGATCCGAGCTTTTAGAAACCTCATAAAAGCTGGGAAAAGAGCGATTTTCGGGAAATTGGGGGAATGTATCTTTCGGTTTCGAACTGTCCGATTTTTTGGGGGAGCGTCCAGACCAAGATTGATTTCATTCAAGGCTATTGCAATCGAACGAATCGGTCCAAGATAGGCTGCCAGCGAAGTCCACTTCCGAGAAACGGGCACTCACTCTGCCTTGGCCTGTAGGTAGGGCGGCCCCGACAAAGAGTGCGACTTTGCATGATGTCGGCCTTAGACAAGATTCATAACAGACGATGTCTCCGACCCGTGCGGTAATGATGAGGCTATCAACAGTGACTGCAAGCTCGAATGATCCAGTGTTGCCATCGACAGTTCTGAAGTCGATGGCATCGGTGGGGGTGCTCTTTACGAAAGCGAGCAGAAGATCCGGTTGAAGGGCGGCTCCGGCAATCGGTGCATCGGTGGAGTCGTAGATCATGATTCCGCAGCGGCCGTCATTCAAGTCGGTGCTGAGGTCGCGAAAGGAGATGCTGTAGATGCCTATCTGCAGTGTATCAAGGCTGACGGCTCTGAGGGCCACGGCTTCGCTCACATTCTGAACCGACAGCAGGAGTTCGCCACCTTCGGTTCTTGCTGTGGTGGAGAGTTGCGTTGAATCGGTGAGCCAACGTTCGGTGCATGGGTCTTCGGGTTCGGTGCATGCAAGGGCACACAAGGCAATGATGACCGCGCTGACACGTGCATGATGCATATGGCAAAGAAAAGGCCCGATACGCAGTGCGCATCGGGCCTTGGTATCTGGCTGAGTATTCTGATTCTCAGTAACGTGGCTCCCTACGGAAAGAAGGGCGGCCACCGCCACCACCGCCTCCGGCACCCATTGGCCTGCGCTCGCGCTCTTCGGCCTCTTTCACCACAACTGGGCGACCACCGATCTCGGCACCGTTCAGTGCAGCAATGGCAGCACGGGCTTCGTCATCATTCTCCATTTCAACAAAACCGAAACCGCGTGAACGGCCGGTCTCGCGATCGGTAACGATGTTGGCATTGGTAACGGTGCCGTAGTTAGCGAACTGGGCAGCAAGTTCCTCCGTGCGATAACGGAAATTCAAATTGGCAACAAAAAGCTTCATGTAAAAGTGAATTGATTAGAAATGATGATTGGGTTGAAAGTTTCAGAAATTAGGTGGGCAGCCCAGGACAGACGTGGATTCGGAAGGAGATGTTAGAAGAGCCTTTCGGGTCTATCGGGCTTTAAGTGAGGCCAAAGGTAATCGCTTCTGACTCAGTATGACACGAAATGAGAAATTTTTTTCAGATCTCGCGTCCGGAGCCATCAACATAAATGTCGAATGCACCGCCATCGGGCATCTCGAGATATAGGTTGTACATAACCCCATCTTGCCTTGTCACTTTCTTATAACCGGTGAATCTGGCACCGGGATACGTCTTCATGGCACCTGAGCGCACGTTGGCGGGCACGTCCTTAACGGTTATAGAGGTGTAAAGCCAGCCACCGTCCTCGCCATACACTGCTTCGCCCGGAAGGCCATCGGTGTTGATGAATCCGATAACCAATCCACCTTCCTCCACTACATCCTCGTAGCGCAGGTCAGGGTAGGTGCGGGCAAAGTGGGCCTTGGCGCGGTCAGCGGCATTCTGGGCATTTGCCGCAATGGCCATGCAGAGAAAAAGAGAGCCGATAACGAGGCGTTTCACAGGGCAAAATTACGGACTTCGGATGTCTGTTGTATGAAAGCGCAATGAACCGATGAGGGCCTGTGGTGCACTATATCTTTGCGGCCCCTGTATGTCAGCCGACCCGCATGGCTCCTTGAAAGAGGCGGCCGAGATGTCTTTCCTTGATCACCTTGAGGCGCTCCGCTGGCATGTAATGCGGAGCGTTATCGCCATCTTCATCGGTGCAGTGGCGGCTTTCTTTGCAAAGGACTTTGTGTTCGATACCATTCTGCTCGGTCCGAAGAACCCTGATTTCTGGACCTATCGGACCCTTTGCGACTTTGCCTCGCGTTTCGGGCTCAGCGACCTGATGTGTATCCGCGAGATACCGTTCGGGTTGATCAATACTAGCATGTCGGGCCAGTTCACCACGCACATGATGGTGTCGTTCCTCACCGGACTGGTGCTGGCTTTTCCATATATGGTATGGGAGATATGGCGATTCGTTAGCCCGGGCCTGCACGCTCATGAGCGCAGGTACGCCACGGGCATGGTGTTCTATGTGTCGCTACTATTCATGCTGGGTGTGCTGTTCGGTTACTATATGATCGCCCCTATGAGCGTCAATTTCCTTGGCACCTATCAGGTGAGCGGGCAGGTGCAGAACATGATCGACCTCGACTCGTATTTCAGTACCATAGCCACGTTGGTACTGGCCTGCGGCCTGATGTTTGAGATGCCTGTGCTGATGTATTTCCTGACCAAGATCGGGGTTGTGAGCCCAGAGTTCCTGCGCAATTACCGCAAGCATGCCGTTGTGGTCATCCTGATCATTGCGGCTATTATCACACCACCCGATGTGGTGAGCCAGATATTGGTGTTTTTTCCGCTCATGCTGCTTTATGAGCTGAGCATATTTGTGAGCGTGATAGTGATACGCAATAAGGAGCAGACGCGAGGATGAGGCTGAACGCGCGTTGGGGACTGCTGCTCCCTCTATTCATATTGCTTGAGCTGATGACCGGCACTGTGTCGGCCCAGCGCAGTACGCGAGTTCGCGGAAAAGTGACCGATGCCGCCACAGGCGAGCCGTTGCCCTTTGTCAATGTGTCGTTCGTGGGCAAGAATGTGGGCACCACAACGGGTTTTGATGGCAAGTATCTGCTCGATTCGAAATGGGGCAGCGACAGTATTCAGGCTTCATTCCTAGGCTATAAGCCACAGACCAGACAAGTGCTGGAGGGCGAGGCGCAGGTGGTTGATTTTGTCCTCGAAACGGCCTCCATAGAGCTGAAAGAAGTGACTGTAAAGGCCGATGGCAAGCGCTACCGCAACCGCGACAACCCTGCTGTGGGACTGATCAATAAAGTGCTTGAGCATCGCGATAAGAACCGCAAGGAGGGTTTCGAGCACTATCAGTTTGATAAGTACGAGAAACTTGAACTGGATCTGAACAACATCACCGAGAAGTTCAAGCAACAGAAGAGCCTCAAGAAATTCACTTTCATGTGGGATTACATTGACACATCAGAGGTCAATGGCAAACCCTACCTGCCGCTCTACCTCACCGAGACCAAGAGCCGGGTCTATCTGCGTAACAGTCCGGAGATGAAACGTGAGGTCCGATATGGCCTCAAGACCGTTGGTTTCAAGGATTTCATGGATGAAGAGGGCATCACTTACTTCATGGAGAAGATCTATCAGGATGTCGATATATATGACAACAGCATCCTGCTGATGGAGAAGCAGTTCAAGAGTCCCATCTCGAACATAGCGCCTAACGTTTATAAGTATTTCATCAAGGACACGACCATAGTCGATGGGGTGAAATGTGCCACCCTTGCCTTCATGCCGCGCTCCGATGCCGACCTCGCATTCCGAGGCGAGATGTGGATAGCCCTCGATTCGAGCTACGCGGTGAAGAAGGTGAAGATGAACATCACACGAAGCGCCAATATCAATTTCGTCAGCGACCTGCTGGTAGAACAGGAGTTTGCGCACAGCGACAGTCTGGGCTGGTACCTGATCAAGGATGTGATCACCATCGATTACAACCTCCTGAACAGCACCATGGGCATGTACGGGAAGAAGACCACATCTTACCGCGACATTCTTGTGAATGTGCCTGCGCCCGACAGCGTGTTGCAGATGCGCGGGAGCATGGTGACCCTTGGCGATGCCGAGACCAAGAACAGTGCGTTCTGGAACGAGCAGCGGCACGACTCGCTCACTGTATCGGAGAAGGGCGTCTATGCCATGACCAAGCAATTGAAGGAGCTGCCCGCCTTCAAACGCGCCATGAACATCCTGTTCACACTGCTGTCGGGCTATTACACCCTCGGCCCGGTGGATGTGGGTGCGCTCTATTCGCTGGTCAGTTACAACCAGGTGGAGACGTGGCGTTTCCGTGCCGGCCTGCGCACCAACGACAAGCTGAGCCGCAGGTTTCAGGCCGAGACGTACGTCGCCTATGGCCTAGACAAGCGGATAGACAGGAGGTTGAAGGGCGGTGTGGGCTTCACGTTGTTCTTCAACAGAAGGCCCTACCATCAGATCGATGTGGAGTGGCAGCGCGACATCAAGATGCCGGGACAGGACCTGCTCATAGCATCAGACGACAACATCTTCCTCTCATTCCGCACAGGCGTCTCGAATCTTATGATGTATTACGATTCCTATCGCCTGAGTTGGAGCAAGGAATGGTACTTCGGCCTGACCGTGGGCCTCACGGCCGAGCACCGCGACAATCTTGCGGCCGGGGCACTCACATTCAGCCCATCAGACGGCTCGGCCGATCGGGGCCGTATTTCGACCAACGAGGTGGGGCTGTGGTTACGTTATGCACCGAATGTGCGGTTTTACGAGGGCCGTAGCAGGCGTATGCCCATGCGCGACAAGAATCCGATCATCGATTTCAGTTATAGCTACAACATCCCCGGACTTCTTCGGAGCCGTTATGAGTTCCATCGGCTCGGTCTTCGGGTTGAGAAAAGGTTCTACATCAACCCCATAGGGTATGGCGATATGCGTCTAGAGGGCGGATACATGCTCGGTCAAGTGGCATTCCCGATCATGAGCATACATCGGGGCAACCAGACTTTCTTTCAGGATCTGAACTCTTTCAATCTGATGAATTGGTTCGAATTTGTGAGCGACCGCTACGTGCAGATAGACTACTATCATCACTTCAACTGGTTCTTTTTCGATTACATACCGGGCCTTAAGAAGCTGAAGCTCCGCCTCACTGCCGGTGCCAAGGCCGTATGGGGCGATGTGGCGGTGCAGAACGACCCTCGCCTTACCAGCGATGACCCCGATGTGCTCAAGTTCCCCACCCGTCAGGTGATGGACTACAATGGCGAGGCGGTGTACAATACCGATGGCACGCCACGCATGCAACAGGTTACTGGTACGCTTGAGCGAATGCCCTATGTGGAGGCCAACATCGGGATAGAGAACATCTTCAAGGTGGCCAGCATCGATGTGATAAGGCGTTTCACCTATCTGGATAATCCAGATGTGCCAGGCCTTGGTAATGCCAGAGGCTGGGGTGTGAAAGTGAGGGTAGGTATCAGGTTCTGACCGCACCTACAGATTTCACGCAGATCTTCCGGTCCTTCTGTTTTGTCGGCCCTCTTTTTGGACCCACGCTCCATGTGCCCCCTACATTTGCGGCATGCGCCTTTGGGCTAAGGATATTGTCAAGAAATACGGTAGCCGCACCGTGGTGAAGGGTGTGAGCATCCATGTGGAGCAAGGTGAGATAGTGGGTCTGCTCGGGCCGAACGGGGCCGGCAAGACGACCTCGTTCTACATGATCGTTGGATTGATAACGCCCAATTCGGGTGCAGTATATCTGGAGGATACCGACATCACCCACCTGCCCATGTACCGCAGGGCCCAGTTGGGAATCGGGTATCTGGCACAGGAGGCCAGTGTGTTCCGCAAACTGAGTGTCGAGGACAATATCCTATCGGTGATGGAGATGAAAGGGATGTCGCGTACGGAGATGGAGAGCAGGCTGGAGTCTTTGCTTGATGAGTTCGGCCTGCAGCATGTGCGCACCAACCGTGGCGACCTGCTCAGCGGTGGCGAACGCAGACGCACTGAGATAGCCCGTGCGCTGGCTGTAGAACCCAAGTTCATCCTTCTCGATGAACCTTTTGCCGGGGTGGATCCCATTGCGGTAGAGGACATCCAGGAGATAGTGGCCAAGCTGAAAAAGAAGAACATCGGCATTCTCATCACCGATCACAACGTACACGAGACCCTGACCATCACAGACCGTGCTTATCTGCTGTTTGAGGGATCGATACTCAAGGCCGGCACTGCGCAGGAACTGGCCGATGATGAGACTGTGAGGCGCGTGTATCTCGGGCAGAATTTCGTTCTGCGCAGTTGAAAAGCTGAACCGCACCGGCCAGAAAAGCTGGTTTTAATCCATCTGAAGAAATGCAACTCCACACCATAGACACAGGATTCTTCAAGCTCGATGGCGGGGCCATGTTCGGGGTGGTGCCGAAGAGCCTGTGGCAGCGCACCAATCCGGCCGATGAAGCCAACCTCTGTACATGGGCCATGCGTTGCCTGTTGGTGGAAACGGGCAACAGGCTGATCCTTATCGACAACGGCATTGGCACCAAGCAGGACGCCAAGTTCCTGGGGCATTATCATCTGCATGGCGAATCGAGCCTTGAGCAGAGCTTACGCGCTAAGGGTTTCGGGTTCGGTGATGTGACCGATGTGTTCCTCACCCACCTGCATTTCGATCACTGCGGGGGCAGCGTGAAGTGGAACAACGACCGCACGGGTTTCGCCATGACATTCCCCAACGCCACCTACTGGAGCAACGAGCGCCATTGGCAATGGGCCACCGTACCGAACCGCAGGGAAAAGGCCAGTTTCCTGACCGAGAACATCATGCCCATCAAAGAGAGCGGGCAACTGAAGTTTGTTGATGAAGTGGGCGAATGGCTGCCCAGTATCGAGGTGTTCTTCGCCAATGGGCATACCGAAGCGCAGATGATACCCATCATCAGCTACAAAGGGCGCAAAGTGGCTTTCATGGCCGACCTGCTGCCCAGTGTGGGGCACTTCCCGTTGCCGTATGTGATGGGTTACGATACCCGTCCGCTGCTCACGTTGGAGGAGAAGGAACGGTTCCTGAACCGCGCTGCGGCCGAGGACTTTGTCCTGTTCTTCGAGCACGATCCCATCAACGAATGCAGCACCGTTGAACTGACCGACAAAGGCGTACGATCGAAAGAAACGCTCCGGCTCTCAGAACTTTGAACCGATGAACGGCATGAACCGCTGTCCGTGGTGCGGCACAGACCCGCTTTACGTGAAATACCATGACGAGGAATGGGGCGTACCCGTACACGATGACCGGATGCTGTTCGAGTTCCTCACGCTTGAGACCTTTCAGGCTGGGTTGAGTTGGATAACGGTGCTGCGCAAACGCGAGAACTTCCGCGGGGCATTTGCAAGTTTTGATGTGGGCCGTGTGGCAGCATTCACCGAGCGCGATGTTGAACGCCTGATGGCGGACGCGGGCATTATCCGCAACGGGGCCAAGATCCGAGCTGCCATCAGCAATGCCCACGCGTTCATGGCTGTGCAGCGCGAGTTCGGATCGTTCGACAGCTACATCTGGGCTTTTGTGGATGGCAAGCCCATCATCAACCTTCACAGAGAGCTGAAGGACCTGCCTGCGCGCACCGAACTATCGGACCGTATAAGTGCCGATCTGAAGAAGCGCGGGTTCAAGTTCGTAGGCAGCACCGTGGTTTATGCCCACATGCAGGCCACAGGGATGGTCAATGATCATCTGATCAGCTGCCCACGGCACAAGGAGGTTCAGGCCTGAGTAGGCCTATTCGCTCACTTCTTCACCAACCGCAGCGCTTTCAGTTTGCCGCTTTGCTCCAACTGCACCGAGTAGATGCCGGGTGCAAGGCCGCTGATGTCGATGGTGCGAACGGAGGTCAAAGTCCCTTGAGCCACCGACCTGCCCGTAAGATCGACAATGGAGTACGAGAGAGGTGAAGTAGATGGGGCAGAGACCATCACATGGTCAGTGGCCGGGTTGGGCATCAGTGTCGCAGTGGCCTCCACTTGCTCGTCAATACCATTCGGAGCAGTCACATCCAAGGTCTCGGTGAGGGTGCAGCCGGTGCCATCGGTCACCGACACCACATATTGACCCGAGCTGAGGTTAGTCACCACGGGGCTGTCGTCTCCGAACTCCCATTCGAAGGTGTAAGGCCCCTCCGATCCGGTGACGCTGAGCGCCACATCAAACACACCGGGGCCACCGGCACTCTGGGTTATCAGAGCCGAGAGTTCCATGCCATTGCCAAGCACCATGAACTCGTTGAAGAACGAATTGCCCGATAGCAGGGCCAAGGGCACGCAACCTGCGTGGTCCTCGGTGGCAGAGAGCTCTATGGCTTCCACATCGGGTGCGCCAAGGGCATCGAATGCGCTATCGGCAACCAATGCGTTCATGTAGTGCACCTGCTCATCGCCCATGCAGTAGTACATACGTATGGGGGCCTGTGGCACCCAGTCGTACACATCGTTGTCGCGCAGTGCCACCCAGAACGGATGGTCGGGCATGGTCATGAACTCCTCGAAAACGGCCGGGAGGATCATATCGTTCGGGATGGGCGCACATGCGGCATTGGCATTGCCGAATGCGTGCGTGCCGTCAAAATAGGGCGGCAGGGTCACATCGTAGGGCGGGGCGAAGATGTACTGCACCGTATCGAACAGGTCGGGGTAATACTCCTTGTACGAGTAGATGACATAGGGCAGGTACGCGGGCGATGAGTACGGCACATCATCGATCAGGTATTGCGACTGCACACCGCTTATGTCATACGGCCCGCTCATGGGTGCCGAGGCCGTTACGGTGAACTCAGTCGCATGGAACAGGTCGATCTCGCGGTGAGTGGCCATGCACGCGTGCCCGCCCTGCGAGTATCCGAAAAGGAACAACTGGTCGTTGAGGGTGAATCCGATCTCGGTCTGCAGATTCCGGATGGCCCGAAGCATATCGACCGTGGCCGATGCCTCGCTCTTGGCATGCACATACGGGTGCAGCCCGGTGCCAAGACCCAGCCCCAGATAATCGGGCATGGACACCACGATGCCGCGGCATGCGAACAACCGGCCTATCTCTGCCTCGTACGACAGGAACGAGGGCACCCCCTCCTTGTCCAGCACTGTTCCATGGCTGTAATTGGCCAAGGGTATGCGGCACATGTCGCCTATGGGTATGGCCAATGCACCCGATGCGGCCGTGCTATCGCCCAGAGGTGTGATGGTCTGGTACAGCACACGGTAGATCTTCACGCCATAGCGGCAGCCGTACAGGTCGGGAGGCAGGCCTTGGTTGTTCAGTAGCGCCTGCATATCGCTCAGGGTCTTGGTCTCAATCAGCTCGTAGCTGATCACCTCTCCGCGTTGGAAACCGAAAGCCGCCAATGGCAGCATGGCAACGAGTAAAGCTCGTAGTCGCATGGGTCGTTTTAATCTGCTGCAAAGTAGGGATAGCTGATCAATTCCTGTATTCGGTGTCGATTGCCTTGTGAGGCGATTGCTAATTGAGTACAGGAAGGGTTGATGACCGAATCGAACCGGTCAACTTTCGCTCATTTGAAATATTCTTTCATGGGCTCAAAATAGTATTCAACCCAACCTTGCTTGTAATCCGGTTGTCCTGCTGGGATGTTGTTATGATTCAGGGTCAGGACACAACCGCCCTCTGTTGGTGAAAACTGAATGATCAGTTCAGAGTCACTGTCTGATTCAGAGAATTCCGTGGTTCTCCAGGATTGAACGATCTTTTTGTCGGGCTCCAAGGCTAAATTGAAACCCGTTATATATCCATCCCAAGCTGAGAACCTGCCATTTATCTTACTGCTGCAAACAGCTTTACCTCCGGTCATGTCCGTATGCTTTTTGCTGTTCAGCCAAGCATCATAAAGAACTTTAGGGCTGACGCTGAAAATTTCCTTTAGTTCGAAAGATTCCATGTCGCTGATTTATTCGTTTATGACGTCTTCGACAAAATTCTGAGAAGATTCATGAGAAGGAGCAATCACTTTCGAATACAAGTGTATCAAAGTCCTCCAATGTTTTCAGTTTGGGTTCTTTTGACCCTTGGCATTACTGCCAACTTATTGCGTTCTACGTTCAGGCGGAGTATCTAGAGCCTTACGAAGGAACCTTTGGAACGCGAGCGAGGTAGATGAGTTATTAAGATGCCGGAGGCAGAGAAATACTCGCTCCCCAGAGGCGGGTGTCATCTTAAAATGCCCTATAACGTTTTCGGGCTTTGCGTTCGGGCGGGTTTCTGAGCACAAAACTGTCAACCAGCACTGAACTTGAATAGAAGCACAAAGCTCCAAGTTTGCACGTCAGCCCGCCTGACGCAAAACCCGTGTGTGT
>Ga0169931_10006200_pt1 | contig 18107 bp, 22 predicted proteins | sample Kivu_15m_20L_FD_129675 | JGI IMG/M metagenome (GOLD analysis project Ga0169931, IMG submission 129675) | Freshwater microbial communities from Lake Kivu, Western Province, Rwanda to study Microbial Dark Matter (Phase II) - Kivu_15m_20L... | ecosystem: Environmental > Aquatic > Freshwater > Lake... | reverse complement strand
CCCAACCCCAACCCCAACCCCAACCCCAACCCCAACCCCAACCCCAACCCCAACCCCAACCCCTAATAATATATATTTTATGAAATAATGGCTTTTTGTTGATATTTATTTAGTATTAAATTATAATTATTTTGAATCTTTATTAAAGTTTTTTGTTAAGATATTAGTATATGACAGATTATTGTAAATGTTCAGTCACAAACAATTTTTAATCAGGTATGAGGTTATAGTGTTAGTGTGAAAACTCTAGGTTTGAAGCTAGAGTTTAGCTAGTGCGCTAATCTTTTGTGCAGTGTAACTCCGTTTTCTTCCTCAAAGCGCCTAAAACAGTTCTTTTCGGGGCAGGAAAAGTTCTTTTGCGGACAATCCTCACTTTCTTATTTCTCAAAGGCTGAGTCTGTATGTGTATTCAGTTACTTTTTTATTGTTTGACCCACTAGAGCCGATCTTCGTAGAGTGCGATGAGTCGCTGTTGTTCGGCGACCTGAGTAGCTGACAACTTACTTATGTTTATGCGCAGAGTAAATCCGCATCGAGACTTTGTAAGCAGCGGAAGTAGAAAGGGGCGTGGGTTGGAAGGATAGCCTAGGAACTATCAAGCAGTTCTTTCAGTTTTTTGTACCTGCTTAGCTAATCAATCATAATATTATGGCTCATTCACAATCACAAAATGACAGGCTACTGGCAGGCAGGACATAATCGGTTAAGGCGCAAGTGTTTTCTAATACACTACTTGTGGAAGATGTGGCCACAGGGCAGGTAGGCACACTAGGTGCCAACTGAGAGACCCTGAAAGCAAGAAAGACAGCTGCATAAGTTGATGTGTACATTTAGTCGTCTCCGCCCTCCCATTCCATCCACACAAGCCCCTCTATCACTTCTTCGGGTAGGCCGCGTTCTTCTTGAACTTTTTACATCCAAGTTGCCATCTCCTGTTTATGATCTAGGTGAGTGTATCGTTACCATTATTTATTGAGACCTGCATGTCCTTCCACTCTTGTTCGTTTTAGGCAATTTGTTGATCGAGCAACTGCCCCGCTGCCTGTAGCCCCTCTACTTGTTTTTCTAAGAATAGTAGCTGCATTTCTTTGTCCTTGGTGCTTTGTTGCAGCTAAGCGAATCGTTTATTGAGCGTGGGGTTAGTGAGCTATTAGGTTTTTTGTTATCTGAGTCAGGAATAAGTACTTGGTAGATTAGTATAGGGCCTTCATAACTGAATTCGATTTATAATTCGTTCGCACTTCATATAAGAAATATCCCATTTGACTTATATTATCCATCATATATTAACATCATATCATATACATTACTATTAACATTAAATCACTACCATCACCATGCAAACACACAAAAACTTTGTTTTATTATTATGGCTCTTCCTGATGATCATTGAGATGGCAGTTGGCACTGATTGGAACAGAGTTAACGATCAGGTTAGCTACTACCTTCAGTAAGGAGCGTTCAAGGGGGGCGTTCTAAGAGTATCCAACAGCACCCACACTCTCTATTCTAAAACTTTCGGCTATATTTCTAATCATAATTTACCTCACAGTGCACCTGCATTTACTAATTAGACGATTTTCGATATAGCTTCACTTACCAAAGTAACTGCCACTCTTACTTGTATAATGCGACTAGTTGAAAATGCAATGATAAAAGTGGATGATTTGGTCACCAAATACATTCCCTAGTACGGCAACAACGGCAAAGAAACAACTACCTTGCGCAATCTTTTGCTTCACAATGCAGGTCTATTACCAGATTACCCTTCGCCTCTGCCTAATACTAAACGATAAGTCATGACATGGGTCTACAGGTGCGCTCTGGACTATCCTCTAGCCACAAAAATGGTCTACAGTGACCTTAGCTTCATTCTTCTCGGGTAAGTTGCTTAAAGAGTTACTGGTCTACCTCTATAGGTCCTCTCGAAGAGTCTGATGGTGAGCATGGGTATGCCCAACAGCACGTACCTACCTGACGTAGCCAACTTTGTTTACAGGATAGCTCCGACTGAGTTCAGTCGTAAATAGAGTCTTATTCAGCTTATAGAAAAGGACTTATAAGAGGTCAAGTTCACGATCCCACTGCCTACCTATTCGGAGGAGTAGCCGGACACGCAGGCTTCTTCTCAGTGATCGCTGATCTTTAAACCTACATGCAGATACATCTCAGAAAAGGCCTTCATCCTAACGGCACTCGCATCTATGACTAAGCTACCGTATTGACTTTCTCCAGGCGCTAAGACGGACTTCCCTATGATAACAGAAGGGCTTTGGGTTGGGACACTGTGCCCATCCAGACTAATCCTCCGTGCGGACACTACTTTTCTGCGAATTCTTTCGGGCACACAGGCTACACGGGGACAATGATGTGGGCTGATCGATAGAAGAATCTGATCGTAGTGTTGTTGACGCAAAGAGTTCACCCTACTTCCAGAAACACATTAGTTATTGAGGCCAGAGCAAATATCGTCGATTAAATCGTCAAGGCTTTAGGGTTCTTGTGATTAGATTGACTTCACAAAACCACTGACTAGTTTTATTTGTTTTTAAAGAGTTTTAATAAGATATATTTTTGTTTATGATTGAATGTTAGTTACACGATAGACCCTTTACTGAGGAAAATATATAACAATTAGATGTAAATTTAGCAATATGCATTATATATATCGATGGGTAACGATGTCGAACCTTAGCTCTTTTAGAGTCAGGCTTACGGAAACTACTAGCTAGTTTATGCTTCAGGGTAGCCTCTCGCTCTGGTGCGCAAAATCGTATAACTGAATCCTTCAGTTATGGCTTAAGTTGAATTCCATCTGCTCAGACGCTCTACAATCACCAACAAAACTATTGGTAATCATCTGCTTACTGAGCTAGGCTGATCAGCTATAAAGTGTGCTAGAATGCTTATGCTCTAATCGTCGAAATGTACTACCAGTACTTTCCTCAAACACTGGCTTTATAACTAGCCTAAGGCATGCAGGAAGGGGCTCTTTTCACAGAAGAATAGCTTTTAAAAGTTATTGACGATGTAAGTCTTGCTCTGTACGAGCTCAACTGTATGGGAATCCATCACGGCTGCATCAATCTTAACACCATTCTTTGTGCCAAAGACCCTTTCACAGACAAGAAAGCATTCGTCATTACAGACGTCTCATCAACTACTTACTTATTGAACTACGAGCTGGCACTGGAAAGCCATCGCGAGCATGCTCTTTCTCCAAAACTGCTTGGTTTTCTCAACCAAAGAATCCTCAAACCAAATGTCATTCAATCCCTGTAGGCCAGCGATGATCTTTTCAGTTTAGGCATGGTAATAATTTCTCTTGTTTCGGGTTAGCCTCATAGTTATTTCTATGAAAATCGATTTAATGGTGAGTTTTTGAACGTTTAACTGATACCAGATAGAATAGGCAAAACTATGTAACTTATTAGAGGTAAATACAGTTAAAAGCTTGATTAAAAGATACGAAAGCTTATCGGCATGCAGCAAATACTGCCAATTTCTATCTTACTACCTGGTTTGTAGTTAAATAAGCTAGGCACTTCTGAAGGCTAGTAAACTATCCATAAAAGCACTTAAAGACTGGATCAAACGAGTACTGTGGGTGTCTTAGCGGGCGAAATCGTAGATCTGCAAAAAGTATATAGGCGAAAAGGCAGGACTACTAAGCCACTTACAGTCAAGAATAGACAACGCTAGCGGGAGTAGGACTGATAAGAAGACTATAAAGATCACTCAAAGTTAGATGGAGGAGAATGAACTATCGGTTCGATGGCTCTGGTCCGTAAACGCAGGTTTGCTTCTTAGAAGAGTAATCCTGGTCTGTTTGGGCTGAGTGATGGGCAGTTGGGTTTGCTGTAGGTTCAGCTGTTGAATGTTTAGTTCTCCTTCTAGCACCCTTCTTTATAGCTACATATTGCGTTGCCTGAGCTTCCCTAGCTACTTATTGAGCGAAGCCTGTATTTATGTTTGCTAACTATTGCTTTGCCTGAGCATCTCTAGCTATTTTTTGAGCTAGCTCTGCATCTACCGTTGCTTGTTTTACTACTCTTTAAGCTGCTTTTTAACTCTCAATTCCAGCTCTTTATCTTTAGCTGAGCTAACCCTCAATTTAGCCTAACGACTCTTGGTTTAAGCTTAGGTCAGCTTTTTGTTTCTCTTTCTCAGCTCATTTTCCATTTTCATTCTGTTTTTTTATTGCTCAGAATGATCCTAAGCCATCACTGCCACGTCACATCTAGCAATTTTAGGCTCATACCCATCACTGACTCTCGGATAGTATTCGTCCGATATTTTTTGTTATTTCGACTGTAGTTATCCTTTAATTTGTTTTTAGGTGGGTACTGGGAAGGGAGTCGATGCGACTATATGTGTGACTACTGTTTCTGCATTGAAACTTCGGGAGCGGGGCATGGTTTTAATTAAATTTTAGGGGTATTGTAGTGCTTGTCGACTAGATAGAGTCATGGATACACTTCTGAGTCGTCGAGGTGGTGTTTTTTGATGAGAAAGGGAGTGCTTTTGGTGATATGCATGTTCATGTGGGTGACTTTGGGCGTCACTTCGTTTCTAATTCGCATTCTTTTACTATTATCAAAACATCAAGACTTAACACTTATGCCTGCTATCTTAACTGGTTGCATATGACATTAAACTGTATAAAAGGTATAACTGTAGTCATAGATGATCGCAAACAAAGTGTATTGTATTACACTTATTCGTCATAAGAGTAGTTTGGGTTGGTTTGCGTTACATATTGAGCTTGTTTCTTATTATAACATAGTTCAGTTACGATGGCTACGAACAAGTGCGAGCACAACCAGAAAATCACTACTTTTTGCGTGTCTGACTGCTGTGTGTGGAAAGAAGCGGGAGGTTGCGAGAACTGCATCAAGAAGTACCACAACCACATGGGGCCCACGCTGTTCCTCAGTGAGGAATAAGTCTCTAGCTGGGTGCGCAAGTACATGGTCGACCAGGCAGTCAAGCCCAACTGCCGACTACTTCAGTAGCACATCTACAACTATCTCAGCCAGATCAAAGCTGAGCTGAGTGCTAGTCTGGACGTGGTGTGCAAAGGCATAGTAAACCAGATCGGCTACCCTTACTTGCACTCACATGGAGTCCTACCCACCTACAAACGCATAAAGAACAAGGAATATCGCAAAATAGTCCAAAAGTAACTCAAGGCTTTGCACGAAGTAAACCAGAAGATCACCGAAAATCAGCTTCAATAAGAAGAAGCCCGAATATACTTGACATAGATAAGACAAACTCATACACTCCTTAATGCTTTTGAACAAATCATGGAAAATTTCTAAGGCCTAGTCAAACCTTTACACAAAACCTTTGTCCATGACAGATCCATCATCACTAGAATTAATGAGGTAATGACTCATCTACCCCTACCCAGGCCCACTTAGTCGTTGCCAACCTACTTTAGCCAGTCTCTAAAGACAGATACTTACAAAATCAGTGAGCAAAAGGCTTAGAAAAGATAGTAAAAAAGAGAAAATAAGAAAAAGATGGAAACTTAGCCAAGTTTCATAGAGCCAACCATTATCATCTCTAATGCCAGCGAATTCAAGCACAAGCAGGAAGTGATTGAAGTGAAAAACAAGCAGGAAGTCAGTGAGAGCAGAAACAAAAAAGAAGATCCAGCAGGTTTCGCTAAGTAGAAGAAGGGAATGCAGGGGAGGGGTACGGCTATCTAATCGACGCCGTTCCAGGCTAGACCTAACTACAGCAGAGACGTTTCTATTGATAGAAAGATTGTTCAGTAAAAGAGATTTATCGGAGCCAGTCAAGAAGACAATTCAGATAAAAAGAAAACGGGCAAAGAGGATATTCGCACCAAGACCACTACGGAAAAATAATAGGAGCTAACAGTAATTGCCTAGAATTAGAAGAAAAGTGACCAGATTAACAGTTTGAAGGAAAAATTGAGCATGAAGTAGGCGGAGATCAACTAGAAGAAAAAACTACTTATTGAAATGATGAAGCAAAAGGAATAGAGTCTCAAAGAAGGACAGATCGAAATGATCAAGCAAAAGGAAGAAAGCCTCAAACATGGATCTGAAAAGGATAAAAGTTTTAACGATAAGTCTACCAATGCTTTGGAAAAAGGATTTTAAAATAGCCAAAAGAGAATTTAGGACACTAGGGGCCGATTCGATGACAGCAGAAGTATTGAGGAAGACAAGGGTCGTTTCCCACCCTTCGACAAAATCTATGGTTTTTAGACTCGAATAGAGAGGACTAAGACTTAAATAGGCAAGAAGGGCAGTTAGTAAGCTGCTGAACGTGTCTTTTAGAAAAAGAGACCGGCTTTGCTGGCACCGCCTTCGATTCTGAAGACGATTGACTCGAAGAGCATGAACGACTGCAAACTAGAATCATCGAAGAAGGAAATCGGGGAGGAGTAGATGGGCATCAAAGACGCAGTAAACTTCGCATTCACCCAGTTGCCCGACGAATAGGTGAGGAAGGAGGAACAGAGAGAGCCATCTCTGGTCGAGTAGAAGCTTATAATAATTCCTACTCCCAACCAAATCCCCAAGGAAAACTTAGAACTGGCTTCCCCTCTGATGCGCAAAAGACAAACTAGGTAGAAAGGAACCTTGGTGCTTACTCCGCAGTCAGAGAGTGTCTAGATAACCTAGAATGAATAGCATTCGCTGGCTCTATTGCTGAAATCGCTGACTTTTAGTGCAGCCTAAGCGATCACGTATTTGTAATCTGCTATCAAGTACTCCGAAAACAATCTCTCAGCAGCCTAGTACCTTAGTTTTCTCTATCTTGAGCTTAACCAACCCAAAGACTGCCTGAAGCTGTGCAGTAAGATGCTGTAGAGACTGGCAAGTCGAGGAAAGGCTTAAGACCTATCTTTGATTCTTAGCAACAACAAAGCCGCGGCTCTCAATATTTTGGGGAGGTACTCTGAGTCGATAGGAATCCTGTAGAACTGTTTGAGGCATCGAGAAAAAGACTACCTGTTTAAAAACCTAGGGGACGCTTACTTCAGCATATCGATATACGAGAAAGCCATTTACAATTACTAGAAGGCACTTCGACTGAACGACAGTTACGATGAGGCACAATACAACTTGGCAGTATGTTTGTTCATCCAGGAGAACTATTTCAATGCTAAGTTGTCGATCAGCAAGGCGCTCTAGATGCAACCTACAAACCAGGACTACCTTACTTTGCTGGAAAACATCAACACCAGAATAAACAACTGCTGATCCGTCACTCAAACAAAACATCAGCGACAACTACTACTGATCTGCCTTCTTCTTCATTTTCTCAATGATATACTATCAACTCTAATAGTGCAGAATGCACAAGCCAGTTAGCTTTTGCTGTTGTATATAAAGCGTAGATTGTTGCATATACAGCGTAGATTGTTGCATATACAGCGTAGATTGTTGCATATACAGCTTAGATTGTTGCATATACAGCTTAGATTGATAAAGAATCACTGTGTGATTGACTCGAAACCACTATTCTTGATATAGAGTTCGTACTGCTATCTATACTTGTGGTCCATGCTAGTCAGCAGATCGATGTGCGACTCCGACTACTTGAAAATAGTGTAGGCGCTAACCGTCACTATAAACGACGTGTATAGGGCTAGCTTTTTATTGGGAAAGTTGGGCAAGCTTGACAGATCATATAACTTGCAAAGACAAATAGCAGAAAAAAACTTCCAGGCCACTTTTTTGTTGGTGTTGCTAGTTAGCTAGTCGTAGTATTCGGAGTCGCGAGCCAGAGTTAGTTTTCTCTTGTTGAGGTAGAGGAAAGGGCTACTCATGGGGTGACTTAATGATATAAAAGTAGGTGCAACTTAATGATATAAAGTGGTCTTATATAAAGCTAATTTTGAAAATAACTCTGATGTTATTATAATGCTAAAGAATTATAATTCCCAAAGGTATTATAATACTTTTTACCTGCATATTCATATAAAAGTCATAGACTACTAAATTTAATCTTAATGTTTCTGTGGACAAGGTATGCAACATATATTAATGTGTAAGCTCGGGTTTTAGTTTATAATAATTCTTTATGATGTCTTAGCGATCTCTTACGGTTTTCTAAAAAATACTAAACGTGGGCTTTAACGTCCGCTACACCATCATAGGTCTTTTCTAAAGTATTGACAAACAAAGCATGGCTCGTCCAGGCTACCAAATATGCTTTCTGGGCTAAACCATAGCAATAAACAAACTCAATCTAGAACAACAGAACAAACTACTTTACGAGCTGTTTGTGACCACCCCTTGGCTCACCTATCGCACTGGCTTCCCCGAGCTCTACAACGACATCCAGGGCACTTACGTCAGCGATACTGGCTGGGGATGCATGATAAGGGTTGGACAGATGGCTTTCGCACAAATGATCAAGAAACATCTCAAGATAACCACTCAGGACCAAATGACTCCCATAATAGAAATGTTCAGCGATTTCGACAGAAGCCGTCCTTTCTCTATCCAGAATATCAGCAAAGTAGCCAGAAGGTAGTTCGGGCTGTTGCCTGGTCAGTGGTTTAATCCTTCCCAGATTGCCCACGCCTTGTCACTGCTCCATCAGACTTCCCTGGAAAACCAGCAAAAACTCACTTTTCTGATATTCAACAGCGGAAACATGTTTTTCGACCAGTTGGTGTAAGCCATGCTAGGTGGTTGTAGCTTGTTCAAGTGTTCCTGCGACTTAAGTCGTAAGAAGATAGTTTGCGAGAAATGCAACAATGCCAAGTGTTCGCTGGCTGTGGTTTTGCTGACTAGGATCGGCCTGTAGAGCCCCGAAGACAAGTACTTAAGGCTGTTGTTTAAGATGATGGCAATTAGGCAGTTCCAGGGCATGATTGGAGGTAAACCCAAGAAGGCATTGTATTTTCTGGGCAGCTATAACGATGATGCCTTCATCTATCTGGACCCCCACTATGTACAGTAGGCTAGTCTCAACGTGAAAGATATCCGAGACAGCTACTTTTGCGGGTCATTCAGAGTATGCAAGGGCACAGCCATTGACCCCTCGATAGGACTCTGCTACTACGTATAGGACCTTTCTGAGTTGAATAACTTTTATTAGGCTCTGACTGCTCTGAGGGAGGCCAACTAAAGCGACTTTTTCTTGTGGGTGACTGAGAAAACTCCAAACTACATGTCCAAGAGCAAACGACTTTCAAAGAGTGAATAGGTGGATGAGGAGTACTATGAAACGCTTTGATTTTGATGCTTTGAATAAGGATTGTTTTGATTTTGATGCTTTAATAAGGATTGCTTTGATTTTGATGCTTTATTAAGGGTTGCTGTATGATGGAAAAGGATGAAACGTATGTTTTAAATAATTTATTATGTTGCGTGTGATATTTGATAAAAATACAGAGTTGGATGTCAGTCATATGTTATTTACTTGAATAGTCATGTATAATATATTGCGTACACTCTATTTTTTGTTAGCTTGTTACGCTTAGATCTTATTATATTTTAAATGTTTATACGCCTTACAAGATCCATTTTTTCAATTTTTTTATCTGTTGGTAGTGTTTTATTACTTGTTTGTGTCATTGTTTTGTTTTTTTTGGTGTGCTGGTGAGGTATGGATTGTCGTTATGACTATATTTAAAAAGGCTGGTTCAAATGTGGGCGCAGTAATAGGCTCGACGCAAAATTCTGAGCGGCAATCACCTCAAAAACGTGTTCGGGTGCAGCAGCCACAACGCTCTGATCTCTACCCTCGATAAAAAGCGAGGCTAGGTCTCCAAGGACAAGTAAAGATGTTGGCATTCAGGGTCAAAAACAACCAGCTCATCGACTACGGAGACCACTGTGACCCCAAGGGCAGCGCAGTCATCAATTTCCGACAGATTAAGAAGGATCAGAACGTGCAGCAGACCCAGCGCATCAATAAAGAATTCCATCATGCCCGTCCTAACAAAAAGAACACAGTCCTCGAGCCCCAAAATGCCACTCAGAACACAGCTAACACTCACAATATGCTTCTCAATAAGCCCAAAAAGACAGTTTCGGACATCTGCAGCGATCGATCGCTATCACGCAACAAGAAGTCTCTTGACAAAAACGCTAAAAAGCAACAGAAAAAGGTAAGCAAGGCAGTCAGCAACGTCAACTTGGGCAGCTAGGCCGACGAGTTCGAATGCGACGAGGAGATTGAGTTCAAAGTGGAGCGCAAAACATAGAAGAAGCTGCTCACACAGCCTAGCATTTAAAAAATACACCCATAAACCCACTCCTTTACGACCATAAAACCCAAAATGGCAGAGCTGGATCCAGCTAGAGAAATGCGCTAGTTCGAGGCCAAGGAAGAAGAGGTGAACCTTCTGGGACAGTCCTAGCTGATTGCGTGCATTTAGTCGAAGCAGTTCGGCTACGAGATCGACCCTTGCTACATCGAGAAAAGGCAAAAGAACTTGAACTGGACGATGCGAGCGATCCTGATGGACTGGATGATGCATATTTCCTACGAATTCAGGCTTAAGAGAGAAGTACTCTTTTCATCATATAGACTTTGCATATTGCTCTGATAATTGTCGACAAGTATTTCCAGAACAGTAGCAATCTAGCCAAGGCTGATTTCCAGCTTACTGGAGCTTCCTCATTGTTTATTGCTGCTAAGCTTTAGTAGTTCGAGCCCCTTTCGTCCAAATAGTTCGCCAAGTCCACGAGGGACCGCTACAACGCGGAGGAAATAAAGGGGATGGAAATGAAGGTGTGCAGAGTAAGAGTGTGTTGAGTTAGGCGTTGAAGTTCCAGCTGAATCCACCCACACTGAACATGTGGGCGAACAAGATCATGCAACAATGGGACCTCTATCTGGAGACCACGGACATCATGCAGCACCCCTTCTTTCTCTACCACAAGCCCAAGTATTTCAAGAAGATCGACGACAGTTCGTATAGGCTGTTTCGACAGGTCATGCAGATAATAGACTGCGCTATCCTTGACATTCAGACTGTCCAGTACAAGTCCAAAGTGCTAGTCTGCTCGCTTATCTATTTGATCCTAGGTACTTTTGCCCATATTCAGGCAAGGAATTCTAGGAATTCTCCAAGAAAGAGATCATTAACGACTTCCCTAGAAGTTCTCTGTTCTGCATCGAAAACACCCCCTTCAAGGACCTTTTTGAGTTCTTCATAGAGCAGAGTTTCAATTTGCAGATGTGCGAGCTGTTGCCGAGTGCGCAGTACATCGCCACTTATTTCATTTTGCCCCTGAACTACGACACACCCTGTCTGAGGCCCTAGGACGACTAAGCTGAGAGTATGCACTTGTAGGAGTATTGTTCGCACCAGACGTACAACCCGAACATGCTGGCGGCGGTAAAGAAGAGATACCGGGGCATTTATTAATGATGTTTCAACGCCTTGATTTTATTGTAACTTTTTGGATTATTAGTGATGTTTAACTTACATCATTATTGTAAATATCTCGACTATTAGTTATGTGCAGCCTATATTAGTATATTTTTCATCAGTATTACTTTAAGTAAGCATAACAGATATCTATCTAAGCTAGCATGACATAACAGATATCTATCTAAGCTAGCATGACGCAATGTCTTTCTAATTAAGCCTAAATATAATAATATTTGTGCAATATGCATCTCTATTACTGTATTCTTTCTAAAGGTTTTTAAATTTAGAAACCATAGAGTATAATTTAAACTTAGAGCGTTATGGGAGCAGCCAAGAGCATCACGCACAGCTTTGCCGCCAACGAATACCTCTACTGGCACATTGAAAGGAACTAAATCGATAAAATATAGGCACTTTTAAGCAGCAATCCTGGCTTACTCAACTCTTCCTTAACTGTCAACATTAAAACTACTCCCTTACATAGAGTCGCCTCCACTGGCAACATCAGACTGCTCTCTCTTTTCGTCGAAAAACACCAAGCCAACATCAACTATCAGACTTCCACCGGAGAAACACCACTCATCGGATCTGTCAAACGAGATCAGCTGCAGGTCGCAGAGTACCTCCTTAAGAGGGGCGCACTGACCTAGACTGTCACTAACGCTGGAATGAGAGCTATCGACTATGCCATCCTAAGGGGGTTCTACGAAATGGCACTCCTCATTTACAAAAACACAGAGAATAAGTAGCTCAAGGACTCATTCGAGTACTACTCCATGACTCGCCAATACCACACTAGATATGTTAATTTCGATGTTTTCCTCGACGCCCTCCAAAAACAAATTGCCCCAAATTCGGTCAGTAACTTCCTCAAAAAAACAAAGAAACGATTGTAAGATCCAGTGGCCGACCCTAACTAGAGCTGGAAGCACTGGTTGTCCAGACAGATCAATTTCTAGGACCCACCCCTGGTCGAAAGAAGCACTTTGCCCTAGCATTTGCAGCCGCAAAACAGGAACTTCGCGAGACTACGGTTCAATTTGACAAAGTGGATGAGCAGTCCTTTGAGTCAGGAGATGTATCTGCAGCCTCGGGAGGTGAGCGAGACGGGGACTGAGGTGAAGATGAAGAAGGACAACGTGTTCATGGTGGAAGAAATGTATACTGAGCAAATTTAGGTGAGAACTGCAAGCTGATTGACTTTACATTCAAACAGATTAACTCTCTTTATTAAAGATGATTTCCTATCGATATTCATCGATATATAATCACTTTTTCTCTTTTTTTTGTATTTTATAGATTCTTTATTTGAGTTTTTGTTTGTGAAGTATGATTTATGATTGATTTTTAAGGTTGGACGTGTTCATTGTTTAAAGTAATAACTACTTAAGTTGTTTAATTTTAACTGTATGTTGGGTATGTTTGAAGAAGTGTTGTTGGTATGTTTGAAGAAGAGTTGTTGGTATGTTTGAAGAAGTGTATGTTGGTATGTTTGAAAGTGAGCATATAAGTTGGTATATAAGTTGGGTGGAGCCTGTCGATATAATTCATAATAATTTTCCCGCTATTTCAAGGCATGTTCGAAGCACGACTAGACGAGTGTTCACTCTTCCGCAAAATCATCGACTCCCTCAAGGAGCTGGTGAAGATGGTCAACATCTAAGTCAACACTAAGGGCCTTTCCATCCAAGCCATGGATTCATGCCACGTGGCCTTAGTCTCACTCCTGCTCAAGTAGAAGGCCTTCTCGCACTACGTCTGCCACAAGCCCCTTACTCTTGGCCTCACCATCGAAAACGTTTCCAAGATCCTTAAAATTGCCGGCTCCGATGACAGCATGACTCTGCAATGTGAGGACGAACCCAGCTCGCTCAAGTTCCGTTTCGAATCAAGACGTAAGTATGTGGTCATTCAGGAGGAGAGAAAATATCGGAGTTCAACTTGTCACTTATGAACCTGGACTCTTAGAATTTGGGTATTCCTGACACTGAGTTCAGTTCCATCTGCACTATGCCCTCCAACTAGTTTAACAGAATCTGCCGGGAATTCGGAGGACTAGCCGATACCATCAAAATCGAAACCAACAAGGAGTGCATCAAGTTCTCTATCAACGGCTAAATCGGCACTGGCAACGCAGTACTCAACCAGCGTGACACTGAAGACGACAACGCAGTCACTCTTCAGGTGGATGAGCCTGTGAGTCTGAGCTTCGCAGCCCGCTACTTGAACCTGTTTTCGAAGGCTGCTGGTATTTCTAACCAGGTGGTGCTGAACATGTCGAGCGAGACTCCTTTGATGGTGGAATTCAAGCTGAACAACGGGGGAGGAGAGTTGAAGTACTACCTGGCTCCTAAGATAACGGAAGAGGAATGATACATTGATAGATATGTTAAATCACAAGCATCTATGCATTCAATATAGCATGTTATATGCCAATAATAAGCTATATATATTTATAAGTCATAGACAAATCGAAATATAGGTTAATAACTGCTATCTATATAAATCAGTTTATTACTAAATCAGCAAATATCTTCATCATTAAATATAGATTAATAGTCGATTGATTCACATTTATCTTACAAATCACTCGCCCTTGCGCATGTAGAACAACATGTAGGCTCCACTCCCTCCCACGCTCGAAGTAGAACAGCTGCGCACAGAACTGTCGTTGAAATCGTACCACTTCTCCCCATTCTTCGCATAAGCAGTGTAGTGTCCCCCTCCCAGCCCTCCGAAGTGGTTGCTCACTGCGTACAACTCATAAATAGGCTTCTTTCCCGAGGCAACCCTGTAGTTTCCGCTGTACTTGGGCTGGATGAACACGTTTTGTTTAATAGCCTACTCGGTATAGCCGTCCATGGGTTCAGGGTCGATGAGATAGGGCGCCATATCCAACACTTGGGGGAAGATGACGTTGGTTTCATTCTTTTCCTTGCGCAATAAGCCCTTTTGTTTGAATCTTTTGAGGTGGAGAATCATTATCTTAGGGGCCTTGTATATGTTCATCTCCTTAAAAGCCTGCTTGTGTTCCTTACATGAAGGACAGTACCACTCGTTGCCAGCCTAGAGTTGTTCTGGCTCTCTCATGTTTTCAAAACACTCCTTCAGATCGATCGGCTACCCGTCTTGTTCTTTTACTTTAAACTTCTTGGTCTGGTCGTCGAAGTCTTTGAGTCTATCCAGACTGAAGTCTTCGAGCCCAACTTTAGTGAATCTGATGTCCAGCTCGCAAGCCTTTTCGTCATATTTGTCGAAAAGATCTCTTAGTTTAGTAGTTTCTTATAGCTATAGTTCGCCCTCATACTTGTATTCTAATCGATAGAAGGAGCGTTCTAACTTGCGTCCATGCCTGAGCAGCACAGTAAAGGGCTTCTTTTTTAGCATTATGGCTTAGTAATCTTCATAGGACTTGCCGCCGAAGATCTTCGAACGATTCTTGCTGTCATTATAACCCTCGTTGTAGAGATACTTGAGCACTCTCCTGTATATTTATAGTCCAGTTGATGTTTCTTTGCTGAAAAACAGGGGGAACTTGAACCAAAGGTTGTCGAACTAGTTCACGTAGTATCCTTTCTTGCTGAATCGACAAGTCAGCTCCACTCTGCTACTCATTGCCATTTACTACTCAGTCAGCTGCACCGCAAAGATGTTTTTGCTCTCGTTCTACGACTTGTACACGATCTCGCTCATCGACTCACGCCCAGCCCGGTAAATGCCCTCATTTATACTCACCAAGTATATAAGTATCGATTTTTCGTCAACCTTGGTGATTTCTGCGATCTTGGAGGTCCACTCCTCGACATTGGGTTTGAAGTAGGGGAAGTTTATTCTCTTTGTTTTGTGTTCGAAGTTGCGAAAAATGAAGAAACACTCGAAGTTGTTGACTACTTTCTGGGGAATGGGCAAAGTCACCGTAATGAAAGGGTCAAAGGTAATCGACTACTTCTTGCAATCTGGACAGGTCACTCTCGACTTGTACTGCCCGGCCATCAGATCAGTGATGATCGACTGATTTCTTTTGATGTGAGTTAGCCAGCTCTCCAAAGCGACCTATCTGTCAGGTCGGTTGTTGCTTTATACTGACTCCACGTATGGCTTCTTTTCGACTCTATTGAGATCCTCATGGAGGCCATCGACTAAGAAGGAAAAGAACTATTGTGAGTCATGCTGGGCGTAGCCTGAGAACATGGGGTTTATACTGCTCACTGCGTTCTTGATACCGTCCGGAGTCACTACATCCTAGCTATCGCACCAGGTCGATTTTATGAACTTGGCATAGGCCTTTGCCAGTTTTCCCTTGGTGCCGAGCACGTTGAGTGTGTTGATTTAGGCAGCAAACAATTGCTATACAAAATACTGCGAGAGAGGAATAGTGTTCGATAGGCACTGCAGACAGCTGTTCATAAAGCAAGTGTTGCCTATGTTTCTGAGCCCCACTAGTCCGCGCTGACTGCTCTTGGTGATAGCCATGTCGATAGGTTTGCTGAGCTCTTACATCTAGGCCCATTAGCAACTCCTGAGATGAAACTTTTTATCTTTCTCCTTACAAGCTTAGGAACAGTAGGAAACCTTTTAGCACTTACAGGGGAACTTGAGCTAAGCAATGTCGTAGCAGCCTTCACATTTTTTTTAATTCTAACCTTGCAAAAACCATTTTCTGTTGCGTTATTTGGCCTCGACTACAAAAAAGTCGCCCTCTTACATGGCCAGATCTTCCATTTTCATTTAGTTTCTTAGCACTTTGCCGAATCCCTTGATTCTGTACTCGTAGCTGGCCTTATCAGCCGCCGTCTTCAGGTACTTGAATAAACTGTCTAGGTTTTCCTTCTTGTCCACTCTCCACAGCCTCAACTCGTAGGAGAGATTCCTGTTGACTAGGGCATCAGCCGTCTGGATCAGGTCTTATACGGTGGCATACTCTGATTCTTCGATGGGAGAGAGCATGAAGTCTTCCCTCTTTTTTACTTTGCGGTCGATGTCCTTCAGGTCTGCGTTTCGGATCACGATGTACTGGTAGGTGTTAAGGTATATTGGCACTCTTTTTTATATTCCCACCATCACTGCTTTTCGCTTTATCTCGTTAGCCTTGAACCTATTCAAATAACCATACACGCTGGGTGCCAGTATTTCGAAGTCTTACTTCTATTTCAGTCCTCTTTTGAGTTGTTTGGTCTCAGGGTCCAGCAGATCTTCGTTCATGAGAAGGGGCTAGTGACGTTTGGGCTAGTGGCTGAGGCAGAAGTCTCTCCAGCTGGTGATGAACTTGGTGGAAACTATGAAGTAAGTGGTTTAGGAGGCCTCGTTGAAATTGCCCTGTTCCTCTTAGAACTTTTGGGAGAAGTTCCTGAATTCTTATCGGTATTGTTGTGCCTGTTGCTGGTTGACTTCGACGATGGGTCTGGAGTCGTTTTCTTCGCCTTAGATATGCATGAAGCAAAGTAACAAAGAGTTATTTATAATAAATGTTGATAATGATCGAATAATAAGCTATCACCTATGCCATAGCAGTCGCATCATTACTATCAAACGCCATTATTTATCACTATCAAATGCCATTATTCATCCTTATCAAAAGCCATCGTTCTTCGAATTAGTCAATGATTGAATGTGATTGGTGTGATAGCAGGTGTGCTTGATATTATAATTTTGCAACTTAAATCAATGAATATTCACAATCTCAACGCCTAGCTCAAGTTCATCAACAAAATAGGACAAACCCTAAGCTCAGACGAAAGAATCAGTATCGAACTAGCAGTGCTCAAACTCAGCAAATAGTATCCCTTCGAAGTCTTCAATTTCTGGGGAAGAATATAAGCAGTAGTCAGACCCTACTACATCGTCGAGGGAGTCAACTTCACCGGCTCCACCCAGTTCCCACATAAAAAATATTTCTGGAGGTACAACCAAAACTATGCAGCTCTGAGGACTTCAAGTTTGCTTAACTGGTTGCTCCGCGTCTTGAGTTTGTGGACAAGATTGGCAAGATGGACGACTACTTCACAGGACAGCACTAAAAGATAATCTTTAGAAGCAATTAAGCAAAACCTATTCAAGCTGGAGGCTAGGAGGCCTTCGTGAGATCTAAAAACTTCACAGAACTGGATAGGCTGAGCTTAGTGGTCAGCCAGATCGACCAGAGCTGCCAGGTGGTGCCACTAGGGGCCTACAAGATCATCCCAACGCATTAGATAGTGCTGAATCCTAACTTCAAGGGACTTAAGATATAGAAATCAAAGATACTGGATAACTACGTGCACCTGCGATACCCAAGACAGCCCTAGAAGGGGCTGATGATAGGTAGGGTTGTTTCTATTCAGAAAGCGACAAGGCTCTTGAGAGGGAAGACTTTTTGGATTCTTTGAGTTAGGATGAGGTTAAGAGCAGTTGGTCTTTGCAGGCAGACTAGTCGAAGACCGAGATAACTATTCGAAGCTTGCTGTGGCCTGGCTACGTTGCCTACCATCGGACCAACTCGAGCATTTTCGGAGGAGTATACATGGGCCTGGGCATTCGCTCGCAGGATCTACCCTTCATCGTCTGATTCATCTTTTGTATTAGACTTACATGTACTTTACATGTACTTAATGCTGTTTTAAATTATAATGCTATTGAAACATAGTGTGTTCGTTTAATGGACTTACATGAAATAATGCTATTGTTAAATTATAATCGTTGAAAACATATTTTACTGATAGAATGGATAAAAATTAGTAGTAGTAGT
>Ga0169931_10006199_pt1 | contig 18107 bp, 13 predicted proteins | sample Kivu_15m_20L_FD_129675 | JGI IMG/M metagenome (GOLD analysis project Ga0169931, IMG submission 129675) | Freshwater microbial communities from Lake Kivu, Western Province, Rwanda to study Microbial Dark Matter (Phase II) - Kivu_15m_20L... | ecosystem: Environmental > Aquatic > Freshwater > Lake... | reverse complement strand
GGTCTGGTGGGTTACCGGAGCACTGCGCAAGCAGCTGCTTTGGGGTAAAACTCTTTAATCAAACAATCCAAATCCCATTTTCCAGCACAGCCCAGCACAGCCCAGCCCAGCACAGCCCAGCACAGCCTAGCCCAGCACAACCAAGAGCCTTACCCAATGCTTGGTTCTTGCTCCGCGTCCTTTGAGTCTCTGTGTTTCACTCTCTTTGTTCTTATGTTTTCCATCTCTTCTACGGCTATACGTTGAAAAGGAAGTGGCAGATATCGCCATCCTGCATTACGTAAGCCTTTCCTTCGACCCGCATTTTTCCTGCGGCGCGGATTTCCTTTTCTGACTTGTACTTCTCCAAGTCCTCCAGCGAGTAGACTTCGCAGCGGATAAAACCCTTTTCGAAGTCGGTATGAATCACGCCGGCGGCTTGAGGAGCCGTGGCTCCAACCGGGATGGTCCAAGCTCGTACTTCCTTTTCGCCCGCTGTGAAATAGCTTTGCAGTCCCAGGGTCTTGTAGGCAGCTCGAGCCAAACGACCCAAGCCAGGTTCGCTCAGCCCCACTGCCTGCAGCATCTCTTTGCGGTCGGCTTCATCTAGTTCCGCCAGTTCCGCTTCGAGCTTCGCGCAAATCGGCACTACATCGGCTCCGTGTGCGACGGCATACTCACGGACTTGCTTGACCAGCGGGCTGTTGCCAGCGAGGTCATTCTCAGCCACATTCGCCACGAACAGCACCGGCTTGGCGGTCATCATCCCAATCGCCTTGACGGCTTTTTGTTCCTCTTCGGTGAAGCTGCATGTCCGCAGTGGTTTGCCTGTGTTCAGCCACTCCTGGCACTTCTCCATCACGGTGGCGCGAAGTTTGGCTTCCTTGTCGCCGCCCTTGGCCGCGCGTTGAGCTTTGGGGATCGCGTTCTCCAAGGTCTGCATGTCGGCCAGCATCAGTTCCGTTTCGATCGTCTCGATGTCGGCCAGCGGATTGACCCCACCGGCGACATGCGTGATGTCATCGTCGACGAAGCAGCGGACCACTTGCATGATCGCATCGACCTCGCGAATGTGGCTGAGGAACTTGTTGCCCAGTCCTTCGCCTTCACTCGCGCCTTTGACAATACCGGCGATGTCAACCAGCTTCAGAATAGCCGGGATCACTTTCTGCGGAGGAATGTAGTGAGTGATTTTGTCCAAGCGTTCGTCTGGAACGCTGACAATCCCTTCGTTCGGATCGATGGTGCAGAACGGATAATTTGCGCTTTGGGCTGCTGTTGAACTGGTTAATGCGTTGAACAGCGTGCTCTTGCCAACGTTGGGCAGGCCGACAATACCGGCTTCCATGGGAGGGGCATTCTCTGAAGGAACGGGGACTTTAGAAGGTTACCGAGCGAAATATTGTAGTAATTTCGGCCGATTTGTTCAGGTGGGTCCGTTTCCCGATTTCCCGGGAACAGCTCAGGCATGATGCAATTCCCCGTTCCCAATCCTCCCAATTGTCCCACGATTCCCACAAGTCCTACGATCCCTTGCACTCATCAATCAAACACTCTCACTCACGCGGGCGATCCCGAACCGCGCAGCAATCGCGGTAGGTACGACAATCCAGCGAAGACCGTAACGCCTGCGGCAAACACCGCGACCCAAAAGAGTCGCCCTTCGCTGAAGCCGTACGAGTGCATCCCAATTCCCAATTGGTTGACTCCTTCCCAAGACCAAATCGTCACAGCACAGCCGAGTACAGCGAGCGCGGCGATTCCATGTTGCCGAGCAATCCCCGCCCAGCGAGCATGCAGAATCGCGGCATTCCAGAGCACGATCATCAGCGCGCCGTTCTCCTTCGGATCCCAGCCCCAGAATCGCCCCCAGGAATCATCAGCCCAGAGCCCGCCCAGCACCGTTCCAAAGAAGCTGAGCAATAAAGCAAAGCAGGTAATGCCATAGATCAGGTCCGAGAGCGTTTTGCGACTTGGTTGCGAAAGCCGTTTCAGAACCACCGCATCCGCCAACCAAACCATCCCGAGGAAACCAGCCACCATTGTCGCTGCGTAACCGAAGGAGATGCAAATCACATGTGTCGATAACCAGAACTGCGTATCTAGCACGGCAACGAGCACGGCAAATGTGTCGCCATCGGGAATACTGATCGTCCAAGCCCAAAGCAGCGAGACAAAGGACGTCAGCGAAGCGAGCAGATTGCCAATCCCCAGCCGTGTGAAACGCTCGACCAACATCAGGAGAATCACACCAAAGGCAGGGATCACCAAAAACGATCCGTAAAGATTCGTAATCGGCGGTCGCCCCGAAACGACAATTCGCAAGATAATACCGACGACTTGGACTCCCAATGCCAAACCATTGACACTCAGCGCTGCTCGCCGGAATGACTCGCCTTTACCGGCCCAACTGATCACTGTCAGCAGGAACGCAAACAGGTACAGGATCATCGCCAAGTAAAACGGAGAAAACCCGTTGTAGAACAATTCGGCTTTGACTCCTCGCCAATTTCCGGAGGGCGATTCAAGTTCCTTCATTCGCGCGAGTTGTCGCGTGACAATCGCATTGAATTGCTCTGCATCACCCCCAGCGTATGCTTTCTGCAAGCCGGTTAAGTCGTCAGCCATTTCCGGCAGAGCTCGCTGCAGCAGCGACTCGCCGCCGTTTTGTGCGACGAATTCCTTGACCATCGCCCGATACTTTGCCACGAATTCGCCCGGCTTCAGCCCCAAGCCGCGCTCAGTCTCCGCTTCAATCTCACGAGCGTAGGCGGCGTAAATCTGTTTCGGGAACTGGTCCCAGCGGGCTTCGATCTGTTTCCTCAGAGTGGCCGGATCTGTCTCGGCCGATTGCGCTTTGAGCATTTCGCGTAAATCGGGGTCTTGGACCAGCCGGCTGATAATTTGCGGCTTGAGCCAATACTCCTCGAGCATTACTTGCGCTAACGAATCGGTATCCCCGCACATGTGCTGATTCGCCAAGTCTTGCAGCCATTTCACATCGAAAGCCGCGCGTATCGAAGTCCAAGGAAGTTTCGAATCTGCTGTTCGAACGGCCAACGGTAAATCGAGCTTGGTCGCCATGCTGGAGTTGATCAGTCGCTGAAATGGATCCTGCTCGGGATCGGCACTTGGGTCCGACATCGCATCGCGCAAGACCTTCAGTTGATTCAGCTTCTCGCTCAATTCGACGACCCGCTTATCGAACGGAGTCCGCTTCTCGACCGAGCGTTGTCCGATTTCACCGAGCAGCTTTTCAAGCTTGTCGCGCGAGGCATTGATCTCCGCCAGCGTGTACTTCAGTCCCTCCCGCGCAGAGAGGCCCAGCAGGTTCAGGACCTCTGGGTCTTCAATCCGAATGATTTGATATTTGCTGTCGCTGTTGGGATCGAAAACCAAATCAGCCAGCCATTGAATTGCCGGAACTCGCGTCCCGCCGGGAAGAGCAACGGTCTCCCGATTACCCATTTGCCGCGCCGTGTTGCGAGCAAGACTGTCGACAGGCTGAATCCGTCCCTTGTAAACAATCGGAATCGTTCCAAAGCGGTCCAGTGACATCTGGTTTTTGATCACCTTTTCGCGGGCAGCCTTGTTCGCCGAGTAGCCGACATAGCCCAGTGCCAGACCAAGGCAAACCAGCGGAATGCCCCAGCCCACTTTCGGGATCGGCATCACAGTTGATCCGTCCCGAGCCGGTTTTCCTTGCAGCGATTGGGAAAGGTCCGAGACCGGTAAAGCCGCACGTGCGGCCGCTCGCTTGTCGAGGTAGCCGAGCAGAACGCTGCCGAATTGGGCAAACAATCCGACGACCACGAACATGCAAGCCACATATGGGATCATCCAGCCCCGGTTTTTTACGATTTGCAGAACCGTGTACTCTCGTCCGCTCGGCAGCCGATCCATGCTGGCCTGATAAAACGTCTCGTCTCCATATCGCATCGGGTTATTCATGAAGACTCGCTTCTCCAGCGAATCGATTCCCCGCGACTTGTCGCTCATCAAGAACTTGGACTCGAAATGCCGCGGAGTTGTCGTGCCGACATAGTTTTCCTGCACGGCATCGAGAAGTTTGATCTCGTAAGGTTTGTAGTAATGCCGGAATCGCAGCCCGAGCGTGTACTTTTTCCCCGCCGCTTCGACCTCATCGAAAAAGCCTTCTTCGTAGAGAATTTGGCTGACCAGATAAGTACCAAGGTCCGCGCCGCTCTGCTTGTCTAGAAGCTGAACGTATGCTCCTGCCATGTCGGCGACTTGCCGAGAATCCGTGCCCGCCGTCACTCGTTTGGGCTGAATTTCAAAGCGTTGACCGAGCCCCTTCGACGCCGGATTGGGGCCGCCGCTGACGGCGCTGATTTCCGTGTTTGGCTCGTATCGGATGCAGCGCAAATCAAAGGGCAACCGCGGATCGGAAATTCGCTGGCCGTTGCTCCAGAGGGAAACAGGTAGGGTCGTCAGCTGGACCGCTGCTGGATCGGCTGTGTCGGCGACGATCAATTCCGCCGAGCGGATGTCGACTGCATGAGAAATGTTCTCGCCCTCGGCGATTGCCATCCGCTGCTCGACGTTGGTCATCGTCACATAGAGCTCATTGATCATCAGCATGGCAATGCCAATGTGGACTAGCACGATACCGCCTTTGCGACGGAACAGGAGTTGAGTTCCTGCGAGCACTGCCAACCCCGCGACCGTTGCCTGGAGCAACTGCCAAAGGATTCGCATTGCCGATTCACCGATAAAGGCCCGCTCTCCAACTGACCAGACAAACGCGACTGTCGCGAGCAGCAGTCCGCCGAGCGCGCCCGCGATCAAACGCTCTGCTCGCTTCTCCCGCGGTTGAATCGCAGCGGTCACGCACAGGCCGATCGATAGAGCCCCAAGCAGAGCTTGCATCAAAATCCACATGGTCCGGTAGCTGACCGGCGGTTCGGCTTGAAACCCGTTGGGGTTTTGCCCGTTGAAGATTACCAGCCATGTGACCACGGCACCGATCGCGGCGACAACCAGTCCCAAAATCAGTTGAGCTCCCCGGGCTTGAATCCGCATCCGGAGCACGTGTGCCGCGGTCAAATTGATGAGCATCGCAACGATCAACAAGAATCCGCTCGGAACGTAGAAGCCTGCTTGCTCAGGAATGTTCTGCAGGCTGGGAAACCAAGCCGGCGGAAAGAGAACTTGAAACGGCGTAAATACAAAGAGCTCCGGAAAATGCTTCTGCTTGACCGCCCAGAAATCGACGCGAGTCTGCTCCATCGTCGCTAGCCAAGTCACGAAGACCGACGCAATCAATAGGAAGACGGTTAGCTTCAGACTTGCCAGTGGCATCAGCAGGCTTTGGAGCAGGCTGGCCGAGCCAGATCGCGACCGCTCGGGAGCAACTCCCGTTGCGTCCAGCAATGCAGCTTGATCGGCGATGACTTTTGTAGACATGAGCTTCAAGTCCTTCTATGACTAGCCTGCCAAAATAGGGTAGGCCTTTATTTTGAATCGGTTGCGGGTTTAAAGCGAATCGACTCGATAAACGCTTTCAGATCTCCCTGCGACTTTTCGACGAGCGACTTCTCTCCGGCCAGCTTTACGAACCATGCCCTGCCGCCCTGTTCGACTCGCGCGGCAATGATCGCCTTGGTTGCATCCGGGATCAACAGTTGAATCTGTTTTCCGGTTTGACCATCAATCGTTACCTCGGAAACGAAAGGACCGACTTGAGCCGCATCCAAACCCGGTAACTCGAGTTCCTCCAGCCACGAGCCAAGCGCCGTCTCCCAAGTGTTCAGCGACGGATTCATCTCCGATACCGAGATGGCCGCCTTCTTCTCGCCATCGACGCGCTCAAAACGAACCGCAGCAAACATCGGATTGGGTAACTGAGTCCAGCCCTCGGGGGCGACAAACGCGAGAGGCGGTGGAGCAGACTCGGAAGCAACTTTCGGCGTTGTGGTCTTGTCCGCAGTCGGCAGGGTTGCACTGTTTGCCGAAGCGACAGCCCCGCTCATCGGACCGCCCATGCCGCCGCGGTACATCCCTACCTCATCGAACAGCAGAAACTCTCCGCCTTGAAAGGGAAGTGACTTCAGCGACTCGCGAGCCGCTCTATCGTCGAGTGCGCTTAATCCAAGTTGGTCGCGCCGCCAACGATTCACGTTAGATGTCAGGTCTTGATTTGGCCCCAGTTCGGAAATGGCCAACTCGACACTCGGAGTCCCGCCCGGTCCAAGCAATAAAGTCTCGTATCGACCGGGGCGTGCCGCCCCTTTTTTCCAGTCGACGGGCGGGGTGTACTCCGGTTTCCCTTGAGCATCAAAGCGAACCGATTGAAAGAAGCTCGTCAGAGAAGGAAGCGTTGCTTCCATGTCTTCGACGGGACCGACTGCTTTGAAGAACCAAGTCGCCGACGGCAATGCGGCGATCGCGGTCACCATGCGACTGCGGACAGCAGGAGCCGACTGGTTTTGAGCTGCAGGAATTCGTACCGCCTCGGGGATCCCGGTTCGCTCCCGTGGCATGACGTGTTGCTCGATTTGGTCCACCGGACCACAGCCCACCGCGAAGAGGAGCGAGAGCGTTAACAAGCCACAATGGACCGCTCGAATTGTCGTCGCGAGGGGCTCGGCCGACGCTGGCTTGGCGGATAGTTGTCTCATGGGTCTCCCAAGAAAAAAGCCGACGCGAAAAGCCCGCAAAAAACGTTTGTGGCAGACATCGATCTGGCCGTAACCGCAGGGTGCCGTTATCCGAGAAGGCAGCGCAGTGAAACCCCGCCGCGACTTCGGTTGCCGCGACGCTGCTCTATCCGAAATTATAAGTCTACCTATAACTCGGGGACACCCCAAAGCCATTTCGACGCAGAAGTAGAGGCTGAACGAATGTTTTACTTGACCACCGAAAATCGCAAGCCAATCGTTCATCGAGCCGACTCAATTTGTCCCCGACACTCGCCCAAACCAATCCGCCGCGCCCCATTTCGCTCGCACCAACCACGGAAGATCACCTCATCTCCATCAGCGAGGTAAATTCGCTTCTCGCCAGTGGGCAGTTCCAGCGGCGTGCGCTGGTTCCCCGGAACAGGCTTACCGAATTCTCCATTCCAAGTCAGCTCGAGCAAACAGCCCCGCGACTCCCGCGCAGGCCCGCTGACCGTGCCGCTGCCGATCAGGTCGCCGCTCTGCAGATTGCAACCGTTGCTCGCATGATGAGTCAACATTTGCGCGGGCGTCCAGTACATTTGAGCGAACGACCCGCAGCTGATTCGAATCGGCTCGTGCCCCTGCTCCCGCATCTGTCGAGAGGCAAGGTAAACCTCCAGCTGAATTTCAAACCCGCCTGCCGTGCGGTCGTGCGAATCGGTCAGATAGGGCAGCGGCTGAGGATCGTCCGCAGGCCGCTGGTAACTGGCGCAGCGGAACGGCGCGAGTGCCTCCAGGGTCACAACCCAAGGCGAGATCGAGGACGCAAAATTCTTTGCCAAAAACGGACCTAGAGGCTGATACTCCCAGCGCTGCATATCGCGAGCTGACCAGTCATTCAGAAGGCAGACGCCGAACAGATGCTGCTCAGCCTCGGCCAGGGGAATCGAACTCCCCAGCTGATTCCCCTGCCCCACCCAGAATCCAAGCTCTAGTTCGTAATCGAGGTTTTGACAGGGGCCAAATGTCGGTGCCTGCCCCTCAACGGCCGGCGGCAACTGTCCCGAAGGACGTCGCACCGGCGTGCCGCTCGGGACAATGCTCGAAGCCCGACCGTGATAGCCGATTGGAATGTGCTTGTAGTTTGGCAGCAGCGGATTGTCTGGTCGAAACATCGAGCCAACATTCGTCGCATGAAATACACTCGCATAGAAGTCGGTGTAATCGCCGATCGCCGCCGGCATTTCGAGCGTCACTTCCCGCTGCGCAAACAAACAGCGACCTCGCAGCTCGGTATTCACGGCCACCGGGCTGCTCGCATCCGTGACCAGCCGCGAGAGAGCGGAACGCAATTCGCGGCGAACCGGCAGCTCAAGGCTCATCAACGGATTCAAGGTTGAGCCCGACACCGCCTGATTCACACTGCTTGGCAGTAAACCCGCCTCAGCGAGCGCTCTCAAGTCCAGAACCTGATCGCCAATCCCCACGCCGATCCGCTTTTGACCACCGCGACTGAACACGCAGTACGGAAGATTTTGCGGAGGAAAGTCAGTATTCGGAGAGTTAGCCGATTCGATCCAGCTGGTCAGATTCGCCGCGTGAGTTGCATCGAGAGAGTAAATCAACTTCTGGTCCTTCAATAAGTGAGTTGCCTGTTGGCATGAAGACTTCTGGATTACTTGGGATGATCAGCCGTGTCAGGCCGAGCGGAAAAGCTGCTCAGGGATGTTGCTCCGCTGTTTCCAAACTCAGCCAGCCTAACTCGCGGAGGTCTTCGACGGGCTCGTTGAAAGAACAGGAACCAAATCCGATCGCAAATCGCTCGCGAGCCGATTTGATTTCCTCCCGAGAGCAGCGCCAATTACCGATCGAGAATCCGCTCTCACCAAACTGGAAATCAGCCGGGGTGGACGTGGTAAGCAAATCAGCGATCTGCTCGACGCTGGCCCGCTGACTCCAAGCAGCCACGGCTGCCGAAAAGACATTCAGAAAGCCATGCATGGTCGCGCAGGGGCTGTTCGCTTCGTAAGTCAGGCGATACTCGGCGCGCAGCGGATGATGCAGTCCGGCCGTCGCTTTAAAGGCAACTCTCGCGGCCGCGCATTCGTGAATGAAACGAGCCACATCTTCTGCGGTGGCGATAAGTTGAGCTTGAACTCCGCCGGTTCGGATTTTGGCTCGATGCGCCGGTCCCAAAGCCGCCAGCGTCGTCAGCAGTTCGGTGCAGCTTCGAGTGTGGGGCAGTTCCCAGTAAGTCGCGATTCCCTCTTGGCAAATCGTCGCCGCCTTTTGAAGCAGAGGAACGGATTCGCATTTGGTTTCAACTGCATCAATCAGAGCCTGTGAAGAATGCACCTGGTTGAACTGCTTGATCTGCTGCCACGCCTGCTCGAAAGCCTGAAGGTTTTCCTCGGGTGCAGGGACGAGGCAACTAATTCGCCAAGGCAAGTGCTCGGGATCGCTGAGCGACCAACTCGTCCGTGCGGTTTCGGCAAATTCCGACAAGCGATTCACTGGAATGATCAGGCGGGCGAGCATCCAAGCGGCTGGGTGTTGGCGATAGCCGGCATAGTTGCTGACGACCTCCGGCAACGGCAAACCGGCTGGGGGATAGAGGCCAGCGTAATCGATGATCTCGTGAAGGAGGGAATGAAGAGAACTCATGACAGTTGCTTTCTGGCCGGGAAGCGAAAATCGATCTGCTTATCCTAGCGGGAAAGCTACCTCGGTCTCAACCAGCAGACGCCTCCTCTCAAACTGGCGGTTCGGAAATTCAGTTACTTGTCCAGGAGTGCGGCTGCGCGAAACATTAGAAAGGCAAAAGAAAAAGGCCAGCTCACCGCGAGGGTGGCTGGCCTGATGTTTTTCAAATTGATTAGCCGACTTACTGGAAGACTTCCAGAATGAACGGCAGCAGGCCCGAGCTGATTGTCGCTCCCTCTGGCGCCCAGAGGTTACGGCAGAGGTCGTAAGCGATCATCCCGCTGGGGACCATCACGGCGAGCAATAGCCCTAGAGAGAGAACTTGCCAGAGCGAGAAGGGAGCTTCAGCCGCGGGCACGGTCACGACCGGACCGCCAATCGGGCCCGAGGGCATCGTGTCAACCAACTCGACGCCCAAGTCGCCATCGCCACCAGCCACTGGGCTGAAGTCAGCTCCGCCTTGGAGCATCGTCGCGTCCGATCCGCTGCTGAAGACGTCAGATTCGTCCAGAGCGATAACTTGCGAGCCGCTTGAATCATCCGAGTCGGTTGGTTCAGACGGAGTCAAATTGAAATCGTCTTCCGGAAACAGAGCTTCCGATTCCGCGTCATCGGGCTCAGCCAAGCTGAGCATGTCGCCGTCGTTGGAAAGTTCGAGGTCATCGATGTCCGAGCCACCGAGTTGGAGGCCTTCGTCAGAGAGAGCAAACTCGTCGTCATCAGCTGCGGCTTTCTTTTTGCCAGTGGCAGCCAAGTCGCCGCTCGAGTCGCTGTCTTCGAGAATCAAATCACTATCTTCGAAGTCGCTGCTGATGTCATCTTCTTCCGCGAGAAGCAGATCGTCATCAGCCATCTTCTTGGAGGAACCAGGGCCCTTCTTATTGCCGAGTTTGTCGGTGTCGGCTGGTCCCTTCTTTTTCGAAGGAGCATCTTCGTCGACGATGTTTCCACCTTTGGGCTGGAACACGCCGCTGTCGCTGCTGTCGTCCAGCAACAACTCTTCGCTTTCGTCGAGCAACACGGGTTCGCTACCCGAAGAGTCGCTCAATTCGAAATCCTCGCTGTCGTCACCACCCGCCTTCAAGGTGATTCCGAGTTCATCGGCGATGCGGTCCAATTCCTGTTTCTTAAATTTCCAGGAGGTGCCATCGCGGAGGCCATGGATTTCACCACTGGAACGCATCTCGGCGAGGCGATCGACCGAAATGCCCAGCATGGCTGCCGCTTTATCCATCGGAATCAAATTAGACATAGAGAATTCAGCTCCCATCTCAGGATGAAGCGCGGTTGGCTGGCCACAGCCCACCGCGCTGTACACGATGTTCGTCAAGATGCAGTCGTCGAGCGCAACCCAAGTCGAAAAAAGAAACTCGTGCGGGTCTTGCGCGATGTGCCGCGATCAATTAAATCAAAACTGCGATTTGCATCGACAGCAAATTAGAGATCGCCTCCACGACCGGTAGTTCCGATCGCTATTCACTCACCTATTTGATTGTAAAAGCCGGAATTTCAGATTCAAGTTAAACGCCCAGCAGCGGCCAAGAAGCCCCAAATTCGGCTTCCGACTTCCGCACCTCCGTCCACCAACGCACCGAAAAACCGGACTTTTCGTCCCAACAGGACCCCCCACGGGCGCAGCTTGCCACTCCTCATCAGTCGGGGTTTCGCGCCAGCCTCCGGTTCGGAACCCTGATTTTCGCCGACCTCCCGGCCAACCAAACAACTACCAACGCCTTACTTCCCATCAGCGGAAATCAGTGGTTCCCTTCCTGCATTATTCCTTCTTCATTAGCGTTGATTAGTGGTTCCACCTCCGCGCTAAAAAAACCGGGCGGAGGCAGCCGCCCGGTTGGAAGTGTTTTTTGGATTGAGCGAGCAACTTAGAAGTCGCTGCGACCGCCGCGTCCGCCTTGGCCACCCTGACCACCGCGACCGCCACTTGGCCCCCCGCCAACACGCCTCCCTTGAGCGGCCGGGCGCTAGCCGCCGGTGGTCGCGAATACAGCCTTGCAACCAAAGGATTACTCTCGCCGAGCGTAGCTTCGGACCCCAAGGCCCACAACGCACCGCCCTTCGCTCACACCTGCCTGCGGAACGGCGAGTTGGTCGCTTGATTCCACCGGCGGCTAGCGCCTTGCCGCTCAGAAAATCAATCGTGGCCGATTGAAGACTATTCGTTTCGCAACCTTGCGTCGCCCCCTCTTCTACTTCGTCTCCGGCTTAGTCACCACGATTCGCCCATGCTCGGCGACCCCGAACGCCGTCAAGTAGAACAACCGGCCGGCGCTCGCGATTTTGTCAAAGTCGATCCGCGCCAACTCGTCGGTGGGCTGGTGGTAATCCGGATGGAAGCCGCCAAACAGAAACGCGACGGCGACTCCCTTGTTGTAGAAGCTCGCTTGGTCGCTCCGCCCGAAGACGCTCTCTTCGTCGTATTCAAAAGTAAAATTCACGTGCCGGTTGGCAGCGAGAATGATGTCGTGCAGTTCCGTCTGACCTTGCTTGCTGCCGATGAGATGCAGCGTCTGCTCATTCTCGGCCGCCGTCTCGCCTTCCTTCTCTTCGTTGCGTCCCACCATGTCGATGTTCAGCATGCAGATCATTTTGTCCAGCGGCAAAGTCGGTGCGTCGGTGTAGTGTCGAGATCCAACCAGCCCCATTTCTTCTGCGGCAAACCAGATGAACAAGACACTGCGCTTAGGCCGCTGGGAATTCAGCGACATCGCGCGGGCAATCGAGAGGATCGCCGTCGACCCCGACCCATTGTCATCCGCTCCGTAATAAACATTCCCACCACGTTCGCCCAAGTGGTCGAGGTGCGCGCCAATCACGAGGTACTCGTCTTTTAGTGCTGGGTCTGAACCCTCTAGCCAAGCGATCACATTCGGCACGGCTGCGGATTCTTCTCGAATCCGGAGCGAAAGAGCAACTTCGAAATCAGTGGGATGATGAGCGATGACGGCTTCAGCGGGCGTCTCGAGCCAAGCGGCCTCGCCGTCAACTGCCTTCAGCAGCTCGTTGGCTGCGGCTCGGGTAATCGTCCCCGACGCGCTGGTCGATCGCTGCCGACCATCGCGACGCAGCAACTGCGAACTCGAAGCAACCGGTTTTTCAACTACCCGCAAGGTCAACGCAGGCCCTTTGCGAGCGATCATGAACGGAGCCCGCCCGGCGTTTGCTTCGTCTGTCACAAACACTACGACGCGTTCCCGCAAGTCGAGGTCGTCGGGTAGAGTCGCATTTTCCCCGCGCAGCTGCAAAAACGTGACCTTGCCATTGACTAGCGACTGGTCGGCGAATCGGTCCAGCCCGATGCTGCCATCACAAGCAATCTTCAGATTCTTCGGCCCAGTCAGCGCGGAGTCAGCCGCGTCTACACTCAGTCGCACCATCGGCAACATCTGAAAATAGGTGCCACCTTCGCCGCGAGGCTCGAGTCCATACTCGGCGACTTTACCGGCGATCCAGTGAGCTGCCTTGGTGTAGCCTGCTTGCCCAGTGCCGCGGCCCTTGAACTGTGGACCAGCGAGGACTGAAAGAAATTCCTTCGCCTGCTCAGGCGTGATCGAATCGTAGCCCACCTTCAAAGCGTCACTGACCGGCTCGGCGCCCGCGAACTGGGCCTCAACCACACTTCCGCCGAGCAATCCGCAACAGGCAACGATCACCCCAACCAACCACCCAGACTTTCGAAGCATGGAACCAACTCCAAAACAGCCGCAAGCAATTAAAAACGCGCTGCGGAACAGTCTAACTCATAACCAAGACGAGAGCGAGTTTTTGGGGAATGCGGAATTCGGATTTGGGAATGCGGAATTTTCGCCGCCTAGTTCCTGTCGAGCACCAACCCCAAAACTTCAAAGACGAAAACATCAAACACAGAGTCACAGAGTTCGCAGAGCAAACCAAAAAACAAAACACCTTGCTCAACCCGATAAATTCGCATCCAAACTGCTTGAGCCACGCTACTTACTAAATCCCTTCCTGCGACTCTCTTTGCACAACCCATTCTCCTCCCCCACTCTTCCTCTCACCAATCTTCCTTTCCTATTACTTCCTCATTAGCGTCTGTCAGTGGTTCGCTTTCCTCTGTCTTCTATTTCTTCTTCATTAGTGCTGTTTAGTGGTTCCCCTGCTTTTCCCTTAACTACTCGCGCTCCGATAACTTTTCAGTGCCTTCAGGAAAACCCAGCGACTGGCGAGCAGACTCAACACCGCCGCAAGCAACGCGTACCCCGCGAGTGACCATTCCCACCAGCGCCACGGCGTCCCCGACGGCTGGGCCAGCACCCGCGCCGGGATATTGGAGACAACCAGCACGGGGATCACAAACGTAAACGTTCCCCACAGCGCCCAACCCATCCCGCTGCGTTGATAAATCTCCATCGGATAACGATAGAAGTTGGTGATGTAAAACCAGAAGTCGTACAGGTTCTGGTTTCGACCCAGCCAAATGCTCGTCGAGGCGAGCGCAAGCATCACGCTGTACATCACCGCCACGCCGCAGACGATGAACAGCAAAAACGCGAGCACCGTGAAAACAGAAAACTGCAAATGCTTGTCCGGGTCGCTGAGCAGCTGAGCCACGCTGTAGCCAATCAGCGCCAGTCCCAAGCCACCGTTGGCTAATTGGCTCCAGTTTGTCCGCGGAAAGGAGACCAGAACCTGTGGGTCAATCGGCTTGAGGAGAACGAAATCAAGGCTGCCCGTGCGGATCAGGTCGCTGAACTCATCGAAGTTCTGCATGAAGAAGGTCTGGATCAGGCTGTTGATTACCCAAATCGTCCCGAGGAAGACAAAGAACTCGTGCTCGCCCCAGCCCGTGTCGCGGCCGATCGAGTCGGTAAAGCGGTAAATGATCTTAAAGAGCATGAAATTCATCACGGCCCAGGACATCGACGAGATGCACTGCAGGATGAAGTCCGCTCGGAAAGACATATCGCGAATCAGCGAATTGCGGCAGAAGGTGCTGATTACCCGAAAGTAATTCGCTCGGCGGTATCCCGTTTGCATCGGCGTCTCGCTCATCAAACTAACCTCCGTAGGCGCTGTAACGTCTCACCCCGCGGCTCCACATCCAGCGAGCCAGCACGATGAAGAACAAAACCCAAACCGCTTCGATTGCCAGTCCACGCCACATTTCTTCCGAGGAGAGTTTTCCGAGGAAGACCGCGGCTGAGAAATAAGCCAGATATTTGAGCGGCAACCAATCAACTGCAGCTCGCAGATTGACCGGTGATTCGGGGAGCAACTCCAACGGGAACATATGCCCGGAAAGGAGAAAGTTCAGCAGCATGTAGATAAAGCCGAGCGAAGCGACCTCGAGAAACCAGAAGGAGACCAAGCCGAGGCAGATTTCAATGAAGAAGCCGAGCAGGAACGAGAGTAGCAGCGAGAGAAAGAAGACCAGCATTTCCTCGGGGGCGGGCCAGCCGTTGAGGAAGAATCCGCGGCAGAGGAAAAAGACGAGCGTGAACGGCAGTGCGGCGATGAAATAGTAAACCAACTTGTGGGCGACTCGCTGCACCAGCAGACAGCCGATCATGTCGACCGGCTGAATCAGAAACTTCTTGACTTCCCCGCTGCGAATTGAACGCGCGACGCCGCTCGTCAGCCCCGGCATGCTCGAGAAGGCTCGCGTGATCGTCACCATTAGGTAATAGGCCACCATGTCGCCGTAACGGTATCCGGCGATTTTGCCGTCGAGACTTTCATCGGGTCGGCTGGAGATTACATCGTAAATCGCCCACCAAAGAAAAATCTGAGTCAGCGTCGGCAGGAATCGCATCAATGTGCCAAGCATGAAATCGCCGCGGTAGACCAACCGCTCGTTGACGGCAATCAGGAAGAAGGTCCACCAAGTTTGAACTTTCGCCAGCATCCGCCGCTCCTTATTTGCTGGCTTGAGCAGAAGCTTCGGAGTCGGCGTTCGCCTTAGTGAACACGGCGGCGATTACTTCTTCCAGCGGCGGGTCCTCGACGACGATATCGTCAATCTGTTTGGTCGCGAGTAATGGGCCCAGCGTCTTGGCGACGTCATCGCGGCCAACGCGGAACTTGAATTTTGGCGGCTGGAGTTCGACGATCCCGGGGAATTTTTCTAGGCCCGCAAAGTCCTCGTCCTTGCCCAGTTGCAGCGTGACGATTTTGTCGCTGCTGAACTGGTCGATGATCCCCGAAAGCGATCCGTCGTACTGAATCAGCCCGCCGGCGATGACGACGACCCGCTGGCAAAGCGCGGCGATGTCTTTCATGTAGTGGCTGGTCAGCAGAATCGTGATTCGCCGCACCTGCTGATAGTGCTTGAGGAATTGCTGGATTTTGTGCTGGGCGATGACGTCCAGCCCGATCGTGGGCTCATCGAGAAACAGCACTTCCGGCGAGTGGAGCAGCGCTGCGATTAGTTCCATCTTCATCCGCTCGCCAAGAGAGAGTTCGCGCACAGGGCGAGTCAGCAGCTTTTGTACGTCCAGCAGGTCAGCCAATTCGTCGACGGTTCGCTTGAATTGATCGGCTTCGAGCCGGTAGATGTGTTGGTGCAGTCGAAACGAGTCGGCCGCGGGGAGGTCCCACCAGAGCTGATTCTTTTGGCCCATGACGAGGGCAAAGCGGCGGCGGTACTCGTTGGAACGCTCCCATGGGACGAATCCCATCACGGTCGCTTGACCGGAACTGGGGTTAATGACGCCGGAAAGAAGTTTGAGCGTGGTCGTTTTGCCAGCCCCATTGGGGCCGAGGAAGGCGACAAATTCGCCTTGCTCGACTTGGAGATTGATTCCGCGAACCGCTTCGACTTCGCGATACTCGCGGTGGAAGAGTCCTTGTACGGAGGCCCAGACGCCTTCGCGTTTTTGGTAAACGCGATAGGACTTCCGCAGGTCTCGAATTTCGATGATGCTCATCTGCCCGATTATAGGCGTCCGCAGCGAAGTCCTTCGAGGGGAGGCGTTGGGGAGATTTTGAGCTGAATCGCTCAGCGGCTTGAGCTTTCCGCCGTTTGCCCGCTCAGCCCAGTCACCTATAATCGGCAGCGAACTCTGACCCGCCTGACAGGGAGCCCCGGAAAACGTGGACGCTGAAGCTTTTCGAATTGGAATTGGACATGACACCCACCGGCTTGGACCAGGTGGTCCCCTGCGGTTGGGCGGGATCGAATTGCCCAGCGACTACCACGCCATCGGACACAGCGATGCCGATGTGCTGCTGCATGCGATTACCGACGCTGTCCTCGGAGCCGCATCGATGGGCGACATCGGCGAATTGTTTCCCGACACAGCCGAAGAGAATCGCGGTCGCGACTCTGCGGATATGCTGACCGAGGCACTTTCCCGGGCAAGGCAGAGCGGCTTTCGGCTGGTCAATCTCGACTGCATCGTGCATCTGGAGCGGCCCAAGTTGTCGCTGCATAAGCAAAAAATCATCGAGCGAATTGAGACTATCGTCGGCTTGCCACCCTTTCGGGTCGGGCTCAAGGCGAAAACGGGAGAACAAGTCGACGCGGTCGGTCGCGGTGAAGCGATCATGGCCCAGTGCGTCGCCTTGATGTACCGCGAAGACCAAGCGAGTTATTGATCGAGCAACCGCTAGAGCATCGCGGAGCGCGGGCTGTGGTTGACTTGAAATGATGGAACGAGACACGAGTCGCAACAAGGAGGCAAACTTGAACCCATCGGAACGGGTGCTCGGGATCGACCCGGGGCTGAACACTACCGGCTATGGCGTGATCGACGTCCGCAACGGCCGGATTGAAATCGTCGAAGCCGGCGTGATTCGTTCGCACCGAGGCGATTCGATCGAGCGGCGGCTACAGTCGCTTTACAAGGGTTTGCTCGAAGTGATCGACGCGCTCAAGCCCGGTGCGATGGCGCTGGAAGACCTCTACGCTCACTACGAGCGGCCCACGACTTCGATTCTGATGGGACATGCCCGCGGCGTGCTCTGCTTAGCTGCCGCAGAGTCTTCGATTGCAGTCAACCACTACAAGCCGACGCAGGTTAAGCGAGTGCTGACCGGCAACGGCCGCGCTCCCAAGCCGCAAGTGCAGCTGGCCGTGATGCAGCAGCTAGGGCTGCCGAGCTTGCCCGATCCCCCCGACGTCGCCGACGCCCTCGCCATCGCCGCTTGTCATTACTATCTCTCCCGCAATCCAGCGAGTCTCCTGTGATCAGCAAAATCTCCGGCCAATTGATTCATCTCCAAGAAGAATTTGCCACCTTGGCAGTTGCGCCGTTTGAATATCAGGTGTTTATCTCGGAATTCACTCGGCGGCAACTTTAGGGTCGAGTGGGCGAGCAAGTCACGTTGGTGACGATCCATTACATCGACGGCAATCCGCAGAAAGGCGGCCGAATGAACCCGCGGCTGATTGGATTCAACAGCGAAATCGAGCGCGAGTTCTTCGACCAGTTCTGCTCGGTCGACGGCGTCGGCGTGAAAAAGGCGCTCCGTGCAATGGTCCGTCCGGTTGAAGACATCGCCAAGGCGATCGAAGAGCAGGATTTCAAAGGCGTTTCGACGCTGCCGGGAATCGGTACAGCCATGTCAGAACGAATCATTGCCAAATTGCGGCGAAAGATGGGCAAATACGCTTTACTTGTCAGTCAAGGTCTCGGCACGACGACAACTGCCGAACGTAACGTCATCGACGATACCTATCAAATCCTGTGCTCACTCGGCCACTCTGAACTCGAAGCCCGCAAGATGCTCGACGGCGTCCTCAAAACCAAACGCAAACTCAAAGACGTCGAGGAAATGCTCCAAGCCGTCTACGACAACTCCGCCGCCAACGAGTAATCGCCGTTT
>Ga0169931_10006198_pt1 | contig 18110 bp, 16 predicted proteins | sample Kivu_15m_20L_FD_129675 | JGI IMG/M metagenome (GOLD analysis project Ga0169931, IMG submission 129675) | Freshwater microbial communities from Lake Kivu, Western Province, Rwanda to study Microbial Dark Matter (Phase II) - Kivu_15m_20L... | ecosystem: Environmental > Aquatic > Freshwater > Lake... | reverse complement strand
TTTAGATGCTACGTTCTCCAGCAAGATTTTGCTCAAAAAGAGATCTTATTATGTCATGATTTTTGTATTGACCCAAGAGAAACATCATTTTAGTTACACACGCTTCTATGGTCATATCTCCAGCACTGATAGCACCGGCCTGTTTAAGAAGTCGAGCGTTTGCATACTTATCTAAATCAACAGCGTCATAAGGGGCCTGTGATGTAATTACAACGGTTTTGCCCTTGTTTGTACACGACTGTACAAAAGGTATTAGATCATAGGCACTTTTTACAGGGACATTTCCTGATCCAAAAGCTTCTATAATTACGCATTGAACATCAGATTCAATTAAATGAGCAATGTAATCTGGTTTCATTCCAGGATACACTTTGATTATTGCTATTCGATCGTCCCAACGGCATAGAAACTCGAAATTAGGCTTTGATTTATATTCTTTGTTCAAAAAAATGATGTTTAAACCTATTTCTGCTAAAGGTGGAAAATTAGGGGAGCTGAAAGCGTCGAAATCACCTATGCTCATTTTTGTGCTTCGATTTCCCCTTAAAAATTTATCATTGAAGCAAATGCCTACCTCATTGATGTCTGAACAAGCCAGCTCAAGTGCATTGATCATATTTCGCCGAGCATCACTTCGAACATTATGAAGAGGGATTTGGCTACCCGTTAAAACGATTGGTTTATTAAAACCTTTAAAAATGAACGATAAAAATGAAGCGGTATATGCCATTGTATCTGTGCCGTGTATAATCACAAATCCATCATAAAGTTCATGATTTTGATAAATATGAAGTGCTATCGTTTCCCAATGTGTTGGGTTTATGTCAGAACTATCTTCTATAAAAAGAGTGTGTACAACAAAATTAGCCAATTTTTCAAGCTCTGGCATTTGCTCTCTTAAATGTAAACCCATCCCATTATTCGGAAAATCTACGGTTTCACTATTACCCTCTCTCATGGCGATGGTACCGCCCGTTTGTAGAATAAGAATTTGCTTCATGGTATTCATATAGGTTTAAGCTACAAAACAAAGCATGGAAGGTAAAAGAAAAAACAAACTTGAAATCGCTTTTTAGTTTAAAAATTTATTAATTAAACATGTGCTCTTAAACCTGGATAAGGTGATTGTGCTCTTTTAGGAAATTTATAAAAAAGGAAGGCCACCATGAATGTATATGAACCATCCAACATTCGAAATGTGGTTTTGCTGGGGCACTCGGGCTCTGGCAAAACCACACTCGCAGAATCCATGCTATTTGAATCAGGGCTTATTTCCCGCCGAGGCAGTGTAAATGAGGGAAACACCGTCTCTGATTACCATGATATAGAAAAAGAAAAACAGAAATCAGTTTACTCAACACTGATCACACTTGATTGGAGAGGTTACAAAATTAATCTAATAGATACGCCGGGTACTATGGATTATTTCGGGGAAGTGATAGGTCCACTCAAAGTTGCAGCAACAGGTATTTATGTATTAGATGCTCAAAACGGTGTCGAAGTCGGTACAGAAGCTCTTTGGAAGTACACTGAGTTGTATAAAACTCCTTCAATTCTTGTCGTAAACAAAGTTGATGATGAAAAGTCTGATTTTTGGGCAGTAGTTGAACAAGCTAAAGAACGTTTTGGTCGACAGGTAGTCGTAGTTCAATACCCCTACAATGAGGGAACTAGTTTCAACGCGATCATAGATGTACTTAAAATGACGATGTATGAATTTCCAGATGAAGGTGGTAAACCAGATAAATTACCCATTCCCGATTCGCAAAAAGATCGGGCCCAACTATTACATAATGAACTCATCGAAGCAATCGCCGAAAATGATGAAATGCTCATGGATTTATATTTTGAAAAGGGGGAATTAGATGAAGATGAAATGCGTGAGGGCCTGCGTAAATCAATGGTGCATCACGATATTTTTCCTCTTTTCTGCTTATCAGCTGAAAAAAATATGGGTAGTGGACGCTTAATGGGTTTTATTGATAACGTAGCCCCATCACCCCTCGATATGGGGGATGTACAGCTTGAAAACGGCGGTAATTATAAAATTAATCCCAAAGATAAATCCGCTCTGTTTATTTTTAAGACCCATTCAGAACCTCATGTTGGTGATCTTTCCTACTTCAAAGTCTATGCTGGTACGGTTCAGGCGGGCATGGATTTGGTCAATGCAACCAATAGTAATACGGTTCGTCTAGGTACTTTATTTACCTGCCAGGGCAATAAAAGAACAGAAATCTCTAGCCTTGCTGCAGGGGATATCGGTGCTGTTGTTAAACTAAAAGATTGTGGGGTTAATGATACCCTTCACGACAAGACAGGATCTATTGAGTTCGCGAGAATTGATTTTCCAGAACCTATCATTCGTACTGCTATTCGATCAGCTAAAGAGGGCGAAGATGATAAACTAGCCTCAGCTTTACACCAACTTGTAAGAGAAGATCCTTCACTACATGTTGATCATAATCAGGAACTTAGACAGACAATTTTAAGTGGACAAGGGGAGGAGCATCTATCACAGGTTATTTATACTCTTCAAAACAGATATAAAATTGCCACAGAACTCGAGGAACCCAAAATTCCTTACCGGGAGACCATCACTAAAGCAGTTCGAAGTACTTACAAGCATAAAAAACAATCGGGTGGTGCTGGCCAATTTGCGGATGTTCATTTCTTGATTGAACCTTGGTATGAAGGAATGCCAGATCCAAAAGACTTAAACGTTCGTGATCGTCAAGAAATCGACCTTTCTTGGGGCGGCAAATTAGTGTTCTATAACTGTATTGTTGGAGGTGTGATTGACACTCGTTTTATGCCTGCAATCCTTAAAGGGATCATGGAAAAAATGGAAAACGGTCCATTAACCGGTAGTCGAGCTCGTGATGTGCGTGTCAGTGTCTACGATGGATCAATGCATAGTGTCGACTCGAATGATGCTGCCTTTAAAACAGCATCCTTGATGGCTTTCCGAAAAGGATTCATAGATGCAGCACCTCAATTAATGGAACCGGTGTACGATATCTCTGTTCGAATACCATCAGAGTTTATGGGCGACATCATGGGTGATCTTGCAACTCGAAGAGCTCAAATTCAAGGTATGGATTCTGACGTAAATATGCAGGTTGTTAAGGCTAAAGTTCCACTTTCTGAGTTGTATAAGTACTCTACTTCCTTGAAGTCTATGACTCAGGGTAGAGCTTCACACACTCGGACATTCTCACATTACGCACCTGTTCCAGCTCATATTCAGGATAAAGTAGTTAAAGAGAATATGGAAGATGAGATCATTGCTTAATTCGTTCTAGATAAACTAGATACATTCTTGGTAGAACGATTAATTTTTGATCTAATTCGGGTCGTTTTAATCGGGGCTCAGGTCGAATCGTAGGACGATTTGGTCTGAGTTCCGGTGTGTATATAAATCCCTCCAAACGAAGATTCGCAACCTGATCTGACTCTTCAAAAAATTCTCCATCAGGTGCTTCATAACCATTGATTTCAATAATTTCGTTGTTTTCAAATTGGATTGAAAGAGTTTGAACCTGTACTCTGATAGCACCATCAGCTTGGTCATTATCACTTAAAGGGAAGTACAGAAGCTGAGTTTTACGAGGAATAGTGATGGTGCGAATACCCGTTGAATCGAAGTACATCTCTATCATTTCTCCCCTAAGTTGATGTAGTCGACCGTGAACACTGTCCTGCATTACAATAAAAGGGTTACGAATCGCTTTGATAGAGTCAAGGGTTGAATTACTTAGGTAAATTTCAAGTCTGCTTCCCGAAAGCTCAAGTCGATCCTTCCAAATTTTTGCCAATCCAAGTAATTCAGCTTTGTTTTGCTCTTCCTCAAACCAAACACTATCGGCACTAGCGGCATATTCAATACTCCACAGAGAAGCATTACCCATCGCACGAACCCGATACGAATCACCATCTCTATAATACTCAATCATATGAGCGAAGTAATATGATGAATCAGGTTCCGTACCGGAAACTTTTTCAATAATAGCGTCACCAATGATTTGCTTATAGCCTGTACTGTCACCATAAATCATGGATCCACTAAATCGTATAGAATCTGGCTCGTTAATCCCAAATATGGAACCATGAATCCAAAATTCTTGGCTTATACGATTGTAGCGTAGTGTATCACCTTCAAGATATGAGCTCGAATCGGCTAACTGAATGTTTCCAATAAAAACTGCACTATCTTTTGAACTATAAAAAATCCCTGAGTCTGCAATGAGGATGGAGCGGGCATCGTTTAATTGGATTTTATCCGGAAATTCTGCGATCTCGGTATTAAAAAAATATTTCGCATAGCTACTTTGTAATATCAAACTGTCTTGTGAAATGATTACTTGTCCGAGCAACTCTGCAATGTCATCCTGTGCTGTGTAAACCAACTCATTCGCCCATATGATGTCTTTTGATCCAGTTATTTGCAAGTTTCCCCATGCTTGAAAACGATCAACATCAGGGTATAAATAGGCACTGTCTGATTCGAAAACCCTATCGCGATCTCGTAGTCTTACATTTCCAAAAAGTCGGTTAACACGTTGACCATCAATCACCAGGCCTTGCAAACTATCCGTTCTTTCTATCGTAATTCTATCCTTAGATTGAGCATATACAACTGAATTACCCGGTTCTAAAAGAATAACTACAAAACAAAAATAGATACTGATGTATTTCCACATGAACAAAGATAAAGCTTAGAGCAAAACAGTCCTGCATTTTTAAATTAAAAAAATTAGGAGAATTCAGTGAGGCAAATCTATTGACACTAAATTATATAAAAGTTGGATTACAATTAGAATGCATGTAAATTATCGTGCCTTGGTTGTCTGATTCGATAGAGTTTACGTTTCCGTAGTTCGTTCGGCAGTTCAATTCGGCAATACATACGCACAGATAAACCGCTCATGGGAGCAAGTACAAGAACGTTATACGTATTGTCAAGCCAGCTGGTCGGAAACCTGTGTTAATCTACACTTACATGATACATACATGAAACTCTACGTTGGAAATCTCTCGTACCAAACTACAAACGAGGAACTCGAATCATTCTTCTCACAAGCTGGTGAAGTTGCATCAGCTATGGTTATTCTTGATCGTCAAACAGGCCGTTCACGCGGTTTTGGATTCGTTGAAATGGCGAATAATGAAGATGGCCAAGCTGCAATTGAACAATTCCATGGCGCTGATTTTAAAGGTCGTGCCTTAACCGTTAACGAAGCACAACCCCGTGAAGATCGTGGTGGCTTTGGTGGACCACGTCGTAACAATGGCCCACGTGGTGGTGGTTATGGTGATCGTGACCGCAATCGTGGTGGTTGGTAATTAAGAATTACCAAAGATCTAGCCCGGATGAGTTTCATCCGGGCTTTTTTTTTATTTTTGAGTATCGGTAATCATTTGTAGAATCCTAGATCTATGCGAAGTCATCGCTTTAAAACAATCGTTATCCTGCTGATAGCTGTGTTCTTCTTACTTGCTTTGTTATCATCATTGGGTTTGTTCGATAATAAACCCTACACTGGTGTGCCACATGGTAATCATACCCATTATGTACCTAAAGATCGAGATCCCTCGGTGCCTCTACATAACTTTCCTCAACAACCACCACCACCAGGGAAAAAAATTTCACCAACCGGAGAAATTATCCCAGAATAGGATTTTTAAACAGCCACGTTCTTGTGATGAATTACATAATGTCTTATTAAGGGCTTTATGAGTGAAGTAACATTTTGGGCTTCAGAAACGGTTGAGAATTCTACCGCTTGTTTACTAGAATCATCTAAGATCCAAATACGATCATTTTCGTTTTTGTAGGTATCTGTACTAACTGATCCAAATTGTAGGTATAAATTAACTGTAGCATCATCATTTGGTAGACCAGAATCAAGAAGAACTCTTTTGGTGGCCTGTATCATTTTGATCCTTTGTCGTTCACTTTCCTTTTCATCAAAAAACGTACATCTGAGTAAATTTCGATTCAGATAACGAGTACACAAATCACGTAAAACCGGGTCTCTGTGATTTGACCAGCTTTTTATACAAAGGATCACATCGTTGTCATCCAATTGGATGTAATGAGATATAAGCTCTTTACTTAAGCCATTCTTAGCATTAGCTTTATTTCGAATAAACCAATCCAAAGAAGTAGAGGGTACTGTAAGACTTGCAGATCGTTTTACTAATTGACGTACACGATCAAATATTGATCGGAGGAGTTTGTCAGCACTTAGAACAGTTTTGTGCAGATATACCTGCAGATACATCAACCTTCGTGATATAAGATAATTTTCGACGGCATAAAGCCCTTTTTTTTCGATGACAATAGTGCCTTTGTGCACTCGCATTGTCCGTAAGATGCGATCTATTCCAATCGATCCCTCGTACACACCTGTGAAGGTTGAATCCCGTTTAAGATAATCTAATCGGTCTATATCTAACTGGGAAGAAACTAGTTGATGGAAAAATTTCTTGTGGTACTGATCATTGAATATGGCTATTGCTAAGTCTAAGCCTCCATCAAACTCCTTATTTAGTATATCCATCAATGCATAAGTCATCTGCTCATGATGAAAGTTTTCAATTAAAGTGTTCTCCAAGGTGTGTGAAAAGGGGCCATGACCGATATCATGTAGCAAAATGCAAATACAAGCAGCTTCAATTTCCTTAAATGTTATCGTAGTTCCTTTTTCTCTAAGATTGTTAAGTGCACGTTGCATCAGTCCCAAAGCACCTAAAGCATGCGAAAATCGTGAGTGCTCTGCACCTGGAAAAACCAAAAATCCAGATCCAAGTTGGCGTATCCGTCTTAATCTTTGTACATATGGATGATCCATGAGGCGTAAAACCGTTCCTTTTGGAACGGATATGAATCCATGTATCGGGTCGGTAAGGGTTTTGTATTTAGTGCTTCGATCCATATTCTGATGTATCTTCAAAAACTACGTTAATGATAGGATGTTTTGCGTAGTTTTTAGTCACTTTTTTACTTCATTTTCATTCTATGTCATCAACATTGAAAAACAGGGCCTTTTTGGATGAATTACTAAAAACACCAAGCCCTACTGGATTCGAAATACCTGGTCAAAAAGTATGGATGCGCCATATGAATACAATAGCAGATCGTGTACTTACAGATGCATATGGAAGTGCAGCTGCATTTATTGATAATCCAGGGATAACAAAAACCGTGATGATTGAGGCTCATGCCGATGAAATTGGAATGCTTGTTCAATACATAGATGAAAATGGTTTTTTATACATCAGCCGTATAGGTGGAAGTGACCCCTCCATTGCACGTGCTCGAAGAATTCACATCCACAATAAAAAGGGTACAGTTGAGGGGATTATAGGTAACACAGCAATACATTTACAGTCAAAAGACAATAACACCAAAACCCCGCATTGGAGAGACCTATTCGTGGATATTGGGGCTAGTACAAGGGAGGAGGCGCTCACCATGGTGCAAATAGGAGATCCTATAACCTATATAGACCAGATTGAGTGGCTCAATGATGAAATAATTACAGCGAGAGCACTCGACAATCGTATTGGCAGTTTTATCATTGCTAATGTCCTAGAAAATCTGATCAAAAAGCGAAAAAAATTAAAGGTCAATGTTGTAGCGCTAAATGCAGTTCAAGAAGAAATAGGTGGTTTTGGTGCTAGAATGATGACTCACCGATTAAGACCAGATCTAGCCATCGTAACAGATGTGACACATGCAACAGATACTCCGGGTATCAATCAAAAAGAACATGGTGCGATAAAACTCGGATCAGGACCGAGCCTAACGCGTGGAGTTGCTTCACATCCATCCCTTACAGAATTTGTTATGCAGGTATCTGAATCTTCAAAAATTGAAATTCAATATGAAGCTGCAGGGGTGAGGACGGGCACAGACACTGATAGTATATATCATGTTAGAGATGGTATTCCTTCAGTATTAATCTCTTTACCCCTAAGATATATGCATTCTCCAGTTGAAATGGCACATGTAGGTGATATCGATAACACCATCAATCTCATAACTGAAGTAATTCTAAAAATGGATGGCAAGCGTTCATTCTATGCCATGGAGGAAACGAACTAATCCATCGAACGCGGGTTACTGCTTGAAATACGAAGGTATTCCCGATATTCTTCAGGGCTAACATCAATCGCGAGATATTGCAGAGGATCAACTGATCGACCATCTACATGTATTTCATAATGTAAGTGTGGACCTGCTGATAGTCCAGTGCTTCCAGCATATCCAATAATATCACCACGTTTAACCTTCTTGCCAACTCTTAAACTGGATTCAAATCGAGATAGATGAGCATATGCTGACTCAATTTTATCCCCGTGATCAATTCGAATGTAGTTCCCAAAGCCTCCCTGCCAACCAGCATAGATGATGGTTCCATCACCCGTAGCATAAACGGGATCACCTTTGTCGGCTTTGAAATCAACTCCCTCGTGCATACGAAGAATTTTATAGATAGGGTGATTTCTCATACCAAAACCACTGATGAGCATCCCCTCAGTAGGCTTAATTACGGGTAATGAAGCGAGTCTTTCTTCATAGGAAGCATATTCATTTAATATTTCTTCAAAACTTCGCTCTTGAACCCTAAGTCGATATTCTAAACTTTCCAGATTCTGATTAACAGATTTTAAAACACTCGATGCAGATTCACTAAAAACATCAAATCCTGAAAATATATCTGCTCCTCCAACACCCGCCTGTCTCTCTTCATCTGAAATTGGTTCTAAACCCAAAATTGAACGATAAAGGTCTCTATCGTAAGTAGATAGTAGAGTAACCCTTTTTTGCATGATTGATATTTTTTCGTCACTTGATCTTAATTGACGAATTAACTCAGCATTTTCTGCTTTGAGTGCAACTTCTGAAGGACTACCAGCAAAGGTGCTTAAACCAGCAACACTCACAGATGCTAAAACAACCCCACATAAAACCCATATTCCTAAATAGTGTACTACACGATCACGCTTAGGATACTCAGCTTTGACAAAACCACAGGTCTTCTCATCGTATAAAAATAAATTTTCAGAACTCATCTAAAAATTCAGACAATTGGGATACTACATTTTAGAACTCTAAAATACGAAGTACACTCGATTCATCAAACGAATTTTAACTTTAAAACTAGTTTAAAGTTAATAAGTTTAAACCTTTAGAGAATTTATAACACAAAAACAGTTTTATCGATGGTCAATCATTCAAAATCACCTTCGAAATACTCAACTGCACGACGGGGTGTTTCAAATCTGCTTGACTTTTCTTTGATACGTTGATTTAATTTTGATTGAAAAGCCTTAGCGGCATCGTATCCATAGTGTGTACTTAAGTGATTCATTGCAATTACTTCAGCAATCACTGTGATGTTTTTACCAGGTGTAATAGGTAACTGTACTTTAGGAATGTCAATATTGAGAATGGATGTGCTCTGTTTATCAAGTCCCACTCTGTCAATTACCTGTGATTCATTCCACAAACTTAGTTCTACTACAACTTCAAGACGTTTTTGATATCTGATGGACCGAATCCCGAACATTGACATAATATCAATGATCCCAAGTCCTCGTATTTCCATAAAATGCTTCGTCAATTCGGTAGCACTTGCCAGGAGGGTATTATTCTTTTTTGTTAGTATAACCACATCATCTGCTACGAGTCGATGACCTCTTTCAACTAAATCGAGCGCAACTTCACTTTTCCCAATACCAGATTTTCCGTAGATAAGCATCCCAACGCCATAAACATCCACCATTGAGCCATGTATCATCGTTTGAACGGCAAACTGATCCTCTAGGAAATCCCTAAGCAGAAACATAAAATGAGTTGTCTCAGTATTGGTCTGAAACATTGGAATTTGACGCTTACAAGCCGCCTTACTTAGTTCGTCTGGGGTCTTGTTACCACTAGTGATAAATATTACCGGAATATCATACTGCATCAAAATATCAATGGCTTTTATTTTGTCTTCTGCATTCAATTGCTCCAAATAATGAATTTCAGTGTTGCCCATTATTTGAATTCGTTGCCATGTAAATAAATTTGTGAAACCCGCTAAGGCCAAGCCCGGACGATGTAATTCAGACTCGGTAACAAATTTGTTTTCTGTGTGCTCGGAGCCACAAGAATGAATTTTAAGCTGAACTTTCTCTTGCAATGATTCTATAAGATAAGAAACACTAATCTTCTCTTTTCGAGGGATGGCTTGATACATTTCTTCAGACATTTTCTTCTTCCGATGTTTTGTTATTAGCCCTTGGATGTGCTTTATGATACGTTTTTCGTATCTGTTCCTTACTTAAATGAGTATATACCTGTGTTGCCGCAAGACTACTATGCCCGAGTAAATCTTTAATAATTCTAACATCAGCACCGTGATCTAACATATGAGTTGCAAATGAGTGACGTAATGTGTGTGGGCTCTTTTGTGATACTTCTAAAGGGGACAATTTTCGCCGTACTATATGATACACCCGCTCGCGATAGATTGGTTTACCTTTTGATGTTATAAACAAGGAGGTACTCATTTGAGATGTTTCAAGTAAGATTTCGGAACGTTTTTTCAGCCAGTTTATTAGCGAAATTTTAGACTCAGCCCCAAATGGAACGATGCGTTGTTTATTGCCTTTTCCTGTGACCTTGACAAGATTTTGATTCAAGTCTAAATCGGAAATCTTGATTCCAACTAATTCAGAAACCCTGATCCCCGTACTGTATAGGAATTCCATGATCGCTTTACTCAGAATATCATCTGAAGCAACAATTTCATCATTTTCATTTAAAATGGAAATGATATCTGGTTCAGTGAGCATTTTTGGTAAACGTTTTTCAGTTTTGATGGTCGGCATGTTCACCATAGGATTGAGCCTAAGATGACCACGTTTCATACAATATTTAAAAAATGATCTAAGTGCTGCACTTTTTCTAGCCATAGTTCCTTTACTATGCGCTGATTCTGCTAAACTTGATAAGTACTCACGGATATTCATTTTGTCAACGTGATCCCAATTTGCATCGGATGAGTTGGTGTTGACGAATGAAATAAATTGTTCAAGATCTCTGCGATATGCAGCAATTGTGTTTGGAGATGCATTTCTCTCTAACTGTTGATACCGAAGAAATAACTCCAAAAGATCTTTCATTCTTTGAACTTCACATTAAACGTGGACCCTAGGATAAAGGCCTGCCTTTCCATAGCACTTTTCTTTTAAACAAACGGTCGAAAACCACAATTAAACCTAAGAATTGAAACCATAATACACCAAAAACATGAGTAATTGCAGTCCAAATTGGCCACTTGAACCAATTATTTAAAAGTAAACGCTGGGCTATTGGGATGATGATAGCAGTAAACCATAATCCTGTTAAAAACATATCCTGACTCTTCAAACTCAATACAAAAAAAACAATAGGTAGAACAAAAACAGTGATGTGTAAAAGAGCAGAACTTATAAATAGCGGTAGATGATCCCCAAATCCAGCTAAGAAATTCTTTCGAAATCCCATGTAAATTTCATGATGATTTGAGTACATCCTACATTGAATGCTGTCGTTTCCATGATACATTCGAACGGGCAAACCCATTCCTCGAACGGCTCTAGCAAAGGCAACATCTTCTACTACATCTGATTTAACTCGCTTGTGTCCCCCTATCTGTTCATACGTTGACCTAGTCATTGCTATACACTGACCACACGCAGCGGCAAACATGCTTCGAAACATACGTGCAAAAGAAGTAGGCATCCATCTGGGATCACGGCGAGTGTACTCCGTTACCAAAAAACCTAACAATGTGTAATACACTAAGGGTATAATCAATTTTTCAGCAGTGGATCCCAGTATTTGTTGTGGCCACACTGTAGTTAAACCTTCACCATTTTTCCCAAAATCAGCTACAATATGTTTGACATGTGTTTTATCAAGATGAGTATCGGCATCAACAAAAAGGAATATCTCTCCATTTGCATAGCCAGCTAATTGGTAACAAGCCCATGGTTTGCCAAGCCAGCCCTCTGGACGTTCCGTTCCTTGGTATACCCTAAGTTGTTCCCCATATTCAGAGACTAATTCAGCAAGGATCTCGCCCGTTTTGTCCTCGCTTTTATCATTGAGCACAATAACTTCAAATGGGTAATAGGACTGATTGAGAGCTGAAGTCACAACCTTTCTAATTACTTTTTCTTCATTTCTCGCAGGTATTAGTATCGATACTTTGGGTTTGTACTTATAATCATATTCGCCAATCAAACTATGGATACTTTTAAAGTATCTTCTATTTCTCAACAATACAGCGCTTACTAAACCTTGCACCAACAATACGGCAATGGCCAAAATCATGAAACGAAGTTAAAATGTGTGTACTTTCAACAAAAGTAATAAATCCCGCGCAATGTATTTGATTTCAGATCTAACGAAGGATCACCGTCATCCCAAAACAACATCAGGAGCCTATGAATGGTGGTATTTTGACGTTTTTAATGATCAATCAGATATGGGAATGGTCATCATTTTTTACGATGGACTACTTTTTTCTCCGGACTATCATATTGCCCAGCAAAAAGGGGATGGTGCACTCCCCGAAGATCATCCAGGTATAAGCATTTCACTATACCACAAGAATAAAACCTTATTCTATGCACTTAAAGCATATCCAAAGCATAGATCCTTCTTTTCTGATTCTGATTGTGTGGTGAAAATTGGAAATAATTCTCTTAAAGTTGAGCACTCAAATCAATTATTAGACTATTCCATTCACTTAGACGAACGACTTCCAAATAAGCTCCATCTTACAGGTAATGTACATTTTAGCGCCATTAAAAATCCATCGAGTTGGATAAACGAAGATTCAAAGGATAATCATCACTTCTGGAATTTAGTGCATGCTAAGACTAGGGTAACAGCCGATCTACAGTTAGGAATATCAAAGGATAATCTTCAAAGAATTGGTTTTTCTGGTCCTGGATATCACGATCACAACCTTGGTTCAAGACCTATAGATAGTGATTTTGACCAATGGTATTGGGGGAGAATACACCTTGATGGGAATACATTAGTATGGTACATCATGTATAAGGGAAATGATATTCAACGAGGTGTTTGGATCATTAATGATATTGATGGGAAAGTTTCACCCTTGGATGATATTCGATTTATAAAAAAACCTAGAAAAACCGTCTTTGGACTAACATATCACGACGAACTAGAAGTTTCTATTGATGGACAGCCTTACCGTATCAAAACAAACTATGTTTGGGATAATGGCCCTTTTTATTTACGCTATAATGTATGCTTAATAGATGGTCAGGGTAGACAGGTTAATGGCTCAAAATTAGGTATTGCCGAATACATAAAACCAGATAGGATCTCAAAAAAATGGGTGAGACCCATGATCAGAGTCAGATATCATCACGATCAGATAAATGCTCACTGGATTCAGAAGTCCCTGCTTTTATCTAAATGGACATGGTAGGATTCTAGCATTTAAATCAGGCGATTCCAAAGTGGGAATTCCTGCTCTGCTACAAACTGAACATCCTTTCTCAAGGAATCGAGGTGCTTTTCGAGTTCTACCTTGATCTCATTTTTGTTAGTAAGGTTGAGTTTAACACGATGTCCGATTTTTACATAAAGCCGTGGTTTTTCGGAATATCGGGTGTTCATGGTAGTAGTTATTGGAACAAAATCAACATTAGGGAGATGTTGATAAAGCCATGCTAATCCCGATTCGAATCGGAGATTTTTGATGTGTTCGTCTTCGATTTTCCCTTGTGGGTAGATATACAGTGAGGCTTTATCTCTAAACATGGAATCAGCTGCATAGCGCAATGAGTTTATTGATTTTCGTGGATGTTCTTTATCTACCGAAAAAACCCCGATTTTTCTAAAAAAAGGGAATTTTCTCACTTGATGTTCCACCATCATCGCTCTCATGTTTTGTCGGAATAATTTTTTATTCAACAAATAGGGTGTTAGTGCATCCCACCAACTGTAATGATTTAAGAAGTATATCGAAGTATCTAGGGAACTTGGGATATAATCTGAGTGAAGATAAACCCGATCAAATCTTCGACGATATAAATTTCTTACATAAAGACTGAAGATTATATCAAAAATCTTAGACTCAGATGCCGGAATAACTCCGGAATAATCAGGGTGGTAAGTAAGTCTTTTCATCTTTCAAATATAGTAAATCGTACAAAAGCGATAATTAATTGGCATTTTACTTCAAAAAGCCCCATATTAAATGGACTTTTGACTCGGCAAGAGTAAAATCGGCAGCAACATTAATAAATCGGAATTCAGGTGACATCATTTTTCAAGAGCTACGCAAAGCTTGCAAAACCGATTATATCTGTATTAATTATTCTATCGGCCGTGTTTCTGATTAACAGCAGACACAACGCATTCATCGCCGATTTTATCGCTTCTGATAATACTTCTCCAACGGATAGAACTGTTTTATTAAACGAGTTTGGAATTGATGAAAATTCATACAGCTCTACAAGAGATGAAATAAAACAAGGAGAGACATTTTCGGGTATTTTACAGCGAATCGGAATCAACGACTTAAACAGCTCAGAGATAGCAAAAGCTGCTGAAGGAGTTTTTGACATCCGTAAAATTACTGCAGGAAGATTAATTACCTCGTTCTTTTCAGTTGATAGCTTAACAAAGGTAGATTATTTGGTATATGAACCCAATAATCTGGAGTATGTGATATTTGATTTTTCAAACGGCATAAAAGTTAGCAAGCATGAACGGCAGGTTACAATTCACACAAAACGAGTTGCAGGTTCAATACAAAACTCTTTATATGGAACCTTAGCTCAGTTAGATCTTAATGCGTCTTTTGGTGAAAAACTCGCCGATTTATTTGCCCATAAGATCGACTTTTACAGAGTTCAAAAAGGGGATAGCTTCAAGGTTGTATTTGAAGAAAAATACTCTGGGGAAAACTTTGTGGGATACGGAAATATTAAAGCCGCTGTTTTTTACCATGGAAACGAGGATCCATTTTACGCGTTTGCTTTTAACGAAGACGGTAAAATCGAGTATTACGATCAGGATGCCAGAAGTCTTAAAAATGCATTTTTAAAAGCCCCATTAAAATTTACTCGTATCAGCTCATCCTATACCAATAAACGTTTCCATCCTGTACTGAAAAGATATAAGGCACACCTGGGTACAGATTATGCCGCACCCACAGGTACACCTATTTACGCAATCGCTGACGGAATAATTTCTCAATCCGGATTCACGAGTGGTAATGGTAATTACGTTCGTATCAAACATAATAAAACGTACGAGACGGGATACTTACATATGAGTAAAATTGCATCAAACATGCGTCCTGGTACTCGTGTTTCTAAAGGTCAAGTGATTGGCTATGTGGGAAGTACAGGCCTAGCTACCGGTCCACATTTATGCTTTAGATTTTGGAAAAATGGTCAGCAAGTTGATTTTCTTCGTGAAAAACTTCCAAATTCTGAGTCCATAAATCCTAAATATCTTGCTGAATACATGATTATCCGGGATATGTGGAAAAGCATGATAGATAATATGCCAATTCAGAAGGATGGATTCAATAAATCAGAAGAAATCCTAGCCTCTATTTGATTAGGCCTAGTTTTAATGGATCAAAAGAGCACAAGAGAAGTTCAAGATCGCATCGTTCGTGAATTCAACCTTTTTCAGGATTGGACAGATAAGTACGAGCATATAATCTCGATTGGTAAAAAGCTTGCTCCAATTGAACCTGTTCATAGAGTTGATTCAAACAAAGTGCATGGATGTCAATCTCAGGTCTGGTTACATGCACATTATGATGGTTCGAAAGTTCATTTCCAAGCTGATAGTGATGCTCTAATTGTTAAAGGCATCATTGCATTATTACTCAGGTTATATAATGACCGCAGTCCTGGGGAAATACTCGAGACCAATCCAGATTTTATTACTCAGATTGGTCTCGATAAGCATCTTTCGCAAAATCGAGCAAACGGTCTGTTAGCAATGTTGAAACAGATTAAACGTTATGCGTCCGTTTTTAAAGCTCAGAATCCTTAACGAACTGCTTTAAGATTATCTGCTACAGCAGTCCAGTTGATAACATTAAACCAGTTATTCACGTATTCTGCCCTTCTGTTTTGATACTTGAGGTAGTAAGCATGTTCCCAAACATCAAGCGCCAATAGAGGTACACTAGTCCATTGTGTAAGATCCTGATGCTTCTCTGCCTGTAGTATCACTAAACGATTACCTATGGGTTCATATGCTAAAATTCCCCATCCACTTCCTTCAACTGCAGATGAAGCAGCTACAAAATGTTTCTTGAATGCGTCAAAACTTCCAAACGAATCGTTCATTGCGGCTATAAGCGCTGCATCACTAGGAGAATTATCGCCTTCAGTAGCAGGAGCCATTGTATTCCAAAAGATGACGTGCAACAAATGCCCGGCACCGTGAAATGCGAGTTCTCTTGACCAGTGTTTTACAAGACTGAAGTCACCAGAAGTTCGTGCATCTTCTAATTTCTGAAGAGCATTATTTAATCCATTCACATAACTCTGATGATGTATACTATGATGTAAACGCATCGTTTGAGCATCAATATGAGGCTCTAATGCATCATATGCATACGGAAGTTCTGGAAGAACATATTGTTTTTTTTCTGCATCATAGATATTCCAACTTGCTTTAGCTTGATGAAATAATCCTGTTGTTGCAGCCAAACCCATACTTCCTAAACCAAGTTTCAAAAGGTCTTTTCGATTCATCGTAAGCAATTAAGGTGTTTAATTTAAAAACCCAATATACATTCACTCGATCATTTCCTCAAAAACCATATACTAAGCTTTATAACTTGATTTTGTATCAGTACTTTGCGTAACTTTCAGGACTTACAATCAGTAAGAATGCTCTTTTAAAAAAATTCACGGTTTGGCTATTTCATCGTGCCAATTAAAAGGGAATTCCGTTAAATACGGAAGCTGTACCCGCAACTGTATCTAGAATTATGTCTGAAATGTCACTGAGGATTTCCTTGGGAAGACATTTCATAGAGACTCTAGGAGCCAGGAGACCTGCCGCGTATTAAACCACCAACTTTCGGGAAAAAAAGGAACAGGTGTATGAACTACTCCGCTTTTAAGCTAAAAGCTTATTTTTTATTGATGCTATCAGGTCTTACTCTTAGTTTTGATCTGGGTATGGTTCAAGCTCAAATCCAATCTGCAAACAAGGATACACTCGCAGAGATAAAAATTACCGCATCAAAATTTAATGTTGAAAATATTTATCAACCTGTACAAATTCTACAAATCGACCCCAAAACACTACGTTTAACAGGAGCCAGAGATTTATCCACATTACTTTCTGTTATCGGACATGCTCATGTTCGTTCCTACGGCCCAGGTTTAGCAGCTGGATTAACTCAAAGGGGATTCACTACATCATCATTTCAAATCATTCGTGATGGTTTTGTACTGAATAATCCACTTTATGGTCAGGTGGATATGGCCCTAATACCTACAGATCTTATTTCAACAGCTGAAGGTGCTGTTGCTAATGCTTCATCAGCATACGGCTCATCTTCACTTGGTGGAAGTTTAGTTCTGGGTAATCATTGGAATACAGGAATATCCATTGATCAAACAGTCGGTTCATTCGGTTATAATCAAACTTCTATTTCCGCAGGTGAACAGTGGGGGAGTACTCGACTCAAACTGCAAATAGGGAGATCAGAAGCAAGCAATAGGTATTCATTTCTAAATACGAATAATCAGACCATTGAAAGAAGAACTAATAATTCTCAAAGTAAACAATGGTTGAGAATCGGCAGTTTAGGGACTTGGAGGCAATTCATAGTTCAGTCAAATTTATCGGCTTTACATGCGGATCGTGAAATTCCTGATCCAATTATATACGATCCTGCAGAAGCTCATCAGGCTGACTCTGAATTTAGATTTACAACTATCCTCACTCCGAATGATTCAAATAAATGGTCCATCGCTGCAGAGGCAACGCATCATGATATAGACTACAGTGATAAATATCTGAGTGAGCCTAGTCA
>Ga0169931_10006197_pt1 | contig 18112 bp, 11 predicted proteins | sample Kivu_15m_20L_FD_129675 | JGI IMG/M metagenome (GOLD analysis project Ga0169931, IMG submission 129675) | Freshwater microbial communities from Lake Kivu, Western Province, Rwanda to study Microbial Dark Matter (Phase II) - Kivu_15m_20L... | ecosystem: Environmental > Aquatic > Freshwater > Lake... | reverse complement strand
CGAGGTCATGATGTGCTTGTGCAATCGCTTCAGATTCCAGCCGTTGGTCTGGAAATCGACCGCCAACCAATCAAGAAGTTCCGGGTGGGTCGGTTCCGCGCCCGACCGGCCGAAGTTCCCTAACGTGTCCACGATTCCGCGCCCGAAGTGGTGGTGCCAGACACGGTTGACGAACACGCGGGCGGTCAAGGGGTTGTCTCGGCTGGTCACCCAACCCGCCAGCGCCAGACGGCGCCCGCTCGTGGCCCCCGTCGGTGCCGGGGACTTCGATTCGGGCTGGCCCGGCCGCCGAAGAATCTCAGGAAAACCCGGTTGGACCAGCACCCCCGAATTGCCGATCACACCCCGGCGAAAGACCCGCGACACGGGTGGCGTGCCCATGTCCCAGAGCGCCTGAATGTGCCCGTGCGACATGCGGCCGGCGGCGAGTTCGCCTTCCTTCTTGGCGAGGGCGGCGATCTCGGCTTTCTCCGCCTCGACTAGCGCCTTGTCGATCTCCGCACCGGTGATGGCGAGGTACGCCTGAAACTTGCTCGCGAGGTACTTTTGCACCTCGGTCCGCTTCATCGGTTCGACGGCCAGCGATTGTTGAACATCCGCCCGGATCGGTTCAGGGATGCTCGCCAGCCGACCCGCGAGTACCCGCTCACGGCAGCGCTGCCGTACGCCCGACACACGCCCCTTGAGCTCGGCGATCTGCCGGTCCAACTGAGCGTTGTGGGCGTCGATGGCGGCCTTCTCCGTTTGCGACACATCCGGGAGAACGCGTGCCGAACGATTCTTCCACTCGCGAACGTTGAGCGCCGACTCGAAATGGGCCATGAGGCGGTAGTAATCGCGCTGCGGGATCGGGTCGTACTTGTGGTTGTGGCAACGGCAACACTCCATCGTCAGGCCGAGCGTGCTGGACGAGAAGACTTCCATGGCCTCGAACAGCACCTCATACTTCTTCTCGATGCCGTATTGCGGATCGTTGGTGTGATCCTCGACGGCCCTCAGATAGCCGGTGGCCACAAGCAGGTCGCGGTCCGCGTTCGTGAACTTCGCCGCAAACCGCCAATCGACCAACTCGTCGCCCGCCAGTTGCTCCGTGAGGAATCGATCGATCGGCTTGTTGTCCTTGAACGCCCGGATGACGTAATCGCGGTACTTCCAGAGATTCTCGTGCAGGTGGAGACTCGCGGCGTCGCCGTCCCAGTGGGTGTCGGTATACCCCGCCGCGTCCAGCCAGTGCCGGCCCCAGCGTTCGCCGTAGTGGGGCGACTTCAGCAATTCATCGACGAGCCGTTCGTAAGCGTCTTCCCGTTTGTCAGTGACGAACGCCGCGACCGCTTCGGGCGACGGCGGCAGTCCCACGAGGTCGAAATACGCCCGCCGGATCAACGTCGGCCGGTCCGCCTCCGGGGAGAACGACAGCTTCTTGGCTTCCAATCGGGCGAGCAGGAAGGAATCGATCGGCGAGCGCACGCGATCACGCGCTTTCACGGTCGGCACCGGCGCCTGTTTGGGCGGCTGAAACGCCCAGTGCTCGCGGTCCTTGTCGCTGACCTGCCCGCGCGGCGGCAGCGCCACGAGCTTCTCGGCGGACGGAGCGCCGGCCTTCACCCACTCGCGGACCAGCTTAAGTTCCGCCGGCGTCAGCTTGTCCTTCTTCCCCGGCGGCATCTGCCCCCGTTCGAGGATGTCCACGAGCAGACTCGCCTCAGGCTTGCCGGACATGATCGCCGGCCCGTTCTCGCCGCCGCGGAGCAACTCGGAGACCGTGCGAAGGTCGAGTTGCCCTTCCTGCAGGTCGGCCCCGTGGCAGTCGCCGCACTTCTGGTTGAGGATGGGCCGAATGTCCTTCTCGAACGACGGCGGTTCGGCCGACACGAACGAGGCAAGGGAAAGCGTCAGGGTCCACGCGAAGAAGAATCTCATTCCGCGTCCTCCGATTTCGCGGCGAAGGCCTTCGATTGTTCGAGTTCCGACAGCCACGCGGTCGCGTGGCGGAGGGCGATCGACTCGGCCTCAACAGGTAGGCCCGACCGAACGGCCCGGAACAACTCCGCGTGGGCGCGGGCCGTGGTCTCGCGGACGGCTCGCGTCTTCTGGTTCCACACCCGGTGTAACCGCGTCATGACCAGCAGGAACTGCGACGCCAGGTTCCCCCACGCGGCCACCAACCGCGTGTTGCCGGTCGCGGTCACGACCAGGCGGTGGAAGTCCAGGTCGAAACGGGTGATGTCCTCCAGGCGGCTCGATGCCTTGAGTTCCTGTAGGTTCTTTTCGATAGCGGTGATCTCGGGGGCCGGTCGGCGCTCCGCGGCCAGACGGGCGGCGAGCGGCTCCAACGCCAACCGCATCAACCCGAGTTCCCGCACTTCCTCCAGACCGAACCGGCACACGCGGGCCGTCCCCCGTCGGTCGAACGCGATCAACCCTTCGCGTTCCAAAATCGTGAGGGCTTCGCGCGCAGGTGCCCGGCTCGCGCCGAGCAACTCGCCGACGCGTGACTCCGGCAGTGCGTCCCCGGCCTTGAGCCCTCCGCGGACGATTTCCTCGCGGAGGTGTGTGACGGCAGCAGCGGTCACGGTGGTACGAGCGAGCGTAACCGGCTTTGCGGACAGCATGTGGGCCTCGTCGGGCGTCGCGGGACTGCACCGGCAGTGTATACGGTCGACGGTATACCGTCGACCGTTGCGCGGCTACCCCGTCGTTCGGGCCGCGCGGGTTGCTCACCCCAGGGCCGTGCGGATCGGGTCGCCGTCCGTGATTCGGTGGGGCCGGTCGGCCTTATCGCGGAAGAAGGCGTCGTGGCCGATCCCCAGCAGGTGGGCCATCGTGGCGGTGAGGTCCGAGGGGGTCACCTTGCCGTCGCGAACCTCCGCGCCGCGGCGGTCGCTCGCCCCGATCACCTGGCCCGTGCGGATACCGGCCCCCGCCAGAAGGAACGACCAGACGTTGCCCCAGTGGTCGCGGCCGCCCTGCGGGTTGAACGTCGGCGTGCGGCCCATCTCGCCGACGGCCACGACGAGCGTCTCATCGAGCAGCCCCCGCTGGTTCAGATCCTCAATAAGGGCCGGGAAGCTGTGGTCGAACTGCGGGCAGAGGACGTCCTTCATCCGGGCGTTGTTGTTCGAGTGCGTGTCCCAGAGCGGGTTGCCGGCGCTCATGTCGCCGGGTTCTCGCGGCCAGTTCACGAACACCATCCGCACGCCGGCCTCGACCAGTCGCCGCGCGAGCAGAAGGGACTGGCCCCACTTGGTGCGGCCGTAGCGATCGCGGACGGTTGCGGGTTCGCGGTCGAGCCGGAAGGCGTCGCGGGCGGCCGTCGAGTTGACGATGCCGATTGCCTCCCGCACCGTTCGCTCTTGCTGGCGGGCGGCCTCCGAGTTCTTCGCCCACGGCGTGCGACCGTCGAGTTGTTGTGCCAGCGCGTGCCGGCCGTCGAGGCGACCGGCGGGCAGGTCCGGCGGCAGGTCGAACCCCTCAATGCGGAACCCGGGTACGGTCGGGTCGCAGCGGAAGAACTCGGGGTCCCAGCGCGGCCCGAGGAAGCCGCCGTTCTGGCCCGGGAGAAACACGCCGGGGTTGGCGATGATCGGTTCGGGCAGGACGACCGCGCTGAACGGGACGGTGCGGCTCGGCTTCAGCATCTTGACGACCGAACCGAACGCGGGCCAGTCGGCGGGGTGCGTCGCCCGCATGTCGGACCCGCGGTACGGGTGGCCCGTCGTCACCCAGTACCCGCCGGACTCGTGGTTCGGATCGCCCGTGGACATGGAGCGAACGATGCACAGCTTGTCGGCCATCCGGGCGGTTCGCGGCAGCAGTTCGCAGATGTGAACGCCGGGCACGTTTGTGGCGGTCGGCTTGAAGATGCCGCGAATCTCGGCGGGTGCGTCCGGCTTCGGGTCGAACGTCTCGTACTGCGACGGGCCCCCCGCGAGCCAGAGGAAGAGTAGGCTCTTCGCCCGCCCGAACGTGCGGCCCGTCGCGGTCTCGCTGGCCCGCGCTCCGTCACCCCATGTCGCGCCAACGAGCGATCCCGCCCCGAGGGCGCTCATGTGGAGTGCGTCCCGCCGCGACATGCCGATGGGGGATCGAGTCGTGTCGTGCATGGAGGGGGCTCACTTTAAAGTTTCATCTGAACAAGTCCACGGTCTGCGTTCACGTTGCCAGCAGTTCCGAAATCGGCGTACCGGACGACAGCACGGGTGTCGGCCGGCCGAGCGCGTCGGTGAACTCGTGCGCCGGGTCGATGCCGAGGTGCTGGTACAAGGTCGCCAGCAGATCCTGCGGCGTGAGCGGGCGCTCTTTGGGAAACTCCCCGCGGGCGTTGGTCGCGCCGATCACCGTCCCGCCTCGCGACCCGCCGCCGGACACCAGCGCGCAGTACGCTTGGGGCCAGTGGTCGCGGCCCGTCACGCCGGTGCCCGCGTCGCGCACCACCCGCGGCGTCCGCCCGAACTCGCCGACGCACACCACCATCACCCGGCGCTCCAGCCCGCGGTCGTGCAGGTCGTCGATGAGCGCGGCCACCGCCTCGTCCATGAACGGGGCACGGTACCGCATGGCGTCCGCCAGGTCCCATTTCGTCGTCGGATTGATGTGGTCGTCCCAGGAGAAGTACCGGTCGTTGTTGAACTTCGGGGCGAGCGCGTCCACCGTCACCACCACGGTGCCCGCCTCCACGAGCCGACGGGCCAGAAGACACGACTGCCCCCACAGGTGCCGCCCGTAGCGGTCCCGCAATTTCGGCGACTCCTTCGACAGGTCGAACGCACGTGCCACGGCCGGGCTGGTGAGCAGGTTCAGCGCCTGCTCGTGAAGAGCGTCGGTACGGCCGAATTGCCGCCGGAGCCCGTCGAGGCTGGCACGCAGCGCGTTGCGCTCCGAGACCCGGTCCTGCGTGAGCGCGGCGGCAAGCGCAAGGTTGGGCGGAGCGTACGCCGGGACCGAGGGATCACCGGCGTCGAACCCGCGGGCGGTCAGGCCGAGGTAGTTCGGCCGGACCATGAACGGCACCCGCGGCACGCCGACGTAGCCGGGCAGCGCGCCGCGCGAACGAAGGTGGGCGGCGACCATGCCGAAGTCGGGATGCTCCGAGAAGTTTGTCGAGGTGGGATCGGGACGCGGCGGCGTCTTGCCCGTCAGCACCTCGATCGACCCGTCGTTGTGGTTGGGCAGCGCGTGGTGGAGCGACCGCACGAGGGCGAACCGGTCGGCCTGTCGGGCGATCTTGGGGAACAGTTCGCACACCTGCACGCCGGGGACGGGCGTGCGGATCGGGCGGAACGGCCCCCGGATCCCCTCGGGCGCGTCGGGCTTGGGGTCGAACGTCTCGAAGTGGCTCGGCCCGCCCCACATCCAGAAGAGGATGACCGCCGTGTCCGGCGGCGATTCGGGGCGGGCGGCGAGCACGCGCGGCAGGGTCAGGCCGCCGAGGGCCAGGGTTCCGGCCCGAAGAAACGTTCGGCGAGTGGGTGGCATGGGGTCACCCCAGGCGTGGGAGGGCCGGATCTGCGCGATGCGGTGGGAAATGTGAGTGTACCGCCCGCCCGGCACCGGCCGCAACAGCCGGAGCCAGAAATCATCCTAACGGTCGTTAGGGACGCGCTAGCGGTCGCAGCGAGCACACGGTCCGGCGGCTTCCGGGTCGGCGGGTGTGGTCCGGCCGAGTCCCGGAGTGATCAACTCAGCCCGCGGATGGGCTCGCCGTGGTAAACGTGATGCGGGCGGTCGAGCGAGTCCTTCCACGCGATCGTCTTCGGCAAGCCGAGGGCCTGATAGATCGTCGCCGCCATGTTCTCCGGCGTCTGCGGATCGACCGACGGGTACGCGCCGATCCTGTCGCTGGACCCGACCACCGTGCCGCCCTTCACCCCGCCGCCGGCGAAGAACGCCGACTGCACCGCCCCCCAGTGGTCGCGGCCGGGCAGTTTGGACTTCAAACTCGGCTCGGTGAACACCCGCGGCGTCCGGCCGAACTCGCCCGCCATCACGATCAGCACGTCGTCGAGCAGCCCGCGGTCGTGGAGGTCGTCGATCAGCGCGGACAACGCCAGGTCGGTCGGCGGGAACAGGAACTCCTTCAGGTTTCGGAACGCGGCTTCGTGCGTGTCCCACGATTCGTCGTTGCCGAGGTTCACCTGCACCAACCGCACGCCGGCCTCGATCAACTGCCGGGCCATCAGCAGCGACCAGCCGAACGAGTTCCGGCCGTACCGCTCCTGCACCTTGGCCGGGGCTGCGTGCACGTCGAGCGCGCGGTGAACCCGACCGTCCAGCAGCATCGACACGGCCGATTGACGCGACCGGTCGAAGGCACCCACCGAGCCGGCCCCGTCGAGCGTTCGCACCTGGCGGTCGAGTGCGTGCAGGAGTCGAGTGCGACTCTCCACGCGGTCGGCAAGCACGTCGTGACCGAGTTCCAGCCGCGGCGCCTCGAACCGGTAGTTCGCGGGCGTCGTTTTCCCGTCCGCGCGCTGGAAGCCGTACTCCGGGAACGCGCCGTGGACGTAGGTGGCGTCGCGGTAGTTGCTGGCCTCAATGAACCACGGGTCGAACCGCGGACCCATCTCGCCGGCGAACTGGCCGGGAATGGTTCGCCCGGTGACGTGAACCAACTTCTCCGGCAGCACGGCGGCGGGCGGCAAGTTGTTTCGCGGGGTGAACAGGCCCGTCACCACCGACGCGATGCTCGGGAAGTCGGTCGCTTTGGGGCGGTTGCCGTCGAACCCCGTCGGCTTCGGCGTGCGGCCGGTGAGCATGACGTGGTGGCCGAGGGAGTGGTCGTTGTACGGGTGCGTCAGCGAGCGCACGACGGCCCACCGATTGCTGCGGGCCGCGAGCATCGGCAGGTGTTCGCAAATGTGGATGCCGGGCGTGCGCGTGGCGATCGGCTTGAACTCGCCGCGGATGTTCTCCGGCGCGTCGGGCTTGGGATCGAAGCTGTCGTGCTGCCCGAGTCCGCCGGACAGGAAGATGTAGATCACCCCCTTCGGCTTCGTGGGTGGCACGGGGGAGGCATTCTCCGCCGCCAAGGCCCGCAGGCCCGTGAGGTGGTTCGTGCCCAGCCCGAGCAGCCCGATCGCGCCGACTTGCATCGCAACACGGCGAGAGGGCTGCGGGTGGGTGAAGGAGGTCGAACTCATCGCAGTGGCCCTTCCGATGCATGAACTCGACGCAGTCGTGATCCTTCCAGGGTTCGCGTCGATCTCCGACCCTGACAGCCCCTACTTCTTACGTTTCTGCTCGAAGAGCCACTTCACAAGAGCCTTGTCGGTGAAGGTCGGCTGCCAGATGGAATGGTCCGAACCATATAGGCTTTGAAGTCCACGTCGGCATCGGCTTTCTTGAGTGCGTCGAACATGGCCTTGGACCCGTCGTAGGGCACCCACGGGTCCTTATCACCGTGAAAGATGCGGAAGGGAATGTGCTTGATCTTCTTCGCCTGATCGGCATCGAAGCCGCCACAACACGCGACCCCCGCGGCGAACAACTCGGGCCGGCGACACACCAGGTCCCACATGCCCATGGAACCCATGGACGTGCCCGCCACGTACACCCGGTCCGGGTCAACCGCCTTATTCTTGATCAGCCACTCCACACATTCGATGACGTGCTGCATCTGCTTGGTCGGCTTCTCGTTCATCTTGTACGGGGCGTTCCCCCAACCGATGCCGGCCCAGACTTCCGACGCCTGCGGTAGGAAGAAGTGGCAGTCCTCCGTCAGGGTCTGAAAGAACTGATCCGCCCCGTCCTTGCCGCGATCCGCCTTGCGTTCCCCGCTCATTCCCCCCGCCCCGTGGAGGAAGATGACCAGCGGGTACTTCTTGTCGGGTTTGGCGGCCTTGGGTTCCGTCAGGGCGTAGAGCAGCGCCCCGCCGTCCTTCGCCTTGAATTGACCGGTGTCGCCGTCCCGTAGTCGCTTGACGTCGTCGGCGCGGACGAAACCCGAGCCGAGGCCCAGCGCCAGGATCGACGCGGTGGTGAGTCGCATGAGTGAATACTCCCTCGTGAATGAGTTGCATCTTGAACAAAACTATCACACTTCCCACGGCTTGCGGTACTCCTTCGAGAGCAGGGCGTTCGCGCCGAGCCCTGAACGTCAACCGGCCCACAAGACCGGCGGTCGTCCCCAAAGACGGTTGAGGGCCTTGCACTACTTCAGCAACCCACGGATCGGCGTCCCCTGCGAGAAGCGGTAGGGTCGCCCTTGCACGTCGTGGAACTCGCTGTTCGGGTCGATGCCCATCAGGTGGAAGATCGTCGAAGCGAGGTCGGGCGGAGTGTACGCCTCGGTGAACGGCAACCCGCCGTCCTTATCCGTTTGGCCGATCATCTGGCCCGGCCGTGTGCCGCCGCCGGCGAAGAAGCACGGGAACACGTCGCCCCAGTGGTGGCGGCCCGGCGTGAACACCTCGCCCGAAGCGTTCCTCCCGCCCGCCGTGATGGGCGAAATCTTCGGCGTGCGGCCCATCTCGCCGCACATCACCACCAACGTTTCGTCGAGCAACCCCCGCTGTCGGAGGTCGTCGAGAAAGCCGGACAGGCAGCGGTCGATGGACGGGAGCAGTTTGCCCTTCAGGTCGCGGAAGGCGTTCTGGTGCGTGTCCCAGCCGCGCAGGTTCACCTGCACCATCCGCACGCCCGCTTCGACCAGCCGCCGCGCCACGAGGAACGCTTGCCCCCACTCCTCGTGGCCGTACTGGTCTCGCACCCGCTGAGGTTCTTGCGTGAGGTCGAACGGGTTCTGTCGGCCCTTGCTCATCGTCGATAACAGGTTCATCGCCTGCTTCCGTGATTCGTCCCAGGACGAACCGCCGGTTCGCTCGACCTCCTGACCGGACCGGTGGATCGCGTCCAGCCGATGCAAAAGCGAGGTGCGATCGCGAAGTTGCTGCTCGTCGAACGCGATCCCGCCGATGTCGGGCAGCTTGAACGTCGGGTTCCGGCAACTGCTGTTGTCCCACCACGCCTTCGGCCCCGGCCCGGCCGCACGCGCGGGATCGTTCGGGTCGTCGTGGCTGAAACAGTTGGGGCACGAACCCGCCGCGTCCGGTGCTTTGCACACCGGCGCGAGATCGACGCCCCAACGCGCGAATCGAGGGCCAAGGATGCCCGGGCCACGACCGGGGTACTTCATGCCGTTCGTACGTGGCAACTCCACGACGGCCGGCAGGCCGCCGGCGTCACTCGGTCGCGCATAGGCCAACAGCGAACCGATCGAGGGCCACTCGAAACGCCCCGGTCGCGGGTTCACGATGGATGCGTTGGTATCGCCCGGCGGCAGTTCCGTCGTGCCCGTGTGCAACAGGTAAAAGCAACTGTTGTGCTCGTTGCGGAACTCCCGCCCCGCCGTGTGGTGCATCGTGCGGACGACGGAGAAGAGGTCACTTCGCGCGGCCAGTCGCGGCAGGTGTTCGCAGAACCGCACGCCGGGCTGTTTCGTCTGCGTCGTGCCGTACTCGCCGCGAATCTCGGCCGGGGCGTCGGGCTTGGGGTCGAACGTCTCGTGCTGGGACGGCCCGCCGGACTGGAAGATGAACACGACGGACTTCGCCCGCGCCTGGCGCGGGGAGGAGGCGTGGGCTTCGAGCCGCAGCAGGTCCGAGAGCCCCAGCCCGAACAGGCTCAAGCCGCCGACACGCAGCACCTCGCGCCGCCCGAGCGGGTGGTGTTCACCGGGGACGCACCGGGAGCGTTTAGTAGTTTCCATGTTACGTCCCTCAGTTACCTGAGCTATCCCCAGTTTGTGGAACGTCTGTCAAAGGCGGCGGTTCCGTCCGCATCGTGTTGGCCGTACAAGGGTAGTTACCACACCGCCCCTGTCCGACCACCCGACGCGGAGGAACCGCCGTGACGAGGCCCCTGATCGTGGCCTGGGTCCTGAGTGTATGCGCGGCCCTGCGCAAGAGCCAAGCCAAAACGCTCGCCGAGTTGGTCGCCGCCGCGGTCCCGACCGAGCGCGCCACCCTCGCCAACCTGGGCCGCGCGATGCCCGGGCCGGCCCGGTGCAAGCACCGCATCAAGCGCGCGGCCCGGTTCGTCGCCAACGCCCGCGTCACCGTGGCCGATGGCATGGCCGGGGTGATCGCCCGGCTCGCCCGCCGGGACGTGCCCCTGGTGGTGGCGCTCGACTGGGTCGAGGTGCGCGCGTTCCACACGCTGGTCGCGGCGGCCGTCGGCGCGGGCCGCTCGGTCCCGCTGTTGTGGCACAGCTACCCGGAGTGGGAACTGACCAAGAGCCAGAACAACCTCGAAGAAGGGCTGATCCGGCTGTTGCGGTCCCTGGTGCCCGACCGGGTGCGCATCATCCTGTTGGCCGACCGCGGGTTCGGGCGCACCGAGCTGGCCCGCACCCTGCTGGGCATGGTCAACACGTCGTTCGTGATCCGCATCAAGCCGCAGGTGAAGGTGCGGCATCCGAAGTTCACGGGCAAGCTGGTCGATTACCCGGTGAAGAAGGGGATGCAGCGGGTGCTCCGGGGCGCGCAGTTCCGGGCCGACGACCCGGTGCCGGTGAACGTGGTGATCCGGTGGGCGAAGGGGCTACCCGAGCACCGGGACGGGCCGTGGTTCCTGATCACCGACCTGGGGAAGAAGTCGGCGCTCCAACTGACCGCGCGGTACGGTCGGCGGATGGGGATCGAGGAGTTCTTTCGGGACGCCAAGAGCGTGCGCAACGGGCTCGCGCTGCGGCACACCCAGGTGACGAAGGCGGACCGGCTGGACCGGTTGTTGCTGGTCCTGGTGCTGGCGTACCTGCTGTTGACGGGATTGGGGCTCCGGGCGCTGGACGGGTTGGGCGCGGGCGCGTGGTCAAGTACCGACCGCGGGAGTCCCTGTAGCGCGGTGGTCGCAGCACGCGTGGTAATGCACTGGTTCGGGTTAACCCCGCGCACCGCGCTCGCCCTCGTTCTGGCCTCCACCGTCACCGCCGGAGCAAACTGGGGATAGCTCAGCTCAGTTACTTCTTGCGTTCGGGTGGGGCGGCGAACAGGTCGGGTTTCGGCGCGTGCGGGTAGTCCACCGGCGTGTACGCGACGGCCAGTTCCGGCGTGTCCAGTTTCTTGCCCTGCTGGAACTTCGACGTCAGCGCCCGATCGAGAATCCCGCCCGTCAGCAGCGTCCGCTCCACCGGGTACGTCGGCTTCCCGGTGTGGATCATCGTTTCGATCGCCTTCAGCAGGTACGCGAAGTGCGGGTAGTAGGGCTTCGGTCGCTCCTCGAACCCCGTGGCCGCCGGCTTCTGGCCCTTCAGTTTGACCCCGACACCCGTCAGTCGGGCGCTCGGCAGCATGAACTGCGCGCCGCGGAACCCGTCGAGGTACTCGAACTGGAACAGCATCGCCTTGTCGTCGTCCCGGATCACCTTCTTCGCCTTCGGGATCGCGTTGTACACCGCGTCCATCGCATCCGGTGACACCCAGCCGTCATCCACCGCTTTCCAAACGTCTTTGCCCTCCAGGAACCGGACCCACTTGACACCCTTCTCGGCGCTCTTGCGGCGCTCGACAATCGCCTGGTAGCACTCGAGCGCGTGGAACCCGTACACGTCGAGGCCACTGTACCCGATGCCGACGGCCGACTCGATCTCGCTGCCCATCGGCACGTCGAGCGCGTGCGTGCGATACGTCACAGGCAGCGAGGAGCCCGCCATGAACGGCACCTTCATCTTCGCCGCCCGGTCGTACATCCATTTCGCGTCGTCCCAGACGGTGCTGATGTGCTTGTCGTTGAAGACCGGTACGACGCGCCCGTACTTCTCGAAGGCGTCGGTAATCTCCTGAAAGAATCGCTTGCGCGGGTACACCTGCTGACCGAGGTTGTTCACCGGGTAGTTGCCGTGTTCGCCGATGCTCAACACGCCGTCCACGGGGATCGATTTGCCGCCCACCGTGACCGCCTTCTCGATGGTGTCGAAGATCGGCACGCCGTGCTTCTTGCACTTCTCGCGGGCGATGTCGTGCTGGTTGAACTGGTCGACGTAGAGCGACGCCAGTTTCAGGGCGGGCTTGTCTTTCCCGTCGTGGTGCCAGCCTTCGAGAATCTTGGTGAGGATCACGTCCGCGTGCGAGAGGATCCGGTACTCGGTCACGACCGCCGCGATCAAGAGCGGCTTGGCCACTGACTTCTGGGCGAACGCCGGAAAGGCCGCCAGCCCGGCGGCACCGAGTGCGAGACATTCACGCCGTGAGAGAAGCGAGTTCATGTTTACTCCTTGGGTTTGATCTTGCCGAGCGCCTCGACCTCCGCGTTGCCAATCGCACGGCGGTAGACACGGACGTCGGCCAGCGTTCCGTTGAGCGAGCCGTTCGTGCCGGTGCCGAGACGTAACGGTTGGTTCGCGTCCACGACGTAGCGCGCGGCGTCGAACGGCGGAGTCTGGGCGACGCGCTCGCCATCCACGAAGAGCGTCAACCGGGTCGCCGACTTCACTGCCGCGACGTGGTGCCACCCCGCTGACAGCGAGTGGCCCCACGAAGCCTGCTGCCCGGCAGAATACGCGAACACCTTGCCCGACGGCAGTGTGCTGGCGAACAACCGGCCGTCGTGCTCCGCCATGGTCCACACGCGGCGGTATTTCACGTCTGGGGTGTGATCGAGCCGGGCGAGCTTCTTCCACGTCGTTTCGCCCTCGTAGCTGTACACCTCGCCCAGCGGTAATGTGCCCGCGACGAGGCGGCCGTTGTGGACGGTCATCCCCATCACCTCCAGCTCCTCGCCGAGGCGACCGACATCGGCCCATTTGCCGACGCCGTCGAAGCGGTACACGCGACCGCTCGGCCAGGTGCCGACAAACAGCCTCCCGTGGTACTGGGCGAAGGAATAGGTCTGCGTGTTGTCGCCGAGTTGTCCGCAGTTGGTCCAGCGGTCGCCGTCGAAACGATAGACGTGACCGCCGTCGTAACTGCCGGCGTGGATGTGCCCGTCATGGATGGTCAGTGGCACCACGCGGCGAGTGCCTTTTTCGTTCGTCTTCGGATCGACGCCCTCCGGCACCGCGAGTGCCGTCCACTTCTTCTCACTCTCGTAGCGGAAGAAACCGGCGGGCTTGTACAGTGACGAGGCGTAGAGTTGGCCACGGAACACGACGAACCCGCCCACGGCCTCGGTCTGCGGCAACTGGCCGCAATCGGTCCAGCGGGTTCCGCCCTCGTAGCGAAACACTTTGCCGCCGAGCGTGAGGTTCTCCGATTCTTTCAGGCTCGAACCCGCGACCCGGTACTTGCCCGTGCCGACGTAGAGCTTGCCATTGAGTACGGCCATCGCGGTGACGGCGTTCGACTTGTCCGGTGAGCCGCAGTCGATCCACTTCTTCTCGCCCGTGTGGCGGTAGACGCGCCCGGACTCGTCCTTGCCTGGTTCGCATGTGCCTGCGTAGAGCGAGCCTTCGTGGACGGCCATCGAGAACGCGAAGAGCGCGTTGCCGGGTCGGCCGCAGTCACGCCATTCGGTCTCACGGTTGTCGTCGATGCCGAACTGGAGGTGCCGATCGTTCGACTGGTTCGAGGTAACGCCCGGACTGGACTTCAGCGTGAGGTGGTAACCGCGGCGAGTCTTCGGGTCGTACCGGCTGAGCAGGTCGCCGGTCGGGTGATCGAGCTTGTCGTCGACCTTCACCCATGCCGCGAACGAGAAGTCGCCCTTGCCCAACTCCGGCGCATCCCTTGCAGGAACCTCGCGCGGCTCCTTCACCGAAGGCCAGTGTGCGGCGAGGTCGCGGGTCAGTTCCACCTGGTCGCCCGGCGGATCAGCAGAAGCAGTTCCACCAACCGCTGCCGCCAGCATCACGAGAATGATTCTCGACGGTGTCTCAACTGGGCTTCGGCCGCTCATGCCAGAACCCCCCTGATCGGTTGACCGTGGTCGATCTCCAATCGCTTGCGACCGGGGACTTCGAGCTTCCGCGGATCGAGGCCGAGCAGGTGCAGCACGGTGGCGTGCAGATCGGTGACGTAGTGAGCCGGTTCGAGTGCGTGGAAGCCGAGTTCGTCGGTCTCCCCGTGGACGATGCCGCCTTTGACGCCCGCGCCGGCGAACCAGACCGAGAACCCGTGCGGGTGGTGGTCGCGGCCCTCTTTGCTCACGCCGCGCGTTTCCATGCCCGGCGTGCGCCCGAACTCGGTACAGAACACGACCAGCGTGTCCTTGAGCAGTCCGCGGCGCTTCAGGTCTTTCACGAGTGCCGCGACGGGTTGGTCGATCTGCGGGCAGAGCTTGCCGTGGTTCTCCTTCAATTTCGCGTGCGAATCCCAGACCCCGTAGGGCGACGGATACAACTGCACGAAGCGGACGCCGCGTTCGACCAGTCGGCGGGACGCGAGGCAGCGGCGTGCGGCCACCTTCGTCGTCGTGTGGTCCGTGCCGTACAATTTGTGCGTCTCGCCCGTTTCCTTGCTCAGATCGAGCGCGTCGGGCACCGCGCTTTGCATCCGGTAGGCCAGTTCGTACGCCCGGACGCGGGCGCGGAGGGCATCATCCGACGGGTACTCGACCCCCGCGAGGCCGTTCAGCTTGGCGATCAGGTCGTACTCGTTCTTCTGTTCTTCGGCCAGCAGCGGGGCCGGCCGCCGGGCGAACGGCAACGCCTCACCGTCGAGGTTCAGCGGGATCCCGTCGTGCCGCGGGCCAAGGTAGTTCGCTTGAATCGACTCGCGCGTGTCGGCTCGGGTCGGGCCGCCCAGTACCACAAACTGCGGCAGGTTCTCGTTCAAGGTGCCGAGGCCGTAGCTCGTCCAACTGCCCAGCGACGGCTGTTTCTCATCGAGCTTGTGCCGGCCGGTGTGGATCTGGTTCTCCGCGGCGTGGTCGTTGTCGGTCGTCCAGACGTTGCGCACGATGGCAAGGTCATCGACGCAACTGCCGATATGCGGCAGCCAGTCGGCGACTTCAATCCCACTCTGGCCGTACTTCTTGAAGCCCACCTGCAGCGGGTAGACGGTGGCGTACTTGTCGCGGACGTTGATCGCATCGTTGACCACCGACCGCGACCGCTTATCATGCAGTGGCGACTTGATCGGGTTCGGCACCGGTGTCTGCTCGAACGCCTTCCCCGCGTACTTATTCAGCGCCGGCTTCGGGTCGAACGTCTCAAGGTGGCTGTAGCCGCCGGAGAGGAATATCCAGATGACCGACTTCGCCTTCGGCGGGTGGTGCGGTTTACCGGTCGGTTGTTCTGCGGCGCGGGCCACGCCGTCTCGGTGCAGCATCGCGCCAAGGGCCAACCCGGTGAAGCCCATGCCGAAATCGGCGAGGAATGTTCTGCGATTCGATGGCATACACGCCTCCAGCTAGCGGATGGTAATGAAGTCGTGGTGGTTGAACAGCACGCGGACGAGGCTCTCCCACGCCCGACGGCGGGCACCATCGGGCGCGGCGGACTTGGACACCAGCTCGGTTTGGGCCTTGAGGAAGTCGCGGCACGCGGCGAGTTCCTTCTCCGTCGGCGCGCGGGTGAGAACCGCCTCGAAGGCCACCACGATCCGCGGATCGTCGCCGTTCCCACCGGGCGTGGCGAGCAACCGGCCGGCCAGCGTCTGACTCCGCTCCCGCACGAAGTCGCTGTTGGTCAGAGCGAGCGACTGCTGGGGCACGAGCGATTCGGCCCGCCGGTAGCAGTCGCACGGGTCGGGCACGTCGAAGAACTCCAACAACCGGGGCGAGCCGCCGGCTTCCGGGTGGCACGAGAAGTACAGGCTCCGCCGGCAGGATGCGGGCTGGCTCGGGCTTTCGATCTCGCGCCCGCCGCGCGTCCGGTCGAGGTCGCCCGAGACGAGCAGAAGCGAGTCGCGCACCGCCTCGGCTTCCAGTCGGCGAGCCGGGTAGTGCCAGAGCCAGCGGTTGTCGGCGTCCCGGGTCTTGCTGGCAGTATTCTCGCCGCCGGACGACAGGCGATACACCTTGCTGGTGACGATCAACGTGTGGAGGCGTTTCATGCTCCACTTCGATTCCACCAACTCGACCGCCAGCCAGTCGAGCAGTGCCGGGTGGCTCGGTCGCTTCCCGTTGAGGCCGAAGTCGAACACGGACTCCACGAGCGGCTGACCAAAGTGTCGTGCCCACATGTGGTTCACGGCTACGCGGGCGGTCAGCGGGTTGTTTCCAGAGGCGATCCACTCGGCGAGAGCCTTCCGCCGACCCGTGCTGGTGGCCGGGTAGATCGGGCTGAGTGAGGTGTAAGTCGCGTCCGATTTGCTCAGCGCCGTTCGTGCGGCTTCGACCGCGTTCTTCGCGGCGGTCAACTGTGCCTCGGCGGCGGTCACGGCCTTCGCGTCGTTCTTGGCTTTTGCCGCCGCGACTGCCGCTTCATTCTCGATGAACTTGACCTCCGTCCGCGCGACGGCGGCCTCGCGCTCGGCTCGTCCGGCGACCCGTGAGAGGACGTCGGGGTTGCCCGGCCCCTTCAGGAAACGCGCGGCGTCCGCCGCCATGCGGGACTTCAGCGAGCGCAACTCCGCTTTGGCGGCCGTCACGCGGGCCGTGGCCAGCGCGTCGGCGGGCGTCTTCGCCAATTCCGCGGTCGCGGTCGCGAGGTTCGCGGTGAGCCGGGCGGTCTCCTCCTCGCGAACGAACGCCTTCAGGCCGGGGTAGCTCGCCACCGGCGGCAGTGAAACCGGTCGGATCGTCAGCTTGTCGCCGCCGACACACGCCGGGGCCGCGGGTGATACGGGTTCGCGATCCGGGAAGAAGTCGCGGTCGTTACCCAGCTTGTACATCCGCGTCTTGGCGTCCGGTCGCTCGTCGAGCACCCGCACGAGGCCGGAGTCGAGTACCTTGCCACTGCTGGCGTAGTCGTACTTTTTGAACGGCCCCGGGTCTGGTTCGCCCTTCACTCGGTCCTGTCGCAAACCAATCGGTTCGAAGAACGCCCGGAAGCGGAAGTACTCCTCCTGCGAGATCGGATCGTACTTGTGGTCGTGACAGTGGCAGCAGTTGAGCGTCAGGCCGAGGAACGCCTTCGCGGTGTGCTCGACCTGATCCTTCATCCAGGTGTCGAAGTTCAGGCTGTAGTAGTTGCGGACGAGGAACCCGGTGGCCGCCTGCGCCGCGTCGTCCTCCGGGGCGATCTCATCGGCCGCAAGCATCTCGCGGATCATCCGGTCGTAGCCGGCGTCTGCGTTCAGCGAGTGCACGATCCAGTCCCGCCACCGCCAGACGGTCGGGCTGCTGTTCCGCCAGTCCCTCTCCTGCCGCCGACCGTACCAATCGGAGTACCGCCACACGTCCATCCAGTGGCGCGCCCAGCGCTCACCGTACTCGGGCGAGGAAAGCAAACGATCGACGACCTTCTCGTACGCGTCCGGGGAGGTATCTTTCAGGAAGGCGTGCAGTTGTTCCCGCGTCGGCGGCAAGCCGGTCAGATCGAGCGTCACTCGTCGGAGCAGAACCGACTTGTCGGCGACGGGGTTCGGTCCCAGCTTGTTCCGCTCAAGTTCTGCACGAACGAACGTATCAATCGGGTTGACCGCCCAGTCCGGGTCCGAGACCTTCGGCAGGCTCGGCCGAACCGGTGTCTGAAACGCCCAGTGCCGACGCGGGTCTTGTGGCACCGGCTCATCCGTCGGTGCTATCGCCCCCTGATCGATCCACGCTCTGAGCAGATCGACCTGCTCTTTTGTGAGCGCCGCACCGTCGTTCTCCGGCGGCATCCGATCGTGGTCCTTGCCCCGTACGGCCTGAATGAGGAGCGATTCGGCGCTCTTGCCGGGGACGATCGCCGGCCCGTTGCGACCGCCCTTGCGAGCGAGCGCGGCCGTATCGAGTCGCAATCTGGCCTTCTGGGCGAGTGCCCCGTGACACGACCCGCAGCGTGCCGCCAGCAAGGGCTTGACCTGCTTGAGGTAGTCCACGTCATCGGCGCTCGCGGTCAGCGGACAGAGCGCGAGCCACGCTGTGATGCTCAGAATCCAGGTTAGCCATCGGGGGCGGCTACGCATCACAGCAACTCCTTGATCGGTTCGCCGTCGGGCAGGATCGGCATTGGCCGGCCCGTGAGGTCGGGGAAGGTATGCTCGGGGTCGATGCCGAGGTGGCGGTAGACCGTCGCCCACACGTCGTTGGGGGACAGCGGCCGGTCCTTGGGGTGTTCGCCGAGGCGATCCGTCGAGCCGATCACCTG
>Ga0169931_10006196_pt1 | contig 18114 bp, 31 predicted proteins | sample Kivu_15m_20L_FD_129675 | JGI IMG/M metagenome (GOLD analysis project Ga0169931, IMG submission 129675) | Freshwater microbial communities from Lake Kivu, Western Province, Rwanda to study Microbial Dark Matter (Phase II) - Kivu_15m_20L... | ecosystem: Environmental > Aquatic > Freshwater > Lake... | reverse complement strand
TCACAGGGAGGTATCCGCAATGCCAGTGCTACTGTATTCTATCCTATTTGGCATCATCAGTTTGATGATCTTATCGTTCTTAAAAACAATCAAGGAACAGAGGAAACCCGAGTCCGTCATATGGATTATGGGGTTGTGCTTAACAGTTTGTTCTGGAGAAGATTCAAAAACCGAGAAAACATAACTTTCTTCGATCCCAACGAAGTTCCTGACTTATATGAAGCATTCTATAAGAATACAGCATTATTCGAAGAACTTTATGTGAAATATGAACGTCGAAGCGATCTACGCAAAAAAACCATGAACGCCGAAGATGTGTTCAAAGGCGGTATACTGAAAGAAAGAACTGATACTGGTCGAATCTATCTAGTGTTCATCGATAATGTAATGAACCAAGGACCCTTCGATCCCGAATATCATACCATATATCAAAGTAATCTATGCTGCGAGATCCTACTACCTACTAAACCTTTCAAGAGATTAGATGACCCTGAGGGACGCATAGCGCTCTGTACTCTCGGTTCTATCAATTGGGGTGCTTTCCGTAATCCGGAAGACATGCGTAGGGCCTGTAGGATCTTGCAACGTAGTCTCTGCAACATCCTCGACTATCAAGATTTCCTCAGCATCCAGAGCAAATTAAGCAATGATGAAATCCAGCCATTAGGCATAGGTGTGACTAATCTAGCCTATTGGCATGCCAAGCGTGGCCTGAAATACGGCGAGCGAGACAGCCTACAGGAAGTCAAATCGTGGATGGAACATCAGGCCTATTATCTCACAGAAGCCACGGTAGAACTAGCTCGAGAAAGAGGTGCCTGTAAAGACAGCGCATCAACTAGATATGGCCAGGGCGTGTTTCCTTGGGAGCTCAGGGCTCAAGGGGTAAATGAACTCACAGATTTCACTCCTGAGTTAGATTGGGAAACTCTCCGGACGCAGATGAAAGAATCAGGAGTTCGCAATGCTACATTAATGGCTATCGCCCCTGTTGAAAGTTCCAGCGTGGTCATAAATTCAACCAATGGTATCGAGCTGCCTATGAGCCTAATCTCTACCAAAGAATCCAAAGCAGGATCATTCACACAGGTAGTACCCGAATATCAGCGTCTAAAAAATCGATATGAATTAATGTGGGAACAAAAAGACTGTGTGGGATACATCAAAACTGCGGCTGTATTAGCTGCATATGTGGATCAAAGTATCTCAACTAATACATTTTATAATCCTGCGCATTTCGCTGATCGAAAGGTGCCAACTACTCTAATAGCTAAGAATCTGATGCAGGCTCATAGATGGGGCTTGAAGACTTTCTATTACAGCCTCATCAACAAAGCAGGATCTAAGCATCAAGAACTAACTCCAGAAGTGCATTACAATGGTTTCCACAATGAAAGAGAAATTATAGAAGAACTAGACGAAGAATCCTGCGAGGCCTGTAAATTATGAAAAACATTTTTATAACAATAATAGTTTCATCGATGATGATAGGATGTGCAACACCACAGAGACATCCCCCTGTAACGAAAGCAGATCAATTCGATTGTGATCAAAAATGCGGAACGTATAATAGGACTATAGGAATAATCGAATCGGCTTGGTGTGTAAATAAATGCCTTGATTCGAAAGGTTATATACTAAAATGAGCAAACAACAATACGACCTGTCAACTAAAACAGATTATCTCTCGAGGAAGATGTTTTTAGATCCCGCAGGACCGGTGGTCATACAAAGGTTTGAAGAAGTGAAATATAAAAAAATACAAGACTTTGAAACCACTGCTCGTGGATTTTTTTGGGTGCCTGAGGAAATCAGTCTCACCAAAGATGCACAAGATTTTAAAAATGCCACCGATTCGATCAAACATATCTTTACCAGCAATCTATTACGGCAGACTGCCCTGGACAGCATCCAAGGTCGTGGCCCTAGCCAGATCTTTACACCTGTAGTATCATTACCGGAGTTAGAAGCCCTTGTTTACAATTGGACCTTTTTTGAAACAAATATCCATAGCCGTAGTTATAGCCATATCATCCGTAATATCTATAATGTTCCTAAAGATGTTTTTAATACCATCCATGGTACTAAAGAAATTGTGGATATGGCATCAAGCGTGGGCAAATATTACGACCTTCTACACCGTGTCAACTGCCGTGCTGAGATGGGCGAACCTGTCCAAGAAAAAGAAAGGATCCGCGCGATCTGGCTAGCATTGAACGCTAGCTATGCCCTAGAAGCTTTCCGCTTCATGGTATCATTCGCCACTAGTCTCGCCATGGTTGAAAACAAGATCTTTATCGGCAACGGCAATATCATCAGCCTCATCTTGCAAGATGAACTATTACACAAAGGATGGACCGCTTGGATCATTAATCAAGTTGTCAAAGAGGACACGAGATTCCAGGATGCGAAGAATGACTGCGAAGCCGAAGTCTATGAAATGTACTTAGATGTGATCCGAGAAGAAAAAGCATGGGCCGATTATCTGTTCATCAAAGGGCCAGTGATCGGATTAAATGCTAATATTTTAAAAGATTTCGTAGATTACACCGCGGCCGCTGCCCTAAAAGACATAGGTATAAAATATCAAAATCCGGCTCCTAGAACCACTCCTATTCCTTGGTTTAATAAACACAGTGATACCAGCAAAAAACAAACAGCCCTGCAAGAGTCAGAGAGCACAAATTATGTCATCGGTGTTATGAGCGAAAACCTAGATTATGACGAACTTCCTACGATATAATAAGTACGATATAGAGTAAAAAATTTTTAAGAACGGAGACAACAATTGAAAGCTGTTATTTGGAGTAAGTACCAATGTCCGTATTGTGATCAAGCCAAAGCTTTACTGGCGCAAAAAGGCATAAATTTCGAAGAACGTAAGATCGGTAATGGTTGGACCAAAGAAGATCTATTAGAAGCTGTGCCGTCAGCTAGAACAGTACCTCAGATTTTTTTAAATAACGAGTTGGTAGGTGGTTTCACTGAACTAAAAAAATATCTAGAATCTAACAAAAAGGAATCCGCTAATGTTAATTGATAAGGGAATCTCTCCCGGCGAGGTTATCACTATAAAGCTAACCAGTAGCGAAGAATTGATAGCTAAATTAATCGAAGACCAACCAGAATATTATAAGGTTTCTAAGCCTATGGTTATTGCTATGGGTCAAAAAGGCCCAGGACTGATTCCCTATCTGTTTACTGTAGACCCAGATAAATCAATAAACATCAAAAAAAGTACTGTAATATTGGCAGAACCTACAGAAAAAGATTTCGCAGATCAATTTTTGCAGAGTACCACTGGTATTAAATTAGTCTAAGGAGAAAAAAATGCCTAGCGTTGTTACTATGACCGGCCCAGGGACTGCTACAGTCACTGATGATGCGTTTACGGCTATCACTGTACAGAATAGATTATTAACTTTTGAACTTAATAGAATATTTGCAGCTCTAAGCCAGATTAACAATACGTTAAATCGAATACATGATCGATCATTGTCATCATCAAAATCCCTTAGCGATCTAAATATAGCATTAGGCAGTTTGGCCACAGCGACCGCTAGTTCAAATGCGTTGGCTGCTGCAGCAGCAGCTAGCCAAATAAGGACAAACAATTTCCAAATGCAGGTTACTTTAGATGCTCTAAAAAGAACCGGGCAAGCTCCACCTGTTTTACCCGGTTTAGATGAACAGATGGCACAGGCTATCAAAGATGGTCTTACCATGAACGCCGCCGCCAAAACGACCGGAGCTATCGAAACTTTCATCACGGATCAAATAGCCGCGATCGGGAGATGGCTCGCTGGAACTGAAATATACAAAGGAGTCAGTGCTTGGTTATCTGAACAGAAAGATTTAATATTAGCCGCAGCTCTTCCAGCAAGTCCGACTGGTCAAGTATCAAATACACTAACTATCAGTGGTGTACCTACTATACCAGGAAACGTAGGCTAATGGCCAACGGACAAAATCAAAGATTCATAGCTAATCCGCAACCCGGAACTAGCAATCAACCGTATCCGGTAGGAAATCTCCCGCCGTTCGTTCCAGTAAAGTGTACCTTGACAGATCAGATGGCCGAAGCCATCTTACTTCGCCAGCAGCTATTAACTTTTTATAATGAAACTAAGTTACTTACAGCTCTGAGTCAACTTAATAACACTGTCGATCGAGTATCTTCCACTAACGGTGATATCGCTAAAAAATATTCCGAAGTGCTGCCTGGGATATTATCGTTGGCATCGGCGATAACACAGAAAAATGCGATTATGTCGGCAAAAATAGCCAGCGATGTAAGAGTTAACAATTTCTATCAGGCATCTTTTCCTGGCAGTGTACAACAACCTAATATCTCTGAGCAGACAGAAACTGCGATCAAAGAGGGATTGGCTATGAGGTCTGCAGCCAGGACTGCGGGTATCATCGAAGACCAAATAAATTCTCTGACTGGATCAGTACTAGTATGGATAAGAAACACCGAGATATACAAATCAGTAACAGATTGGTTGAAGAAGATCAAAGATTCAATATTTCAAATCATACTGCCACCGAGTCCTCAGGCTGCCGTATCTGCTAGTAAAACGATCGCGGCTGATCCATCGAATATAGGTTAATCACATGCCTGGAATAGCTAGAGCTAACAGAGATAGGGCCGGGGGTATAATACGTACCGGAGCAGCCACCGTGTTCGTAAATAATCTTCCAGCCGCTCTAGATGGCAGCGTGATAGGCACAGCACCTAATCCGGGAGATATAATCGTGCATAGCTTGGTCCAAACAGTGTTTGTGGAAAATAAAAAGATAGCAGTATTAGGCTCGGTTACTGCTAGGGGTCGGGCTGTAAGCAGTGCCAGCGAAAATGTCAGTGCTGGATAACCATTTACTGGAGTAAATACATTATGAACTCTGTTATTTTAACTGATTCGGCTGTAACGAAGATATCCACACTGATAGCCGAAGAAAATAATCCCAATCTCAAACTCAGGACTTTCGTGCAAGGGGGTGGTTGCTCGGGATTCCAATACGGGTTTACCTTCGACGAGGATGAGAACGACGACGATTTCGTCATAGAAAGATCCGATATAAAGATACTGATAGATTCTATGAGCATGCAGTATCTCTCAGGCGCCGTCATAGACTACAAAGAAGATCTTTCCGGCGCCAGCTTTAGCATAAAGAATCCCAACGCCCAAACGACCTGCGGCTGCGGCAGCAGTTTCTCAGTATGACCCTACATTTCATAAAATATCTCTTCGAAGAGGACCATGGCCGGGAAATCGCACAAGACAAACTGAATTTTGATCGATCTGAGCTAGATCCCGTGATCAGCGAAGCCGCAGTGAAATATCACTATGACGGACTGGCCGGCAAATACTTCGAAAGATACAACGCCGGAGAAGGCGACTCAGATTTTAACTACGGTGGCGCTATGCTGCATAATATTTTCTTTGCCAATCTCACTCCGCCTAGAGCCGCTAATCGACCACAGGGCCTGAGCAAAACATTGATAGACGATGTCTATAGCAGTTTCGACAAATTCAAAGAAGCCGTGGAAAAAACAGCGATGTCCATACAGGGCAGCGGCTGGGTCTACATGGACACTGCCGGTGAAATCAAAACGATCGATAATCATGAATACAAGAAAAACATGAAAATCGCCCTGCTGATAGATTGGTGGGAACATAGCTGGGCGCTGGACTACCAGCAGGACAAGGCCAAATATCTCAATAACATTTGGCGCATCATAGATTGGTCAGTGGTTGACATACGTTTACAAGGAACGTAAAATGTTAGATATATTATTTTGGAATTTTGACATTAAAGATTCCATATTTGAAGGCATGATGTACATTGCAATTGCTGGGTTGGGATTTACCGCTTCTGAGAGATTTACTAAGAAACCTTAGATATTATGAGTAGACTCTTAACATTCTATCTAACAAGACAGTTTATATTATTCTTTCCTTGCCCAGTATTTTTTGTACTGGGTCTAATAAGTTTCTCTGGTGCATCTCCTATTTGTGGAACTTATACTAACGAAATGGCGTTAATGTGGTTTCTAATGTCACTAGCCCACTCTAAAGCATGGATAGGTATTTTGTATAAAAAAATGTTAATTAAAAATAAGGAGGCATTATGATAGATATTCTATTTTGGATAGCAGTAGGTGCGTTCATTGGTTGGAATTTTCCACAGCCATTCTGGGCTAAAATGATCCAAGAAAAAGTCCAAACTATGTTGGCGAAAAAAACACAGGAGTAACGAATGGCTTATTCTGAATCTGTACTTGACCATTATGAAAATCCGAGAAATGTAGGATCGTTTGACAAAAATGATCCTACTGTAGGAACTGGACTCGTGGGAGCTCCGGCTTGCGGGGATGTTCTCAAATTGCAGATCAAAGTTAACAAAGAGACGGGCATCATCGAGGACGCTCGTTTTAAGACCTATGGATGTGGCTCTGCGATTGCTTCTAGCAGCCTGGTCACAGAATGGGTCAAGGGCAGGACGTTAGATCAAGCAATGGAAATCAAAAACACAGAAATCGCACAGGAATTAGCCCTGCCACCAGTGAAGATCCATTGCTCGATCCTCGCAGAAGATTCAATCAAAGCAGCCATAGAAGATTATAGGAAAAAACATGCTAGCTGAAATGTTTTTCGCTCTAGTAGTCGCAGGAGATCCACAGGGCCGAGTCGAAGCAGTGTTCCGCACTCGCGAACCCTGTGCGATGAAAGTGGAGGAATATCGCAGACAGTATACGGTAGCTGCCTGTGTGCCTACTACATTCGGCGATCTAGAAAACAGCAGAGCTCAGATGCAGGCCTTGGCTACTATCTATCATGATAACACTGACAGAACAAGCCGCTGATAAAATACGGCAACAGCTAGAAAAACGTGGCCACGGTTTGGGCATACGCATAGGTGTCAAGACCACGGGCTGCAGTGGCCTGGCCTATGTCTTAGAATTCGTAGACACAGCACCCGTGACCAGAGATCAGTTCGCCTACGAAGACCACGGAGTCAAAGTCTGGGTAGATAGTAGATCCATGCCCTATGTCAACGGCGTGACCATGGACTGGCAGAAGCAGGGTCTCAATGAAGGATTCGAGTTCATCAATCCCAACGAGTCGGGTCGCTGTGGGTGTGGAGAAAGTTTCCGAGTCTAACATGCCTTGGACCAGAGCACGCACCAAAGATTGGGTGTCTCAGCTGGAAACTAGGATCGAGGACATCGACTACTATCTTCACCGCACCGTGGAATGGTGCGAAACCAACGAGATCTATGATGACCAAGCCGTGTTCGCCTGCGCAGTGATGACCGTGGTCTGGGTCAGCAACATGCGAGGAGAACCTCTGAGCCGCAGAGAAGCCCTAGAGATCGTGGGCATCGCAGACGCAGACACCGTAGACGATGCCGAATACGGCCTAAGCGATGAGTTCCAAGACTACGATCATGAAGAACTGCTGACTGCGGTGGCTAGCCGATTCTATTGACAATCACCCAAAATTCCAGTATAATAGCCCTATCCAAACTACGATAGGACACCGAGATGACCATGCATTTGGAAGGACCTTGGCTTACAACCACTGGCAAGCGTAAAGGCCGCCAGAAATTCCGTAACGCCGACGAAGCCCGAAAGGCTCGCGAGCTCGAAGAATCATGGAAGGCTCTGCAAAAGAAATGGGGCATAGAAGCCGAAGATCGCCGGCGGCGTAGGGCTATGTCCGCAGAAGCTTATGTTCCGCCTAAATTGCAACATAGGCAGACCGAACACGTGCCCAGCCTACCGTTTACCGCGGGTGTCTGTGTAAAATCAGAACAGAAAGTCTATACAGGTACCAAAGTCAAAGGTATCGGTACTCTACATAAGAGCAACGCCGTCCCGATCTTTTCGGACGAAGAAGCAGTTGATATCGCCAAAATGCGTCGATAATCACCAATTTTTGTATTATAATTGTAAAGATGCGATATATATTATACGTTTCGAAAGAAACTAAGATTACGGATTTGGAAGGAGCGAGCCTTAGATCTAAATTCGCGAGTCTTGGCCAATGAGGAACCCGTGAGATTCGGGAAGCCATGCTCGCCAACGGTGCTATGGATTATGAGATTATAGCGCTGATGGAGACGACTACACGAACCCAGGGTTCTTTCATGAGCCTCGTGAAGTTAACTCCCTTAATGTAATGCCACAAAGGAACGTGGCACCAAATGAAAGGAGGAACACCATGTTTCAATCTCTTAGGATAGGTAGTGTTGTATTATCGTTGTTAGCAGTAATGTTCTTAGTAAGTTCTATAACTGGATGGAAGTTTAAAACACTCACAGGGCAGGAAGGTTATAAATTTGTTTCAGCAGAAAGCATAGAAAAAGATCTACAATGTCTAGCTCTTAATATCTATCGCGAAGCGGGTTATGAACCATTCGAAGGTAAAGTCGCAGTAGCTCAGGTAACTTTAAATCGAGTGAACGATCCAAGGTTTCCAAACACAGTCTGTGATGTAGTTTATCAAAAGACTGCGATTTATTCCACAGTGATCTGCCAATTTTCTTGGTACTGTGATGCCAATCACCGGAATCGCAAGATCAATGATCGAGCTTATGCAGATAGTTATGCTGTAGCCAAGAAGGTCTATCTAGAAGGTTTTCGACTCGACAGCTTAAATAGAGCATTGTATTATCACGCTGATTACGTTAGCCCTAACTGGAAATTAGAAAGAATAACCAAAATCGGAACCCATATCTTTTACAGGAAACCAAATGAAAACATTTGATATCGAAAAAATTCGAAACGCACTGAAAACATATTTTGGACGACTATCACCGGAGAGTATAGAATGGGTAGCCATACTAGTACTACATGCCGCTACCATACCTAGTTTCTTAGCGGTGATGGCGGGTATCACTGACAAGATGCCTGCGGTGGATTTAGTCTTGATGCTTTGGCTAGGACTAGCTCTGCTGTTCGCCAAAGCCGCTGCCAAACAAGATATGTTCAATATCGTCACCCTGGGTTTTGGATTCATGCTCCAGGCCGTGATGATGGCATTAATATTTTTCAAATAATTTGGTTAGTTTTCTCGTTGACAAACAACCGGTTCGGTGCTAGTATTATACTGTCTTAGATCACACACAGAGAAAGGTAGTTATGAAAAATGCACTTATGTTAGGACTATTAGTTACGGTCATCTCCGGATGTAGCTCAATAAAACCTGTAGAGGTCCGAAAAACTGCTGTACAACCTAATTGGTATGCTGACTGCGAGCAAAGAGGTAAAGAAGGCTGGTTTTGGAAAAGAGAAGGGTTTGTATACTCGTGCGGTATGGGTGTCAGCATTCATGCCCAAGCATCAGAAGCACAGGCTGATGCGTTTGCTCTAGATAGTTTCGCCAAACGCATCGGCAGCCGAGTTAACTCCCTAACTAAAGTAGAATTCATCGATGACCGTAGAACTACCCACACTAAAGTAGAAACAACCACGGAAAATACGTTGATCCAAAATCAGCTAGAATCTAAAAAATATCAGTACATGTTTAACGGACAGTATCACACCTACATCCGGCTTAAGATGACTGAGGAGACTTATAACCGTCTTAGCCAAAGGATCCAATGATGAAACACATGGTTTTTCTTTTGGCGACTACCGTTCTAGTCGGTTGCTCTGCACCTCAGAAAAGCAGCCGATTGGTTCCAAATCAATATTGCTTTACTAATCAGACTTTAGAAACTCAGGATCAAAAATCTGTTTCTAGCAAAACAACTGTAAAATGTTCTGATGATCCACTAGAAAAATATGTTCCGGCAAAAATGGGAATATCCAAGGACTGTTATGTATCGTATATTCCTATGAATCGAAACGGGCAATTAATCAAGGAGAAAATCTATGTTTGCCAAAAATTTAATGGCAGCTATGATGTTATCGAGCCTGTTAGGCTTTACTAGTGTATCATTAGCTGATACTAGAATACCTCCCAGCGCAGTGGGAGGAATAAGAACAGATCTTACAGGAAGTACCAGTGTGCTCGATGGTGTATTTTATCTAGTTAATATGATGCGTTATTCGTTGCCCTATGAAGACCAAGCGACCCACACAAAAACTCTGATATTGGCAGCTCAGAGTTTAGAAAATGGCCAAATAGCGGAGTGGATCAATCCATCAAACAGTACCGCTGGTAGAACTAAAATCATCCTCACTAGACCGGTGCGCGGAGGTTTTTGTAGATTGTTGTACACAGAAATAGAAATCAAAGATCGATATAGAGAATATTCCGAATATGCCTGTAAAACCATAGACAGTGAATATTGGAGTTTTCATACCGCTAAATAATGTTCTATGGTTTTAGCCTATTTGACTTTCTTTACAGGAATAGCGATCTCGTTGGTCGCTATTTATTATTCCGTTATCGGTCTAGCTGCTATATTTGCGTCTGCAGTAATGTCGATCGTGATCATGGGAACTACATTAGAAGCGGCTAAATTAGTTACCGCCTGGTGGCTGAAAGCCAACTGGCATCGGGCTCCTTTATCGATTAAAATATATCTGTTACCCGCAGTAATCATGCTAATGATTATAACCAGCATGGGAATATTCGGATTCTTATCTAAAGCGCATACCGACCAAACTGTACCTTTAGGTGATACTGCGGCACAAGTTGCATTTATCGATGAAAAAATCAATAATGAACGTGAAATCATAGCGAATTCTCGTAGCCTGATCAAACAGCTAGACGATGCAGTCATGGGAATACAATCCGGCCAGGGCAGGGAGTTGCGAAATTCCGATGGTACTACTCGGGTAGAAAATCCTGCAGAACGTGCGCTTCAGATACGGAGAGCACAAGCCAAGGATAGAGAAGCACTAACTAAGACCATAGAACAAGCTCAGGCTAAGATAGTCAAATTACAGGAAGAAAAAGCACCAATTGCTGGGCAACTACGAGCTGTAGAAGCAGAGGTCGGTCCTATTAAATACATAGCCAAACTAATCTATGGAAATAATCCGGATCAAAACATCTTAGAAAAAGCGGTAGTCTGGGTTATTATTATTATCGTTCTAGTATTTGACCCGTTGGCGGTTTTATTGCTGTTAGCTAGCCAGATGAGTTTCCAGTGGGCCAGGCAAGAACGAGAGGAGCGAAAAAATGAGTTGGTTCAAGAAAGTATTAAAGAAGGCAGGCCACCAGAAGAAAGTTCCACATCGTCCAACGATGGAAACAGAACTAAACAGCGAGATCAAACAGAATCAACAGAAAATCTCCCAATCATGGAAGATATTGGAAGATCTCAAGAAGCAGGCTCCCAAATAACTGGGGAAAAACAAAATGATGCCTTTACCGATGATCATGATGATAATGCAGGTGGTGATAATCAAAGAGATAACCATGGGGATGATCGATCTGAAACCATTCTGGGATCAAGTGTTGAAAAACATCCAGAATCAAACATAGAAAAAGATACGCTCGATGATGAGATCTTAGAGGATCGACCGGAGAATCTGGAAAAGCAGGCCATACATAGATGGAAAGATGAAAATCCAGATAGCAGCATAAAACGAAATAGAAAGTTATTTGAAGAAGGATTGATAACAGAACTGCCTTGGCAAAAGTATATCGACGAATACAAGGCTTTAGAATTGATCCAAATTGCCCAGAGCTATGACACAGCACGGATCGAAAGAATCAAACCCGATCTTACTGAAGTGATAGAACCAGATTCATATGTCCAGAATTCTGAACAGAACGAAAATACTCTTTGGAAACGCATACAAGAAAAAAAGCATGACTGATAAAATTAAAATCATAACCTCGCCAGATCTAATATTAGACCAAACATACAGTATATTAGCTGTGGCTCCATCACAAGAACTTAAAAAATCTATAGAAAATTTTATAGTAGATAAAAAAAAGCCGTTAAATCTTTATTTCTATTTCGGCAATGAAAATGATATAAAGTGGCTATTAACTACTGCTAAGATCGTCGACATGGTCTTGATCGACCTAGACAATCTCGATGAACGCCTCGCAAAGTTTTCGGGTTACTTAATGAGTTTCCCTTATACCTATTATAAAACTTCCGACGAAAAGGTCGATTGGTCGATCTTAAATGCGAATAGATTCTACGACTTTCCAGACATCAAAGGATATTAAAATGAAATTACAGGGCAACACGGTTTATTCAAAAGACAACGAACCTTTCGAAAAACTAATGAGACGATTTAAGAAAAAAGTCCAAGACAGCGGTCTGCTTCAGGATTTGACAAAAAAAGAATTTTATGAAAAGCCTACCAGCGTTAAAAAACGTAAGAAATCTGCGGCTAAGAATCGCTGGTTAAAAGAATTATCTAAACAGCAATTACCAAAACGAATGTTTTGATAAATAAAAATCGAAAAAGTAGTAAAAAACAATGCCCATATGGGGTTGTAAAAATCTTGCTTAATATAAGGAGAAAAAAATGAGCAAAGTAATTGGCATCGATCTAGGAACCACTAATTCTTGCGTGGCCATAATAGATTCAGGAAATCCCCGAGTTATCGAAAACAGCGAGGGTGCTAGAACGACACCCAGCATCATAGCCTACACCACTGATGAAATTTTAGTCGGTGCCCCTGCAAAGAGACAGGCCGTAACAAACCCAAAAAATACTATCTATGCAGCCAAGAGGTTGATCGGGCGCAAGTTCAAAGAACAAGCCGTCCAGAAAGATATCGATCTCATGCCTTACGAAATCATCGAAAGCAAAAATGGAGACGCATGGGTTCGAGCGAATGGTAGAGAGTTGGCGCCTCCACAGATTTCAGCAGAAGTTCTTCGCAAGATGAAAAAGACCGCAGAAGATTATCTAGGTCAAGAAGTCACCAAGGCCGTAATCACAGTACCTGCCTATTTCAACGACCAGCAACGACAGGCGACAAAAGATGCAGGACAGATCGCAGGATTAGAAGTTCTGCGTATCATCAACGAACCTACTGCTGCCGCGTTAGCATATGGAGTAGATAAAACTGATAAGAAAGATAGAAAGATAGCTGTTTATGATCTAGGCGGTGGTACCTTTGATGTATCTATCATCGAAATCGCCGACGTCGATGGGGATAAACAGATCGAAGTTTTATCTACAAATGGAGATACTTTTCTAGGTGGTGAAGATTTCGATCAGAGAATCATGGATCATCTAGTAGATGAATTTAAAAAATCTCATGGCGTAGATTTATCTAAAGATCCGATCGCTCTGCAGAGGATCAAAGCAGCCGCAGAACGAGCTAAAATTGAATTAAGTTCCGGCCAACAAACCGAAATTAACGAACCTTACATCGCGATGAACAATGGTGCACCTGCACATCTTACTTTTAAATTAACTAGGGCCAAACTAGAAAGTTTAGTGGAAGATCTTATAGAACGTAGTTTAGAACCTTGTCGTACCGCTTTGAAGGATGCCGGTACTACCGCAAGCGACATCGACGAAGTGATCTTGGTAGGCGGTCAGACACGCATGCCTAGAGTTCAGGAATCTGTGGAAAAACTATTCGGTAAAGCGCCCCGTAAGGATGTGAATCCAGACGAAGCAGTGGCCGTAGGGGCAGCTATCCAGGGTGCAGTTTTATCTGGAGAACGAAGCGATGTCCTTCTATTAGATGTTACTCCTCTGAGCCTAGGAATAGAGACACTCGGTGGGGTGATGACTAAGTTGATTCAAAAAAATACGACTATTCCTACTAAAGCCAGCCAAACCTTTTCAACTGCTGAAGATAATCAACCAGCCGTGGATATTAAAGTCTTTCAGGGAGAGCGAGAATTAGTTCAATATAACAAGCTATTGGGCGAATTTAAACTCGACGGAATCGCTCCTGCTCCTCGAGGATTACCTCAGATCGAAGTGGCTTTTGATATAGATGCTAATGGTATCATGCATATTTCAGCCAAAGATAAAAATACCGGCAAAGAAAACAAAATCACTATCAAATCTGATTCCGGCCTCAGCAAAGAAGAGATCGACAAGATGATTAAAGAAGCCGAGGCCAACGCAGAAGAAGACAAGAAGCAGAAAGAATTGATCGAAGCCCGCAACACCGCAGAATCTCAGATGCATGCTCTGAACAAAGATTTCGAAGAAGTCAAGTCTCAGCTCTCGGTAGACGCCGTAGAAAAATTCGAAGCCGCGACTAAGTCTCTAGAAGCTGCGGTCAAGGGCGACGATAAAACAGCGATCCAAACAGCCATGGAAGAATTATTTTCTGCGGCTGGCGTGATCGCAGAGGTCAAATCTAAGAAACAAGAGCCCCAAGGTAGCCAAGATTCGGGTACCGTGGACGCTGAATTCAAAGAGGCAGCCTAAAAGGTTGACAGGTCCCAAAAAACCTGTTATAAATAGTTTTATGCAGTGCCCGGGTGGGGCTGCATAAAACATTCTTGCTTAACTTAAGGAGAAATGAAATGAATGGACTTACACGTTTTGACACAAATTCCCTGGCACAACTAAACAGGGCTCTAGTAGGGTTCGATCGTATTTTCGACGACATAGAATCTCGATACGCTAACTCTGCGGCCAACAGCAATTATCCTCCCTACAATATAGAAAAAATTGCTGAAAATCTCTACGATATCGTGGTCGCTGTGGCTGGCTTCGAAAAGAGCGAAATCACTGTAGAAGTAGATCAGGATCAGCTAGTGATCAAAGGTGAAAAACTCACTGATAAACCTGCTCCAGAATATCTGCATCGTGGGCTAGCCTTCCGAGATTTCGAGCGTAGATTCACCCTAGCTGAGCACATGGAAGTAGTCAAGGCTGAAATCAAGAACGGATTATTAGTCGTGCAGATCGAGCGCAAGGTTCCTGAGACACTGTTACCTCGCAAGATCGAAGTCATAGAAATCAAAGACTAAGGCCAAAAATAAGGGGGAAAACTTTCCCCCTTATAAATATCTTAAAGAGGAGCACTTATGACATCTGCAGTTGATAATGACATCCAAATCGATGAAAAAATAAAAATCATAATTTCGGAACCAAAGAAATATAAAGTTCTATTCCTCAACGACGACAAGACCCCCATCGAGTTTGTGATAGAGATACTAATAAGTATTTTCAAACATTCCGAAGAAACAGCTCGAGACTTAACTTTAAAAATACATGACGAAGGATCTGCTGTAGTAGGAATTTATTCCTACGAAATTGCAGAACAAAAAGGAATTGAAGCTACTCATCTCGCAAGAAATGCTGGGTTTCCACTGCAAGTAAAGATCGATCCAGAATGAGTCTCAAAGAAATAACCAAAGATCTGCATCAAGATGCAGAAAGAACTGAATTCGCTAAAAAATTACTCAGCGGCAGTATATCTAAAAAAGACTACGCAGACTATCTCTACCAGATGGCTCTGATATATGCCCCCATCGAGATGGCCTGTCGACTACAAGGATTCTTGGATAATCTACCTGGAATAGAAAGAACACATCTGATCTATCAAGACTTCAGAGAACTAGCAGGAGTCGATCACGATTTCAAGTGGAGAGATTCCGCCATCGATTATCACAACTATCTCCTAGATCTAATCTCTGACCCCGAAAGACAGCATTTGATCAAGGCCCACATGTATTGTCGGCACATGGGCGATCTATTCGGTGGACAGGTGATCGCTAAACGTGTGCCAGGCAGCGGTAGATTCTATCAGTTCAAAGATGCAGAAACACTCAAAGCACAGATAAGAGCCGAGCTCACAAATGATCTCGGAGACGAAGCGAGAGTAGCCTTCCAATGGGCCATTAAAATAATGAGGGAATTAAACGATGAGCCAGGTGTGGCAGACTCTGATCGATATACAAGAACTTTTAACGGACAGTTTTTCCAGAACGGGCACTGAAGTACAAGAACCTGGTATGGAGAGATTCAACCAGCCAGGTTGGGTCAATCGTGTCTGGACCAGTTTCGACTACCGCAGAGCGCACGTTGATGTAGTAGACGCCCGAGAATCTAAAGGTCTGTGGATGATGCATTGCTGTGTATTCCCACATCTGACTAATCCCGCACCCATCTTTGGCTTCGACGTTATCGCAGGCAAGAACAAGATCACTGGCTGTTTCATAGACTACAGCCCCGCAGGTGATCCCAATCATCCTATGATCGAATATTTCGCCGAAGAAGTCAGCAGCTATGAGTGGATCAAAAAACGCGAACTCCCGGATTGGGCTCAGCGTATTTTTAGCCCTTATATGGTAGCTGCAGGTAATGTACAAGATCAAGATGAACTCAGCCAAATCGAAGGCCTAGCACATACGCTGATAAACCATTACTTAGAAACCGTGGGGGAAACCAACGGTATCGTAGAAGATACCACAGAATCTCAGAATTTCTATGCGCAGAATCAGAAGCAGAATCCGCATACCCCTAAAGTCATGGCTAGTCTAGGCTTAAATGAGGAAGATGTTCGCGTGTTCATCCAGGATTGCCTGTTCCCCGAGATACGATAAATACTCTTATGAGAGCATACGAATTCTTATCCGAAGCAAAATTAACACCCGGAGAACTATTTGTTCCTAAACATCTTGATTGGCGCCCTGCTGCTTTTCTAGAGAAATTAAAGAATCGAACACCGTTTGTCGACGCTCTGGGTCCCGAGGCAAACGAGTACGTTCCTGCCAAGGGCGAATATAAGCGTTTGAAACCAATCATCGATGCTGCGGTACAGTCACGTCTTAAAGATTCTAATGCTAAAGTGCCAAGCATTGTTCTTAACACCGAAGATGGCCAATCTATTCCATTAAGCTCTTTAGAAAAAGCCGATCTACAAACAGCAAAAGGTATGACTACTACTTCGGTAAATGTTCAGCCGATAGGAATCGGTATCGCTGCTGATAAAGTAGATAAAACAGTTTCATCTCAAGATGAAGTAAAGAAAGCTATCGATAGCAATAAAGCTATTATGGGAGCAAACTTACATCAAGTAATAACCGGAAATAAGATTTTAGATCAAGCAGGTGAACTAGGAAAAGCAATCAAAAAAGCAGTTTCAGATATCGTAGCTGGACAAGTTCCAGACATATCAGGATATGATGAAAAAACACAAAAAGTAATAGCCATCGATGCTGGAGAGTATCTTGGTATTTTACAAATGATACACGGTGTTGCTGAGTTTCCGAAACGAGAACAGTTCCTTAATTTTTTAGGCAGTACTGATCTAAATAATCTTTTAGTTATTTTCCCAGGATCTCAAAACAGCCAATTACAAGACAGTTATGGTGTACAAAACGTTAAAACTGGTCATACCATAATGATCAGCAGCAAAGGCGGAGTTGGTAAGACAGCCGCTGGTGCTGCACCTGCTCTCAGCGGACTTAAGATTCTAGAAAACAAACTCAAAAGAGTCAAAGCAGGTGGCGCTGTATCTTTTATAAAATTAATGCAAGAAACTAAAACTGCATTGCAGCCGTTCGCTGCGATGAATTTCCTACACCGGCACGCACCAGATGTTGTTCCCAAGTTATATCAGAATGTATTACCTTTTACTGATGACGATATCTCGATAATTGCTGCTAACATGAAAGGGCAAGCTAAATTACCAGCGAAATATAATAAAATCATTAAATCGAGAACTATCAAAGCTCGCGCATCTGCGGGTGGAATTTTAGCTTATTGCACGATAAAAGATTTCGTAGACACATTTAATTCGCAGCAGCCTATCAAGGATTTTAGGTCAACCGTACTAGAAATCTTAGATGAAAACTTTGTACAAATTTTCTCTAGAGTTGTGCGTGGAAAACTCACTGCAAAAGTTCTGTGGCCTGGAAAAATCGACGGGACTGTAATGCTTTGGACTAAGGCCGAGGCTGCTGCACCCAGTGCCGCTGGATTAAGTTTTAAGGTCATTGATTAATAATCAACTCAGATAACTAATTCTTTCGCTTCGGTAAATATTTGTGCCGGCCATAACCCCCGGGAGCGAATAGAATGAAAAAAGTTATAATAACGAGCATTGTTGCAGGATTGTTTTCTATCCCTAGCGTTGCTGTGGCCCAAGATGTGACCACTGTTAACACCAATAACATTAGCACATCCACGAGCACGGTAACTTCTACCAATACCAACAATAATAACAATATCAACACATCTACATCTACGGTAGATA
>Ga0169931_10006195_pt1 | contig 18115 bp, 9 predicted proteins | sample Kivu_15m_20L_FD_129675 | JGI IMG/M metagenome (GOLD analysis project Ga0169931, IMG submission 129675) | Freshwater microbial communities from Lake Kivu, Western Province, Rwanda to study Microbial Dark Matter (Phase II) - Kivu_15m_20L... | ecosystem: Environmental > Aquatic > Freshwater > Lake ... | reverse complement strand
TATGTAAATAGAAATAAAAAATTAACAACAGATTAGATTTAAATATTATATAATATGGAAGATGGGGATTGGGGATTGGGGATTGGGGATTGGGGATTGGGCCCAATCCCCAATCCCCAGAAACTCAATTTTAAGGTATCCTACATATATATTCAAAATTAACAAAATGAGAACTTATTAAATTAAATTGTTTATCAAATAATAGAAAATTAATTCTTAAAAAACACGAAAATTTTAGCATTTAATTTATAAAACTTTATAATAAAAAGGGAGTATTTTAAATTTATTATTTTACATATTCATTAAAAGATATAAACGTCATGTCTGATTTTTAATTGATTAAGCAAAAATTTTTCATTATCAGGACATCAACATGTGATATATTAATAATTTATTTGAAAGATTCAAGATCATCTATTCCTAAAACTTTTCCGTTAACAGTTCTTCCCATAACGACATACTTGTAAAATATTTCAGATTTAGCAATCAAATCCTTTTTGTAATCCCCAAACTCAGTAGCAATTACATTATTCCAATACTTTTGATATTCCTCAAGAGCATATGGAACATTAGCCTGGGTTTTAGTAAGAAATTCAACTAAATTATACGCACTGTAAAGTCCTCTTCCAAGATTGAGTCCGTACTTGTAATCGGTACCCCCCATAGAATCACCCACAAAGACAACATCAACGCCGTTTTTATTTTGTGAATGCGTATTGGCATAGGCATACTGAATTCTTCTTGCATAATGAAGCTTTGCATCAGGAGGAATGTAAATTTCAAAAGTTTCGAACAATTTATCTAAAATATTTCTAAGTTCCTCTAGCCATTCGTTTTCTCTTATTTTGATTAAGGTTGAAGGGTCAGGATTAAGGCGTTGAGCTTCAGTTAATATGTGACCAGTTTTATAATTTAAACCTTGAGGGAACCTTGTACTTGTTTTAATAGACTCTGGCATTTTTGTGTATATCTCCTCTAATATGCCAACTGGGTATGTGTATACTTGGACATCTCTTTGTTCATCATTTGAAGCAGAATAGGTTAATCCATGACGACTCAGATCGAATCTATTCATGAATTGGCCATTTCTTCTGTAATCTTCATCAAATTTCCTAAGTGGATCTCCATCCTTATTATTCCTATAAATTAAGTAAACTCCATCTAATATATATTCCTTATCAGTAAAGTCCCAGACTTTAACAGGGACATCGAGAGATATTCTCAAATCCTCGTTAAATGCCCCATCACCAGCAGTGAAGAAAATAATCTTTTTCTCTTCTTTAGATTGATTTTGAATATAATCCACATCAGCGCTCATTTTTTTGAAAGTAAATCTTGTAGGATATTTAAACTCCAAATATTCCTTAAACGTTTTTTGTAAGTTTCCGACAGATATTCTAGGAAAATTCTGATACCCCAATATCTGAGATAAATTTTTGTCTGGTATTGTTATCACGGAAAATATCATTTCTCTGATTGATAATACAGGCCATAGTGCTTCTTTTACTTCTTTTGGGAAATTTACTGCGATTGCGTAAGGAAGCCTTATACATTGAGGGCGATTAAACAATCTCCCTTCAACAATTTCAACATTTGAAGATGGATTTTTTGAAAGTAGGTCGTGTGCTAAGTAAAGCCCAACTGGTCCTGCTCCAATTATTAAATATTTGTCTGCAGATCTAACAGAAAAGACTAAAATTGAAACAAATAAAATCAAAAATTTTAAAACCTTCATTTTTTAATTATAATAGAAAAATCAAAGCATATTAAGAATTGTAAAATTATTATTCTTTATTTAGATAATTACATAAATATTATAAAATGTGTTTACTTAATTTTATTAAAATTCAATTAGTTATTATCTTGAATCTTGAATGAAATATAGATTAAATAAGTAACCTCTTAGAGCGACTAAGCCTACGCTGAACACCAAAATACAAGGGTCGAAGCTGCTGCCACCAGATTAAATAATTTTAAACATTTTATAAACAATTTTGAAAAAATTAATTAAATTACTTTGATTTATTTAAAATAGAACTTTATCAAATAAGATATTATGTATAGTTTTAAAATTATTAATTCCATACATAAATATTATGGTATTTATAATATTATATACTGTCTTAATCAAATTAAATAAAAATTATTATATAGAGAAATTAATTATTCTGCTGGATTGGGAAATTTTTTATTGGGGATTGGCCAATCCCCAATCCCCAATCCCCAAATATTGAAAACTAAAAACTAAAATAAAATAATAATTTCCAAAAAATAATTAAATTTATTCATATACAATTAATGAGACGATCCTTCATATTTAATTAATTAATATTGATATCATTTATTTTTTAACCTATCTAAGATAAAAAATATATAATTTAAGATAAATGAAAAACAAGAAATTACTTGGGATAGATATGAAATGCACGCACTACATTTTCGGTGATTTCAGAATCAATCAAGCGGTTTATGACTGTCGAAAATGTAATTTAAAAGAAATTTGCAAATTCTGCTTTGAAATGTGTCACAAGAAATGTGATCCAGTTTCTACATCTAAATTTACAGAAAAAAGAAAATTTGTATGCTCCTGTGCAACCCGTCTCGATCATAACATCGAAAAAGAAGATAGAAATCTTTTTTTTATGAATTGCAACCTGAGAACCCATGATAAGAAAATTCAAAATTCTAAAAAATATATTTTAGAATCTGAAGAAATTAAATTATGTTCTTTCTGCGCTTTCTCTTGTTATTCAAATCGTGGAAATGCTAATATCGAAGAATTAGAAATTCATGATGAAAACGATTACAAATGTGAATGTAATTCTGCTCATCATTCAACCACCTTAGAGTTAATTTTTTCTATCAACATTAATAAATACAATACAAAATATGGTACTAACTTTAAAACAAATTTTCAGCTTCTAAATTCAGTTCTAGAATGTGGCGCTGGTGACGATTTATTTGTAAATGTTTATAACCCCATTGAAGGCGGAAAAATTAATTTAGAATTTACGTTTCTTATAAGGGAGATGGCCAATTTTTACAAAGAAAATCAAAATGAAGGACTAGCATTCTTTCCTGGAGAAAAACTTACAAATTTATTTTCATATAATTTATTAGAAAAATGTCTCAACGAATTCAACCCTAGTGATATGAAGGAAAAGCTACTTTTATACGATCTTATAGTCGTTTTGTATAACATTCATGTTCTTCCTGAGCTTTCTCTTCTTAAGCAACTCAGAACTGGAGATTTCATTAACTCTTGCATTATTCAAAGGCTTTCCTACAGAAATTTTATTGATTCTGACAACTTCTACACATCAAAAATTCAAAAATTTAAGAAAGAAAATTTCATTTACAAAACGATCCTAAAACTGCTTCAAACAATTAACTATGAGAATACAGATTTCTACATAATCAGAATATCCTTAGAGCTTTTAAGGGTCATCGAATTTTTCATCAGGTTGCTAATTTTTTCAGAAGATGAATTGAACACTATCATCGAAAATCTCTTTGTTCTACAAAAGCAATTCAATAACATAGGTTTAATCCAGAATTATGTAAATAGGTATAATCTAAGAGATGAATTTGGGAGATACATTCTGAAACTTAGTGAACTTCTCTTTGTTATTTCCGTTATTAAGAACGATTACAGAGTTGAAAAAATTCTAAAAAATACGGGAGATGATTCCAACAACATAACTTTTATTAATCATTATAAAAATAGTAAAGACATTGATTCAGACACCAATCAAAAAATCCTTCAGATGGTTATAAAAGCTCAGCACTTAACAAAACACTTTTCATCTCAACTAGATCGGTTTGACGAAAAGAACATTTTATTCTTACTAAGGCTAGGTGCTAGTTTATTCAACTCAAGTGATAACTTGTATTTAAAACAGGTGGATTCACTTAAAACACTTCAGAATTTAAAGAACGTGTTCGATTTCAGAATCTTTAAAATAATTAAGCCCGATCCTGAAGATGCCCAACTGATAAAAACAAATCAAAAATTTCTAAGTTGCTTAATAAAGGACAGCTCAGCTTCTTTTTCTTTTTTGCACTCGGAGCTGAGTGACATTATCCTTGAAATGGATGAAGGTTTGAAAAAGAAGATTACTAGTAATGTAAATAAAATAAACAACACGGAAGAATTAAGTGTTTATGAACAAAATATTATCGAATGTAAGGCATCGAGCCTAAGTTTTGTTAATTATTTGAAATCCTTAGCAGATATTGAGATTACTATAGATATTATGATGAAGCTATCTTTAGATAACACAATGTCTGCAATACTTTTCAACTGCTTATCCTCTAAGAATGTGCCGAAAGACGATGAAGATTTTTCTCTTATGGTTAAATTGATTTTAGACATGCTAGAAGTATTTTGCCTAAACAGAAGAGGTTTGATTTATCTTTTATTCGGAAAAAATCTTACTGCACTTATAAAAACGAATCTGTTATTGAATTTCCCAATACAGACATTAAAACTAATCCTTTCAATTTTCACTGGAATAAAGAAGTACAAAATAGACTTTACAGATCAATACTTTTTCTCTGAATTATGTCACACTTTTGTGGAGATAGTAAACAAACAAATGAACGAATGGCGAACCATCTACAATACTAGCAATATAGATGTTTCTGATAAAAACACAACTAAAATCAATGAAGGAAAATCAAACTTGTCAAAAATGTTTATGAAGAGTATATACGATTCGAAGGCGGTTTCTCCTAAGTCAAGTAATCGAAATATGTCTGAAAATCTTTTTGGTCGTTCAGAAATAAATACAGTTAATGTAAATATGAGCGAATTTGGTGATGGCAAATATTCAGATATTGACGGCAAACAAATCAATAAAATAAAATTTGAAAATCGTGATGTAAAAAATTTCAAATCGCCTGAGTCTGTAATTTTAATTATGAAAATAGTAAATGTTTCCAGTAATTTAATGTCTGAAAGAGACTTAGAAGGAATCAAACATATTATCAAAGGGTATATATTATCTCTTGGATCTCATGAATTTTTAAATCAAGAAGTCCTAGAAGAAATTTTGATTTCAGCAGAGAGCAATGACGATTCTGAAGAATCGATTAAGAATTTGGAAAAGGAGAGCGAGAAAAAATCATATGCCCATCATTCCCTAGGAGTAACTGTAACTGATATAAAAAGGGAAGATTTTGCGACAAAAAAATCCGAAGCAAAGTCTAATGAACCAGAGATGGTTCCTATTAAGAAAAATTCTATGATTGATGCCGCAATAGATTTCTATTTCGAGTTTTATAAAATCATTTCAAAAAACACATATTACACTAATTATGAAGAATATTGTCAGCTACAAAATTTACTTAATAAATCGCTTGCTCTTTTTATGAAACCGAATGTTATTAATTTAATTAAGGATAAGAAAAAAATTATGCTTGGAGTTTTACGAAATTTACCGTTTTCAGATTTTATTGATGAAAAAAATTTTCAAAAAGATTTTCATCTAACTAATGAAGAATTAGAAGGATTATATGATAGCAAATATATCCTCACCGAAGATAATTTAGAAGATGCTGCTAAAAATTTCACCTTTATAAAGTACAAGCAAGCAAAATCGAACATTTTTTATATTAAATATATAACAGAAGAAATAAATTATGTTGCTTTTAATATAGAAAAATATTTGAGTGAAAAGGGAAAAAGATACATTACTGAATTACTCCTTACAGTAAAGACTATTTCAGATTATATCTTCCATAGACAAAATTTGGTCAATTCCTATATCCAACCCTTTTTAGATCTGGTAAAACAACTTATTTCCAAAACAGACATTTTGACAGAATTCTTCAACGTAGTCTTTGACAAAACTATTTTCAATTCTAATTCGGAAGTCTTGAAGATTTCAAACCCCTCCTTCGATAAGATCTATGTAGTTGTTAATAATTGCATAGAAAACATTTTAAACGAAAACATAAGAAAACAGAATTTCGTAAAAATTCTGAAAAATTATGATACCCACTCGCTGATTGACGCAGGATTGAAGGAGAAAAAAAGAAAGTTCGGTGAGTTTTATGCAGATTTTTCACAGCGTTACGGTAAAAATTTGACTTTCGAAAAAAAACCAACTAACCTGATGGTAGAATCAATAGAGAATAAACTGGTATATCCTCTGAAATATTTTAAAACTTCTGTTTTCTTTAGGCTGCTAACAGAAAGGGAATTTTTTAGTGCTTATATAATGGAAGATTTTGTAAATTTTATAACCGAGGTCGATCACATTTCTATAAATTTGGAAGAATTTAATTACTATTTTTCTTTCATTAATAAAATTATTTCAAATTCGACTGCAACAGTTAAGAACAAAATCTTTGATAAATTAGGACCTGGTTACATTACAGATGAGAAAAAATCCAAGTTTTTCTTAAATTTGAAGGACATCCTTTCCTATGCCCTTAAATTTAGTTTTTGTGCTAACAAGAATTATCTCAGTCCCAAGATTAAAATGAAGATCATCATGGCCAATAAAAATATATTAACATTCCTCATTTTCTTGTCTAAAAATTATCAAGAAAAAATAATAATAGCTGATAGTTTTAAGCTAGCTAAATCTGAGAGTATTTTGGAAGTCATTTTAGATAATTTAACTAATTGCCTAAATCTTCTCAAACTTAATTTTGAAAATGACATAAATATGCCTCATGACCCTTTAATCATTCATATTGATTTACTTGTAGAGTTCATAATCGAATTGATTTATTCTACTGATGATAATAATTTCGATCTCTTAAATAGTCAAATTCTAGAATTTTTCTCACAAAATCTCCAAATAAAAAAATTGTTCAAAAATTACTTCGAAGATTTTTCCTTCGATTTTTCAGGAAAAAATTTAACTCAAAGAAACTTAATAATTTTCTATGTGAAACAGAAGATAATCAAAATTTTGAATACCCTAGCCCAGAATCAGTACAATAAAATGATAGAACCGATTTTGTCTTCTTCTAATTTACATCTCGAATTACTTCATAGTTTTTGTAACATCCTTCAGGTCATTCATTCAACTAAAAATCCTAATTTGATAAAAAAACTCATGCAGTTTTCCAATAAGGAATTCAATAAGTATTTCCTTGAACTTTATAGGGGTGTCAAAGAATTTAGAAATAGCATTCAGTTCAATTACTGCCTCACCATTGTTGAGTATATCAAAGTGATGAAAAAGAAATTTAGAAAAGAAAGACGATTTAAGAAATTAATGAAAGACAACCTCATAAAGTTTAAAAAGGAAAACGGTATTAGCATGGTGAATGATAATTCTGAGTCTTTTATAAATATGCCTGAAATATCTAAAAGGTACGTAATGGCTTTTCGAATTTTTAATGCTTTTAATGGTCACATCACAGGAATTCAAATTAGAACCTCCGAGAACATTATAGCTCCTATTTTATTTTTTAAACCTGAAATTACTCATTTCCTATCTAATGAAACAAAAGAAATGTTTGAAAGCTCTGTAGAACGAAAGGACCCGATTAGTAAATTAGAAAGTTTACTAATCCAATCTAACTATTTCATTTATGAAATGCTTTTCTATTGGGAATGGTACTCTCCTAATTATAATCTTTCATTCCTTGTTAAAAAGTCGTTTTATGAGACACTTGGATTTATCAATTTATTAATGATCCTTACTCACCAAGCCTTAATTATTTATTATTTTTATAAAGATGTTGATAGTTCAAATTATGACGAAGTAATATCATTGCCAAAAAAGCCAGAATTAGGTTTAGGGAGCTTAATTTTAGGAATCATTCAGTGCATATTTTTATTTGTCCTTATATGCATCTGGTTTTTCAAAAGATTGAGACTTAAATATGTTTACAACTTGATAAACAATTTTCCCAAAAAAATTTCCTTTAAGATTAATGAAGAAATATTCAATGAAAATAACAAATCCAAGGATTCGTCGGAAATAAAAAGCAATGGGAAAACAAAGGAAGACACTGCAATTATTTCAAGGGAAAATATGTATAAGATGAAAAATGAAGATACAAAATTTCTTAAAGTATTGGTGAATGTTGAAAATTGGAATTTTGTAAATAAGAGTTTAAACTCAGTGCACAAATCTTACTCTTTTCTTGAAAAATTCTTTACATTCTTGTATACCCTAATTTACTGCAGTGAGATCAATATTCCTATTGCAACTTTTATATGTGTAATCATATTTATTACCACAGGCTGGCCATTTAGTATTGTAGTCCCATCTTTATTTTTATTATACTTTTCAACTACCCTCTTCGAATTAGTTATGGTGATGAAAAAGGAATGGAAGAAGTTAGTTCTCATTATTTTATTTACCTGGTTAATCATTTATATATTCTCTTGGATTAGTTTACTCTGGTTAAGCCCTATTTTCAGAATGGAGGACACTAAAGACCTATATGTAAAGAATATTATTAACTTAAAACTTTATTTAGATGAATGATACCCCTGAGAATTTCTGTACCTCTTCAATCCAGTGCATTTTCTTTATGATTGACTGGGGATTCAGATCAAGTGGAGGAATAGGTGACATCCTTTCAAAGATGTCATATAAAGCCAACCCTGGCCACTTCTTTGGTAAACTGTTTTACAATTTGATCTTCTACATCCTGGTCCTCATGGTCATGGGTAATCTCTTCCTAGCTGTAATAGTTGAAGCAGTTAGAGTGTTAAGAGAAAAGAATGTTAATAACTTAAAGGACGCTAAGGATGTTTGCTTCGTTTGTAAATTGACTAGAGAGGATGCTTCGAGACAAAAGATTAACTTTGAAAAGCATACAAAATTCGATCATAATTTATGGCATTACTTATACTTCGTTACCCACATCAAATTAGGGGATTCTAAAAAATTCGGACCTTACGAAAAGTATGTTGAAAGACTTTTGGAAGGAAATAAGAGAAGCTCATGGTTCCCGGTTGTTGTAGAGAAAATTAGAGAACCAACTAAAACAACACAAATGGAAAATCCTGCTTGGAGTGAAACTTTTAAAAAACAAAAATCTAAAAATGTTCTAAATTTGAAAGAAGAAATAAAATACGATAATCTTATGACTGAAAAACCAAATTACGCATCAAAAAATGTATTTTCTACTAATCAACTCAACAATGTCTTTAAAGGAGATGTGGAGTTTGTAACTCCTATCTATAATAATCATAATTCCGAAATATCAAAATTTCAGGGAATGACCTATAACTGATAATAGAACAACTTTAGATAATTTTATTTTTATTTTTATTTTTATTTAAGAATATTTAAGATTTTTTTGATATAAGAATTTGATATTTTTTATAATAATAGTATTTATAATTTAAATGTAATTTAGACTTTTGGAATTTTTAATACATTTAAGATTTAATTAATTTATAAAACTTCATCATCAAAATTTAATTTATTTTTTATATTAAAATGTTATCAGATAATATTTCCAAAGTAATCATAATTTTTTTCACAATTATTATCTTAGTACAGGGGTCGACTCAAGATTTAAATAACAATCTAAAATTTCTAAACTTACCTAAACCATCAATTGACTTCAAACAGATAAAATCAGTTGAAGCACATTACAGTTTTATCGAGTTTATCTCAATTCTTGAAAATGGAAATATAATAACAGCTTCAAAGGATTCAACTTTAAAAGAGTGGAAAACTAATGAAGATTTTAAACTAATTCATGAAATAACAGCTAAAGAGAAGGACCATTCATTCACTTCTATTGTGGAGTTAGGAGCAGGTCTGTTGGCAGTCTCGGCATATCAAAGAATTAGAGTATTTGACACGAATAATTCTTACAAAATTCTTAAAACTGTTGCGGCACATACTGGATTGATTCAAAGCATGATCAAACTTAAAAACGGATTGATTGTTTCTTCATCGGATGATAAGACGATAAAAATTTGGGATCCAACTGACAACTTCAAATTAATTCAAACCCTCTCAGATCATACCGCAAGTGTTCATGATCTCTTAGAAATGTCTGGTGATGTTTTAATTAGTGCTTCCTATGACAAAACCATCAAATTTTGGAAAAAATTAGACTCAAATGATCAAAAATACACACTTATCAAAAGTTTGGACCAAATGGCATTCAGCATGGCAGACGTAAATGGTAATCTTGCATATGCTACCAATAGCAGTTCTAACTTCGATATTGAACTCATGAATATTTCAGATTTTACTGTAAAAGGAGCATTCAAGGGGCATAGCAAAGGTGTTACTTTAATGAAAGTTTTGTCTAGTGGATTTCTCGCTTCTCTTTCTCCACAAGATGGCCTCATGAAAATTTGGAATGTACGCACTTTCGCTGAGGAGAATACTTTAAAAACTCAAGAAGGAAGCGGTATAAAGACTTTTTCAGAATTAAACAATGGTCATATAGTCACCGGAGGATATGGAGTCTTCACCATCTGGAGTAATTCTGTAAGTTCGGAATATGTATATTAAATACCTTATTACTTACACAAATATAATGTTTATAAAATAAAATATTTTGAAAAATTTGAAATATTACAACTTATAAAATTTAATAAATAAGGATTGATTATTTAACTTTGTGTTTAAATATATTTTTATTTAATTTATTTTAAAATAATAAATTTTCATATATAATTATAGAAAATTTAAATTTTAAATTTTCAATCAATTAAAAATTTCAATCTACAATCTTCATACCCTACAATCGCACTTCTCATAATGTTTGCTAAATATTCATTTTCAAAACAAATAGTATTTCCTGCCCTTGACATCTGAGACCCAGTTCTGTTCAAGTCTCCAAAACAGGCGATGTTCTTTTTTATTCCAACCGCCCATTTCGAATGCTCCTGATTTTGAGTATATTGAATATCACCAAATTTCAAATGCTGCACATTAAAAATTTTCTTGGACTTATCAGTACAAGATGATTCAATCAAATCAGGTTTAGTCCAAGTTTCGACGTAAAATCCATCGGAATAATGTTTAGGGATAAGAGAATCCCAAGGAAGACTTTCCTGATTCTTACTCTTAGAAAATATTTTGAATTTGTTATTTCCTCTTGTTTGGATATCAATAATTTTGGTGTTTTCTAATTTACTATCCTGTCTATTTTTTATTAATTTCTCAACACCATCGTTAGCAGGGGAGTAGACATTATCAGTTTCGACTTTCAAAACTAGCGCGGGATTTATGATATTTAGTGATTCGACTACGTTCAAAGAGTTCGCAGTATCTAAAGATAAACAAATAAAATTCTGTCCGTATATTCCTGCATTGGGGGGAAGAGTACCGATAACATCCCCCGATTCTGTTCTCCAAGGGAATCTTGGTAAACTGTGTGATAATAGAACTCCCTCTTTATCATCAAAAAATAACCCCCCCTTTGAATGGGCTTTTCCTCTGCCTGATGGTTTCCCCCCCGCTTCCGATGTCATATCGTCGTTCCAGAAAAAATAATTTGTGCCTTCTGATTGGAATTGGGGAATAACCTTCAGCCCTGGGAAATGCTGCTCCTTATATAAATGAATTGTCAAAGTTGTTGATTCATTATCGAAATAACCATATTTTAAGTTACCTGCTGGATCACCAGTCGATGGGAATAGGAATAAAACATACCAGTCAACTTCTTTATTTTCTGGGCTGAGACAAACTTTTTTTGTTTTTTTGCAAAAGCAATATGGAATCAATAAAATTATAATTGAAAGTATTGTATTAATTAGACATAATGATTTCATTATATGATTTAAATTAAATCTGCTAATTAAATAATATGCTTGTATGTATGGAAATAACTATTATTTAATCAAAATAAGATAATAAATTGGTATTAATTTCTGAATAAATTTATTAATTTTATTCGATTCTCGAATATACTTTGCATACAAATATAGGTTATATAATAAATTTTTAATTTTACAAAAATAGACTAATAATTATATATATTATAACAAGGATAATTTTCTTATATTATTATCTTCTTTATATTTTCATTGGGATTTACACATTCTTGAAATTCTTCGTGTTCGTTTTTAATTAAAGTGTATTCTTCCTCTTTGTGAACACTCTTCCCTCCCTCAAAATATCGACTATCGATATAGAACAAAATTATTATTGGTACAATTTTAAAACAATTACATATGATGATTAGCATTCCCAAATTGTCAAAATTTTTTCCAGTTAAATTTAACCAAGATGTTATGAATGAACTGTTTAATGTACTTAACATGAGTCCAAAATTTATCGCTGACATATAAAATGAATAAACAGTAGCTTCTAAATTCTTCGGGCATATGGTACATGCCAAAGTTAAAATTGGCATCATAGACATCTCTCCAAGTATCGATAAGAAAATGAAACCAAAATTGCAAAATGTAAAATCAGATATACCATACTTTAAATTAACTCTTAAAACAAGGAGATAGGCTAAAAATGTAAAAAGAAAATAAAGTAAGGTAGACCCTGAAACAAGAGATTTAAAAGCACAATTTTTAAAGAAGAACCTATAACTTAAAATTGCGATGAGAACTCCAAAACTTGTCATTAAAGATAATATCCCTAGCTGACCTGGTGAAAATTTTAGAAAATTTGTCATGTAATAGAAAAAAGGATCAGCGAAATTAGGGGTCGCAAATAATGCAACGGAAAAAAGAGCAGGAATATACACCTCTTTTTTTAATATGAAATTATAAAAATTTCTAAAGAGTTCTTTTCTATTCAATTCAAATTCAGCTGAAATTTTTCTTGCTTCAAGATTTTTGGCGTTCATCGATTCCTTGTGAATATTTATTAAAAATTCTCTTTTCTCATCAAAAGAAGTTGTAATGGAATAGTAATCATGATAGTTGTTTAAAACATGGAGATCTTCTAATCCAATGCATTCTTCTGTTTTTATTTTGTCATTCACGAGTATAATATTTGGGTGTTCATATAAAATCAAACCAGCTATAAGAATAAACAAAGGAATAAAGGCATTAATGAAAAATATATATCTAATTGACATTATTTCCATCAGATATCCTCTGAAAAATGCACTTAGTAAGGCTCCAACGTTTTTGAAAAGAAAAAATAGGCTCACATGATTTTTGGCCTTTTCGGAATGAGTTGATTTTTTATCGGCTAAAAACGACTTATTAGGGCTATTCAAGTTTTTATTAAAGTCACCATCTGCAGTTTTTTCACCCATTTTTGATAGTTCTACCACTATCGCTTCCCCAATAATACTTGTAAAGCTGAATGCTAAATTTATTAGAGTAAGTAATACAATAGTTTCCATCAAATTGTCTGCAAATATAGACATAAATAACCAAGACACAAACCCAATCAGTCCACATAAAATTAAATATACTTTCCTTCTGTATCCCAAGATAGGTACTAGATCAGTAAGCAATCCTAGCAAAGGTTTGATAATCCACGGAATCATCACAAAGGCAATCACTCTCGACATTTCATAAGGCTCTAACTCTAGCTCATCTTTTAAGTAATATTGCATTGCTAAATCAGCAAGAGAAGAAATTCCCTGAATAAAAGAAATAATAAAATAGCTGAGTTTATTCCTCTTAACAATTATACCTATATTGGAATATTTCATTAATGTGAATGTCTATATTATTATATTTTAATATTCTTATTAAGAATTTAATTTTAAAAATAAAAAACAATCAAAAATGGAAATGCATAGCATTGAAGACAAAGGTAAACCCGTTCCATTTGTAATTATCTCTAACAAGAAATTCATTATAACGGAAGAAGCCAAGCAAATCTTTAACAAGTCTAAATTTTCAATGATAGGAATCATCGCACTAGTTGGAAAATACAGAACAGGCAAATCATTTCTTATGAACAGAGTTTTACTTGATCAAAAAAATGAAAACGGATTCGACGTAGGTCCAACAATTAAGCCATGTACGAAAGGTATTTGGATGTGGAGCGAGCCAATGTGGATAGAAAATAATCACTGTAAAGAAAAATTCCCGGTATTTGTAATAGACACGGAAGGTCTCAGTGCCTATGATGAGGAAATAAATCATGACTCAAAAATATTTTTAATCGCAATTCTAATCTCGAGTTTATTTATTTATAATACATTCGGAAATATCGACGAAAATGCTATAAATTCATTAAACTTTATACTGAATCTTTCGTCGACTCTTAAAATAACAGAAAAAGAACAAAAATTAAACGAAAATCCTGAAGAATATGCAAAGTACTTCCCATCTCTAATTTGGTTGCTTAGAGATTTCTCTCTTAAATTGGAAGACATGGAAGGTAATACTATTACTGTCAGGGAGTATTTGGAAAACGCCTTACAATTGCAGAAAGGAAACACCCCAAGTATTGAAGAAAAAAATAAACTGCGAAGATTAATTACTACATATTTCAGAGACAGAGATTGTTTTTCATTAGTGAGACCAGTCGAGAACGAAAAAGATTTACAAAATTTGCAGAAATTAGACGATAGTCAGATACGACCTGAATTTGTAGAACAGTCAAAAGTCTTAAGAAATAAAGTAGCCAAAAAGGTGAAACCGAAATGTTTTAATAACAAGATACTCAATGGTTCAAGATTGATTGAACTCCTTCAGTCTATTCTGGATTCAATTAATTCCGGTTCGATTCCTGTAATCGAAAATTCTTGGAAATACGTAGTTCAAACTGAATGCATAAAAAATCTAAGAGAATTCATCGAGAATTATAAACTGAAGATAAAAAAATTTAAAGAAGAAAATCAAGAAAATCCAACATTTTTCAGCGACTTCGAAATTTATCAGAAATCCCTTGAAGCATCATTAGTCGAAGAATATCAAAAAATATCTGCTGATGAGACAATCGTCAATGAATTTCTGACAAAACTCAAGTCTCAAATCATTGAAGAAAACAAAATTTTCAGCGAAGAAAATCGCAAACTCTTCGAAAAGAAATTGACTGAAAGCCTAGATACGAATTCTAAAAAGTTGATTGATACCTTTGAAACAAATAAATATGCAAAAAATTATTATCAGTTTTTTCAGGATTTAGAAAATTTCAAGGAGATCACTGAAGCTGTAATTCCAGATTTCCCAATGAAGAAGGAAATAATTTTTGAAAGAATGATAGAAATTATTAAAAAATTCATCGAAATGACATTCATAAAAAATAAAATTCTGAACGAAAAAGAAATAGTAACCCTTAAAAAAGAACTTCAGGCAGCAACCAGCAAACTTGATTTGAAAGTGGAAGAATTCAATAGCGTGAGAGTAGAGAGTCTCCACCAGATAGAAAAACTAAACAATCAATTAATAGAGTACAAAATGAAAGAAAAAACGATTGAAGAAAAAGTAAAAGAGATCGAAAAAGAAAAGAAGAATTTACAAATAGAATTAGAAAAAAAAATAAGCGAAGTAAAAAAAGAAGCCGAGAACAAGCTGCTTCAGATGAAAAAAAACTACGAGGAATTAGAAGACGAAATCAAAGCTAAAGAAGATAAAATAAATAATCTCCAATTTGCGGAACAGAAGTTTAACATAATAAACAATCAAAAGTTGGAATTTCTTGAAAGAGAAATAAACTCTAACAAGGAAAGAATTGATCAATTGAAAAAAGAAAATTTAGAACTTAAAAAGAAGCTAGACGAAGAAACAGCTAAAAATGAGGATTTAAAAACAGAAAACAACAAAATCAAAATTTTGGAATATGAGAATGAAAGACTAAAGAAAGAAATAGAAGTCAGGAATACCAGCATGATAGTTAGAGAAAATTCAGTGAGGAAAATTCCTACGAAGGAAAATTTGAATAACACAAAGATGAATGCAAATAGCGATATAAGCATGGATAACTATAGCATCATCAATCTTCGTTCTAATCCTAATAATATTATAGAGACTGACTACTTAGGAAATAACGGAGGTTCTTGTGACAGGAATTTAAGGGCAGATAATAACACAGTTGAGATAATATCCTTACTAAAAACACAACTAGAGGCGTCTAGAAATCAGATTGAAGATATGAAAAAAATGTATGAAGAAGTTATAAACACTTTGAAGTCAAGGAGTTATGTAGATAGCGCTAAGAAGATTCGAGAGAATAATAACCACACCTTACATGTAGATTGCGTGGATGAAGCAGAATATCTAGAATTACTCGAAGCTAATAAAGTATTATATAGTAATAAATCTGAATAGAATCTTACGAAATCCCTTTCTATCTCTGAAATCCGTTGCAACAAACTTGAGGAGACCATTGAAGCATTAAAATCGAAAATTAATATTTTTAAATCAGCTTCTGCATTACAGTGCTCTGTAAATAAAAATTTATAAACATATTTAGTTCTGCCACAAGCTGCTATCATATGAATCTTACAAAATTCATTATAACCAATGTAATTCCAATAAAAATTATCAAACTAGCAACAATACACCCTCCAAATTTAAAAGAGATAAACTTTCAATGAAAATTCTAAAAGGCGTTTTAAACAAGGACCATTTAGGCAAGCCATACATAGAGTACGTCATAGAAATTGCATATAATTCAGAAATTTGGAGAGTTAACAGAAAATTTAACCAAATCGCAAATTTACATAAGACTCTGAAAAATTATTTGTCTGATATTAAATTCCCTGAATCCTCTGTTATCTTTTCCAAAATCCACTTAAACGGGGGAGAAACTAATTCGAATATTCCAAACTATTCATCAAGTTCAAACAACTCGAGTAACTTCCATGAAAATAAAATAAAATTTCTCGAAAAATATCTCAAGGATATTTCTGAAATTGAGGTGATTAATAAGACAAGAATTTTTAGAAGATTTTTTGATTTCCCTGAAGATAATTCTTACGATGATAGATTTGAGAAAATACCAGAATTCGGAAAATTTAATACTTACCATATCGAGAATAATAATAAAAATAGTTACATCCAAAATATGAATAGAGAAGCTTTTACGCCTAATCTTGATGATAATGAACTTTGTTTTCCCTTACGTGGCAATAATCCTAAAATCTATCAAGATAATAATCATTCTTATACTGAAAGACCAAGAAATATAATTGAGGAGAGCCAGTGTCATCCTCCCTTACAGAAAAAAACAAACGAAATAAAAAAAATTAAACTCGAATCAAATCAAAGAGAGAACAAAAATTTTTCGAATTCTCCTCTTAAATCTTCTAATAATTTTAACGACTTTGATTTGAATTACAATATTTAGACATTTAATCTTCTTACTAATTTTATTTTTTATTTATATTAAGATATATTATATTATAAAAATTTCAACTAAAACTTAATAATTTAATTGTTTTTTAACAAACGCATATTTTGACCTTGAAAAATTCCAAAATATATTGAAAACCTATCGTGCATCACTAGCTTATCTACTTTAGTAAATACTCTTGTATTAGATTATTCTTTTGTAATATCTGTGGTATAGCAATTAATTTTTCATAAAAATAATATTTTATTCGTTAAATACTAATTTATCTTTAATCAATTTTATCTCAATTTGTTGATTTAATTTATATATAAGAATGAACAAATTAATATTTAAATATATAAAATTAAAATTTAAAATTTACCCAATTAAGTTCTTTAATGTCCAGATAACATATTCTAAAGCAACTAGAAATCTTAATTTTCTATAATTCCTTATTCCTATTCTGAGGAATGTTCTAACTAAGGGAATAATAATAGAAATAAGGAACCAATCTAAAATCAGACCAGTAAAGGATCCGTAAATCCACCCAGATGAAGAGGTAACATATATACCACAAAAAGCAATTACATAATACCAAAATAAAAAATTAAAAATTGTAGTCAACCCAAAATAAAGAGTATACCTTATCTTCATCTTTTCTAAAAATATTTTACTTGATGTTAAAAAATATCTTACTATCCAATTTTTATTGCTTGTTTATTTTTAGTTTTAAGACTTTTGTTAAATTCTATTTCAACACTTTCAGGAATGTTTACAAATTGATTGGTTATTATAGTTATCACAATAGTAGCTATCAAAGAAAATATAGTTTTAGGAAGTTCTTTAGTAAACGTGATAAAAAATCCATCCTATAATATAAATTAAATATTTACGTCTGATTCAGAAGTAGTTCTGGCATCTATATAACTGTCTGTAAAAAATAACGCATTCATTGCAAACAACAT
>Ga0169931_10006193_pt1 | contig 18122 bp, 18 predicted proteins | sample Kivu_15m_20L_FD_129675 | JGI IMG/M metagenome (GOLD analysis project Ga0169931, IMG submission 129675) | Freshwater microbial communities from Lake Kivu, Western Province, Rwanda to study Microbial Dark Matter (Phase II) - Kivu_15m_20L... | ecosystem: Environmental > Aquatic > Freshwater > Lake... | reverse complement strand
GATCGAGCCAACCTGAGCCACCTCACGGTTGGTCTCGATCGGGCGCGCAATGCGAGCCAGCTCCTCGATAACGGCAGATGAAGCGAGATCAATGCCGCGCTTCAGCAACATCGGGTTGTGACCGGCGGTAACGTACTTCAGGCCTTCCGCGAAGATCGCGCGTGCCAGCACCGTGGCGGTGGTGGTGCCGTCGCCGGCCGCGTCGTTCGTCTTGCTGGCCACCTCGCGCACCATCTGCGCGCCCATGTTCTCGAACTTGTCTTCCAGCTCGATCTCCTTGGCCACCGTCACACCGTCCTTGGTGACGGTGGGGGCGCCGAACGACTTCTCGATCACGACATTGCGGCCCTTCGGGCCGAGCGTGGTGATCACAGCGTCAGCGAGCAGGTTGACGCCCTTGAGGACTTTCTTCCGTGCAGCTTCGTCGAACAGGATTTGCTTTGCCATGATATTTCCCTGAGGGATGTGAGTGATGATTCAGCGGCGCGGCGCGGCGACCGCAGGAGTTGAGCGGGCCGGAGTTGTAGGCACCCACCCCGGACTGTCAAACGCCCTCCTGCCACATTTTTGCAGGGCGGCGGTTCCGTCAGGCGCGGGCGACCTGCAGCCGACTGATCAGCTCGTTGACCGTGTCGTGCCACAGCAGAAATTCATCCGTCTCAGCCCATAATTCGGAGGCTTCGGAGTCGTCACGAACCCTTTCGGCCGCCTTGCATGCGAGCGGAGCCAGAACAGCCAGTTCGGCCCGTTGCTGCTCCAGCCACCGGATCGTCTCATCGGAGAGCTCCGGACCCGGTTTTCCAAGGGCGCTGGCTACAACTTCGGCAGCAGCCAGAGCAGCGCACACCTCGTGCAGCTCCAGATAATCTCCCTCATCGTCATCGACACCCCCTGAAGGTAGCGCATCCGCTACCAGCGCGAGTGTCGATGCAACCAGCCCTGTAGAGCGTTCGGACTCCAGCGCTCCCAGCCAGTCCAGAGCGAAATCATTTTCAAACGAACCCACTCCCCAGACGCTCATCGGATTCTATCTCCACCAGCGGGTAGCCCAGGCGGTGAACAGGCTGGGCGAATCCGGATTAGCGACGACGACGACGCGTACGCTTGCGCTCTTTCTTGTGAATGCGACCGGAGAGCACTTCATCGACGTCGATATCGAACACCACCTTCTGCTCTGCGATCTCGCGCAGGCTGGTGACAATCTCCTTGTTCTCGACCCGATCGACGAGCGGCTCAGCATCGCGCTTGAGTTGCAAAGCGCGCTTGGCCGCCAGATGAATCAGGGCAAACCGGTTGGGTGCATGAACGAGGCAATCTTCAACGGTTACGCGAGCCATGGGCCGAATCCGTTCGATGGGCCGAAGAACAGTACGCACAGTGTACGCAAGGGCGACGAAGATCGTCGTCCGAACGACGAATGTCAAGGACGAATCTGAACTCCATCGCGCCCTGCTGCCCGCCACAACGGGGCACGTGCGTGGGGGAGGACCCTCTGCGCCGCGCGTTCTGCCGTTAGAAACCGTTGAACACGGCGGATCACCTACCTTTTTCTTGACGCCGGATCACGTCCGGTTTGTACGTTGCACGATGGGCCGTGAAGGATGATTCTGACTCGCCGGACCTCCTGACTTGTGTCCCAACTTCACTTTGAATCGAAGTGGCGCCTCCGCAGCGGTGGCGCAACTCCCTCGATCAGCACTGGATTCCCATGCTCCGAATCACAGCCGCCCTGCACCTGTTGCTGGTTGTACTGTGCCTGCTCCCGACGGCGGTTTTTGCACAACCGGTGGCAACCACGCTGTGGATACCCCTGACCGACGAGGAGGCCACGGTTTCCCGTCAGCTGGTGGAGGGCATCATCCACGATGTACTGTTGAACGCGGACGATGCGTTTCATGTGGTCGGCCTTCAGGGCATCGAAGAGTACATTGGCCGAGGAGGGTTACCGCTGCCACCCTGCCTGGAAGGCAGAGAACCTTGCGTGTCACCCTATCACGCGGTCGTGCAGAGCTTTGACGCGAATCGTGTCGTGACGGTTGTGGCCTACGGGGAGGGCGAGACCATCGATGTGATCGTCGGCGATGGAGAGACCGAACAGGAGACGCTGCGTTACGAGGGGCCGGACCTGCGCACAAACCTCTTTGCCATCGTGTCGGACCTTACCGGGCTAAGTGGCACGCTGATCGTGCATTCAGAGCCCGCGGGGGCCGAGGTCAGCCTTGATGGGGAACCGCTTGGCGTCACGCCTGTCGAGGTGTCGCTTCCGGTAGGCTCGTATGAGATCGCCATTGAAGCCGACGGATTTTATCGGCAGATCGAAGGGGTTGAGCTGCGGGCCAACGATACCACCATCCACCGCGTGGCTCTTTCACAGCGCTTCGCCAGCGTTACGGTTCGCTCTGGCACACCTGGTGCGCTGGTCCACTTCGACGACGAGGAAGAAGGCAGGCCCGTCAACGACACCTACCGACTGGAGCCAGGAACCCACGTCATGGAGGTGCGGTCGGAAGGCTACGATACGGACCGTCGTATTCTGGAGTTGGTTCCTACCGATGAACGCGAGTACAGCGTCGTTCTGCAGCTTTCGCGTGCGACCCTGCGCGCGCGCGCCGAGGAACGGATTCAGCAATGGCCGTTGCTTCTTCAGGTAGGACTTACCGGCCTGTTGACGAGCGACGACCTGAAAGGAGCAACGGGGAGCGCCTTCGATGCGACACGTGACGTGACGTGCCCGACCTCTGACGTGTCCGAGTCAGGCTGCGGCAATCGCGCCCGGATCGGCCACCTCGGGATGCGTGCCGACGCCGTTTACAACTACCGCAACTTCGAGATTCTGCTCTTCGGCATCGGCTTTGACGGCACCAATCTGCGTGGCGACGACCTCGCCTATCAGCTGGAGGGCACCAACGAGCTGGTGCGTCTTACGGGCGGCTACGAGGTCAGTCTGCGGTTGTTGCAGCCTGGCGTTCGATATCTGATCAACGACCGGATTGAACCGTATGGCCGAGCCGGCGTTGGTCTCGCCTGGGATCGCTGGCGCGGCAACGAGCTGCCGAACGGCCCGGACACCTCGTTCATGCAAACCTCGCTGTTGCTCGAGCTGCACGCCGGCGTTCGATATCACCTGAATCCACTCGTCTACGCCTATGGGCAGGGCGACGTGGGCACCGCCGTGGGGCGTGGGTTCAGAGGCGGTGCAACCTTCGGCATCGGCATGAACATCCCAGATATTTTCGGCATTCAGCGTGCCATTGAGCGTCGACGTAGCCGCCCGGAGACCACTCCGGAAGTACCCGGCGAACTGTGAGCGCTCCCTGCCACGCCAGACCTGACGGACTCCCTATGAAACGCCTGACCCTACTCGCTGCCCTGGTGTTCGCGCCCGCGCTCTTCGCCGGCGATGCCCTCGCGCAAACCGCCGCGGAGCGCTACGAAGAAGCTCGGCAGATGTACCGCGACCGGGATTACGCGGGCGCCATTCCCATTATTCTCGCGTCCATTCAGCAGGACCCCGGCATCCCGGAGTACTATCTGGGGGCTGCCCGTACGTACTTTCGCCTCGAAAACTACGACACGGCAGTCCTCTTTTATGACATCTACATCGATTATTTCGGAAGCCGGCTGCCTCAGTCGACCCCGGCCAACAACAGCGTCGCTCGCGCCCGCGAAGAGCGTGAGTCGGCCAATGTCGAACGAGCCAATCCCGCAGCACCGGTACCCGATCCACCCGGTCAGGCCGAAGCTCGGGCAGCCCTGCTAAACCGGATCGCGGAGGGTACTGGACTGACCGCCAACAATGGCGGCGCCGTCGCCATGTACGACGCCCTCATGCGTTCCGGCTACGCACGTCCGGACCTCCTGCAGCTTCGCATTCAGCTCATGGATTGCCTGCTCGCCGAGGCACAACTTTTTGTCCCGCCTGACCGGGCCATGCTCCCCAGCCTGAGCCTCGATCAATGGACTACGCAACGAGAGCGTATGCGGCGTCACCAGTCTTTGTTGCCGGCCGCCACCCTGGGCGAAGAGGCCGTGGGACGACCGGTCGCCGCCAACCAGGCCGATCCTGCCCGCGCAATGCTCCACATGGCGGAGGGCCAGATTCAGTTCATCAATGGGAACTGGGACCGGGCCGCAGAGAATTTTCAGCTCGCCCTGATCGCCGACGGCGCCATGCTACCAGCCCACATGGGCCTTCTGAATGCGTGGTATCACACGCAGCGCGGCCGAACGCCCGAAGTGGACGCTGCGCTCGCCGATTTCAGAGAACTGATTGAGCAGAACGATCCGGATGCGCTCGAGATGTTCGCTCTGTACGGTGCTTCGTTCGCGGCACAGTCAGGCGAGCGCGAGCTGGCTGTTCGCACCATCGGCGAGATGCTTGGACTGCCTGTCGAGTGAGTCACGGGCCACGTGATCCGCCAGAGGCCAGCACGCGGGTGTAGCCAGCTGATGCCCTTCTCCGCGATGGCAGTCATCATCGACAACGGTCGCGGCGATCAGGCACCTGCCCGGGTGACGAACTCTGACAACGATGCCACGCCGAATCCCGTGCCACCTTTATTGATGTACTCCCACTCGGCTTCGGTCATCGCGGGGCCTGCGATGTCGATGTGAATCCATGGGGTATCGCCCACAAACCGCTTCAGGAACAAGGCGGCCGTGATGGCGCCAGCCGTCTTTCCACCGATGTTCTTCATGTCGGCAAAGTCTGATTTCAGTGCGCCATCCAGACGTTCCGTCAGCGGCATGCGCCACATCGACTCATCTGCGGCAGCGGCAGCGTCCAGAAAGCTGCTCACCAGGGTATTGTCGTTGCTGAAGACGCCGGCGGTCTCTTCTCCCAGCGCGACAACACAAGCACCGGTGAGCGTAGCGAGATCAATGATGGCGTCGGGCTCCAGCTTCGTCGCGTACGCCAGGGCATCCGCCAGAATCAGACGTCCCTCGGCGTCGGTATTCAGGATCTCGACCGTGGCACCGTTATAGGCCTTCACGATCTCATTCAGCTTGAAGGCGTTCGACGACACCAGGTTTTCGACGGTCGGCACAATAAAGTGCACCTCGACGCCCGCTGGCTTCAGGCGGCCGACGGCGTCGGCTGCACCCAGAACCGCAGCCGCGCCACCCATATCAAGGTGCATGTTCACCTGATTGGCTGCAGGCTTCATGGAGTAGCCACCAGAGTCGTACGTCACGCCCTTTCCGACGAGCACAATGCGCTGTTTCACAGCACCGGCGGGCCGGTAGGTCAGGTGAATCAGACGTGGCTTCTGGGCACTGCCCTGCCCCACCGCCATAATCAGATTGAAGCCCTCGGCGATCAGCTGGTGCTCGTCACGAATCGTTGCCTCAAAGCCATACCTCGCAGCGAGCTCCCGCGCCTGCTCGGCCAGAAACTCCGGCGTGCAGCGGCCGGGATGCTCATTGGCCAGATCGCGCGCTGTACACACCGACTCCGCGGTCTCGAGACCCACCTTCACTGCGGGAGCGAGCGTCTCGTCACCGGCAATCGTAACGACGCTCAGTAACCGGGCACGCTCTGACTCGGTGCGATTCTTGTAGCGGTCAAAGGCATAACCGGTGAGCGCGAGTCCCTCGGCCAGATAACGCGCCCGATCGGCGATGAACGTACCGCGAACCACTGCGGACTGAACGCGCAGCGTTCGCGCCAGCTTCACAACGGCCGAACCGACGCGACGATACGAGGTTGCGCGCGGCGATACACCCGAGCCAATCAGGGCAAACCATGCCTGCTCTCCCTCGCCCTGCGCGTAAACGGTCTCGCCCAGCTCTGCCTTGAAATTCACCCGGCGCGACTCTGCCATCAGTCGCTCGGCTACCACCGCTGGCACCCCGAGGTCGTCGGCCGAACGGTCGAACGGAAGCCCAACAACCAGAGCGGTCAAACCTGCGACAACAGTGGAGCCCGGCGAGGCGGTTTCAATCTTCAGGCGCATGACGGTCCATGAAAGAGCGTGAATATTCAGGGTGGGCACAACCCACGGTGATTCGGTCGCCGGACCATGCGAGCGTAAGCGTCTGCGGTCAAGGCTTACAGCGTTCGACGCAAATCGCGCCCGACAAACCGGGAAATCCACCCACTGACTGAGCCCCTCTTCATTCACTGTTGACGTGGCACACCGCTCGTGCCGGCCGGCTGAATGAACATTTGCCTGTGGTCTTCCCCACCACCCCGGATGGCACGATCGCTTCGCCAGTCCAGCTCGCCTGCCTATAGCCAACTCTCGAAAACGGTCGGCCAGACTGTCCGTTTCAAGCGCTCGCTGCCGTCCTCACTCCTGTGGACGCACTTCTCTGGGAGCGCCCAGCCAACCCTCGGCCATCCCCAGCTGAACCAGCGCCTGGATATCTTCCCACGATGGGTCGCGCTTAACGCGAAAGACCTGCTCGGGAGCCTCGACCTCGGCACCCACTGCCAAAGAGAGCTGCTCTACGAACTGCACGGTCACGCTGGTGCCATACTCATCGACCCATCGAATCCACCCCGAACGACCGTCCACACTCCATCGCACGCGCCCGGTCACGCTGGCGGACAGATCCACCGTATGCGCCAGACCGCACAGACTTCCGTGCAGCGCGCTCGCGTGGGTGAGGACGCCGCCCTGCAAACGGACCGTGGACAGGAGCTCATCGACAAGCCGAAAGCGCTCCTCCTGCAACTCCCCGTCGATGTTGGCGATCCTGGCTGCGTCCGCAAAGTGGCCATCCAGCCCCCGGTACCAGCGCTGACCCACCCGACGAGTCTCCACGCTGCGCACGGCGAACCGCGCATCCGGTAGTCGCGACGTCATCGTCCGCCGAGACGACACATCGCCGTCGTCGTCCTGACGCCAGTCGATCGTCTCGACCAGCCGCTCCGACGGCAGGCTGCGATGCTTGCGCACATATTCGACCCGGACCTGCGACTGCAGCCAGCCCTGTTGGCCCGACCGGGCGCGGCAGGTTGACGACGGCAGCGCGTTCATCGTCCTGGTTATCGACGCGGCATGTGCGCTGACCGCCAACGCCGCCGACACGCCCTCGTTGCCCTCAATCGACGGTGCAGCCCAGGACGGTAATGCTGGTTCGGTCACGCAACCCGCGATACCGCCACCCAGGAGAGCCAGAGCGAGCGCGGCCATAAGTCGCGCAAGCGTTTCGCAGGGCGGCGGCCACGCTCCAGCCCGTGCTGTCTGAACCCGTCTGCCGCACGCCTTTCGCGACGACCCGCCGTGCGACCTCAGCGGATCGCCTTCAACATTAACGTGTCCCGGGTCACGCACTTGCATCAACGGCGACGGCGAAGGGCTTCCACGACCTCATACGGCGAGATTCCGGCGGTACGCCACAACACCAGCAGGTGATACAGCAGGTCAGCCGACTCGTTCGCCAGCTCGTCGGTGCCGCGCCCCTCTACCGCATTTTTGGCCGCGATCACGGTCTCGGTGGCCTCTTCGCCCACCTTCTTGCCTGCCCGGTCCACGCCACCCTGAAGGAGCTTTGTCGTATATGAGCCTTCGGGCCGCAGGTGGTCCCGCTCTTCGACCAGACGGAGCAGCTCGGACGCGATGTGGCGGGGCGCGGCCGGTGCAGCCGAATCAAACCCGGTCGGGGGGTCAAAGCAGGTCGGAGCGCCAGTGTGACACGCGCCGCCGCCGTGTTGGAACACCATCGCCAGCAGCGTGTCATTGTCACAGTCGAGGTGCAGACTCACGACATCCTGCAGTGCGCCGCTGGTGGCACCTTTGTTCCAGAACTCGTTTCGCGAGCGCGACCAGTACCACATCGTACCCGTCTCGCAGGTGCGCCGCAGCGCTTCGGCATTGACCCACGCGAGCATGAGCACGTCGGACGTCACCACGTCCTGCACAATGCACGGTGCCAGACCATCGGCGTTATAGTTCACCCGGTCCAGCCATTCGGGCACCGGGAGCGGTTTCGGCGTCGACTCATTCATGTACTTACTCCATGCCATCGTTGCGAACGGCAATTCCGGCATCGTGAAGGTATTTCTTTGCCTCGCCTACCGTAAATTCACCAAAGTGAAAAATAGAGGCGGCCAGAACGGCGTGCGCGCCACCGATGGTGATGGCGTCCGCCAGGTGCGCCAGCGTCCCTGCTCCACCAGACGCGATCACGGGTACGTCCACGCGGCGGGTTACTTCAGCCAGCAGCTCCAGATCGTAACCATCGCGCGTACCGTCCTTGTCCATGCTGGTCAGCAGAATTTCACCAGCACCGAGTGACACGACCCGCTCCATCCACGCCAGTGCGTCGAGTCCGGTGGGCTTGCGGCCCCCTGCAACATAGACTTCCCAACCGCTACCATCGCTGCGGCGACGCGCGTCCACGGCACAGACGACACATTGTGAGCCAAAGCGGTCCGCACCTCGCGCGATGAGGTCGGGGTCAGCAACGGCGGCGCTGTTGATACCGGTCTTGTCAGCACCGGCCAACAGCAGTCGTCGCATGTCCTCCACGGACCGCACTCCGCCGCCCACCGTAAAGGGAATAAATACCCGCTCGGCAATTCGTTCGACCAGATGTGTCAGGGTATCCCGGTTTTCGTGCGTCGCTGTAATATCCAGAAACACGAGCTCATCGGCACCTGCTGCCTGATAAGCCACAGCCGCCTCCACGGGATCGCCCGCATCGCGCAATTCCACGAAATTAATTCCCTTCACAACCCGATTATCTTTTACATCCAGACAAGGGATGATCCGACGCTTAAGCACGACGAACCTCCAGCGCCTGCGAGAGGGTGAATTTCTTTTCGTACAGGGCCTTGCCCACAATCACACCGTCAATGCCAGTTCCGGCATCGGCAGCCGCCTGCAGATGCTCCAGCGCACCCACACCGCCCGACACCACCACCTGCATACCCGAAAGACGCGCCAGAGCGACCGAGCCTTCCACGTCGGGGCCGGTCAGCATGCCGTCGCGGCTAATGTCGGTGTAGACCACCGTGCGCACGCCGACGGCGGCCATGTCCTGTGCCACCTGCTGTACCGACCGACCACCGCCGGCCACCCAGCCACGCAGCTTCACCTCGCCATCGCGCGCATCAATCCCGACCACGACACGCCCGGCACCGACCCGCTGCACCACCTGCCCCACCCACGCAGGGTTCTCGACCGCAGCGGAGCCAATGATTACCCGCCATACACCGCAGGCCAGCAGCTCATCGACCGAAGCGTCGTCACGAACACCGCCTCCCACCTGCACAGGCATGCGTACCGCCGCCGCAATCGCACGAATCTGCGAGCGGTTATTGCCGTCTCCAAACGCTGCATCCAGATCAACCACGTGCAACGCCTGTGCGCCCGCCGACTCGAAGGCCTGCGCGACCGCGACAGGGTCGTCGCCATAAATGGTCTGCGCGTCGTCGCGGCCCTGCGAGAGGCGAACCACACGTCCATGCCGCAGATCAATCGCAGGGAAAATTACGAAACCAGACATATCCTGCTCCTTCGCCGCTCAGCCTTCCGGATCGACGTTCAGGGATTCCAATTCAGAAAACCACGTAAAAGCCCCAATCCAGCATGCCCGGATTTCTCGGGGTGAAACTGAAATCCAGCCATCGAATCTTTCGCGACACCGGACACAAAATCACCGTCGTATCCGGTGACGGTCAAGGTATCGCGCGGATCGGTCGCCTCGGCACGAAAACTGTGAACGAAATAAACATGCGCTCCCGCCGCAGTCCCGCGCATCAGCGGGTGCTCAAACCTCTCCCCGCTTACAGGGCGAATGGTATTCCAACCCACATGCGGCACATGCAACGACGTGACAAAGCGCGATACAGTGCCTTTGAACAATCCCAGACCCGCGTGCTCGCCCATTTCGGTGCCATGTTCGAACATCACCTGAAACCCAAGACAAATCCCCAGAAAAGGGCGACCCGACGAGACGTGCCCCAGAATCGCGTGGTCCATGCCCTGCGCACGGAGGTTCTGCATGGACGCACCGAATGCGCCCACCCCGGGCAAAATCAGGTGGCCACCACGCAGCTCGTCAGCACGACGAACCAGCTTCACATCGGCATCCACTTCGATCATGGCATTGGCGATCGAGCGCAGATTGCCCATGTCGTAGTCAATAATATCCACAGGTGTGCCTTGCATCAGCCGTCAAAGCCTCCCTTTGTACTCGGCAACGCTCCGCCGAGCTTTGCATCGTAACGGGTGGCCTCGTCGAGCGCGCGCCCAAAGCCTTTGAACGCCGCTTCGCACATGTGGTGATTGTTGGCGCCGTGCAGCGCATCGACGTGCACGGTCAGGGACGCAGCACGTGCAAATGCCCAGAAGAACTCGCTGGTCAGGGCGTAGTCAAACCCGACGGGACCCAGAACGGGTCGCCATGCGATATCCAGCCGGGCAAACGCCCGCCCTGATAAATCGAGCACCGTACGAACGAGCGCCTCATCCATAGGCAGCAGCGCCGCGCCATAACGACGAATACCAGCCTTGTCGCCAACGGCCTGTCTGAATGCAGAACCCATCACAATGCCGACATCTTCTACGGTGTGGTGCTGACTCACGTGCAAGTCACCCTCTGCGACCACCTTCAGGTCAAACCGCGCATTCAGCGCCCACGCGGTCAACATGTGATCAAAGAAACCGATGCCGGTTCGTATGTCGACCTTGCCGGTACCATCCAGGTTCAGTTCCACCTGAATGCGCGTCTCGGAGGTCATGCGTTCCGCTGTCGCCTTGCGCTGGTTCATCGATTCTTCTCCTCGGCAAACCACGCGTGTAGCGCGGCAATCAGTTCATCGTTCTCTTCAGGACGTCCTACACTCAAACGCAGGCAACCTGCCAGCCCCTGATAGTGCGACACATTTCGAATCAGAATTCCCTGCGCCAGCAGAGCGTCATACAGCGCGCCCGGCTGTTGCAGGCGCACCAGCACGAAATTGGCCTGCCCGTCGTATACCCTCGCAAAAGGCATGGGACGAAGTGCCTGAATCAGGCGTTCACGCTCACGCACCAGCCGCTGCGCCGCTTCATCGGCGAGGGTCGGGTCTGCCAGCAGCTCACGCGCGACTTCAAGGCCGAAAACCCCGACATTATACGGCAGTTTTACCTTCGTAATGTGCTCTGTCAGCGACGGGTGCGCCAGCGCATAGCCCAGGCGAACACCCGCAAGACCCAAAGCCTTGGACAAGGTTCGCAGCACAATCACGTTCGGATACTCCTTCAGCAAAACACTGTGGTCATGGTGACCGAAGTGAACGTACGCTTCGTCGACCAGCACCAGCCGCGGTGTACGCCGTGCAAGCTCGGCCACAAAGGCCGGCTCGACCACGCTGCCCGTCGGATTATTTGGCGTACACAACAGCAAGTGCGCTTCGCCTTCGTCAGCAAGTCGCAGAAATGCCTCACGGTCATATTGCAAATCGTCGGTCAAAGGTACCGCAACCGGTACACCTTCGGCCGCGTGAATCATCATTTCGTACAGCGTGAATGTGGGGATCGGGTACGCCACCTTCTGTCCGGATCCCACGGCTGCGCTCAGAACGGACGCAATCAACTCGTTGCTGCCATTGCCGACCATGACCCACGACTCGTTCAGGCCGTGCAGCTGACCCAGGTCTCGCAGCACATCCTGCGGATAAAAATCCGGATATCGATTCCACGCCCGGGCGGCGCATCGCTCCAGCACATGCTGCTTGAACGACTCAGGCACATCCCATGGAGACTCATTCTGGTTCAGCTTTACCCGCGCTTCGGTAACCTTGAGCGAATAGGGGTGCAATGCCCTTACCGAAGGGATGATGTTTTCCACGACCGACGTCGCGAGCGTATTCTGTGACATTTTCATTCCCCTGAAATGCGGGCGCGCAGGGCGGCGGCATGAGCCGGCAGTCGCTCATGGTCTGCCAACACCGCGCCAGCTCCTGCGATGGCGTTCATCATGGCGGATGTTCCCAGCACGACCGTGGAAGGACGCATAAAGGTCTGCACTCCCAGAGGGCCAGCGAATCGGGCCGAGCCACCCGTTGGCAATACATGATTAGGGCCTGCGATATAATCACCAGCCGCGGTTGGTGCATAGTTTCCGAAGAACATGGCACCCGCAACAAAGGCGTGAGGCGCCGGCGAATGCCTGAGAATGACCTGCAGATGCTCGGGAGCCATTCGGGTGCAAATATCCAGCAGATCATCCGTATTCTCGGCCAGCAACGCCAGACCATGGTCGAGCCAGCTGGCGCGAATAATCTCAGCGCGAGGCGAACTCTCTGTTTGCCGAATAAATGAGGCGAGAATTTCCTGCAATTTCGCTTCGTCAGTGCATGCAACCACGACGCGCGCCATGGGGTCATGTTCGGCCTGCGCCATCATATCCAGCGCTACCCAGTCCGCTTTTGCGGTGTCGTCGCAGAGAATCAGTACCTCGCTGGGGCCCGCGATTGAGTCAATGCCCACCCGGCCGTACACCTCGCGCTTCGCCGCGGCGACCCATGCGTTTCCGGGTCCGACAATCACCTGCACTGGTGCGACACTCTCGGTACCAAACGCAGCGGCCCCAATCGCCTGTGCACCCGCCACCCGATAGACCTCGGTCAAACCCAGAGCCTGAAGGGCATACGCAACCGCCGGGTTCGATTCGATGGTGCCCGGGACCGTGAACACAGCAATGCGCGGCACGCCGGCTTCTATCGCGGGCACCGCATTCATGATGACCGTGCTCGGATAAGCTGCACGACCACCGGGAACGTAGAGCGCAGCCGCTGCGACCGGTCGCCAGATCAACTCCAGCAGCCCGCCGCCCTGTGTCTCCTGCTTTACATTTCGCGGCTTCTGCAACGCATGAAAAGCCCGGACATTGGCGATCGCCAGGTCAATGGCGGCGCGTAAATCCGGTGCAGCCAGCGAAGCGGATGCAGAAATCTCGGCCTGCGAAACCCGAATCGTCTCTGGCGTCAGTTCAGCTTTGTCGAAACGGGCGGAATAATCGATCAGCGCCGCGTCTCCCTGCGTACGTACGGCGTCGAGAATGGCGCGTGCCTGAGCGACTACGGCGTCCGGCAACGCGCCATCGGCAGGCTGCAGACGCCGCATAACGGCGTCATTCGACAGCGCTGCGCTCCAGCGAAAATAGTCAGTCTTCATGCGTTCCCCCGTTCGCTCACCGCATTCAGAGCGGCGATCATGGCGTCCACAGCGGCGGCGCGACGGCGTGAAAGTGCCCGATTGGCAATGAGCTTTACTTCGGTGTGACCAATCACCTCGATCACACGCAACCGATTTTCAACGAGTGTTCGGCCGGTCTCCACCAGGTCCACGATCACATCGGACAGGCCGAGCACTGCGGCCAACTCGACGCTCCCCCCCAGCTCGATCAGCTCCACAGGCTGGCCTTGCGAGGCAAACCACTGACTGGCCGTGCGCGGATACTTGGTTGCGACACGCAGGACCTCGCGTTGCCGCAAATCCTCTTCGCGGATGTCTTCGGATGCAGCCACGGCAATTCGGCACGAGCCATAAGGAAGAGTCGCTGGCCGCAGTACGTCGGGCAGCGCTTCTTCAAGCAGGTCGGTTCCGGCAACACCGATATCGGCCACGCCATGCTCGACGTACGTGGGTACATCTGCGTTTTTCAGCAGCAACAATTCCATCGAAATACCAAGCGTTCGTTCAACGCCGGGCAACGGCACTACAAGGCGGCGACCCACGTCGAGCGTGTCTACGTCCAGAAGTCCCGCGCGATGCAAATAGGCGACTGTCTGCTCCACCAGACGCCCCTTGGGCATGGCAAATCGCATGATTTCCATTCTAGCCATTCTCTCGCTCAGGGTTGCGGTACCGAAGTGTGACCCGCTCGCCGGCCCGTCGCGCCTGACGTGCAAAGTTGAGGTCAGTCGCCGGTGAGTCGTCTGACGGCATGACATCGATCATCGGAGCTGTCGCCGGCTGCGCGTGTCGCGACATCAGACGCACAAGATGGTCCATTCTCAGTCCAAACCCGACCGCTGGCTGCGCAGCGCCAAAGTGACCATAGAGATCGTCGTAACGCCCGCCCGATCCCAGCACGGTCCCCCAGGAGTCCGCGCTGATGCGGAACTGAATGCCCGTGTAATAGCTGCGTTCGCCGACCGCGCTCAGGTCCAGACGAACCCTGTCGGCCACCTGCAGCACGGACAGGTCCTGCAGCAACGACTTCAGGTGACCGGCTGCCTGCGCTGTCTCGACCACCCGGTTTCGGGTCAGCTCCTCCAGCTCGGCCACACCCGGGTTCATGCGGCACAGTGTCTCGAGCGTGCGCCGCACATCGGCGTCAATGCCGCCCTGCTCACAAACCCGGCCGACGCACCAGGCGTCCCGCCGCACCATCGCCTGCTGCATGTCGTCGCGGAGTTCGCGCGAGCTCAGGTGCGCGTCAATGAGACCGCCAGCCAGACGGACGTGCCCGAGCTGAATGTCGTAATCGGCGACGCCGAGTGACTCCAGCAGGTCAATGGCGACGGTCAGCACTTCGAGGTCGGCCACCCGGCCCTCTACGCCGACCAGTTCGAACCCGACCGCAAAGGACTCCAGCTCTTCGCGGGCAAAGTCGCGTTGAACCCGCGCGACACGATTCGCATACGACAGGCGCAGGGGCAGGCGAGCGGCATCGAGCCCCTGCGAGGCCTTCCACGCCAGCGTGGGGGTAATGTCTCCGCGCAGGTAAAGCAGTTCACCCGAGCGGTCGACAAAGCGAAACAGCTCGCGGTCGACGTCATTTCCGACCGCTCCGCGCAGCTGCTCATACGGGCTGAGTAGTGGCACATCCGCTTCGTCATAGCCCCAGCCGTCTAGAATCTGCAGGGCCTGATTCACCATGTGGCGGCGAAGGCGCACGGTCGCGGCTCGCGAGGGGCCGGTCGCAGGGTTGGAATGCATGGAATCCTCTGCACCAGAAACGCAGGTGCGTCGCGCACTTGCGGGCGCGATGGGATAGGGCCATCGACGCCTGTGGTCAACAATCGTCAGGTTTTGTGGACTGACTCGCGGCCTCGCCTGACCTCAGGCGTATGCCAGCGAGCCACCGAGGTCACCGCAAGGGCTACCGTGGGCCGTTCAGCAATGATGAGGATGATGCTGATGAGCGGCCGAGAGGAGCAAAGGCTGCATCGGAAGCGGGACAACGGGATCGGACGAAGATGGAGACAGATTCAACGTGCTCACGCGCGGTACCTGGGCGATCGTTATGTCGCATTGCGTCAGCGGCACTACCTGAAGTTCACTCAGACGTCAACGGTCTGATACACGCGCCTCCGAAGGCCACATCGCCTTTCACGCAGGCGGCCCTCGTATCGTATACGGGTAGCATCGCACGGGGGTGAACAAGTCGATTTTCAAGAATGATTCTAACTTTCAGAGGACGGCTTGCATTCCCGTCTCAATCGTATATGCACACAGGGCGTTTGAGGACTCACTCCAGCACACCGAACCGTCATGCCTGTACGCACCTCGTGGCCCATCACACATCGCCATCACCTGACCCTGACTGGCGCCCTGCTGGGCCTTCTCCTTACAGCGTGTGGCGGCGACGAGGGGAGCAACACCACCTCTGACCCTGGCACAACGAACGACACGGGTGGGTCCGTCGATGCAGGCGCCGATGTGACGCCTGACGCAGCGGTCGAAGAAGATGTCGCGACGGTCGGTGATGTATCTACACCGCCGGATGTAGACGAGAATACGTGCCCACAGATCGACCTGATTGAAGCGTGGCCGCTCGTGGACGATATCGCCATTGGCTCGGTCGAGACCGAGGCCGCCGACGCGTCTTCCGTCGTGATCATCGACGCCGCCGCGGGTGGATCGGCTGAATCGCGCAACAACGCGTTTGTGTATCTGGACCTGACGACGGGGGAAATGGTGCGTCTCACCGACCTGGAATCGCTGATTGATACCGAGTGGCAGCTCGGATTCCGCCGCACCAACGTGCGCCTGAACAGCGGCGACTCGGGCCCGGGTACCTGGGAAATGGCGAAGGTCTCTGACACGACATTCGACGCCGTCACCAGCATTCCCGATGACGCGAACTGGCAAACGGATGTCACGTTCGAGTCGGACTGCGATATTATTTTCGACCCGATCAACAATCCGTTCACGGCCATTCATTACCTGAATATCGGAAATGAGAGCGGGTCGTCATCCTGGTATTTCTATGGCGGTGAAGCCGGCGTCAGCCCGGTCGAAGGTGATATTTATATCATCCGCGATACCGCGAGCGATCTTGCGTTCAAGTTCGCGATCGAGTCCTGGGTTTCTGGCGTCTATACTCTCCGCTACGCGCCCATCGCGCTCTGAGAGCTGCCATGGGCACGCGGCAATTCATTCCTTTGCCGGGCGGCGGTTCGCCCCGTCGCGCTCGTGCGATGCTGAGCGTTGTCGTACGTCTTGCATTGTATATGGCGCTGGCGTCATGCTCGACGGACCTGCATGACCACGACGGGGTGACGCAGAAAATCCGGCCCACCGTAGGTGATTCCCCGGTCTTCGATGGTTACGGCGCCGAGCCCGCACGCTTTATCGACTCGGACGACGGTCAGGTGCGTGTCTGGTACGTCGAAAATGGTCCGCATCGAACCTCTTCCATCGACGAAAATCCCGCTGACGGTATTCCCGACTTTGTTCAGACCGTCGCCGATACGGCAGACGCAGTGTATCTATCGATTACAGACAACGGTTTTCTGGTCCCGCTTGAAGATACGTCGATTCCGGGGCAGGAGAACGACGGTAATTCTTCGGCGTTCGATATTTATATCGTCGATTTTCAGCGTGCCGACGGTCTTTTCTTCCGCGAAGGCTGTCTTCCCGGCGAGCCGGTGCGATGTACTGGATATTTTGCAATCAAGAATGGGTTTGGCCGCTCGGGATACGCTTCGGATGAAGAAGCCATTACCGTGCTTGTTTCCCACGAATATTTCCATGCGGTGCAGGCTGCCTATAACGCTGACCTGCCTGGCTGGTGGTCGGAAGGCACCGCTACCTGGCACGAGGAATACTTTGAGCCGTCGCAAAATGATTTTGAGCGCCTGGCGACGACATTCTTCGAAGCACCCGGTCGCGCCCTGAACGGCAATACACAGGGCACTACCGATACGTTTGCCTATGGCACCGGTGTGTTCCCGTTCTTTCTGGAGCAGACCCTCGGTGTTCAGGTCATTGTCGATATCTTCGACCGCATTGGCCAGAATACGCCTGTCGAAACCTCGATCGTCGAGGCGATTGAAACCAGAGCGCCATTTGACGAGACGTTCGCGGAGTTCACTGCCTGGACCATCGCCACGGGCGAACGCGCCATGGACGGCTTTGGATTTCCGCAGGCCAACGAGTTTCCGGCCATCGACGCCACATCGCTCAACGGAACGGGTGACCTGAACTGGGATACGGAGCTGCGCACCTGGGCGTCACAGATGGCCGAGATTGAGCGGCCGCGTGATCTCTCGCTGTCGGTTCGGCCACTGGAAGGCTGGCCGCTGACGCCATTGCTTGTGGTCGTTGACCCGACCACGCCGGGTGAATGGGCCGTGGTCCGCGAAGGCGAAACCCTGAACGTTCCCGCCAACAGCCAGCCCGTTTACGCCGCCCTGATCAACGCAGACCCGGACGAGCGCACAGCGGGTCGACTGGCGATCCGCGGTGCCGTCGTCACCGTACCTGACGATTCGGGTGACGGGAGCGCGGAGTTTCCCGCAGAGGTGGAGCCGACACCCCTGCCCTCAACCGATAATTCGTCGGGGTGTAGCAGCGTGTCGGGTCAGGGTTCGTGTGGCATGGCGCTCTGGCTGGCTGGAACGGCGATTTTTCTGCGCCGACGTCGTCGTGAAGCCCACGACTGAGGGCCGGCCGCCGCATGTACGTGCCGGGCGGTCTGTCGGGTTCGTGGCGCCGCGTGTGCCTGCATGCGCACCGGCGGGGTGCGCGACACACAGGCGAGGCCGATTCAAGCAAGTGGCGGTCGCTGCACTGGCGTGCTACAGCGTGGCGAACGTCTCCACCTCGCGTCGCTCTCCTTACCCGGCTCAACGGTATGGCCAACGTGTCGATTCCGTTCAACGTTCCGTTTCGCACCGGTACCGAAGACCGCTATCTGCAACAGGTGCTACAGGGACGCGGCTATGGGGG
>Ga0169931_10006192_pt1 | contig 18122 bp, 13 predicted proteins | sample Kivu_15m_20L_FD_129675 | JGI IMG/M metagenome (GOLD analysis project Ga0169931, IMG submission 129675) | Freshwater microbial communities from Lake Kivu, Western Province, Rwanda to study Microbial Dark Matter (Phase II) - Kivu_15m_20L... | ecosystem: Environmental > Aquatic > Freshwater > Lake... | reverse complement strand
GCAGCTCACGCCGATGCTGCGTCACTACGTGGAGCTCAAGGCGGCCCATCCGGACCGGGTGCTGCTCTATCGCCTGGGCGACTTCTTCGAGTGCTTCTTCGAAGACGCCATCACCCTCTCGCGACTGCTGGAACTCACCCTCACCGGCAAGGAGGCCGGCAAGGCGCTCGGCCGGGTGCCGATGGCGGGCATCCCCCACCACGCCGCCGAGCGCTACTGCGCTGAGCTGGTGCGCCGCGGTCTCAGCGTGGCCCTCTGCGACCAGCTCGAAACCGCCGCCGCCAAAGGCCCAGCCAAGGGCGAACTGCTCAGGCGCGGCATCACCCGCGTGCTCACCCCGGGCACGCTGCTGGAGGAGGGCCTGCTGGCCGCCCGCCGCAACAACTGGCTCTGCGCCGTGGTGCTGGAGGGCGGGGGCGACTCGGCGGCCCGCTGGGGCCTGGCGGTGGCCGATGTCAGCACAGGCGAATTCCGGGTCACCGAGCGCGAAGGCAGCGATGCCCTGCACCAGGAGCTCCTGCAGGTGGAGGCAGCCGAGGTGCTCTGGCCCAGTGCCGCCGCCCCCGCCGAGGCCCCCGCCAGCCCCGCCTGGTGCCCAGAGGCGCTGCGGCTGACCCCCCTGCCCCGCACCCCCTTTGAAACGCCGGAAGCCTCCGCCACCCTCAAGCAGCGCTTCGGCCTGGCCAGCCTCGATGGCCTAGGGCTCGGCGAGCTGCCCCTGGCGCTGCGGGGAGCCGGGGGGCTGGTGGCCTACCTGGACACCACATTCCAGGCAGCCCAGGTGCCCCTGGATCCGCCCACCACCTGGCACGCCGGCGACCAGCTGGTGCTCGATGCCGCCACCCGCCGCAACCTGGAGCTCACCAGAACCCAGCTGGGCGGGAGCATCCACGGCTCCCTGCTCTGGGCTCTGGATCGCACCCACACCGCCATGGGCGGCCGCTGCCTGCGCCGCTGGCTGCTGGCACCGCTGGTGGAGCGCCCCGCGATCCTGGAGCGTCAGGGGGGGGTCAGCGAGCTGGTGGCGCGGCGTGCCCTGCGGCTGGCCATCCGCCGACTGCTGAGGCCCATGGGCGACCTGGAGCGGCTGGCCGGCCGCGCCGGGGCCGGCAGCGCCGGCGCCCGGGATCTGGTGGCCCTGGCCGATGGGCTGGAGCGCCTGCCCCAGCTGGCCGGCCAGCTCAGCCAGACCAGCAGCGCTCCCCTGCAGGCCCTGGCCCGCCCCTGGCCGGAGCTTGAGGCCCTGGCCGCCGACCTGCGCCACACCCTGCTCGATACCCCGCCCCTCTCCCTCACCGAGGGCGACCTGATTCACGACGGCGTCGATCCGGCCCTCGACGACCTGCGCAACCAACTCGACGACCAGGACGCCTGGCTGGCCGCTCAGGAGGCCGAGGAGCGCCGACTCAGCGGCATCAGCACCCTCAAACTCCAGTACCACCGCACCTTCGGCTACTTCCTGGCCGTCACCAAGGCCAAGGCCGCCGCCGTGCCGGAACACTGGATCCGCCGCCAGACCCTGGCCAACGAGGAGCGCTTCGTCACCCCGGCCCTGCGCCACCGCGAGGGCGCCATTCAGCAGCTCAAGGCCCGCGCCGCCCAGCGGGAATACGAGCTGTTCTGCGGCCTGCGCGCCCGCGTCGGGGCGCAGGCCGCCGCCATCCGCAGCGCCGCCCGCCTGGTGGCCGAACTCGACACCCTCGCAGCCCTGGCCGAAGTGGCAGCCACCACCGGCTACTGCTGCCCGGAGATCACCGACCCCGCCGGCCCTGAAGGCCGCCTGCTGCAGATCGAGGCCGGCCGCCACCCGGTGGTGGAACAGCTGCTGGTGGAGGAGCCCTTCACCGCCAACAGCATCTGCCTGGGGGCCAGCCCCGACTCCGCCCCCCGCCCCGACCTGATCATCCTCACCGGCCCCAACGCCAGCGGCAAGAGCTGCTACCTGCGCCAGACCGGCCTGCTGCAGCTGCTGGCCCAGATGGGCAGCTGGATCCCAGCGGCTTCGGCCCGCCTCGGCATTGCCGATCGCATCTTCACCCGCGTCGGCGCCGGCGACGACCTGGCGGCGGGCCAGTCCACCTTCATGGTGGAGATGGCCGAAACCGCCAACATCCTGCACCACGCCACGCCGCGCTCCCTGGTGCTGCTCGATGAGATCGGCCGCGGCACCGCCACCTTCGACGGCCTCTCGATCGCCTGGGCCGTGGCCGAGCACCTGGCCACGCCAGTCGAGCGCGGCGGCCTCGGCGCCCGCAGCATCTTCGCCACCCACTACCACGAGCTCAACGCCCTGGCCGAGCAGCTCCCGAATGTGGCCAACGCCCAGGTGCTGGTGCAGGAAACCGGCGACTCCCTGGTGTTCCTGCACCGGGTGGCCCCGGGGGGCGCCAGCCGCAGCTATGGCATCGAGGCCGCCCGCCTGGCCGGGGTGCCGGCGGCGGTGGTGCTGCGGGCCCGCCAGGTGCTGGGCCGCATCGAGGCCAACAGCGTCGTGCGCGTGGATCAGGCTGAACCAGGCGGGGCAGACGGCGCACTCGCCGCCTGAAGCCAGGCAGAGCGCAGCAGGGCATTGCAGGCCGCGGCCACCAGGCCGGCTCCGCCCTTGGAGCCCCCTAGCCGGATATGGGCCAGGCCACTGGCAGCCAGGTGGCGCTTGCTCTGCGCCACCCCCACAAACCCCACCGGCATGCCGATCACCAACGCCGGCATCGGCACGGTTTTGGCAGCCACCAGCTCCAGCAGCACCTCCAGGGCCGTGGGGGCGCTGCCGATCAGCACCACCGGCGGCGGCGCGCCGCCCGCAGCAAGTTCCGCCAGGGCCGCCGCCATGCCCACCGCCGTGCGGGTCGATCCTTCGGGTGCCCGCTCGGGCGCCTGCTCGAGCACGCAGACCACACGGTTGGCGAAGGTGCGCCGGGCCATCGGCGCCACCGCCGCCGCCGCCATCTCTGTGTCGGTGAGGATCGGTGCCCCGGCCGCCAGGGCAGCCGCGCCGATCGCGCAGGCATCCGTGCTGAACCGCAGCTCGGCCGCGATCGTCACGTCGCCGCTGCTGTGGATGCAGCGCTCCAGCACGTCGCGTTCGAGCGGACTCAGCCCGGCGAGCGCGGCGCCCCGGGCTGGATCGGCCGCGGCCTGCTCGGCGAGCAGCAGCCGGATGCGGCGGATGCTCTCGCTGAAGATCGGATGGTCGAGCACCCGCGGGTTCCGTACAGTCTGTACGGGATCATCGCAGCGGGACGGGCCATGGAATCTCTCGGATCAGAAGCAGCCAGGCAACGCCTGAGCGAGCTGCTCGAACGGGCCAGGCGGGGGGAGCCGACCGTGATTCAGAAACATGGTGTGCCGGTGGCCGCCCTGGTGCCGATTGAGCAGATTCCCCGCCCCCGGCGCGCGCCCCTGCGGGCCCTGCGCGGCACAGGCGCGGGCTGCTGGGGCGACGAGGCTGCCCGGTTCGTGGATCAACTGCGCCACGACTGGACCTGAGCCGGCGCAACCGATGAGCCTGAACCAGCCAAGCCTGAACCAGCAACTCGATTCCCTGCCCGAGGGCAGCCTGATCGCCATCGACACGGCACCGCTGATCTACTGGCTGGAAGACCACCCGCGCTGGGGCGCGGCCTACGCCGCCCTCTTCGAGGGGCTGGACGCGGGCCGCTGGCAGGGTCTGCTGAGCACCGTGACCCTGGCGGAGCTGCTCACCGGCCCCCTGCAGCAGGGACGCGACGAACTGGCCGAGCGCTATGCCGCGGCCCTCAGCGACCCCGGCAGCTTCCAGCTGGCCAGCCTCACCCCGACGATCGCCATGAGCGCCGCCAGGCTCCGGGCCCGCTACAGACTGCGCCTGCCGGATGCCGTGCAACTGGCCACGGCCCTGCAGTGCGGCGCCCAGGCCCTGGTGAGTCACGACCGCGACTTCTCAGGCTGCGACGACCTGCCCATCCTCACCGCCCCCCGCTGATGCCGATCCACCTGCTCTGGGGCGATGACGAGGCGGCCCGCAACCGCGCCGTCGCAACACTCATGCAGGAGCAGCTTGATCCCAGCTGGGCCAGCCTCAACCTCAGCCGCCTCGATGGCAACGACCCTGCCCAGGCCGCCCAGGCCCTCGAGGAGGCCCGCACCCCCCCATTGGGCGCCGGAGCCCGGGTGGTTGTGCTGCAGCGCAGTCCCTTCTGCAGCCAGTGCCCGGCCGAGCTGGCCGAGGGCTTCGAAGCGGCCCTGGCCCAGGTTGCCGAGGGCTGCCATCTGGTGCTGGTAAGTCCTGGCAAGCCCGACGCCCGCCTGCGCACCACCAAAGTCCTGCAAAAACTGGTGAAGGCCGGCCGGGCCAGAGAACACAGCTATACCCTGCCTGCCATCTGGGACGGCGCCGGCCAGGTGGAGCTGGTGGTTCGCACGGCCCACGACCTTGGCCTGCAGCTCGATCCCAACGCCGCCGAGGCCCTGGCCGATGCCATCGGCAGCGACAGCTCACGCCTGGCCAGCGAGCTCGAGAAGCTGAGCCTGTATGTCAGCTCCGGCGCGACAATCAGCCTCGCTGCCGTGCGAGCCCTGGTGGGGGGCCAGGCCACCAGCGCCCTGGCGGCGGGCGATGCCCTGCTGGCGGGTCGCCCCGCCGACGCCATCGGCCTGCTGGATGCGCTGCTGGCCGCCAACGAGCCAGCCCTGCGCATCGTGGCCGCCCTCAGCAGCCAGATCCGGGGCTGGCTCTGGGTCGCCCTGCTGGATCGCTCCGGCGAACAGGACGTGGCCGTAATCGCCAAGGCCGCCGGCATCGGCAACCCCAAACGCATCTACGTGATGCGCAAACAGATCCGCGGCCACCAGATCGCCGTTTTCCTGAGCCTGCTCAGCCAGCTGCTCGAGGTGGAGGCCGCCCTCAAACGGGGCACCCCAGCTGGCGAAGCCTTCCGCGACGGCTTCCTGCCCAGCTCGTAAGCAGCAGCACCCGGACCATGGGCCAGGACGGATAATCGACCTTTCCTCTACCTACGCCTACCGCCGCGCCCCGCCATGGCCCTGATGGTTCAGAAGTTTGGCGGCACCTCGGTGGCCGATGTGGAGCGGATCCAGGCGGTGGCCCGGCGCATCGCCAGCTGTCGGGAGGATGGCCACGAGCTCGTGATCGTGGTGTCGGCCATGGGCCACACCACCGACCAGCTCACCAGCCTGGCAGGAGCCATCAACAGAAATCCGCCCCAGAGGGAGCTGGACATGCTGCTGGCCACCGGTGAACAGGTGTCGATCGCCCTGCTGTCAATGGCGCTCCATGCGGAGGGTGTGCCGGCCGTCTCCATGACCGGCATCCAGGCCGGCATCGTCACCGAATCGGCCCACGGCCGCGCCCGCATCCTGGAGATCCGCACCGATCGGCTGCGGCGCCTGCTGGCCGAGGGCCAGGTGGTGGTGGTGGCTGGCTTCCAGGGCACCAGCAGCGGAGCCGGCGGCACCCCCGAAATCACCACCCTGGGCAGGGGCGGATCCGACACCTCGGCAGTGGCCCTGGCAGCGGCGCTGGGGGCTGACGCCTGCGAGATCTACACCGATGTGCCTGGAGTTCTCACCACCGACCCCCGCAAGGTGGCCGATGCCCAGCTGATGGCCAGCGTCACCTGTGATGAGATGCTCGAACTGGCCAGCCTCGGAGCCTCCGTGCTCCACCCACGGGCCGTGGAGATCGCCCGCAACTATGGGGTGCCGCTGGTGGTGCGCTCCAGCTGGAGCGAGGCCCCCGGCACCCAGCTCACCAGTGGCCCTGGCCGGCCGATCGGCCATGAGGGGCTGGAACTGAGCAAGCCCGTCGACAGTGCCGAGCTGGAGGCAAACCAGGCCGTGCTGGCCCTCTCCCATGTGCCCGACCAACCCGGGGTGGCGGCCCAGCTGTTCGAGGCCCTGGGCCATGCCGGCCTCAACATCGACCTGATCGTGCAGGCCACCCATGAGGGCGCCTCCAACGACATCGCCTTCACCCTGGCCGCAGCCGAATCCGACCGGGCCCAGCTGGTGTGCCGCGAAGTGCTGGCAGGCCTGGGAGCTGACGCTGCCCAGCTCAGTGCCGAGGAAGGCATGGCCAAGCTGAGCATTTCAGGCGCCGGAATCATGGGCCGGCCTGGCGTGGCAGCCAGGCTGTTCGACACCCTGGCCCGCTACGGCATCAACCTGCGGCTGATTGCCACCAGCGAGGTGAAGGTGAGTTGCCTTGTTGCCGGCCAACAGGGAGAGAAGGCCCTGCGAGCAGCCAGCGAGGCCTTCGAATTGGCCGAGCCGCACCTGCGACCCAACCCCACCCCCTGCCAGCTGGGCGATCCGGCGGTGCGGGGCGTTGCCCTCGACCGCGACCAGGCCCAGGTGACGGTGCAACGCCTGCCCGATCGACCCGGCACCGCCGCGGCCGTCTGCCGCACCCTGGCTGATGCCGGCATCAGCCTTGATGCGATCGTGCAATCGGAGCGCACCCATGCAGGCCCGAGTCGCGACATGAGCTTTGTGCTCAAGCGTGACGACCTGGCGAGGGCCGAGCGAACCCTGGCACCCCTGCTGCGCCAGTGGCCCGGGGCGCGCTTTGAGCAGGGCCCTGCCATCGCCAGGATCAGCGCCGTCGGCGCCGGCATGCCCTGCACCCCGGGCACCGCCGCCCGCATGTTCCGCAGCCTGGCTGAGGCTGGCATCAACATCGAACTGATCGCCACCAGCGAGATCCGCACCAGCTGCGTGGTGGCCGAAGCCGATGGGGTGCGCGCCCTGCAGGCGGTGCACGCCGCCTTCAACCTGGGTGGCACCACCCACCACCGTGCCCAGGGCACGGAGGCGCCCGGCTGATGGGCTGGGCCCGCTCTCGCCTCCCCCTGGCCGTTGCCGCCAGCCTCGATGGGGCGGGATTGGTGCTGCTTGCCGTAGCCATCAACGCCCTGCGCCGAAGCTCCCTGGCCCACCAGCAGCAGCTGCTGCTGACGCTCGTGCTGATCTATCTCAGCCTGGGCTGGCTGTTCGGCTCCTACACACTGCTGAAACAGCCGCGGCTGCGCAGAAGCCGCCTGCTCCTGCGGCTTGCCACCACCGCAGGGGCAGCTCTGGTGGCGAGCGCCCTGTTGGGCTGGCTGTTGCGGGCCTCACCAGAAATCACCCTGCTGCACCGGGGCAGCCTGATTCCGCTGTTCGCCCTGCTGGTGCCCTGGAGCGCCCTTGTGCGCCTGGGCCTGCGCCAGGGGCGCCTGCTAAACAGCCGACCCGCCTGGCAGATCGTGGCGCTGGCGCAGGAAGCCGAGGCCGTTGGCCGGGAATGGCGGCGGGGTCAAAGCGCACCGCAGCTGCCCCAGATCCTGCAGTTCAGCCCAACGCTCTGGTCCCGCGACCCACCCGATACGGCCATCGCCCTCAGCAGTGGCGTAGCTGCTGAGGCGGATGTGCTGCAGTTCTGCGAGAAGGTGGTGGGCGAGGGCCATCCCGTGATGTCTCTGGCGGCCCTGGCGGAACAGTACCTGCAGCGGATCCCGCCCCGCTGGGTGGGTGATCAATGGCTGCTGTTCTCAAGCCGGATCGATGGAGCACAGAGCAATTTCGAACAACAACTCAAACGCTTCGCCGATGTGGTGCTCAGCGTGATGCTGTTGCTTCTGACCAGCCCGGTTCTAGCCCTGGCCGCAGGATTGATCCGACTGGAGGATGGCGCCCCGGTGATCTACCGCCAGAAACGCACCGGCCTGCTGGGCCAAACCTTTTCAGTGCTGAAGCTGCGCTCGATGGTGCCCGATGCGGAGGGCGAACAAGCCCTCTGGGCCCAGCGGGGAGATGGTCGGATCACCCGGATAGGCCGCTGGCTGCGCAGCACCCGCCTTGATGAACTGCCCCAGCTGATCAACGTACTCAGGGGCGAGATGAGCCTGATCGGTCCGCGGCCGGAACGACCCGAACTGGAGGTAAGGCTGGAGGCGGAGATTCCCAATTACCGCCTGCGCCACTGGGTGCGGCCAGGCCTGAGCGGCTGGGCCCAGGTGAACATGCCCTACACCTCCAGTGTGGAGGATTCGGAACTCAAGCTCAGCTACGACCTCTTTTATATCCGCAACGCCGGCATCTGGCTGGATCTGCTGATCCTGGCCAAAACAATTAAAGTTGTACTCAAGGCCGCAGGTCGCTGAGCCTGCATGCAGGGGCTGAGATTGCCTGGAAAGGTTAAGACTTGCCCACCAACTTCTGGCGCAAGTTTTTGATCTTGTCGCGCAGGTTGGCCGCCTCCTCAAACTCGAGATTCTTGGCAGCCCCCTTCATCTTCTCCTCCAGCTGCTGGATCAGTTCGGGCAGGGAATCCAGGGGCACTTCGTTGTGCTCGGCCTGCTCGGTGGCCTGCTCCAACTGGTCGTCGTTGAGCCGGCGTGACAGCTCCAGGGAAGCCAGAATCGAATTGCCGGCCCGCTTGCCGGCGGGGGTGGGGGTGATGCCGTGGCGCAGGTTGTAGGTCTGCTGGATCGCCCGGCGGCGTTCCGTTTCAGAGATCGCTTTGGCCATCGAATCGGTGAGGTTGTCGGCGTAGAGCAGGGCCACCCCCTCGATGTGTCGGGCAGCACGGCCGATGGTCTGGATCAGGGAGCGCTCGGCCCGCAGGAATCCCTCCTTGTCGGCATCGAGGATCGCCACGAGCGACACCTCCGGTAGATCGAGACCTTCGCGCAGCAGGTTCACCCCCACCAGCACGTCGTATTCGCCGTTGCGCAGGTCCTGGATGATCTCGATCCGCTCGATCGAGTGGATCTCCGAGTGCAGGTAGCGCACCCGCACGCCGTTCTCGGCCAGGTAATCGGTGAGATCCTCCGCCATCCGCTTGGTGAGCGTGGTCACCAGCACGCGCTCGCCCTTCTCGGCACGCACGCGGATCTCGCCGAGCAGGTCGTCCACCTGGCCTTCGGTGGGCCGCACCTCCACCACCGGATCGAGCACACCGGTGGGGCGGATCACCTGCTCCACCACCTGGCCGCCGCTCTGCTCCAGCTCCCAGTTGCCGGGGGTGGCGCTCACGAAGATGCTCTGGCGGGCCTTCTCCCAGAACTCCTCCCCCTTCAGCGGCCGGTTGTCAGCGGCGCTGGGCAGACGGAAGCCATGCTCGATCAGCACCTGCTTGCGACTCTGGTCGCCGTTGTACATCGCCTGCAGCTGGGAACAGGTGACATGGCTCTCATCGACCACCAGCAGCCAGTCGTCGGGGAAGTAGTCGATCAGGCACTCGGGTGGAGTGCCGGCGGAGCGGCCGGCCAGGTGGCGGGCGTAGTTCTCAACGCCATTGCAGTAGCCCACCTGCTCAAGCATCTCCAGGTCGTAGGTGGTGCGCTGCTCGAGGCGCTGGGCCTCCAGCAGCCGCCCCTGGCTGTTGAGCAGATCCAGCCGCTCGCGCAGTTCGGCGCGGATCGCCTTGATCGCGTCGGCCAGCCGCTCCTTGGGAGTAACGAAGTGCTTGGCCGGGTAGATATTGATGGCATCAAGGCTCCGCAGAATCTCGCCGCTGGTGGGGTCCACGTAGCGGATCGCCTCCACCTCTTCTCCGAACAGCTCGATCCGCACCAGCCGGTCTTCGTAGGCCGGGCCGATCTCCAGCACATCGCCCCGCACCCGGAAGCGGCCGCGGGAGATCTCTATGTCGTTGCGGGAATACTGGTTGTTCACCAGCTCCCGCAGGGAGCCGCGCAGGTTTAGGGTCTCGCCCACCTGGAATTTCACCGCTGCCTTGAGGTATTCGCTGGGAATGCCCAGGCCGTAGATACAGCTGATCGAGGCCACCACGATCACATCGCGGCGCTCAAACAATGAGCGGGTTGCTGAGTGGCGCAGCATGTCGATCTCTTCGTTGATCGACGCCGTCTTGGCGATGTAGGTGTCGGAGACGGGCACATAGGCCTCCGGCTGGTAGTAGTCGTAGTAGCTGATGAAATATTCAACGGCGTTGTGCGGAAAAAACTCCCGCAGCTCATTGCAGAGCTGGGCCGCCAGGGTTTTGTTATGGGCGAGCACCAAGGCCGGGCGGCCGGTGCGGGCGATCACGTTGGCGATTGTGAAAGTCTTGCCGGTGCCGGTGGCCCCGAGCAGGGTCTGGTAGCGCTCGCCAGCCTCAACACCCTGCACCAGCCCGGCGATGGCCGTGGGCTGGTCGCCCTTGGGTTGGTAGGGGGCGTGAAGCTGAAATGGAACCATCACCCCATTCTCTGGCCAGAACCCGTCAGCTGCGACTCAGGCCAGCGCTGCAGTCGAAAGCAGGCCAGCGGCCCTGGTGAAGCCCACATCCAGGCCCAGGGCCCGCAGGATCACAGCCGACAGCACCGCGTACACAACCCCACCGAGGATCGCGCTGACCAGGCCGTTTCTGAGCCGAAAGCCCTGGATCAACCAGGCCGCCAGGCCAAACAGGATGACGGTGATGGCCCAGTTGAACAGCAGGCTCACCGGGCTGATCAACCCCCCCAGGCTGGTGATCGCCCAGATCGGACCCAGCAGCAACTTCAGGGGCATTATCAACAGCGTACCCAGCAGACCGATCACCACAGCAGAAAGCAGGGCAACGGGAAAACTGCTCACCTCGACGCCGAGGGGCAACCAGGCCACGATCAAGAGCACAACAGCCCTTATCGGCCACTGCAGAAGCCAGATCAGAGAACCCATGACGGCTGGTTCAACCGGGTTTGACCCAGGTTAGCCGCCGATTCAGAGCTTCCATCCCCAGGGCATCGCGCAAGCCGCGCACCGCCGCCACCATGGCCAGGGGATCGGCAAGCCGGTTGACGGCCGCGCCCACCCCCACACCGCTGGCACCGGCGGCAATGGCGAGCGGCACCGTGACTGCCGAAAGACCCGATGCACAGAGAACGGGAGTGCCCAGAGAGCTGGCCTGGGAAGGGCTGGCGGCCAGGGCGCGGCTGATGGCATGGGCCGCAGCGAGAGTGGGGGCGGCCTTCTCAATCAGGCCCAGGCTGCCGGCACTGAAGGGCCTGGCGCTGGTGCCACCTTCGGTCTGGACGATGTCGGCGCCGGCAGCCACCAGCTCCAGCGCCAGCTGCTCCTGCTGGTCGAGGGGCAGCCAGTGGGGCACGGTCACGCTCAGCACCACTGCGGGCAGCAGGGCGCGGCTGCGAAGGGTGAGCTCGAGCACCTCGGCGGCGGCGAAGGTGCGGCCCTGGGGATAGAAGGCGTCGTAGTTGCCGATCTCCACCATGGTCGCCCCGGCTGCCACGGCAGCGGGGAACAGCTCGGGATCCACCGCACTGACGCAGATCGGCAGGCCACTCACCCCAGCCGCCAGCTGAACCAGGGCAGGATCACAGGCCACATCCACCAGATCGGCCCCACCCTGGCCAGCGGCGCGGCTGATCCGCTCCACCGCGGCCGCATCGAAGTTGGTGAGCCCGGCGATCACCTTCAGCAGGCGCCGCTCAGCCAGGGCGGCCAGCAGGCCAGCGGGCAGCTGTTCTAGGCGCGACATCGCAGGCATGGGCCCCTTGGCTTTGAAATGGTGAGGTGATTCTCCCATCCGGAGCCCCTACGACCCCGCTTCCCAGCCCCCAGCCCAGCCCGCGCTGGAGCCCCGACCACCTGCGCCTGCACCGGCACCTGCTGCGCCACCCCGGCCTACTGCCGGCGGGGGCGCAGCTGCTGTTGGCGGTGTCCGGCGGCCAGGACTCGATGGCCATGCTGGGCCTGCTGCTTGACCTGCGCCGGCTGCACCACTGGTCTCTGCTGCTCTGGCACGGGGACCACGCCTGGCGAGTCGAATCGACTCGCCAGGCCGAGCAACTCGAAGCCTGGTGCCTGCAGCAGGGCCTGCGCCTGCTGGTTGACCGCTGCACGGCAGGGGGCCCGCCCAGCGAAGCCAGTGCCCGCTCCTGGCGCTATCACCAGCTGGAAGCCCGGGCCCGGGCCTCCGGGGCCAGCCACGTGGTGACAGGCCACACCGCCAGCGACCGGGCCGAAACCCTGCTGCTGCACCTGGCCCGTGGCAGCCACCGCCGCGGCCTGGCCAGCCTGCGCAGCCAGCGGCCCCTAGCCAAGGGCCCCGACGGTTCCAGCCCCATCCAGCTGAGCAGGCCGCTGCTGACCTTCTGCCGCACCGACACGGCCCGCCTCTGCCACCAACTGGAGCTGCCGGTGTGGGAAGACCCATCCAACAATGAACGCCGCTTCAGCCGCAACCGGGTGCGGGCCGAGGTGCTGCCGGTGCTCGAAGCCCTCCACCCCGGCGCCGCCCGGCGGATCGGCGCCCAGGCTGAAAGATTGGCCAGCGAGCTGGAGTGCCGCGCCGAAGTGCTGGATCTGGCGCTGCAAAGCCTCTTCAGCTTCGGGCAGCCTGGGGCCGCGGCCGCCCTGGAGCGCCGGGGGCTGGTGGCCCTGGCACCGGCCAACCAGGGAGAACTGCTGCACCGCTGGCTTGAGCTGCACATCCACCGGGTGCTGGCGGCCCGTCCGCTTGAGCAGCTGGTGTGGCGACTGCAGGCCGGCCAGCCCCCGGGCGGAGCTGACCTGGGCGCCGGTTGGCAACTGCGCTGGGATCAGCGCACACTGTGGCTCCAGCAAGTCCCTCCCCAGTGACCGCCTCGCCGGAATCCCTGCAACAGCGCTACGAGGCCATTGAAGCCTTCTACAACGAGCGTCAATGGGACGCCGTAGCCAGCCTGAGCGAGGCCCTGCTGGAGGAACTGCCCGACAACCCCAGCCATCCCCTGCGCCAGCGCCTGCAGCTGTTGCTGGGCCACACCTATTGCTATGGCTACCAGGATGGCCAAACTGCCACTGCCTTCTACAGCCGGGTGCTCGCTGCCAGCGATGAGACGATGCTGCGGCAGCTCGCCGAACAGGGCCTGGAGCAATGCATCAGCCTGGCCGACATCGCAGCTGGGCCAGCGGCAACTGCTGCCACCCCCTGGATGGAGCAATTCAGCGAAGGGGGCCTCACCGAAGTTGAGGTGATTGAGGAACCCGAACTGATCGAGCTGGCCCAGGCCGATCCCAGAACTGCCGAATCGATAGAACTCTCGATCCTGCCCGGAGCTGCAAAACCGAGGCCCAATCCCGATGCCGGCTCCACCCCCAGCCCCGAGGAGATCGCCGAGCTCTCCAAGGGGCTGCTCCGGGTGGTGATCGGCTGAACAGGGGTGGCTTCAGCCGGCCGCCGCGGAGCGGCGGCGGCGGGTGCGACCGGCGGGTTCGGGCTCCAGATCGGCTGGGTCGGAAGCCGGAACCGGAGCAGGGGCGGTCGCAGAAGCAGGGGCGGTGGCAGTGGGTGCACCGACGCTCACCAGCTGGCGCTGGGGTGCGGCAGCGCGACCACCGGAATCGCGACCACCGGAATCACGGCCACCGGAATCACGGCCACCCCGGCCCCGGGGCGCAGGACGGCTATCGGGCTCCGCATCCGCCCGCCCCTTGTAGGCGGGGGTGCCGGCAGGGGCGGGCTGCACCAGGCAGATGATCAGCGGCTCCACCTGCAGCTCCCGCCGCAATCGACGTTGCAGGCCCACCTCCACCTCCCGCTGCACGCCCACCCAATCCACATCAGGGGCCTTGCCACCGGTGTTGCGGCAGAGCTGACTCCAGCGATTCTCAAGCACCCAGCCGATCTCCCGCTCGGCCCACATCGAGAGCTTGCGGGCATCGGCAGTGGTGACTACCCCCCGGATGTTGACCCGGGGAGGCGCCGCCATCACCCCGTCGGTGCTGATCACCGCCAGCATGGTGATCACCCCATCCTCAGCGAGCTGCTGGCGCTCCTTGAGCACCCGGGCATCGACGATGCCATTGCGGGAGGCATCTAGCAATTCAATACCGGCCTTCACCGGATCCCCCGTGCGGATGGAATCGGGGCTGAGCTCGACCACGTCACCGTTGTCGATGATCAGGATATTGTCGGCCGGCACGCCCATGGACTGGGCAGTTTTGCTGTGGGCAATGAGCATGCGGTGCTCTCCATGCACCGGCACGAAATACTTGGGCTTGGTGAGGGCCAGCATCAGCTTCTGATCTTCCTGAAAACCGTGGCCGGAAACATGAATACCCTCTCCCTTGCCGTAAACCACCTTGGCGCCCAGCATCATCAGCCGGTCGATGGTGTTCACCACTGAGATGGTGTTACCCGGAATCGGGCTGGCGGAGAAGATGATCGTGTCGGTGCTCTTCACCTGCACCTGGGGATGTTCCCCTCGGGAAATGCGACTGAGGGCGGCGAGAGGCTCACCCTGACTGCCGGTCATCAGCAGCAGGGTTTCCCTGTCGGGCAGATCGCGAATCTGCTTGATCGGCACAAACAGATCATCAGGGGCACGCATATAACCAAGCTCCCGCGCCTTGGCGATCACGTTTAGCATGGAGCGGCCGAGCAAGCCCACTTTGCGCCCATTCTTGAGTGCCAGCTCCAGAATCATGGCCACCCGGTGAATCGAGCTGGCAAAAGTGGTGATGATCACCCGCCCTTCAGCCTGACAGATGTGACGATCGAGGCAGGGGAAAACCGAACGCTCTGGCGGGCAGAAGCCCGGCACCTCAGCATTGGTGGAATCACTGAACAGACACAGCACCCCCTGCTCGCCGTGATGGGCCAGACGGGCCATGTCAAAGGTCTCCCCATCCACAGGGGTGTGGTCAAATTTGAAGTCGCCGGTGAAAATCACCGTGCCCACCGGACTGGTGATGGCCAGCGAAAAACTGTCGGCCATCGAGTGGGTGTTGCGGATGAACTCCACCGAAAAGTGCTGGCCCACCTTCACCACATCACGAGGCAGGACGGTCTGCAGAATGGTGCGATCCATCACACCAGCCTCCTCCATCTTGCCGGTGAGCATGGCCAGCGCCAGGCGCGGGCCATGGATCACGGGGATATGGAAGTTCTTGAGGTGGTGGGCAATGCCGCCGATGTGATCTTCGTGACCGTGGGTCACGATCATGCCGCGAATCCTTTTCTGGTTCTCCTTGAGATAGCTGGTGTCTGGCATGACCACATTGACGCCATGCATGCCATCACTGGGGAAGGCCAATCCGGCATCCACCAGCATGATGTCGTCGCCATACTCAAAGATGCAGGTGTTTTTACCGATCTCGTGGAGCCCCCCGAGGGGAATCACCCGCAGGCTGGGCTTCTTGCCGGCAGCCTGATTTGGATTGGGTTGATTGCGATTGAACTGGGCAGCACCGTTGGAACTCGTCATTCGAAATAAATCAACTGTTGGGAATAATCTGAACCGACCTGAATTAAACTGGTCTGTATCACACGGGAATTCAGTTAATACAAACTGACCCGGTCTCAAGCCTTGGCGTCAGGTAGGACGCAGGGCGGCCAGGGTTTCAAAGAGGCGTTGGCGCACGGTGACGTTGGCGGGAAGAAGGGGAAGACGGGGGGCACCCACCGGCCAGCCACTGAGCTCCAGGGCTGCTTTGACGGGGATGGGATTGGTGGTGCAGAAGAGGGCCCTGCACAGCGGCAGCAACTGTTCGTGCAGGGCCAGAGCCCGGGGGTGATCACCCTCGAAAAAGGCCCGGATCAAGGCGCTGATCTCGGGTCCGACCAGGTGGCTGGCCACACTGACCACACCCACGGCCCCCACGGCCAGCATCGGCAGGGTGAGGGCATCGTCCCCGCAGTAGATGGCCAGACGGTCGCCGCAGGTGGCCCTCAGGGCACTCACCTCTTCGGTGCTGCCGCTGGCGGCCTTGAAACTCACCACATTCGGGCAGTCAAGCAGCCGCGCCACGGTGCCTGCCTCCAGGCTCGTGCCGGTGCGACCCGGAATGTTGTACAGCATCAGGGGCAGCTCCGGGGCTGCCCCTGCCACGGCCCGGAAATGGGCTTCGAGGCCATCCTGAGGGGGCTTGTTGTAGTAAGGCACCACCACCAGGGCACCATCGGCACCAAGGGCAGCCGCCTCCCGGGTGGCCTCAACCGCCTCGGCGGTGCAGTTGCTGCCGCTGCCGGCAATCAGGGTGGCCCGGCCAGCCAGGGCACCTTTCACAGCTGCAAAGAGGGCGTGCTGTTCGGCCCAGCTGAGGGTGGGAGATTCGCCGGTGGTGCCGCAGACCACCAGCCCATCGGAGCCCTGGTTCACCAGGTGTTCGGCCAGGCGGGCCGCCAGAGGCAGATCCAGCTCGCCGTCGGCGCTGAATGGGGTCACCATCGCGGTGAGCACCCGTCCGAATGGGGCCACTGGCGCCTGGGTATGGCTCAAGCACCACCTCCGGCCATCACCCGCTCAGCCGGGATAAGCAGTTCGGCGATCTGAATTGCATTGAGGGCCGCTCCCTTGCGGATCTGGTCCCCACACAGCCAGAGCTCCAGGGCGTGGGGCTCGCTGAGATCCTGGCGGATGCGGCCCACCGCCACCGGATCGCGGCCGGTCACATCCGTGGGCATCGGAAAGCGGTTGGTGTCGAAATCTTCCCTCAACTCGACACCGGGGGCAGCTGCCAGCAAGGCCCTGGCCTCCTCCACCGGAAAGGGCTCGCGGAACTCGATGTTGACGGCTTCCGAGTGGGCCCTCAGCACCGGTACCCGCACACAGGTGGCCGAGAGCCGCAACTCCGGCGTATTCATGATCTTGCGCGTTTCGTGGAGCATCTTCAGCTCCTCCTCGCAGTAGCCGTTGGGCTGCAGCGGCGAGTTGTGCAGAAAGAGGTTGAAGGCCAGCGAGTGGGGCAGCACTTCACTGATGGGCTCTCCCCCATCCAGCACCGTGCGGCTGAGGCTGCGCAGCTCCTCCATGGCCCTGGCGCCGGCGCCGCTGGCGCTCTGATAGGTGCTCACAACCACCCGCTTGATCGGCCGGCGGGCGTGCAGGGGGGCCAGGGCCAGGGTGAGCAGAATTGTGGTGCAGTTGGGGTTGGCGATGATGCCCCGGTGGCAGAAGGCCGCCTCGGGATTCACCTCCGGCACCACCAGAGGCACCGCGGGATCCATGCGATAGGCGCTGGAGTTGTCGATCACCAGGGCCCCGGCCGCTGCGGCAATCGGAGCCCACTGCTTTGACACCGAACCCCCTGCCGATGCGAGCACCAAATCCACCCCCGCAAAGGCCGCCGGGCTCACTGGCGCAACCGTGAGCTCCTGATCCCTCCAGCTCAGGCTCTGGCCTGCTGAGCGGGGTGAAGCCAGCGGCACCAGCTCTGCGACGGGGAAAGAACGCTCGTCCAGCAGCTCCAGCAACTCCTGACCCACCGCGCCGGTGGCACCCAAAACGGCCACCCGCAAGGGGCGTTGGGGGAGGGAGAGCGAGGGGGGTGAAGGGGCTGTCTGGGCGGCGGTCAAGGGAACGGAGATGGGATCAAAAGTTGCGGGTGAATCCGGAATGGGCGTGGAGGGAACCGGATCGGGCCAGAGAGGGAGCGGGGTGGTGCGATGAGGATGGGCCTGTCAGAGATCAGGTCTCCAGACTGCAGAGGGAGTTGGGTTGGAGCGGCGACTGGGAACTGCAGTTAGGGCTGCAGCTGGAATCTGCGGATGGATCTGCAATTTGCCTGATTGGCAACTTGTCTGATTGGCAATTTGCCTGATTGGCCTTTCCGGCTGGCCTTGCCAGTTGGTCTCTCTGATTTTGTCCTGTTGGTTGGATCCTGTTGGTTGGGTCTTGATGATTGGTCTTGGCTCAGGTGCCTATCGCCTTCTTCATGCGCCTCAAAGACAATAGGACCATGGGGCCCGTGACCGCCGCTTTCTAGGATCGGAGGCTGCATCGATTCTCCATGAGCTCTGCCGCCGCCCCCGTTGCCAGCCTGTCTGTCAAAGCCAGCCCCCGCCCGGGCAGCCGGATGGCCCTGGAGGTGGCCATCCCCGCCGACCGCAGCCAGGCCAGCTTCGATGCCGCCGTTGAAAAGCTGAGCCGCAGCGTCAAACTGCCCGGCTTCCGCAAGGGCAAGGTTCCCCGCCCCGTGCTGCTGCAGCAGATCGGGCCCCTGCGCATCCGCGCCACCGCCCTGGAAGACCTGGTGGACGCTGCCTGCCGCGACGCCCTCGAGCAGGAAGCGCTGGCAGCGCTCGGCCAGCCGGAACTGAGTGAAGGGTTTGAGGTGGTCCTGGAGCGCTTTGAGCCAGGCAGTGCCCTCACCATCACCCTCGAACTCGACGTCGAGCCCACCCCCATCCTCAAGGCCACCAAGGGCCTCAG
>Ga0169931_10006191_pt1 | contig 18123 bp, 14 predicted proteins | sample Kivu_15m_20L_FD_129675 | JGI IMG/M metagenome (GOLD analysis project Ga0169931, IMG submission 129675) | Freshwater microbial communities from Lake Kivu, Western Province, Rwanda to study Microbial Dark Matter (Phase II) - Kivu_15m_20L... | ecosystem: Environmental > Aquatic > Freshwater > Lake... | reverse complement strand
CGCGCTCGCGAAGGCCGTGGCCGTCTGGCAATGGAGCACCCTCGACCCCGCGGCCTACCCCCGCCTCCGCGCGCGCGCCCGGCGCGGGGACTACGCCCCCGAGCCCGCCGACCGCGGGCCCTCGCCCCTCGCGGGCAGGCTCCGCGAGGCCGCCGCCCGCCGCGACCCCGCGCTCCGCGCGACGCTCCTCCGGGTGGGCTTCGTCGCGGGCGACAACGTGATCCTGCTGCTCACCGTGGGGCTGCTCGTGGGCCAGCCCGTCCGCGCCGTGCCCCTCGCGATGGCCTACGGCCTGGTCGCCTGGTGCGTCACGGTGTGGAGCGTCCGCCGCCTCCTCGGCGACCACCGCGCGGCGGCCGACGCGGCGCGGTAGAAGTCGCTTGGCCGTCGCGGACCGGGCGGACCGCATCCCTGCGCCTTCGTGCCCGTTCTGCGGACCGCGTCGCGATCGCATCGCCGCGTCGGGGGGGCGCACGCCTCGGCGGCACCGCCGGGCTCGACCGACGAGCCGCCGCGCATCGCCGCGTCGCGGATGATCCGCACGCGCGCCCGCGGCTCATTGCACGGGGCGACGCGCTGCGGCCCGCACCGTCGGTGCGTCGCACGCCGAGGGCGGCTCGCACCCGCGGCGCGCGCTCGAACCCACACGGCGCGCAGGCGACGGCAGGCGGCGCTGGCCACCGCGCTGGACGACGCGCGGTCGCCGGTCGCCGCTGCGGTTGACGTCGGGTCTGCGGCGGAGGCATTGTCGAAGCGATGCGCTCCACAGCTCCGAGTATCGACCCTTCGATTGCGCCGGACGTGTCGGCGATCGTGACCGAGGACGACACGCCGGTGGACAACCTCTACTCCGAGAAGCAGCAGCGCCTGCTCACGACGACGCTCTACGCCTCATGGAGCGGACCTCCGCCGGAGGAGGACGGGGCGCCGAGGCGATTCCTCGCGACGGCGAACGTGGGTCTGTTCGTGTCGGTGCGCGAGCCGCCGCTGGTGCCCGACGTGATGGTGAGCCTCGACGTCGAGCCGCACCCCGACATCTGGAAGAAGGAGCACCGGTCGTACTTCGTCTGGGAGTTCGGCAAGCTCCCCGACCTCGTGCTCGAGGTGGTCTCGAACCGCGAAGGCGATGAGCTCGGCGCGAAGCGCAGCCGCTATCGCAAGATGCGCGTGGCCCACTACGTCGTGTGGGATCCGGAGCGGATGCTGAGCGCGACGCCCCTCCAGGCCTTCGAACTCGCAGGGAGCATCTACCGCGTGATGCGTTCGATGCACTTCGAACTCCTCGGCCTCGGGCTGACCGTGTGGCACGGCGAGTTCGAGGGGCTCGAGGCCGATTGGCTGCGGTGGTGCGACAGCGCCGGGGTGTTGCTCCCGACCCCGAGCGAGCGCATCGATCTCGCGCTCGTGCGCGCCGAGCAGGAGTCTTTGCGCGCCGAGCAGGAGTCCTTGCGCGCCGAGCAGGAGTCCTTGCGCGCCGAGCAGGAGTCCTTGCGCGCCGAGCAGGAGTCCTTGCGCGCCGAGCAGGAGTCCTTGCGCGCCGAGCAGGAGCGGGCGCGGCGCGAAGCGGCGGAGGCGGAGCGAGATCAGTTGCGGGCGGAGCTGGAGCGGTTTCGACGAGGTGTCTCGGCCACCCGCTGACCGCGTAGGCCGTCGCCCGAGGGGCGCGCGGGCCGTCTTGACCACCGCGCGTCGCACGCGTCGCCCCGCGGCGAGAGGAGAGGAGACCGGATGATTTTGAAGGAGTGGATTGACCTCTTGTTTGCGGCGTGCTCGCCGACGTTGGTGCAGGGCCTGCGCGAGGGGTCCGTCGCGCTCGAGCCCTCCACCCTGGCGCTGCTCATGCGGCGCTTTCTGCCCGACGGCGTGACGGTGGAGTCGATCGAGGTCGAGCCGCCAGCGCGGGTGGTGATCCACGCCACCGTGCGGCGGGGGGTGGGGTTTCGGCTCGCCCTCCCGGTCGACCTGAAGGCGCTGCGCTGGTCGCAGGCCGAGGCGACGGTGACCTACGCGCTCGCGAGCGAGGCGGCGGAGGTCGAGGGCGACGGGCTGGTGTCGTCCCTCGTCCTCGCGATCGGGCTGGCGATCGTGCGGCTCCGCGGGGCCGAGGAGGCGTCGCTGGTCGACGATCGGCTCGCCCTCGAGCTGCAGGCCGAGGCCGTGCCCGAGGGCCGTCGCGTCGACCTGCGAAACTTCCCCGCGGTCGCCGCGGAGCTCGACCGCGCCATCCTGGGCGTCGCCATCTGGTCGATGATCACCTTCGATCGGGTCGAGTGCACCGACGCGGCCCTCGTGGTGCATCCCTCGTCGCAGACCCTCTCGCGCGTCGCCGTGTGGCGGGCCCACGCGGAAAGCGCCGTGGAGCCGGGGAGGAAGGCCGCGAGCTCGCCGCAGATGCTCCTCGGCCAGGCGCTCAACGCGTTGAGCAACTTCAAGCGGAAGGACGGCTGAGCCCGCCCCGGGCGCGGCGGGCGCGACGTTCTGGCCCGTCGACGCGCTCACGCGCGCCCCGCCCCCAACGAGTCGCGAGGCGCGATGGAGGCACTGTCCGCGCGCCGTCCCCGCTCGCGCGCGTCGCGTGCGCGGCGGAGCGGTTGCTTGACATGGCCCTCGCGGTGTCCTTTCACGTCTCCCCATGTCCCGCAGCCGCCTCGTCGCCGTCGGTCTCGCCCTGGGCCTCCTCCCCTCCGCGGTCGCCGCGCAGGTGCGTCAGCCCGACGGGACGGTGGTCCCCCTGCTCAACAGCGACGACGGGCTGAGCGTCGGGCAGGTGCTGACCCGCCGCGGCGAGACCAACCTCCGCCCGCCGCTCACGCCCTTCGACGCCCAGGCCAACGCGCGGCAAGACCCGCAGACCTTCCGCCCCGGGTGCCGCATCTCCTTCACCGTCATCGCCCGCTTCGCCGGTCACGCCGACGCCTTCGGCTGGTACAACGCCGTGCCCGGTCGGGCCACGCCGCCGCCGGCCGCCGAGCGCTACGTCATCGTCCCTGCGGGCAGCATGGACACCCCCATGGCGATGGGCGGCGTGGGCTTCACCGCGACCCTCGACATCGGCAGCGACCCGCGGTACCGCGGCGGCGACATCGGCTTCTTCCTCGACAACCGCACGCAGGGAAACACCTACTTCACCGAGCGGCGGTACCAGCCGAGCGAGGTTCCGGGCTTCGTCTACGGGCTCATCTACGACAGCCGGGTGACCCCGGGGGGATTCTATTTCGCCTGGGAGGATCTCATCCGCGGCAACGACAACGACTTCAACGACCTCATCGTGCTGGTCGACAACCTCACCTGCACCGGCGGCGGCGGGCCCTGCGCGGTGCCCGGCGCGCAGGGCGTCTGCGCGGCCGGCGTGCGCCAGTGCCGCAACGCCGAGCTGGTCTGCGTCGGCACCACCCCGCCCTCCGCCGAGCGCTGCGACGGGCTCGACAACAACTGCGACGGCGCGGTGGACGAGGGCGAGGGGCTCTGCCCCCCGCGGCAGGTGTGCGACCGCGGGGTGTGCGTCAATCGCTGCCAGCTCGAGCTCGGCTGCCTCGAGGGCTTCGTCTGCACCCCGAGCGGGGCGTGCCAGGAGACCGCCTGCGCGGCGGTGACCTGCGCGGCCGGGAGCGCGTGTCGCGGCGGCCGCTGCGTGGCTCCCTGCGACGGGGTGAGCTGCCCGCGGGGGCGGACGTGCCGGCAGGGACGCTGCGTCGACCCCTGCGCGGGCGTGGCCTGCGATCGGGACCAGGTGTGCGTCGACGGGGTCTGCGAGACCCGCTGCCCGTGCCGTCGCTGCGGGGCGGGCGAGCAGTGCTTCACCGACGGCCGGTGCCGGGCGATGGACTGCGCGGCGGTGAGCTGCCCGGCCGGGCAGTTCTGCCAGGGCGGGCGTTGCCTCGACGCCTGCGCGGGCGCGGTGTGTCCGCGCGGCGGTCGCTGCGTGGCGGGGGAGTGCGTCGAGCCCGCGGCGGTGATGGACGCCGGCGCGGATGCGGGCGACGCTGCGGGCGCGGGCGACGCGGGGAGAGACGCCCTCCCGGCGGTGGATCTCCCTTCGATTCCCGATGTTCCGGCGACGATGGACGCGGGGGTGGAGGAGCCTCCGACGGTGGGCGGATCGGAGGCCTGCGGGTGCCGCACGGTCGGTCGCGGGGCCCGCGGGGCCCGCGGGGCCTGGCTCGCGCTGGCGCTGGCGCTGGCCTCAGCGCGGCGACGGCGTCGCTGACGCGCGGCGCGCGGCGATGGCCGCGAGGGACTCGGCGAGGACGTTGGCCGCGAGGAGCGAGGTGATGCCGTTGAGGTCGAGCCCCGGGGACACCTCCATCACGTCGCAGCCCACCACCGGGAGGTGCCGGGTCGCGCGGACGAGGGCGAGGGCCTGCCAGGAGAAGATCCCGCCGGGGACGGGGGTTCCGGTGCCGGGGGCCATGCTCGGGTCGACGGCGTCGACGTCGAAGGAGAGGTAGTAGGGGCCGGTCGCGGGCATCGCGCGGATCCTCGCGAGCACGCCGTCGAGGTCGCGGTGAACCTCCTCCGCGCTCACCAGGGCGAAGCCCGCGTCGCGCGCGAAGGCGAGGTCGTCGGCGGTGCTGTAGGGCCCGCGGAGGCCGATCTGGATCACGTCCCGCGGGCGCAGGAGTCCCTCCTCGACGGCGTTGCGGAAGACGGTCCCGTGGTGCGGGTCGCAGCCCCAGGCGGGGCCGTAGGTGTCGGAGTGGGCGTCGAAGTGAACCAGCCCGAGGGGGCCGTGGACCCGGGCGATTCCGCGGAGGACGCCGAGGGTGCAGGTGTGGTCGCCGCCGACGAAGGCCGTCACCGCGCCCGCGGCGGCGATCTCGTGGGCGCGGGCGGCGAGGTGATCGAGGGTGCGCGGGAGGTCCATCGGGACGCAGAGCACGTCGCCGCCGTCGGCGCAGCGGAGGTGGGCGAAGAGGTCGACGCCGGGGTCGGGGTGGTAGCCGCGGGTGAGGGCGCTGGCCTCGCGGACGCCGCGAGGGCCGAAGCGGGCGCCGGGACGGAAGCTGGTGCCGCCGTCGAAGGGGGCGCCGACGATGAGGCAGTCGACGTCGTCGGGGCCTGCGTGGAGCGGGAGGCGGAGGAAGGTGGAGACCCCCGCGAAGCGCGGGACCACCCGCGGAGAGACGGGACGGAAGTCACTCACAGGGTCACGTTCGGCGCGTTCGCGGGCCGCGCCTCGGTGCCCTCGCGGCGGTCGCCGCGGAGGGCCGCCGACACGGTGCGCGGCGCGGGCTTCGCCGTCGGTGCCTCGCTCCGCGGGGCGCCCGACGGCGGCGAGGCGGGGGGCGCGGGCGGCGGTTGCTTCATCCGGCCGAGGAAGAGCCCGCCGAGGAGCCCCACGATGAGCACTCCCACCATCATGAGCCATATCGCCGGCGTGAGTCCCCTCGGCGCCGCCGCGGGTGCCGCGGGGGCTGCGACCGTTGTTGCAGGAGCTGCAACCATTGTTGCGGGCGTCGCAAGGGTCGCCGCGGGCGCGGCGGGCGGCGTGGCGACCGCCGGCGTCGGCGCGGCGGGCGGCGCGGAGTGCGTGGCCGACGGCGTCGGCGTCGGTGCGGAAGGCAGCGCGGAGTGCGTGGCCGGCGGCGTCGCAGTCGGATTGGAGGGCGGGTTGGAGGGGGGCGTGAGGAGCGGAGACGACTCCAACGGCGATCGCTGCGTCGCGGTGCCGCCGGTCTTCGCGGGCCGGGCGAAGAGCTCATCGAGCAGATCCTCCTCGGGGCGCTTCTCGGAGACGGACGCCTCGCGCGGCGGGAGCTTCTCCGCCCCGGCTTCGACCGCGGTGCGCGTGCTCACCACGGTGTCGTCGGGCTCCGCAGGCTCCGCGGAGCCGCGCGCGGCGGGCGGGTTCGGCGGTGTCGACGCGTCGCCCGCGGGCGCAAGCTCGGCCTCCGCGGGCGGCGGTGGCGTCGCGGGAGGGGCCTTGGCTTCCGGCGTCGCTGCCCCGGCCTCGGCGTCGGGCCGGGTCGACGCGGTCGCCGCAGGTCGCGCGACCGCCGCGGGTCGAGCGAGCGGAGACAGCGTGCTCGCGGTGGCCTTGGGCTTCTCGGGCTCGGACTTGTCCGCGGCGGCGCGGGCTCCCTTCGCCATGATCCCCGCGAGCGAGGGGTCGAGCCCGGAGACGCGGGTCGCTTCGTCCTCCTCGTCGTCGAGGATCGACGGCCGCCCGCCCCGCGTCGCGCTGCTGCGGGCGGCGACCTCCGCGGCGGTGGCGGAACCGCCCGGGCGGTCCCAGCCCTCATTGGCCTGCAGGAGCGTCTGGCCGCGGTTGAGCTCGAGCCGCGCCGCCGGCAGGGCACCGGCCAGCCCGAACTTGGCCAGCGCGGGACCAATGCCGCGGACCAGCAGCGTCGCCCGCGCCGTGCCCGAGATGTTGAACCCGAGGGCGAGGGAATCCTCCAGCGAGACGAGCGCGGAGCGGGTGGAGAGATTGACCAGCCGCCCGGGGGGCGCGACGGGCGTGTCGGCCGCGCGGGCGTTGAGGAAGGCCACCACGCGCGCGTTGGACTCGCTGAAGAGTTCCCGCTCGGCGGCCGCGACCGCGATCTCCGCGGCGATGTCCACCACGCGGGGCCGGAGCGCCTCGGGCAGCGCGGCGTTGAGCGCGGCCCGGGTGGGCACCGTGCGCACGTAATGGTTCTCATCTACCCAGCCTGCGCCCCGCAGCGCGGTCGACACGGCCTGGGCGTCGGCGGCGGTGAAGGCGGAGCCATTCACGGCCAGCGCGCGCAGTCGCGCCGGGTACAGCGGGGAAACGGGCAGCACCGCGGAAGCGGAGGCGACGCCGCGGCCGAGGAGCAGGTCGCTGCGATCGCGGGCCTCGGCCACGCCGGCGGCACCCTCGACGTCGTCGTTGGCCGCGAGGAGGAAGTACTGCGGCACGCGCGAGGTGACGCCAAGCGCCTCGAGGCCGGGGTTGAGGAAGGAGACGGCGCCCTTCACCGGGCGCGCGGGCGAGGCCGTCGCGAGGAAATCGGCGTAGCGGATCGCGGCGCCGCCGCCGTTGCCGCGGCCGAGGAAAAACACGGGCCGGCCGGCGGCGATGGCCCCGTCGGTGACCAGCCGGGTGTGGGCAGCGGCGTGGTTGAGCGCGTCGAGGTTCGCTGGGAGCGTCGCCTGCGCGGCCCAGGCCCCGTTGTTGCGGTTGAGGCTGTTGAGGGCGGCGACGCCGTAGCCGGCCGCGACGAGGTCGCGCGCGAGGAGCAGCGCCTGGGGACGCTCGAACCAGTCCGCGCCGGAGCCGGCGGCATCGTGCAGCAGGAACACGATCCCGGCGGCGTTCGGGGGCACGAAGTGGCGCACCGTGGTCGTGACTGTCGTGGTCGTGTTGTTGGGGCCGGCCTGCGTCTGCGGGTTGAAGTTCTCGATCACGCCGGGCGTCCACGCCGCCGCCGCGCGGTAAGTGGCGGTGAGGGTGGCCGCGGCGGCGGGGACGGTGATGGTCGCGCGCGGCAGGGAGACCGCGAGCGGGGCGTTGCCGAGGAGCGCGACGTCGCCGGTCCAGCGGTCAAACACCTGCCCGGCGGCGGGCGGATCCGCGATGATGTCGACCCGTGAACCGCCGGGGAACGTGCCGCCGCCGGAGCCGGCGTTGACCGTGAGCGCGACCGGGGCGCCGGTGCCGGTGGCGACGAGGTAGGAACGCAGCGGGACGTTGACGAGGTTCCGCAGGTTGACCGTGCACGTGACGAGCTTGAGGCCGGCGGCGCCGGGGCGGAACGTGATCGTGTTGGTGCCCTGGCCGCTGAGCAGCGTGGCGCCGCCCCCGAGCGTCCAGCGGAACGTGCGGTCGCCGTTCTCGGCGGGGGGGACGGAGGCCGTGACCGGCGTGTCGCCCGAGGGTGCGGTGGCGGGGGCCGTGATCGCCCCGGCCGCGGCACCGGCCACCGCGGTGACCTCGCGGGTGGGGTTGAGCGTGTTGCCCCCCACCGTGACCACCACGGCGAGGACCACCGCGCCAGGGGCTTCGGCGACGAACTGGGCCCCGGCCGCGCGCGGGTCCGAGAGCAGCCGGGCGCCGGTGACGCTCCACTGGTAGGTGGCGTTGGCGCCGGCCTGGCCGCCCCCGGCCTGGCCGCCCCCGGCCTGGCCGCCCCCGGCCTGGCCGCCCCCGGCCTGGCCGAGGTTGACGGTGGCCGCGACCGGCACGCCCACGAGCACACCGGGGGGCGCGACGATGGCGGGCTGCCCCGGGGCACCGCCTCCCCCACCTCCGCCCCCACCCCCTCCGCCGGGCGGCCGCACCTGCGCGTGGACGACCAACGCGGGGAGCAACAGGGACCAAAGGAGCAGGGACGAGCGGCGGAGGCGGGCGGGGAACCAGTGCATAGGCGTGGGGGATTGGGAGGAGGGACGCGGCGGGAGGGCCGGAGGTTAAGCGAATTCGCGGGAGGGCCCGGGCCGGAATCGCCGCTCGGCGACCCAAGGGTGGCCCGCCACCGCCCGGCCGCAAGTCGCGGCGGGGTCGCGGCGAAACGGCCCCACGCCCCCCGGGCTACGGCGCGCCGCGGCGGGGGGGGCCTGGGACGGACACGGTCACCTCGCGGACCAGCAGCGCCTTGCGCGGCACGCCCTCCGCACCCGGGCGCTGGAACCAGCTGTACGCGATCAGGAACGTGTCGTCCGTCAGCGGCAGCAGGCTGGTGTAGCCGCAACTGTCCGCCTGCACGTTGGGTGAACTCAACGGCACCAGCGCCTGCGGCTCCGACCACGTCTCACCCCGGCCGTCGAAACTGAAGCGCACCTCCGCGCCCGGCCGGCCGTAGCTCAGGACGAGCACGCCGTTGCCGAGGCGGAGCAGCCGCGGCATCACGCCGTGCGGGTGCACGACCGCGGGGCGCGACCAGGTTTTCCCGGCGTCCGCCGAGCGGCTCGCGTAGAGCGGCCCCACGCCGAGGCCGTCGGTCGTGCGCAGCAGCACCAGCAGCGTGCCGTCCGCGAGCAGCACGCTGCCGGGTTCGGTGAACCCCTGCGTCCGCGCGCGCGCCGGCGGGTCCGCCGCCAGATCGGGCTCGTAGGCGATGCGGCCCTGCAGGTGCCACGAGCGCCCGAAGTCGGTCGAGCGGTGGCACGCCACATCCCCGTCCCGCGAGCGCGGGTAGACGACGGCGAGGAGCGAGCCGTCAGGCGCGAGGTTGAGATCGCCCCACCAGACGACAGGCAGGACCTCTTGGATCGAATAGCGCTGGAAGCCCGGGTCGTGCAGCCGCGCCCGCTCGGTCACCCACGCATCGGTCCCCGCCACGAGCCGCGCCCCGGGCACGCCGCGCAGCGCCTCCGGCAGGTCGTCGTGCCGGTAGAAGGTGTAGGGCAGCTGGCCGTACGTCCCGATGATCGTGCCCACGGGTCCGGGCAAACGCAGCTCGCCGACGGGAATGGCCGGCGGGGTGACGTCCGGCCGCCCGGCGAGGAGGCGGTCGCCGTTGGGGAGGAGGAGGCCGGCCGGCCGTTCCGTGCTGTGCGCGGCGGTCCACGAGCGGCCGCCGTCGGCCGAGAGGCCGCGATCGGGCTGGGCGGGCTTCCGGCCGTAGGCGCGGGCGCTGTCCTCGTTGACGTGGAACGAGAGCGCGATGCGGCCGTCCCGCAGGCGGTCGAGGGTCGGGAACTGGTAGCGGCCCCAGCGCCGCTCGCCGGGCGGCCCCTCGGCGACGAGCACGGGCTCAGACAGCGTGACGCGCGGGTACGGCTCCCCGGCGCCGGCCGCGGCGGCGAGGGCGAGCAGGTAGAGCGGCAGGGCGCTCCGCCGGGCGGCGACGGGGCGGACGGGAGGATCGGGAATGGACAGGTTCAAGGGAGCGGGGCGGGGGCGATGCCGGCGCGGGCGAGGAATTCGCGCACGAGGGCAAGCCGCGGCTCGTCATAGAATTCCCGGCCGCCGTGCTTCGCGCCGTGGAGCGGCACGAAGCGGACGGGCAGGCCCGCCGCCTCGTAAGCCCCGAGAAACTCCAGCGACTGCGCCACCGGCATCTGCGGATCTTGGTCCCCGTGCAACAGCAGGAGCGGCGGATCCCCCGGGCCGACGTGCGCGACCGGGCTGGCGAGCCGCGCGAGGGCGGGCTGGTCCGCCGGCTGGCCACGCAGGAGCAGCTGTAGCGCGGGGACGCGGACGTTCAGGCCGAAGGGCGTCGATTGGGCGAGGATGGTCTCGAGGTTCGAGGCCCCGTAGAAACTGACGATCGCCTGGACGGAGCTCGACTGCCCGCGGTGTTCCCCGACCTCGCCCTCGAGCTCGCGGTGCCCGTTGGTCACGCCGACGAGGGCCGCGAGGTGGGCGCCGGCGGAGGCCCCGGCGATGGCGATGCGTTCGGCGCCCAAACCGAACTCCGCGTGCCGGGCCCGGAGGAAGCGGACGGCGGCCTTCAGGTCGTGGACATTGGCCGGGAAGGGCGCGACGGGAGTGAGGCGGTAGTCGACGCTGGCGACGGCCCAGCCCCGGGCCACCAGGGGCGCGAGGGGATGCTCGCGGCGTGAGCCGCCCTTCCACGCGCCACCGTGCACCCAGACGATGAGCGGCGCGGGGGTGGCGGCCGGGGCGGGCAGGTGCAGGTCGAGCCGCAGCACCTGTTCCCCGACGCGGGCGTATTCGAGGTCGGGGCGCGTCGCCGCCGGGGCCGACGGCAAGGCCGCGGCGAGCGCGAGCAGGAGCAGGGGCAAGGGGCGACCGCGGGGCACGCGCCGAACTTCCCGGAACCAGGTCCGGCAAGTCCAGCGCGGAACGCGGGTCGCGGGCGCGGCCGGGCGGGCGGCACCGAAGCCTTGCCTGCCTCCCGGAATCGGCCTCCGCGCGCGGTCGCTCAGCGATGGCGGACCACCTGGGCAGAGTAGGCGGCAAACTTCGGGTCGGTGGTGAAGACGGGGGCGCGCGCGGAGAGCGCCAACGCCAGAATCATCCGGTCAAACGGGTCCTCGTGGTGGGGTGGCAACAGTTCGGCCTCGTGGCAGGTCGCCGGGGAGAGCGGGACGAGCTCAAGGGAGTGGCGGGCACACACCGCCTCCACGAATTCCAGGACCCCGCCTTGGTCGCACGGAAGGGCCAGCTTGCCGAGGCGCAGCTGGCGCGCGATCTCCCACACGGAGACGCAAAGCACGGCGGGCGCCTCGGCCGACTGCAGGGCGCGCCGCGCGGCAGCGTCGGTCCAGCGGCCCGCGGCAAGGTCCAGCAGCGCGCAGGTGTCGAGCACGTGGGAGATCACGCGCCCTCCCGCCATTCGGAGGCCCAGAGGTCCTCATCCTTGAAGGCGATGCCCTGCACCCAGCGCGGGTTGGGGGTCAGGGAGCGGCGGGACCGTTCGCGCACCGGCGAGAGGCGGAAGGCCCGGCCCCGGGGGCCGCGCCGGATGATGATCTCCTCGCCGCGCTCCGCCCGGCGCAGCAGGTCCGACAGGTTGTTCTTGGCCTTCAAGACGGTCGTTTCCATCTTGGCCAACTTGGCCAGATAGGGATGGCCCGTCAAGGCGGGCGGCCGCATCCGCCGATCGGCCCACGTGGCCGACGCCAGCCAGCTCGGCCTCCCTCCAGACCCGACTCAGGGCGGACCAGGCCGCGGGTGTTCGCGGAGGAAGCGCGCGATCAGCGGGGGCGCGGCGGCGGGGAACGCGTGGCCGCCCTCGTGCACGAACGTCACCACCGGCGCGCCCACGGCTGACGGATGAATGGTGCAGCCCGGCGCCCACGGCTCGCCGGGACCCGCGCGGTTGAGCTCGCGCACCCGCGCGATCGTCCGCTCCTGCGCCGCGAACGTCACCAGCGCGTCCGCCCGGCCCGCGACGTGCAGCACGGGCCGGGGCTCGAGGCGCCCCCGCGCGGCCAGCAGCGCCGCCCCGCCGGCCGCGGACGGCGCGAACGACGCGAACACCCCGCCCCGCTGCGCCCACAACAGGTAAGTGAACCCGCCGCCGTTCGAGTGGCCGGTGGCGTGAATGCGGCGCTCATCGAAGCGGTGTTCCCGCTGCAGCCGCGCGAGGATCTCGTCGACGAGCTTCAGGTCCCGGTCCCCCTGCCCGCCCGCCGCGTGCTGCCAGCCCGGGCGGCGGCCTTCCGGGTCGGTGAGCCGCCCGGGCGTGTTCAGGCCCTGCGGGTACACGACGATCGCCTCGGGCCAGTGCCGGTGCAGCGCGAAGGAGCGCGCCGCGTTCCGCGCGGTGCCCCCGTGCCCGTGGAAAACCAGCACGACGGGCGCCCCGGCCGCGGGTGGCGCCGCGGGAAGCACCAGCAGCCCCTCGCGGGCCACGCCGTCGACGGTCCAGGTCACCGGCGCAGGCTCCGCCGCGGCGGCGGCCCAGGGGGCGAGCACCGCCCCGGCAAGGAACAACAGGATGCGGGGAAGGCGCGGGCGGGGCATCGATTCGAGGATTGATCCCACGCCGACGCTAGTGGGCCCGGGATGCGAATTGATCCATCAGCACGGGGCCCGGGAATCCGGAAGCGGGGTAGATTCGGGCATTCCTAGCGTCGCAGCGCAGCGTTTGCGTCGACCTCACGGAAGCAACGCGCGCCATTCGTTCAGGTGGGGACGGAGCACCTTGTCGAACCAGACCAGCGTATGCTTCGCCTGGGCGGCAACGCTCATCGATGACCCACCCGAGGCTCCTTGGGCTTTTTGTTTATCTTCCACCATCCGAGCCTCAATCATCTGCAACGTGCGGGGCAGCGCCTCCAACGTCGTCGTCTGCAACATGCTGCGGTACCAGTTCCAGACATCTTGGGAGGGCACGTCGTAAGTGAAGGGCTCCACCCGGCCCTGCACACGCGATTTGACCACGTTCGTGGAGATGTTGCCGCCATCCGGAAGATTCGTCACGGAACTCGAGACAATGTGGGAACGGGCGCCTTGGCCGCTGCGGGGGATAAAGACATTTGCGGTGCCCACGGACTTGGGCGGGAAAGCCGCCTTCAACTGGAGCACTCGGGCCGAGGGACTGACCGCCGGACGTGCCGCCTTTCCAGCCGCTGCCGACGCTTTCCCCTGCACCGTTTGCGCAGCGCCGTTGCGATTCCCGCCCGCAGCGGGCGCCGGCTTCGCCTGTTCCGCCTTCTGGGCCTCGATCCGCGCCATCCTCTCCTCGGCGTTAGCCACCGCGGCCGCAGCCCTTTGCGCCCGCCCAGCGGATTCTTCCTCCAAGTCGAGGTGGGCTCGCGCGAGGACCTCGAGATCAACCTCGGCGGGATCGACTCCCATCGACCCGCCTTGGTGTACGATCGTGACCAGCTTCTCGGAGATCTGCACGATCCGTGCCTCCCTGAGGACCAGCCCGGATTTCAACTTGATGTCGCCCGCGGGGACCAAGGAGGGAAGCGCGAGCAAAACGACCCAACGGAGCGCGAACTTCATCCCCGGTTCATACGGGACCTCATTGCCTGCTGTCAGCAAAGTTAATCTCTGCTCGGCCCCGCTTCGGCGGCCGCCTCTGGCGGGCCCGGAAGGATGGTGGACGCTCGCGGACTCGAACCGCGGACCCCCTGCGTGTGAAGCAGGTGCTCTAACCAACTGAGCTAAGCGTCCAGACAGGACCGCAGACCGTGGGAAGCCCGCGGGGACGAGGCAATCCCAAATCCGACGCGTTCACGCCGGGCGCACGCGAACCGCCCGCCGCCGCCCCGGATGCACTTCCCGGCACAACGGGCACACGGTGCCGTCGCAGCCGCGGGCCGTGCAGTACTCGCGGCCGTAGAAGATGATCCGCAGGTGCAGCTGGTTCCAGTGCTCCCGCGGGAAGAGGCGCTTCAGGTCCCGCTCGGTCTGGGTCACGCTCCGCCCGCTGGTCAGCCCCCAGCGCTGCGCCAGCCGGTGGATGTGGGTGTCGACCGGGAACGCCGGCACGCCGAAGGCCTGCGCCATCACCACGCTCGCCGTCTTGTGGCCCACGCCCGGCAATGCCTCCAGCTCGACGAAGGTCCGCGGCACCTCGCCCCCGTGCCGCTCCAGCAGGAGCCGCGACAACCCGGCGATCGCCCGCGCCTTCTGCGGCGATAACCCGCAGGGCCGGATGATCTCCCGGATCCGCTCCTCCGGCACGCGCGCCATCGCCGTCGGGTTATCCGCCAGGGCGAAGAGCCGGGGCGTCACCGTGTTCACCCGGCGGTCGGTGCACTGCGCCGACAGCAGCACCGCGATGAGCAGCGTGAAGGCGTCCCGGTGGTCTAGCGGCACGGGCGTCTCGGGGTAAAGCTCGGCGAGGCGGCGGTCGATCAGCGCGGCGCGTTCGGCGCGGTTCATCCTGACCACCACACCCCGGCGCGCGGGGAAAACAAGGTCCGAATCCGGGGAGTCCACCAAGGCGAGAACGCGGTTGCGGCACCGGACCGCCGCGGTACGGTCCGCGCCGTATGTCCTCGCCGCGCGATCCCCTCTCCCCGACCGACACCTTCGCCCGCCGCCACCACGGCGAGGAGGGGGCCGACACCCGGGCGATGCTCGACCTGCTCGGCCAGCCGTCGCTCGAGGCGCTGGCCGACGCGGCGGTGCCGGCGGCGATCCGGCGCGAGCCCCTGCGCTTGCCGGAGCCCCTCGGCGAGGCGGCGGCGCTGGCCGAACTGCGCGCGCTGGCCGACGAGAACCGGGTGCACCGCAGCCTGATCGGCCTCGGTTACCACGGCACCCACACGCCGGGCGTGATCCAGCGCAACATCCTCGAGAACCCGGGCTGGTACACCGCCTACACCCCCTACCAGGCCGAGATCTCCCAGGGCCGCCTCGAGGCGCTGCTCAACTTCCAGACGATGGTCTGCGACCTGACCGGCCTGGAGATCGCCAACGCGTCGATGCTCGACGAGGGCACCGCGGCGGCCGAGGCGATGATGATGTGCCACCGGCTGAAGGAGGGCGACGCCACCGCGCACCGGCGCTTCTTCGTCTCCGCCGGCTGCCACCCGCAGACCATCGAGCTCGTCCGCACCCGCGCCCGCCCCCTCGGGATCGAGGTGATCGTCGGCGACCACCGCGCCTTCACCCCCGACGCCTCCTGCTTCGGCGTGCTGGTGCAGTACCCGGACACGACGGGCTCGATCCACGATTACGCCGCGTTCTTCGCCGCCGCGCACACCGCGGGCGCCTTCACCATCGTCGCGGCCGACCTGCTCGCACTCACCCTGCTGCGGCCGCCGGGCGAGTTCGGGGCCGATGTCGCCGTCGGCTCGGCGCAGCGCTTCGGGGTCCCGCCGGGCTTCGGCGGGCCGCACGCGGGCTTCCTCGCGACCAAGGACGCCTTCAAGCGGCAGATGCCCGGCCGCCTCGTGGGCGTCTCGCGGGACGCCCAGGGTGACCCCGCGCTGCGCTTGGCGCTGGGCACGCGCGAACAGCACATCCGGCGCGACAAGGCCACGTCGAACATCTGCACCGCCCAGGTGCTGCTGGCGGTGATGGCCTCGATGTACGCGGTCTACCACGGGCCCGAGGGCCTGCGGCGGATCGCGCGGCGCGTGCGCGACCTCACCGCGCTGCTGGCCGCCGGCCTGCGGGCGGCCGGGGCAAAGGTGAACGCCGAGCCCGTGTTCGACACCCTCACCGTCGGCGGCGTCGCGGCTGAACGCGTGCACGCCGCGGCCGCCGCCCGGCGCCTCAACCTGCGCCCGGTCGACGACTACACCGTGGGCATCACGCTCGACGAGACCTCGACCGTCGAGGAGGTCGCGCTGGTCCTCGGGTTCTTCGCCGAGTCGGCCCGCCCGCCCGCCGCGGGGCCCGGGGCGGACTACGCGGCGCCGCACGCGCGGACATCGCCCTTCCTCACGCACCCGACCTTCCAGCGCTACCACACCGAGCACGAGATGCTCCGCTACCTGCGGCGGCTGGAGGCCAAGGACCTTTCGCTCTGCCACGCGATGATCCCGCTCGGCTCGTGCACGATGAAGCTGAACGCCACCAGCGAGATGTTCCCGGTCTCCTGGCCCGCGTTCGCCCAGCTGCACCCGTTCGCCCCCGCCGAGCAGACGCGCGGCTACCAGCGCCTGTTCCGCGACCTCGAGGCGTGGCTCGCCGAATGCACCGGGTTCGCCGCCGTCTCCCTCCAGCCCAACGCCGGCTCGCAGGGCGAGTACGCCGGCCTGCTCGTCATCCGGGCCTACCACGAGGCGCGGGGCGAGGGGCACCGCCACATCTGCCTCATCCCGACCAGCGCGCACGGCACCAACCCCGCCAGCGCGGTGATGTGCGGGTTCCGCGTCGTGCCCGTCGCCTGCGACGCCCGCGGCGACATCGACCAGGCCGACCTCGCCGCGAAGGTCGAACGGCACAGCCGCGACCTCGCCGCGCTGATGGTCACCTACCCTTCCACCCACGGCGTCTTCGAGACCGGCATCAAGGACATCTGCGCCCTCATCCACGCGCACGGGGGCCAAGTGTATATGGACGGCGCCAATATGAACGCCCAGGTCGGCCTCACCTCCCCGGGCCACATCGGCGCGGACGTCTGCCACCTGAACCTGCACAAGACCTTCTGCATCCCGCACGGCGGCGGCGGTCCGGGAATGGGGCCGATCGGCGTCGCGGCCCACCTCGCGCCCTTCCTGCCCGGGCACCCCCTCGCCCCCGCCGCGCCCGGCACCGGCGACCAGCGCATCGGCCCCGTCTCCGCCGCGCCGTTCGGCAGCGCGAGCATCCTCGTCATCTCCTGGATGTACATCCGGATGATGGGCGGCGCCGGCCTCACCGCCGCGACGCGCCGCGCCATCCTCAACGCCAACTACATCGCCCGCCGCCTCGAGGGCCGCTTCCCGGTCCTGTACCGCGGCGCGCAGGGCCTCGTGGCCCACGAGTGCATCATCGACCTCCGCGGCTGGAAGAAGCACGGCCTCGAGGTCGAGGACGCCGCCAAGCGCCTGATGGATTACGGCTACCACGCGCCGACGATGTCGTTCCCGGTCCCCGGGACCCTGATGATCGAGCCCACGGAGAGCGAATCGAAGGCGGAACTCGACCGCTTCTGCGACGCGCTCCTCGCCATCCACGCCGAGATGCAGGCCGTGGCCGAGGGCCGCGCCGATCCGGCCGACAACCCGCTCAAGCACGCCCCGCACACCGCCCGCGTCGTGTGCGCCGACGCCTGGACGCACGCCTACTCCCGCGAGACCGCCGCCTTCCCCGACCGCCACACGCGCGCCGCCAAGTTCTGGCCCGCCGTCGGCCGCGTCGACAACGTCCACGGCGACCGGCACCTCGTCTGCTCCTGCGTCGGGATGGAGGCCCACGCCGGCAACTGACCGCGGCGCGGCTTGCGTCACGCCGGCGCGTCGGGCACCACGGGGAAGATGAAGATCATCCGCCACCTCACGCCGGCGGGCCCGGCCTGGGCCGCCCTCCAGCCCGACGGATCCGCCCTTGCCCTCGAGGGCGAGGTGCCGGGCGACTTCCGCCCCACCGGCCGCGCCGTCACCCCGGGCCGGCGGCTGGCCCCGGTGACCCCGACGAACCTCCTCTGCATCGGGCTGAACTACCGCCGGCACGCGGCCGAGTCGAACTCGCCCCTCCCGCCGCACCCGGTGCTGTTTATGAAGAACACGGCCGCGTTGCAGCACCCCGGCGGGCCGATCCAGCTGCCGCGCCACCTGCCCAGCACGAAGGTGGATTACGAGTGCGAGCTCGCCGTGGTCATCGGCCGCGCCTGCCGCAACGCCACCCGCGAGAACGCCCTCGACCACGTGCTCGGCTACACCTGCGCCAACGACGTCTCGGCCCGCGACTGGCAGCGGGACGGCGGCGGCGGCCAGTGGTGCCAGGGCAAGAGCTTCGACACCTTCTGCCCGCTCGGCCCCGTGCTCGTCACCCCCGACGAGCTCCCCCGCCCGAACGCGCTCCGCATCCGCACCGTGCTCAACGGCCAGGTGATGCAGGACTGGAGCACGGACGATATGATCTTCGATGTGCCCGCGATCATCGCGTTCCTCAGCGCGAGCAAGACGCTGCTGCCCGGCACGGTCATCCTCACCGGCACCCCCCACGGCGTCGGTTTCGCCCGCAACCCGCCGGTGTGGCTCCAGCCGGGCGACGAGGTGACCGTGGACATCGAGGGGATTGGCGCGCTCACCAACCCGGTGGTCGAGGAACCCCTCTGACCCGGGCGCCGCGCGGATGCCGGAACTCGCCGCCATCGCGACCGCCCTCGCCGAGCCGCGCCACCTGCCCGCGGT
>Ga0169931_10006190_pt1 | contig 18124 bp, 7 predicted proteins | sample Kivu_15m_20L_FD_129675 | JGI IMG/M metagenome (GOLD analysis project Ga0169931, IMG submission 129675) | Freshwater microbial communities from Lake Kivu, Western Province, Rwanda to study Microbial Dark Matter (Phase II) - Kivu_15m_20L... | ecosystem: Environmental > Aquatic > Freshwater > Lake ... | reverse complement strand
TATCGAATTCAAACATGAAAGAATTTCTAGTCTATCTTTTGGCTATGATAGTCCTGGGTCCACTGGTCAAACTGCTATCGAAATCTACTCCCGATTTAGGTGTGCCTCATCTAAGTACGTTTCATTCTCTCTTCATCTTTTCAGGGCATCTCAACGATCCTCTTTCAGTATCTCTTTACGAACGCATCTACCTGTTGTCCTAAACTGCTTCTGTCACTAAATAGGCCAAACCATCTATCCGATTGATTAACAATCGACAACAAATGAGTGGAATCATATACACGTATAAGATGCTAGAATTTACCTCAGAGGTCATCGACTAATACTTTTTTGATACCAGCAACCTGCTAAGGTTCATGAACATGAATCTGATAGTTCCGTCCACTAAAGACCGTTGCGTGGGTAATTTTTAGAAACGCAAAAATGGAAAAGAAATGTGCGAAATAGTAATAAACAGCAATTTTCTGATAAAGATGGCCAAGCAAGATATCTCTTTGAATCCATAAAACTAAGACTACGCCTAATAATAGTAGCAAATATAACAGAATGAAATAGTAGTGTAGAGTAAGCCACAAACTTAACAACAAATATAACAAAACAAGTAGTAAAAAGTATAGAACTAGCCTTAAACTTAAACTTAGGTGCAGATTGCTGCCGATTTGCAGCTAAACTAGACTTACTAGGCTCATGTTGCATTGAGTTAGTATGTGTAACCTCAATCTAATTAAAAAGATTCATTCGCTATATAAAACCAGCCTGAAGTATTTGAACCCTAGATGAACATTACTTAAACTACAGAACCAAATCAGATTAATCACGATAACTAAACATTAAGTATTTAAACAATGAAGATTGAAATTGTTTAATAAAGGCCAAAAGATGATAGTTAGAATATAAAAGTTGCATAAATTGAGTAGTTGAAACCCAAAGATATCTTAGTATAGTCTAATTCAATTACTCCTTAGGAAAATGAATAAAATATTGTTCAGGCTGAGCTTCAATAACAAAACTATTAAATTTAGTCGTAACAACCCTAATTTTAGCAACAAAATGCCTAAAATTAATAGCAATAGCCTTAAGTTCAACAATAAAATCACTAACATCAAATAGAACAAGTCTAGCCTGTTACTTTGTAACTAACAAACGTATAAAATTAAGTTACAGATGTTGTTGAAAAAGATTAGTCAGTTATAATTTAAAAGATGCCCGCTTAACTATAATATGGTCCTTTTGAACTACAATAAAGTGCCATCGTGAACAAACCATATGCTTAATCTAATTTATAAACACCTATTTAACAATAAAAATATGTAATCGAGGCATAGTCATAAGTAACTTAAATGTAAAAAATACTCAATTAGCTTAAAGAAACTTATATTTATGCATAAAAAGCAGATTAGGCAGTCATTTAATCGCAAAGTAAGCCTTTTGAGCAATATATTGAAGGGCATAACGCGCACTTAGAAGCTGTTTAGTAATAAAATCAGCCTTACTAGCAATAAATTTAAAGATTAGAATCAGCAATACCCTAGTTTTAGTTTAATTCATAAACTTTAGACAGCAACTATTAAGAAATCATTTAAGCAGAATAAAGTAAAGTTGAAACTTATCATTAAAAGTATGCTTAAGAATAGCAAACCTTGCACAAATAGAAATAAACTTCAAATTATGACTAAATCGTAAAATAACTGCCTGCAGTTGAGTAAATATCTGATGAAATCAGTGCATTTGAATAAATATCTGATGAAATCAGTGCAGTTGAGTAAATATCTGATGAAATCAGCTAAATATCAAATGTTGGTAATACGTAAATAGGAGTTGTTTAAATTAACAGCTAGGGTTAATAGATAGAAAAATCAAAAAGTGTTGAATAGAGTTTAGTCTTGTAGCATTAGTAAAGAATCTCTTAAAATCAATAAGAATCAGCTTCAAATATCTAGTACTCAGTGGTCAGCTAACATCAGCATAGTTCAGCAGTTTAAGCCAAAATCGAATAGCAAAACTAATTTGATGCAATCATCAATGCACAATAACTATAATTTTAAGCCATAAGATTCTCTAATGAATAGTAATTCGCTCGAAAGGTATAAGCTTTACAAGAGTACTAACTCCAGTAGACCTAATACGAGTAAAATAACAACATAGAATAAATTTCTATTAAAAATGAATAAATCGAAAGGTAGAATACTGAAGAAGTAAGCTAAGAAAAGCCATTTCAAATAATCGTTGAAGAATAACAATAAACATAGCCTTAGTTCATCTAAATACCCAATCCTAACTCATAATAAGTAGATTTGAGTGATCAATAATTGTGATTTGTTTTTGTAATCTATAAAGCAATTTGATCAGAAAAATGAATTTGATAGTAAACATATTCAAACAATCACTGAAGCTTTTTAGTCAATCTTTTGTTTCTCACTGATTCATGAGCCAAAAACAAAGGCACGTTAGAAACTGCGTTTGTGTTTTCACTTAGAGCTCTCGATTGATCCCATTCGCACTCGTTTCTGTCCAAACTTCCTTTGCGCATATTAATAGAATCTCTTTTTAGCATAGCTATCAGGTTTTTAGTTTAAGGGTAACCTCTCAGAACTCGACTGTTTACTACGTAGTACAAGTATTTTTCTAAAATTTATAGTCTCTATTGAATCATCTCTGGATTTTAGTTCGTCCTCACGAACACATGTTTCTTGGGGAAAGGAGGCAAAGAGTCAGACTAGATAAGTGAACGATTACGTTGCTTTTGGAGAGAAGAAGGTGGATCTGAAGCAAGTCGCTATACCTGAAATTGCAGATATAGACTTTTAGATCGGTTTAGTTTTTGAGCTGAATCGTGTAGTAAACTGTTCCATTTGACTCTTTGGTATAGTTGGGAATCCTGAGACTGAAGAACTTGTCGCACTAGTCTTCACCGAAGTCCTCCTCTACTGTGTTGAGTTTCATCACTACTAAGTTTAAATAAGATAAAATAATTCTATCAGATCAGAGCATTATCTTATACAATTGTAATCAAGACGATCCTTATACATTCTAATAACTTTAATGATAAGCTTTATTGTATGAATTTTAGGTATGGAGTACTACGCATAAATATACGTTTACTACGTAATAATAAATGAGCGAATCTTTTAAATATCCTTTCGAAACTCATGACGACGACAACATCATGATAAGGCTGGACCCTGAGCCCAAAAACTACACTGTTTCTCAGCCAATCTTTAATTCCAACCCGCAAGCGCCTTTTGTTGTTGCATCTAACAATAAATAATCCATCAACATCAGCACTTAGTAATCGATATTTGATCCAATCGACGACAACATCAAGCAGTAGGGCAACAACTTTCAGCAAGGCACAGATCAATAAGAAGAACCGCCCATTCTCTAAGGTAATCAACTTATAAGCCAGATATCGGAATAGATGTTCAAAGCATTAAAGAAAAAATGATAGCAGTTATTACAGTCAAAGAAGCTAATCATACTATCGTAGAGTCGCCTGATCTCACAGGACCCATCATAATCGCTCTAGGATTAGCCACTCTTTTACTAATAGGAGGAAAAATACACTTCAGCGATATATAGTCCAGCTTCGTACTCGGCAATGTGTGCATGTACTTTCTTTTCAACTTCATGGCCAAAGTAAGCAACTAGTTAATCAGAACTAAGGAGTCTCTCTTTATACAATAATGAGCTTTCTAGGTTACTCTCTGCTGCCCATGCTTATTCTTGCCTTTCTGGGTATCGTTATTTAGCTCAAAACTGCACTGGGAATACTCGTCAGCTTCGTCTTAGCCACATGGAGTTCTATTTCGGCTGGCAATCTCATAAGTCCAGTCATATTAAATCCCAACAGAGTGTTAGTCACCTATCCTCTTTTTCTATTCTACATCAGCTTTGGCCTCATCATCATATTTTGATCATTCAAACTCTATTTTTGCATATGCTAGTGCTAAAGGCAAAGTATATATTTAGGGTAACTTTTATAAAACTTTATTGATTTTGCCCTATGCATTATGTAAAGCATGAACACTAAACCAAAGGGAACATCATCAATAACGATTCGCTTATCTTACGCAGAAAAATGATGTAAAGACAGTCTAGAAATTATAGTCTATCAGTTTAGCTGCCCATGATAACCACAACCCTATTCAATTTTTCTTTCTAAAAATCAGAAAAATAATCACCATCTAAGCACAATCGAAACCGGATGTATATGTAGCACAGGAATGGCTCGTTAGATATGGATAGTATAATAAACTCTGCCATCGTCAAGCACAGCAACAGAAAACTTAATAAAATTATTCTAGTAAACGCTTTGTCGCATAATACTCCGATTAAAAACAATCTTAAACTTAAAAATATTTGTCTAAATAACAAATAAAAACTATAGAAAAATTAAAAATTGATCAAAAATATAAACCTTTATGAAACTTCCTTGGCAGAAAATAACAAAGACTCTCCTGAATTTAATCCTATGCATACATTTTTGAACAGATAATACAGCAATATCCGGAACAGTCATAAGGACATACTTAAATTCAGAAGCAAACTTGTGAAGAGCAGGTAGCACAGAAAACAAATTTTTTACAGCCAGTTATAGAAAAACGACTGCTCTCCTTGGTAGTTTTCCAACCAGAACGGGTAGTAGTTCATTACAGTTTGATCTTATATTGTAGTGTACATATAAATAGTGGCTTTGGCTTTAATGAGTCTATATAATCTGTGAGATTGACAGTTTCAACACATGAAGTGGAATGGCCGAGTGGACGAACGCACCAAATAGAAAATTTAAATGCTCTATAAAGAGTTCGATAAATTCATTCATGAAAACCATGAAAATTCCCTAGGGGAGGACGCCCAGGTGCTCAAGGAGTGGAACAGCTTCAAAACCATTATTTAGAAAAACCCTTCAGATCTTGAGTCCATGCACGCTTACATCAACAAAATGGGCTAAAATGACAAGTAGGAAGTTCTTTCGTCGAAGGACGCGAGGTCCAACAGAAGCCCGAGTTTGACTGGAAGCACGAGGAAAGGCAAAACTGAGTTTGAAATAGACAAAGCAAAATTAAAAAAACTGGCGATTGAGTTGGTAGAGAGCGTAAACCGTAATACAAAAGACCTGTTCAAAACCTGATCGTTAGGAAAATCTATTTTATTATTGAACAGTAACAAAGCTTTTAAAAAGCGCTTTGAATCATTTAAAAATCAGTATCCATTATGATTACCTTTTATGATCGCAGTTGAGATGGTAACCAAATTAAAACTTCGACATATAATACAGGTCAATAAAAATATATGCAAACCAAGCTTGTGCAAGAATATCACAAAAACATGCTTACTCCCAGTATTTACTCGCGACATCCTCATACGAATCCTGCCTTCGTTTCTAATTACAAAAGGCCCTACTTGTCTATACATCCTCAAACTGCTAAAAATCATAATCGATCCCTTTCCGTCCAGAATCTGGATGAAAGCCAGCCCTTGAATGTATAGACTACGCCAGAAGTATAAAAGAGTATCATTCATCAGATAACATAATCTCAGACGACGTTTCTGAGTGTTAGAGCCATCAAGGATGCAGAAAGATAGAGAAACAAAATCACCAAGAAATTTGAAGTATCATAGCCTAATTTCAACTAAAACGTATTTACGAACAAAACTTATCAGAAATAAGTATCTCGTTTGGCTTTGATATAACTGGGAGGAATGCCAGTGAGTTCTAACAATTCTAGACAGCTAAAGAGACGGCTTTCCTTAACTCTCAGCAAAACAAGTGAAAAATGATTGTAATAAGCCTTTTGAATACCATATTAACTATAGCAATCACAATAATAATAACATTTATTTATCAAATGATAGAGCAACTCGTTCCTATAAATCGTTTGGGTGAAACAAAAACTGCATATATAAGACCTTTGAAACCACTCGTTTACAACTTTTTCATTAGTAATATGCCTAACCCATAGTAATCGACTATCTAGTTCAATTAGTTTTTCAGCTCCAATCATTCCTTCATGAGCCAAAGGATTAATTAAACAGAAAGCACTTCATTTCGACCCACATTGAACTGCAGAAAACTATACAACTAACCCAAATTTATGCTCTCAGTGTAAAGAAAGAAAATAAAAATAATTAATGGGGCCAATCAAAAAACACATTCTTAAAAACCATCCAGAAATTCATATCGTGGCTCTAAACTGAGAGCTAAAACCTATAGAGAAAAATTTAATGATGAAAAACTAGACGCTACTAATCAAAAATCTAAGATCAATAAAACTATTTCTTTGTAACCCAGTTTTCGTGTAACACCAAGCAAATCAAAGCCTCCGCATCTCCATTTCAACCTTCAACACGTTCTCTAAAAAAGAAAAACTTTTAAAAGTTAATTTTCCAGAAGCGAACATATTCAAGGCACTAACTTTCCTTACTATAACTACTTTTCTTCAGGAAAATCAGTCTTATCTCCGAACAAGCAAGTTATAAAATCAAAAAGACTTCAGCACAAAGATAAACAAAAAAAGTAAAGACTACCCAATCAAATACATTTTTCAAAAAACCTTTAATTTTCATGATAGTTTATATCTATTTTTAGTTATTGATTGTAAATGCAAATATTATCCGTTGTTGCTTTATGTATAAAAGATCATAAGAAATACCCGAAAAGCTTATTTACAAGCAAAGTCACAAGTATCTCATGAAAAAAACACTTATTAATACGAAATTTCAATGGCTGATGAAGTACATCAATAGCTAAAATCAAATAGCTAACGAAGGCAGATTATCAAATGCGATTTAAATCACTAAAAAAGAAAAAATACAAATAAAAAACCGCAAAGTTTTATCAGATAAACTCAATATCGATCAAAATAAGATTAAAAATAATGATCAAACAATCAAACATAAGTTACCGTCAAGCCTTTTCAAGCGCAATACTCTTAGCAGTCGACAGAGGTGTATAACATAGCAAAGTGTGTTTTTGAATAAAAGCAAGATGCGAAACAAGAGTTTGGCTATAAACATTTTTAAGAATAGAAACAGCAATCTGTTAGTAAGTAGTCTTAATAAGCGCACATCTAGCAGATTGAAAACAGAACCAATATACTAACGATCAAACACAAAAGACAGATATTGGTAAAAAGATTTACAAGGATAGGCATTTATAAGTCCGTGGAATATGGATCATCAGCCCTCGACTTGTGATTTTAACAGTTTACTTTGAGCAAATAATCTACTTATAAATAAGGCAAAGCTTGTGCGTTTGTCTATCCGTTTTACAAACATTGATCTTATTAAATATTTGGTACATAGCTAATAATAAAATCGATTCCAATTTAAAAGATAGAGGAAATTTTGAGGGTTATAATAACTATATAAAAAAAAATTTACCATAAAAAAATTTATCTATTATTAAAAATGTACAAAAACTTATTCATATTTTAATAAATACTATTGAAGAATAATCATCATTTTGCGTTGTTTAGTGCAAATCTGCATATTTTGTGAATCTCATCAGAGCCTATTGAACCTTTAAGACTCTATATTGTCCTTATTTTTTCGTTTTTTATAGTAATTAGCTGCACAGAGCTCAAAGATTCGAACTCAAGAGGCGTCAAGTCCACTAAATAAAGATTATCGATCACACCTACAAGTATGAAATGCTCAACTTCTGATAGTTTCAAAGTGATAGTTTAGTTTGTAAGCTCAACTGCTTCTTATTTGGTGACTTCGTTGAAAAAACACTACAGTTTCGGGATGGAAGTCGAAAGCAAAGCATTTTTGATAGAAATATAAAGAGATTCCAGCAGACTTAGGTGTGGTTCTGTCAGCATGAATGTTTCAATATACAACTACAAATAATGTTTGCGACTTTTGGGGATATCTAACTGCTTAAAAGATTGTTTTTATTTATCTATGAAGTGCTATTGAAGTAACTATTGCAAGTACTAGAGCTACTTAGATAGCTATTGAGTGAGTTTGCGCATAGAAGACAGTTGTAAAATCACTTTGTTTTGAGGTTATGAGCTGTCATTAGTTGTGCAGATACGAATTTTGACTCCCGTGTAGATTTCGATGCGGCCATGGTCGACACTGACGAAGCTGGAACCAGATAAGTTATCTAAAATATTGCATTTGATGTTTATGGATCTGCGCTGATGTAAGGCCCTTCCGTCTACTCTTAGCTAGCTGGCCAAACTCTGTTGAATGAACTTCTTCTAAGAAGGCGAATACTCAAACATTCAACTATCGATTATTTTTATATAAACAAAAGTAAAATATCATATTTAATATTCGAAAGATTTTTCTTAATTAATCATTAAATATCTATAGTAAAACAACTTTTTAGCTATATTTTATGTTTCATTTTTTATTATGAAGTAATTTGAATCATTCTTCTTTTGCTAGTTTTTTGAATCTGCTTTAAATTCCTACTTTTCCTATAAAATTTTTTCTGATGCTCGGACTATCGATTTAGTCAACCCGTTAGGCCTTTTGATCAGTGCGACCAGTTAATACGTTTTCTTTCATTTTAAACTTGAGACAACTGTCATCTCTGAGCAGACCTGGTTTTTTCCTATTGTTGTTTGCGCTAGTCATGAGGGGAGACTGGCACTACGAGGACGTTTCATCTTTCATCATTACTGATTCCCTTAGGCTATTTCTTTCTTTGTTGAATCCTGCGAATAAGTTGTCCTTTGCGAAAAATTCATGGTTGAGAGCTTCAGTAGCAGTTATTCTTTACTTAGGATCCTTCTCTAAAAGTTTTTTCATCAGATCGAGCCCTGAATAAATATACAGTTACATGTTTTGGGCAAACTTTGGTACTAAGCTGATTCATAGTTTATTTTGCAAGCTCTGTTTTGAGAAAGAACTTCATCGTACTATTTGCCAGGGAAAGGAGGTTTTCTTAAAGCTAAAAGGTGGAAGATGACTCCTAAGCTAAACATATCACATATTGGAGTGTATTTTGCTTTGAGATCTTTGATATTGACTACTTATGGAGCCACGTAGCCAGGTGTTCCGCATCTCACGAACAGATAGTCTTTTTTCTTCCATTCTTCAGATAGTCCGAAATCTGCAATCACACAATCAAAGTCTCCATCTGTTCTTAGCAAAATGTTTTAGGGCTTTAGATCTCTGTGCATCACTCCGGCCTAATGCATGACTTCTAGACCTTAAAGGATGCCTTTCATGACCATTTTGATTTCAAGTGAAGAAAACTTATGCCTGCTTTTAATTTTGTCGTAGAGCTGTCCTCCCTCGAGAAGCTCCACGCTGATGTAGATGGAGTTATCAGACTAAAACACTCCGTAAAGTTTCATTAAGTTTTTATGAGAAAACTTCCTCATGACTTCAATTTAATTTATCAGTGATTCCTTGCCTTTGTCCTCAGCGTAGGCGGCCTATTTAGAAAATGCTTTGACTGCATATTTCTTGTGATTTTAATGCTTGTGGACAAGGTAAACTGAAGCAAAGTTTCCCTTTCCTATTTTTTTGATAGGTTTGAAAATTTAATGAAAACCTCTTTGATTGATCTTAGTTTCAAGATAATCCCTCCATTGAAGTACTAACTTACCTGATTGAGAAGACTCCAGAATCAAAGGTTTGTCTTATTCTTTTTCAAATCTAAAGCCATAAGCTTACGAAGTTATTTAACGGTTGGCCCCTCTTCTGAGCATATCGAAGATAAGATCGAAAGAAAAATTGATTTTGAGATAGTTTGTTTACTGGCCAGTCTGAATTAAATAAAAATTACTTTGAGTTTGAGAACGATTGAATCTTGGTAAAGATAGGCTTCGGTAGATTCGTGGCGATCTTTGCCGATAGTTAGAGTAAAAACGGTTTGCAGCAGCGAGTCCTAGAGGTTGGGAGGGGTGGTGATGACTTCATCTATAGCTTAATCGATCATCATTTTCTATTACTATCCTTCTATGAAATAATATTCTATGGAATTAATTAGAAAGATTCATATATACACTTTAATTAAGATTGAAATAAAAAATGTTTAAAAATACAGTTAAATATTTGTTTATGGCTTAACTATAAAAGTACTAAGCTATTGCTTATAATTAGAGTTAAAGTATCAAAAGGGAAGTATTTTCATGATTTGAGCTTTGAAGTACGATTTTATGAATAAATTGTTTTATTAGCACTCATTGATCTCTCTTTATCTTGTTTGTTTTTCAGAGCTAGCTTTTTCTCAATCGTCTTTTGCTTTTGTAGCACTTATTATTTCATATTCATCTCGAATATGGAGTGCCTATTTTTTCGACCAACGCTCACATTTTCTTCAGATCTTTTTCGACATAACGGTGATAGTTCTTGTCGCAATGGCGATAGCTCTTAACCATTAACTCTGCTTTTCAAAGGTGAATATTTTGTTTTTTAGAATTAACTTTGCTTAACATTTTTTGGCGTATTTTTTTATATTAATCGTTTTTGTGAGTCGAAAATCAAGTTTTCCTTTATATAGTTTGATATTTCTTTGAATTGTTTTAACTGATCCAGCAAGCTGTTATCAACAGTCTGGGTCAGATTAGTATGGAGCATATCGGAAATCTTAGATAAGCAGAAGGCAACGTTATGATTGTAAAGTAAAGATTATTCCTTAGTAGCAGTATTAGAGTCGATAGATGATAGTTTTTACGATAAATATCGTTAGATTCTCGCCATTTCTTATTTTACTCTTGTGTTCTCATTATAATTTTTCAGCCATTAAGTCTATATAAACTTTAGGTTCTCGTTTTTTTGTTCAGAAAGAGTATGAGCTAAGCTAAGATAAAAATGATGGATGTCTTCAATGAGTTTAGGATAAAGCTAGTCCGCTTTAGATAGATTGCTTTCGCATGACTTTACTATGTCGTGGATCTGATTTTTAATTTTGCTAGCTTTTGCATAGTATCTGTCGTAGTTGCCTTAAAGTTTATCGATTGCCTTAGAGAGAGGCACTACTTTGTGATTTTTGTGCCGAGTTGATAAATAAACGCAGTTGACACATAACGGTTTGTTTTAATTTGAACAGAACAAGGTCAGCACGTTCTTGTGTATAGGGCAAACAGGTGCGTGATGGGCAGCTTTGACCTATTAGAAAAGCTATATCGGCTCAAGGACCTCTTCTTCGATCGTATTCAGCATTTTCTTGACTTCGGGCATCGCCTAAAGCTATTTTGCATATTAATGTTCAGTTTTTTGCATTTTTGAAGCTCGACGGGACATAATCTTCTTGGAAAGATCATTAGTTGTCACCTTTTGATCGGGTCGTGTTTTGGTATTAGATAACATGAGAAAATATTAAAATATTGTATATCTAAACATAATACTACTTCAACTTTTTAAATAAATAAAAATTCTACCTAAAAATTTTAAGTCAAAAAAGTATTTAAGTGCAGAAAAAACTATAGAAAATGACTAAAAAAGTGTAGATATCACTACATTAGCTAATAGAAAAGCATGTAGGCTTTACTAGATTTGACGTGGCTCCAGTCACAAGGCTTACTATGACTGTCACTTATCACATACCATTTCTCACTTTCATAGTTTTTTCTTCTAAACGTAAAGTAGTGCCCCATCGACTCAGTTCCAAAGTGAGTCAATAAACTCATCAGTCTATATTGCTTTTGCCCTGCCTTTCTTTCAATATTCAGCTGCTAATCGAAACCCACAAACTTTCTTAATAACTAGGGATACCCCGTCAAGGGATTTACAACCAGTTGTTTCAGATGAATAACAAAAATTTTCTAATTTTCTGCATAAATACTGGATATTTTGTTATGGCTGTTTTCTTGATTATTGTCGATTATTTTTTTTACAATTCCACAAATATGGTGTCTCTTTCGGGGTCTTAGGACATCTTATTGTACTAGTTTTAAAATGAAAGCACAAAACTAGCCAAATTTTTATTTATTTAGCTCATTTACAGCTAGCTATGACTTTAGTTTTACAGATACTAAATGATAGCTTTTGCGACAAACTCTAGCTTACTCTTATTTTGACCTTTTAGCTTACTAACTGCCCTTTTAAGTCGTGCTATATGAGATCTTATCGAGCATTTCGTGCATACCCAGTTCTCAATGACTTCCTACTTTTAATACTATTTTAAAGCAGATTTGATGTCGAATATATGGCGATCTCTTATTTCCAGTGATAAATCAGAAAAAGGTTGAATTTTGATCGTAGTCTTAACTATAGATGATGTACCTCTGAGCGGCAACTAGTACAGACTATAGATGATTTAGTATAACCAATAAAGTAGTTTTGAACCTCAAGCTCTTATGATGATCGAATTGAAGCTGATAAGTCCATTTTCTTTTGTTTTTTGAGAGTCTACTCAAAGCAGCTTGTAATGGCTACGAATAGTTAATGCGCATCTTGCTGTTAAAAATTGATGAGCCCTTCCTTGACCTACCCCATCAGAGACAGAAAATGAACAATATCGATGCTTTACGAATTAGAATTTATTTCTATCTAGAGAAGGCAGTACTTTTTATGACTCGCTACAGTTAAACTATAAGCTATTCATTTTTTGTATGTTTGCGATAACTTTTGACTGCCTGAGAAATATTTTGCTAGAACTGGCTAAGCGAGGATAAGGCTTGAAGCAACGAATTCACGAAACAAGTGTTTCCCTAGTTGTATATGCCAGCTGGCTTATCGACCCTTTCAACCGGTTACTAATCGTCTTAACTTTAATCTGTGGATGTAAAAATTCTGTAAATGACTGACTCTACTAGAGTGTACCATAGACGGCAGATAGGCCAAGACCTGCGATGAGGGTTAGTGTTTTTAGAGCTGGTTGAGATCTTGCGCTTTAATTGACTAAAAATAGCTACATCTTGTTATTAATTAATAGATATCATAATTAAAATGGCCTAATCTTCAATAACTCTACTGAAACTGAAAGGATAATTTTATTGCTACACTAATGGTATGTTAATAATAGGAAGTTCCGTTTATAATTTTAATGTTTGTCATCAGGACGGATACGCCTCAGGAACGATAAAAATTAGACTAGTAGCACCTCCAGTACAAGCACAACCAGTTCCACGTCTCGATAGATTAGGCACCGGCTATCTGTTCGTTCATCGACAACATCTCATATCAAATATACAAAAATAAACTATCTAGCTTGGCTAAAATGATAACTGATTTTGCCAAAAACTGCCTTTCTCTGTCCCTTTCCTTAAACAGTTTTAGAAAAATATTAGAGCTGGTCAAAGTTCTTGATGAAAAAGTATAGTATTTTAGCTAATATTTTTAACTAATCGAAGCACAAATAGTATAAAACTTCCAATAGTAGTAAGTTTCACAAAAAAAACTGCTTTGCCAATCAAAAACGCTATAATTAAATAATAATATCTAAACGATTTCTTAGATAGTGCCTTGTCAGTATAGCCCCACGCATACTTTGAAAAAAAATCAGCCTCAAGAGTAGTATCTCTTCACGACTATATAGACGCTGCTAAAGTAGTATGTGCCCAAGTAGCTCTAACCTGAAGAAAAAACAATAAGGAATCTCATCAACAGCATGAGCTTTATAAAGTAGGAAATTTCCATGAGGTAGTCGATAGGCGACTAAATTAAATCATCAAGGACTATTACTGATTTTTCCATGGTAGGCATCGATGTCATGTCCCAACAGAGCCTCCAAGGCATGATCTCTGACTAAAGAATATATTAGCAAGAAAGATAGACTTAATTAGCCATAAAGCTGATCAATTACGATGAGTCTTTCAATAAGAAATACAAAAAGAACATGAAGAAAAAGTTTATGCTTGCGAAGCTCAAATACAAAAGAAAAAACTGATTTATTTTGCTTCCTTTACCACGATTCCTAATATTATGTATATATGTATTAGTAAATGGAGATGTATATTATAGTAAAGGCTGAGAATGTTTGTTAAAACCACCAATCCTATCGAACAAAAAGAACTATAATAAAAATATGTATCCAAGGAAAACAGCTTCATAGTTCCCTATCACCATACACAACAGCTCTTAAAGGTGCTCCGCTCGATCAAATACGAACACTTTAAGAACAATTCTTCAGATACGGCCTAAAAACTTTAGCAATTTCTGAGCTAAGCTGTCAATCTTAAAATTAATCTTGACTAGTATCATCAACTGCTGTCGTAGCTTAAAAAAGAGCACAAGGCTATTGAAAAATACAGACAATATATTACTAAACTAAACACCATCATCGAAGATTACCCGCAATCGTAAATTAATCTAAATAGTGATAAAAGCTCATCATTGTCCCAATCTACTTTGACATAAAATCCAGTGAAGCTGTCATATCCCTCTTTTGCTTTAGAATATTTCAATATTCCTAGCGTGAATATGTCTAAATTCAAAGAAAGTGACTCGAAGACTATCAATATTAATACGGCTTAATCTCATTAAAGCAGCTAAGCCGCATCGGAATAAACAAACTCCAAGTAAGCATTCAGTTCTCTCAACTCGCCTAAACGGTCGCCTGTTTTCAGTCGAGATTAGTGGAAAATAGACAGAAGTGATAGCAATTAAACCCTAAGCGATTTCAACAAAACAGGGTCTGGAATATTTTAGGCAAACCCTAATTTTAAAGGACTTATAGTAAAAGAACTAATGCACGACTTAACTCGCTAAATGTTCGTTATCAAGGACACCTAGAAACGAGAATAGAAGATGACAATAAAGTATAACAAGAGCATAAAGCAAGCTCTGATGTTTTCTAAGCTTAAAGTAAAGGCTCATAAGAAGTGATTTGTTTAGTTTTAATTTATTCTGATAATTTATACATATCTCCATATGAGTAATCATCTTTAAGACAGTGCCTGCATGAGAGTGGTCGCTGAAGATATCGACCCCGTTTACAATTAGTATTAAAGTCTATTTCAGAAATCACAAAAGCTAGATGACCAATAACTGTTTCAAATTGCTATTTCGCAGCACATTCATACCAATATTTAAACTTTGCTTAAGCATATTCATCACAAATTTGTAGATTCAGGGCTCGTCTACACGCTCATTCATAAACTATTTTTATGTTAAGACCACGAAATAGCCTATTATGTCCCCGAACTTGTTTACATCGCAATCAAAAAGACATGTAAACCTATGCGAAAATTATTGATCTCAAGATCCAAAAACAACGAATCGCTCAGAAGACTTGTAAAACTAAACATTAATATAGATTTTATGGAACATCAAAGCTTTTACGGTGCTTTTGAAAGAAAAAAGTTAATAAATACGCAAAGACATAACTGAATTCTAAGAAGTATTCAAACATTTATGAAGGATATTGTGCGAACAGTCGTCAGCAAGCACAAATTCAATTTTTCTTTAAAAGCTATAAACATGCTTACAACTGCCTCCCTTATTCTCAAAAAAATGCCAGTGGAATCTTTAAAGTAAAAATTGTAGAAATTCATAAAAAGATTCAATAGATAGTATTTAAACAATCTCAAACACTAGATAATGATTCCTTTCAGGCAGGAGCAGAAAGCAGCAGAAAAGTAAAAATAAGCTTCTCACGTAAAAGCGTATATGAACTCTAACTATGTTGTGCATATTATATAGGAAGATTGCAGCTGTTTCCCCACCAGAAAGAGAGTGCCCTACAGGATCATTATCTAAACTATCGATTATGAAGAGCTAAAAGACAAACATAGCACTGATGCCTAAAAAATATCAGCACGCAAAGCAGTAGCTCCTGATTAAACTCGAGATCTGTTCAACTAAGTAACTTAAGCTGTCTAGTCCAATTTTGCAGACAACATTGCCAAATAAGTTATATATCCTTTCGTTATAGATACAACATAAAACAAGACCTTTAACGGTAAAATATTTTTTATTTAGAAATGAAAAATTTCGTGTCGAACATTTAGAAAAAAGAAAACATTTAAAACCAGATTCAATAGAAAATTTTGACAAAAAGTAGAAATTTATTTGGCAAAATTACTAAAAAATTCACAACTGTGAAATCTGAAGATTAGTAAATCGTGAAAAGAAATTCGAATTCTTTAGCCAAATACAAAATAGCCGATACTGAGCAGGGCAAAAAGTTTGATGCTATTTACATCGGAGGTAAAACTCCAAAAGAGAGACGGTCAGATATGAAATACTAGTAGCTTCGTGCGATATAGACTACAGCTTTTTAGGAAAAATAGCGAAAATCTGATAAATACGTGCAAAAGTAAGCCAAAGTTCAAGTCTAAACATACAAATAGACTTTCAATTTAGAGAGTTCAGAGGGATTTTGGGGAAAGTCTTGGGAAGTAAAGAAACGCATCTATCATGTTCAGTCTGAATTTAGCAAATTTAAAAGTCTCAGGCATAGAAATGTAGTGGTCAAGGGCGGAGACGATCTACGCCAGGAAATCATCTGTATGCAACTAATATACAAAATGAGAGACATACTGAAGTAAGCCGGTCATGAAATCGTGATTAAACCTTATGAGATAATAGTTCTGAGTTAAAATTCAGGGCTTTTGGAGTTTGTTTCGAATTCTATTTCAGTTGACTACATGAAAAAGAGCATGAAAGAAAGAAGTTAAACAACCAGTTTAGTAGATTTCTACAATTAAGTTTTTAACACGTAGTAATCGTTTTCTAAGGCTCAGAACTGCTTTACTAGATCGCTCGTCGGTTCAGCAATACTCACTTACGTTCTTAAATTAAAGGACAGACATAATGGCAATATTCTACTAGATATGTAGGGACACATTATTCAGATAGATTTCGGTTTTATTCTCGGAATGGCACCAGGAAAAATAAGTTTTTAACAATCACCATTCAAACTTACAGCTGAGTATGTAGACCTACTCGGAGGAAAAGATTCACCCTCGTTCAAACTTTTTTGCTAATTACTCTGGAAAGGACTTGCAACTTTGAGGCTGAGAGTAGATTAGCTATGTCTTATACTCGAAATAATGAAAGAAGATAGCGATTTGGATTGTTTTAAAGATTTTTAAATAAGCGATTTCAAGAGTTTATTTAAACTCAATTATAGTGATTAAAAATTCAAAGAATTTTGTCACGATATGGTATAAAAAAGTTATCTAAACTCTTGGACTGGGCATTACGATACATTTCAGAAGTACACTAACAACATTTAGCCCTGATTATTATGTAAAAATATTTGTATTTGTAATATCATGCTCATTTTAATTAAATTTATGATGTAATATGCGTGGATATGCAGGCAGTGGTGATAAATCTATTAATAATATTATTCAAGTGTTGAAATATGTTCAAGACCATCGCTCTCACTGTTGCCCTTCTTTGCTGTGTCTCAGCTTTCACCATTGAACAGCCAGATGTCAGCGTGTAGGCCGTTCCTTGGCCATACACTGAATGCGGTAAAGGTGGCTGGAAAATAACTTCATTGACTCTCAATGCTGCCCCCAAAAGAGATACTACCAACGACATCGACGTGGTAAACATCTATTTATTAAGCTCGGCAAAGCCACTGAAGACACCTCTTTCACCCAGGTGGTCCTCAACGTCAAACTCAACGGAGCTCCCCTCCACTCCGAAACCATCGACTTTAAACAATCCTACCAAGAGGAAGACACTGTTGAGTTCAAATATAAAAACTTCGTCCCCGGATTTGCCCCTTCTGGAACCTACAGCTTGACTTTCAACTTCAAGAATGGTTCAAAAGATAACGGATGTCTGGCCTTCTCATTCAAATTGTGATCTCATCATCAAAAAATGAATATCAATCTTTATCAAAGATAATTAAAAAAGAAGTCTAGTGATCATTAAACAGTTTTTATTCTTTGCTGAAGCCAATCTGAAGCGATAGAAGAAATTTGCTATACCTATTGCTCCATTAAAATATTATGCCACATTTCCTAACAATATATAGTAGTCTTATCTGTGGAGCAACTTTGCTACTAAAGGTCGATTGGAGCAAAAAGATCTACCATTTTTTAGTAACCTCCTTGGAAAACTATGTAAGGAACTGATAGCTTGTTAAACTGCGTGCTTATCTTTTCCAGAGCTACCAGGACGTTTCGAATCGAACCAGGCACCAAACCTTATAAAAATATGTTAGGGTCCTCCTTGTAGTAGTCGTGGAGGTCGTATTTAGTGCCCTTGCCTTGCAGTAAAGTCAAAGGTATGCATACCTTCGGCATCAGCCATC